>Ga0315276_10001988_pt1 | contig 18576 bp, 22 predicted proteins | sample YL17G05_0_MG_FD_204542 | JGI IMG/M metagenome (GOLD analysis project Ga0315276, IMG submission 204542) | Sediment microbial communities from Yellowstone Lake, YNP, Wyoming, USA - YL17G05_0 | ecosystem: Environmental > Aquatic > Freshwater > Lake > Sediment | place: USA: Wyoming | collected... | reverse complement strand
AGTGGTATCGCCTACATTTTCGTTCTGAACCATGTAGGCGATACCACTGCCCTCCAGCAGACTCGTGATCATCACCAACTCGCCCAGACTCTGTGGCTCGGTGAGACGGATCATCGGCATACAACGCACTCTGCGCGCCAACAGGCTACTGGCTAATAACTCCCATCGTTTCGTTGCTTTTTCTCAACATCACTCTTAAACTAATCAATTGGCTATGGGGTTTCCGTAATTTGCACGCGGCGCAGTTTTCCTGGGCCTCCGGAAATGATCAACACGCGTTTCCATTCTCGGATCTGATACACCGCCCAGGCAGGAGATTGGCCCTTGAAAGAGGCATCAGGGTCTTCCCCACTGGCAGTGAGAAAGATCGGCTCAGTGAAGCCCTCTTCCAACACATAGTCGAGAAGGCAGTCAGTCACAAAGCCAGCTCCTTGCAAGGACACCTCGGCCAGCATTGAGAGAATGTCTTCTGGATTTTGAATTGTCACCTGATTCATTAAAGGACCTCCGAACCATCAAATTGTAACGAGCCGCTCATCAGGAAGGCAACAGACATGACACGTCCCTTGACGAAAAGCCGATTCCGAGAAGAAATCCTGCGCCTCATGGATCGCAAGCATCATTGGGCCTGGCCGGCGTTCGCCGATGGAACTGTCTCCGTAGATCAACTCAAGCGCCACTTCCAGCAGGAATTCGGTGTATACGTGCGTGACTTTCCCGTGTTCCTGGCGCGCATTCACGGACAGAACCCCCCGGCCCCGGTCCGCCGGATGCTTGCCGATAATATTTACGAAGAAGACACCGGCGGGCTCTCGCTGGGGAAGTCACATCCGGAATTATTCCTAACCATGATGGCGGGCCTTGGATTGCCGACACGTGACTTTGAGACGGTGCACCTCCTACCGGCCAGTCGGCGCTACCGAGCCTGGCTGGACCGTGTCTCGAATAACCGAGACTGGGTCATCGGGGCAGCGGCCCTGACTGTTTTCGTAGAAGGCAGCGTGAAGGATCGCGCCGAACTCGCCGACCCCTCCAAGCCTAAGACCGCCGAAGAAATCGAATCGATCGTCCAGCGCCACCCACTAGTGAAATACTACGGCCTGTCCCCGGATTCCATGGATCTGATTCGCGCGCACCAACTGGTCGAAGCCGGTCATCGCCATGATGCCTATGCCATGGTGGTGAATTACGCCACGACCCGCACCCAACAACAGGCCGTCCTGAGCTGCCTTAAGAAATGCCTGACGATCTGGCAAACCTATCGCGATGCGATCGCCAAAGCCTGTGAATTGAAAAAGACCACACTGTGAATCGGTCGGTGCTTGCCGCGCTGCTTGTGCTCTCCTTCCTTCCAGCAGTCAGCGACCCACCATCAGCTCTCAGTGCACCTCTGCCAGACAACATGACGCTGATTCCTGCCGGAGAATTCCTGATGGGAAATCCGGCAGGCAGCGATGGTCTTCCCGACGAACAGCCACAGCGCCTTGTCTACACCGCACCATTCTGGATCGACCGATACGAAATCACGAACGATACCTATGCGCGATTTGTCCAGGCGACCGGGCATCGCGCGCCGGCAAACTCGAACCCTGGTGCCACATTGTGGGAGAACAATGCTCCGATCACCGGCATCGGCAACCATCCCGTAGTGAATGTCAGTTGGGAGGATGCCGTGGCCTACTGCACCTGGATGGGCAAGCGTCTGCCAACCGAGGCGGAATGGGAAAAGGCCGCACGCGGCACTGATGGCCGTCGCTACCCCTGGGGAAACGAGTGGGACTTCAAAAAGGCCAACAGTGCCAGCTATTGGGCCGGACGAACCATCGATTTTCAGAGCGGAGTGGACTGGGAGGCCTTCTGGGTCAAGGGCGAGGGAGCACAGATTGCAATAAAGAAGGGACTGAAGGGAGAAGTGCTCACGATGCCGGTCGGCAGCTTTCCCGAAAGCGTCAGCCCTTACGGACTGCATGACATGGCAGGCAACGGCGCTGAATGGGTGCAGGACTGGTATAACCCGAACTACTACAAAGAGGCGCCGCTCTCAGATCCCCAGGGGCCTTCTCGCGGAGCGATCAAAGCGATGCGCGGCGGGTCCTGGCTCAAGCCTGCTATCAGCCTTCGTGTGAGCGACCGCGACTGGGGAACCATGGACAGCCGCCCCAGCGGGACCGGCTTTCGCTGTGCAAAAGACGCCTTGTAGGCCCCACTCACACAAACAATCCCACAGGCAGATGCACCTGACCGGGGAACACGCTATTCAACTCCGTCGCATTGACGCCAAAGTGCTTGACCAGCACGTCGGAATAGATATTGCGGAATTCCACGGTGGATCGAATATATCGACCCGAGTCGAGATTGGCATCGATAAGCGACGACGGGAAGCCCGCCGCTCCATGATAGAGGCCGCCCTTGACCCTGCCTCCGAGTACAAACCAGACCGAGGCCTTCCCGTGATCGGTTCCACCGCTGGCATTTTGCCTTACGGTCCGACCGAATTCCGTACAGGTCAACAGAACCACGTTGTTCATTAACTGTCCCAGATCGTTGTAGAACGCCCGGATCCCTCCTGAGAGTTCTGCCAACCTCGCTCCTTGCTGCAAAGTAGCTCCGCCACCGGCTCCCTGGTTGTCATGCGTATCCCACCCGCCGATATCGACTGTGGCGACCTCCAGTCCCAATCCCGACCGGATGATGTGAGCGACGTCACGGAGTTGCCTACCGTAGGAAGTATTCGGATACACGGCGCCGTTCTGAGGCGCTGCCGGACCGATCGCCTCAATCGAGGCCACCCGATTCAACATATCCGGTCCGAGGGCATGGACAAGCCGACTATAGACATTCGTGCTCGTCGATTGAGGATCCTGAGCGTAGAGCGCCCTGAGGTTCGATTCCAACAAAGCCTTTGAGCTACCGAGCCTCGCGAAACTCAAGGCTGACAGGTCATTAATGGCAGGGACCAGAGTCGCCCCACGCAACGAATCGGCCAGATCGCTCCCCATCCCGGCAGCCCGAATGGTGGATGCCCCCACAGCCCCGACTGCCTGAAGATAGCGATTGAGCCACCCGTCTGCCGCCTGGAAGAGCCCGCGTTCAATGATGTCTTGGTCCGTGAAGTGCGATTGCGTCGAGCCGGTGAACCCCGCCTGCGACACAATCGCCAAGCTGTTGTTGTTGTACAAGTCGAGAAACGGCCGAATCGCCGGATGCATGGCGAACCCCGTGCCAGGGAGATCGATCCCGGTGCCATCACCAGTTCCAGGAGGGGGAATACCGATGTTGCCCGCTCCGCTCAATGCCGATGGTCTCACGACATAGTACTGAGGGTCCGTATACGGCACGATCGTGTTCAGGCCGTCGTTGCCTCCGCGTTGAAAGACGACCACCAACGTCTTCCCTGCGTTGGTCGCAGCCGACGCGGAACGACGCAGAAATTCGGTCGGAAAGAAATTCAGCACCAACGTCGCGCCAGCGACTCCGAGCGCCCGCTTGAAAAACGTTCGGCGCGACAGATCTTCTTGTGCAGCCAGACAATGCTGACAGGTTTCCATAACCACCTCACTGGTACTTGTAACGTGGACTCGCAAGGATCGTCGCCAGCATCCGGTTGAGCGGTGTTTCGACATTCGAGTTGTCCAGATTGAACGTCCCACCGGCGCTTCGCAGCGTAGTGAGATAGGTCTGATACTCTGTCAGGCTGACCTGTCGATCAAAGGCCAAATTGAGGAGGAATCCCAGCACATCTTCTTCCGTTCTGAGGTTGATGCTCTTCAACCAAAGTCTGGTTAAGCCACCGCTGGTATCCGATCCAAAACGGATGGTCGAGCCGAATCCTGAAATCGTTGTTTCATAGGCGAAACTGACCTCGTTGAACACCACATCGGTATTGAGCCACTCACCGGCCACCTCTTTATATCCCGTCGGTTCCGGCTTCTCGTACAGGCCCTGCCCTATTCTCACCAGGCGATTCCTAAATGGATCGATCGGCGACCACACACCAAGATTGCGATGTACGCTTGCAACGAATTCCAGCGGCGTCTTGACAAGACCTCGATAGTTGGCAACGTTGTTAAATTCCTGGGAGGTAAAGATCGCAATCAAGACTTTTTTGATGTCGCCGCTGGAGTCGGTGAACACCGACGCGACTTCGTTCAGAAGAGATGCGGAGGGCCGATCAGAGACAAAATACACACACAACTTCTTGGCGAGATGCGCGGCGGTAGACGGATGGCGCGAGGCGATTGCCAACACCTGTTCACCCTCGCCGACGCCTGAGGACGACACCGTCTGTCCTAAGAACTGCTTTGCCCCAGGACTATGCCTGTCGGCAATGAACTGAAATCCCGGGCGAGCCACGTTTAATGTGGTCCATCCGGTAAAGGCTTTGGCCGCCTCCACGATATCAGCCTGCGTGTAGCCGTTTGGATCCCCATTCACATCGACTCCGAGCGTGTGCAACTCTTGTAATTCTCGCGCATAGTTCTCGTTTGGGCTTTCTTTCCGATTCACATCGGTGTTGAGATAAATGATCATCGCGCTGCTCTTGGCACTGGCCAGGAGAAGGTCGAGGAATTTTCCGAACGCATTGGCCCTGAACGCTTCGTTCTCTGCAAGTTCGTATTGACCCTTGTTGTGCGTCCTATAATTGGTATTGAAATGGTTGTCCCAGAAATAGACCATCTTCTCCCTGAGCTGCCGCCGGCTGTACACTTTTCGAATCAGATCGTGATCTTGCAACTCACTCAGCGACGGCGACGGGACATCCGGCAGTCCATCTTCGGTCCGCCAATCAGCACGATCGGCCGCAAGCCGTTGAGCGAGCGCTGAATCGTCGAGCACAATCGGAGCCGGGAGTGGCTCAGTGCTGTGTAAGTTCGTCGGCCAAGGCTTCGAGGGATCGAGTTCGAGTTGTCCCTTCATATACCACACTGCCCATGCACTGGCTTCTTGCGCGGTCAGGTGCGAAACGGTGTTGAGCTGATTCGGGGTACCCCCGTACGCCAATCGATCCAGAACGTGATACGCGGGCCAATTCGGTGGAGCCGACGGCAATCCAGCCAGCGGCATTCCCAACGGGGGCGCTGGTGCCGCAATCGGTTCGGGGGGAGGGCCCTGCGTGACAGGCTGGGCCGTGAGAAGCTGCTGCAAACCGGGCGACAGCCTGATCAAATTCTGCGCACTTCTTCCCCCGCCTGAGGATGATCCACCAGACCCAGCCGCGCCCATTGATGAACCTGGCGATGCCGTTGACGCCCCGGCGATTGCCGAAGAAGTTGGCACCCTTTGCGATGTGGTTGAGATGGAGCTTCCAGGCGGGACCGGTGGGGCAGTCGGGTTCATGCCTGCTGTCGACTTGGCCATTCCAGCCGTTGAGTCTTTGGTCGCGGGTGTTGCTTGATCGACTGCCACCGGCGTACTTATGAGACCACTCTGAACCGGTTGCTGAGGAGATTCGGATTGAGGCCCACCGACCGACGGTTTCCGGATCAACCTCCGAGGTTTCTTTCCGACCTTCGAACGATCAGGCTCTTTTTCAGGCTTGAGGATGGGTTCCGCTGCATCGATGGCCGCAAGGCCTTCTGCGCGGCTACCCCGATGACTATCCGCTTTGATGAGCGAATGTCCGGAAGCCATACCAGTCTCGGCCGCGTATAAAGTAGCAACATCCATCGTATTGAAAACAAGTCCCTGGAATCCGAACGCCAACACGAGTGCCGTTCCAAGAGACTGCGCGATAAAGAAAGAATCAGTCCAACGTTGCGTAGTCATATGTATTCGAGTTGTGACGCGAGTCATTGTCGACCTCCTGTTCCTTGGCGACTGTCGAACGATCTCGCAGCCAGATATTGAAGCAAGACGGAGCAAGACCAATGCCCCTGAGCAGGCTCTCTACCGTGGATCGTACAGAAGATGACGATATTATGATCATCTGCGGATGGTCACTTGCAGTGATCGACTGTTAAATCCTACAGAATGGCCACCTGAGGGGTAGGCCACAACCGTTCAGAATTGCTCGATTGCGTGGTGGGACCAGACAAGAAGAAATACGTATGCGGAAGACGGTCCGCTTCGACAACTCTACTTATTCGTCAGCAGATAATCGAGTCATTCGACCCTTACGACCGGCATGATTAAGCCGAGGCCATCTTGGTCATGCGAAAAATCGTACACCACCGATTCGTCAGGAATAAGCCGTCCGGTCATAACCACAATCATATCGACCGACTCACCTTGCCCGAATCGTTGTTCAAGTTCGCTCCGCAACGCCGCTGAAGCTTTCGCACAAGATCGCCGTAAAGATCCTCGTACTTGAAACGCACAACGCCCCACCGGATAGGCGTGAATTTGGGACCGAGCACGACGCGAAATCCACCAGCCTCCGCATCATATCGAGACAATTCGCCGAACCAGACAAAGATGATGAGCTGGGTCAACGCGGGATTGCCCGCTCGCTTCGCGTCGCGCTCCCGGTTCAGCGTGAACATTCGCTCGTCATGCTCAGGGTCGTGATGGGCATGGCCGTAGATCAGGCCCCAGTCCGGCGGGTTTCCATCCAGTGCGTCAAGAAACAGTTCAATCGAAGAAGGCTCAATCAGGATCCGGCAATCCGGCGGCAGGATGGTAGAAAGATCGTTGCGCGTGATCGTCAGGAGAAGTCTCGTACCAACAGCGTCATCAGCCCATCCTTCCCCAACCGATCCTACGGTTAGGAACAGTATGGTGATGACCCAGAGAGCCCACATGGGATGAGATCACTCCGTTGCGGCGGCGACGGCTCGATCAAAACTCGTGCGGAGGGTTGTGACCGCCTGCTGCTCTCCCGTCAACACTCCACATTCGATCAGGATTGCCACACGAGGATGTGGGTCAATGCGGCGCAAGGCCTGCCTGGTGAGTCCACCAGACTCAATGGCCTTTTGATAAGTACCCAACCACGAGTCAGTCACGGCACGCAGCCCAGCATCAGTAGGTTTCATCCGGCCAAGCTTTACTTGTTCAAGCAGCTTGGTGAGCGGGTCTGACTGGGAGATAGTGGCAATCGCGCGCTGAAGATTCTGCTCGCCTGATTCCATGATCAATTTGTGGAACAGGAACCGGGACCGCGCGGGTCACCACAACTTCCGCAGGAACCGCCGCCATTACCAGGCAACACCCAGCCATCCGTGCCGCCAACCCCAAACGCAGAGATTTGTTTCTCAACCTTCGTGGCCTGACACTTTGGACAAGCAGCTTGCGTTGAGTCGTACACTAACAACTCGAATCGATGATTGCATTCCCCACAGACATATTCGAAGATAGGCATAGGTCGTACTCCTTATTCTGAGGGGTATTATAAGATCAGCCCGTCCAGTTCGCAATCTGCCAGGAGCTGTATGTACCAAGAAGAAAAAGCATTTACCCTTCGATTCAGCCTGGAGGCGTCGTTTCCTGATGACTATGAGGGCGAGGAGGAGAACCAGGCCTGGGTGCGAGAGTGGGAAACGCGTATCAAGGCGGATCTGCTCAAAGTGGTCTTCGAATCATTGCGTCAGCACAAGTCCTGGCAGACCCACATACGCAATCGTGGGAAATCCCCTGCCGATGAAATTGAAATCGTCCTTGCACGGGACTTTTCCAAACCTCAAGGATTCAGCCTGTCGTCATGATGCCCCCTCCCCTCGGTCTGTATCTCCACATCCCCTTCTGTCGGCAGCGATGCGACTTCTGCGCCTTCTACCTTGAAATCTATCGCGAAAACCGTGCAGAGGCCTTTGTCCGATCCCTCATGCATGAGATCGGACTGACGTCGCAGCAACACGTAGTAGCAGGCCGTCCCATCCAATCCGTCTATGTTGGGGGCGGTACACCGACAGTGCTCGCCGCAACTCGGCTTATTGCGATCCTGGGTGAGATTCGTTCGCATCTCACCCTCGCCTCAGATTGTGAAATCACCATTGAAGCACACCCCTCCACGATCTCCGAGCAGGATCTCATACAACTGCGCCAGGCCGGCGTCACCCGCATGAGTTTCGGCGCAGAATCGATGGAGGATGGCGACCTTGCCAAGATCGGACGGCCCGGTGCCGTCCGTGAGACCGTCACGGCGGTAACTCAGGCCAGAGCCTCCGGATTCACCAACATCAATCTCGATTTAATGTATGGGCTACCCGGCCAAAGCCTGGAGAGCTGGCAACGGACGCTGGCCCACTGTCTCACGTTGACGCCCACACACCTTTCTTGTTATTCACTCACGGTCGAACAGGACACAAAGCTTGCCTCCAACATCCAGCACCAAGGGAGACCAGCACCGGATGAAGGTCTTCAAATTGAAATGGACGAGGCTGCGCAACAGATGCTCGGCAACGCCGGCTATGATCGATATGAAGTCTCCAACTATGCCAAACCGGGATATGCCAGCCGACACAATCTGCTCTATTGGACCAATGGCGAATACCTTGGATTGGGGCCAAGCGCACAGTCCTATTTTGGCGGGACGAGATTCGGCAATGTCGCCGACCTCGCGGCTTACGACACATTACTCGCGGAAAGCCGTCTCCCTATTGAAGATTGCACCAGCCTCTCGGAAGAGGAGCAACTCCGCGACGCCGTGATTTTTGGCTTGCGGCTCATTCAAGGGATTCCCACACGCCATCTTCATCAGCATGCCGCAAACTATGGGCATGAAACAGTCACCGCACAGTTACTCGCGCAACAGTTGATCGAAGAAAACGGTGAGCGCAGCAGACTATCGGCACGAGGCCGCCTACAGGCCGACACCATCGCCGGGCAGTTGTACTAACAGGCTGTTGAAATAGTCCGCCAGCTTCCTTCTCGCATCGCTCCCATGAACCGTTAAACGTGAGGGGTGAAACTTGAAACTAGGGTCAGCCGAGGAGCTGCGGCATTGCTTGGGGCAAGGCCCGTCTCGGCGCGCCAGGGGAGGGCGGGTGAGAAGTCTGGCCTTTTTGAACAGCCTGCTGGAAGAGACAAGGCTATTCTCGCTGGCAATCACCCCACTCCATTGACTTTTTCCCTAGGCCGGATGGAAACTGAAGTCAGACCATGTCGGAGGTGCCATGCCCGTCAATATGGATCCTGCCAATAAGCGAAAACGACAACCGTCGCCGCCAGAAGCGGTTGCGTCTCCCTCCAAGGAGATTACCCTGCCGACGAAAACGGTTCAGTTCGGCGAAGAGACGGAAGAGGATCGGGTGAAGGATCTGGCGGATGCGGAGCTAAAGAATCTGTGGGAAGCCACGGAAGTCATCGATATGGATAAAGTTTGACGCGGATGGCGCGCGAGAGAAGTCCGGTTTGTTTGGTCATCTTTTCTATCTGGTTTATCTCGCAGGATGCTCAAAAAGACCGTCCGGCAAGGCCGCAGCCGACGAAAGCTCCGGAGGCGTAGCCTCTGGGCTACGTTGAGGATGCTTTCGAGGTGAGAACGAAGCTGGACGGTCTTTTTCAGCATCCTGTCAGGCAGGTAGGAAGAAAAAGGCGATCGCCAGCATCAGGTAGACCCCGACCAACATCACCCCTTCCATCCAGTGCGATTCGCCGTCCGTCGCCACGAACCCCACAATCAGGACTGAGATCGTCACCGCAGTCACCTCGAATGGTGTGAAGATCAGATCCAACGGCGTCCCGAAGAGATAGCTGGCAAAGACGAGCAGTGGCGCAACGAGCAACGCAATCTGCAGGCTGGACCCTACAGCAATCCCAAAGGCCAAGTCCATTTTGTTTTTCAGCGCCATCATCACGGCCGTAGAATGTTCAGCCGCATTACCCACCAGAGCGACCAGAATGACGCCGACGAAGAGCTGCGTCAGCCCGAGCTTGTGCGAGGCCGGCTCCAGCGCCCCCACCAACAACTCACTCATCAGGGCTACGAGACAGGTCACCACGGTGAGCACAGTAATCGAAGCGCGTTTGGTCCAGGGTTGTTCGCCGAGGTCCGAGGCATCATGCGCCTCTCCGGCAAACAGATGGCGATGGGTCTTCAAGGTAAACAGCAGGCTTGCGATATAAATAGCGAATAACACAAGGGCTATCGTGAGGCTCAGCTTTCGTTCAATCGCGACACCACGATCAGCAGCGATGAAATGGAAGAGAGCGGGAATGATGAGCCCCACAGCAGCCAGAAGCAGGAGACTGGCGCCCATGCCGGCAGCGGTCTGGTTAAACTTCTGACGCTCGTACTTCATCCCTCCGGCAAACATGGAGACCCCGAGTACGAGTAAGATGTTGCCCATGATCGAGCCGGTCAGAGAGGCTTTGACGACATTATGCAGGCCCTCTCGCAGAGCCACAAGTGCGATAATCAATTCCGCGGCATTGCCAAGCGAGGCATTGAGCAACGCACCGATGCCGGCACCCACATGGGTCGTCAAATGCTCGGTGGCTCGTCCCAGTAGGCCCGCCAGCGGAATTATAGCCAGGCCTGCCGACACAAAGACCAGCAGTGGATCGGCTCGAAGGACCTCGAGCGCGACCGCCACAGGGACAAAGATGAGCAGGAAATCAAGCCACGACGTGAAGAGATATCGCACGCGCAAACCCTAGCATGACCATCAGATTTTGTCGATGAACCAACCCCGCCCCCCCCACGCGCTGTTCTACCCCTTTCACCTGTGCCATCCGGAGACCTTGGCACGGCTCCTGACTCGCTTCGCCACTGTCCATTTTCGCGACTTCATGGCGCTGCAATTGACTCACATGTCCGGGATGACGGCGTTCCAAGACCGGATGGGCATGAGCTTCCCGGACCTCATCGAGTCTGGACGCCTCGTGCAAGGCTACGACGTGAGTGGATCACTGGCGCCTATTGTGGCAGCCGCCATCGATCGCGACCTTCACGATCCCGCATGGCGCGCATGCTTTCACACCGCATTTCGTCAGGACCGCCGTCTCCAACGTGGCCTCTTCGAACCGTCTCACAGCCTTCGCATCGGCGAGAGTCTCGTGCCAGGCCCTGCCGCACTCCTGCACCTCATGGACGATTCATTCAGTCAGCAGACCTATGATCTCGCCCGGGTCAGAGAACTATGCCGGAGCAATGTCACCCTTGAAGAGGGGTACCGCTTTGAATACGGGCTCGCCCTCGTGAAGACATCCGCCTCACTCGTCTATACGCAGACCCTGGCGCTGACACACCAGCTCCAACCAGTCACAGACTCCCCCACTTACTTCGCACTCTATGCACTATCCTGCGTCCGGGAGCATTGGCCCGGAACCAATCATCTGCTCATCCGGGTAGGCTATTAACCACGATTATTCATGAATACCTACTACGTCGTCCGATCCTCTCGCCCAGCAGGGCTGTTCTCGTTCGGCCTCCTCAACGGTCTGCAAGTACGCCTACGTCGGCCTTACTTGCGAGAAGCCCCGGCGTGCTTCGGTCTCGAACGCCTCGCGACGGCATTCATGAATAATCGGGGTTAATAGTTGCGCCAAAGTCTGCTAGAATTCGCCCCCATGGCAGGCACAAATATACCCTTTGCACCCCCCATCCCGACAGAGATCACCAGCACCGGCACAGATAAAGGGCTCGACGCGCGTGTGATCGTGTTCAACTGCGAGTGCCATACCTATCAGCAAGTCATTGCGCTCTTCTGCCAACACATTCCAGGCATGACCAGCTCGAAAGCCTTCGAGCTGGCATGGAAGATCGATCATGATGGCGAGGCCGTCGTGTTTTCTGGTGCGCTGGCACAAGCGGAAGAGATTGCAGCAAAGCTGGCGGGCGGGGGACTACGAGTGGCCGTGCACTAATCGCAGTGTGGCTACTTCTTGTGTTTCTTTGCCGCTGCTTTGGCTGGCTTAGCTTTTGAAACAGGCTTTGGCTTCGAAATGGCAGAACGCGCCGCTGCTTTCGCAGGTGCGAGTTTCGCGGGAAGTGGCTTCGCATGCGCGGGCTTCGTTGGAGCAGTCTTCTTGCCGTGGCTTCCCCCCCCACCCTTCACTGGCTTCCCTTCAGCAAGCTGAGCCTGAAGTTTGTGTGTGGCGGAGGTTTTATTCAGTTTCTGAACCATATCGCCACTATGGATCCGCACTTGATAGAGCTCTAAGAGCTTGCCAATAGCCTTCTGATCGCCTTTCTTCGCGGCATTCAGCAACTTGCGGCGATGGTTCATCTCTTCTTCTTCGGTATGGGAAGCAGCCCGTCGTTCCATGTCTGTCCTTTCGTTCTGCGTGGGCATAAAGCCCCCGCGGCGCGCAGTATACCCGAAATGTCCAATTTCTTCTAGCGCCTAAGCGGGAACGCCGCGCGGGACTGGCGGAACGAGCCCGGTTTGTCTGGTTCAACCAAACAAACGAGATAAAGCAAAGAAACTAAAGCAACCAGCCGCCTCTCGCGCTTGTGAGCGCTTGTGGCACGTTTCACCCCGTGCGTATAATGAACGTCTTATTTGAATCACGAAGGAGACTGCCCAATGGAACAGCATAAACAAAAACAGGACGAAACCAAGGTTGCCGACGATCCGAAGGCCCGCGAAATGCTTCGACAAGCCTTCGAAAAGACTGCGCGCTGGGAGAAAGACTTCAAGGGATTCACGGCCGACCTCACCGTGAATGTGAATGGGAAGGAAACCAGCGGACCAATCATGGTGAAAGGCCCTCGTGATGTCTCGGCCCAACTGGGAGATGCCGAGGTGCAGAAGTGGGCGCAGGAACAGCTCGGTATGATCGCGGTGCACCGTGGCCCGAGAAGCTTCGAGGAATCGGACGGCAAGTATTCCTTGACCATGGAAGAAGATGGGCACCCGTTCGGCACGAAACTCATCATCCACGGATCGAACTCGTTTTATCGCCTCAAAGACAATCGCATCACCCAGATCAATCGCAAGATGGCGCACCCAGGCATGACCCCCTTTGCCTTCACGATCAATGTCGAAGAAAGCGCCGTCACCCAGGATCAGAAGAACCTAACGACTAAGTACAGCGTGTACTACTATTCCCCCACCGACGGGAAGCTGACCAACGCGGAAAGCATCACCGACACCTACGTGCGCGTCGGATCATCGGATCTGCCTGCCACCCGCCGGAATATTTCCTACGAAAGCGGCGAAGTCGTCGTGAAGAACCTGACGTTCAAGAATCACAAGTTGGTGTAACAAGGAAGACGCGAGAGCCTGTCTAATAGATCCCTGCCCGCTGGATGGTCAAAAAGTCCGTCCAGCGAGGCCGCAGGCGAGTCGAAACCGGAGGCGTACCCCTTGTGGGTAAGTTGAGGATTTCGATGAGCCGAGAACGAAGCTGGCGGGCTTTTTCAACATCCACCATGGACCTTCGAACTTCATTCCCTCGCAGCATGCGATTCCAGCTGGAAGGCTACGTCCACCTGGCGCGGATGATCGATAAGTGCCGCGCCATGCTGGCAAGCACCGAAGGCGAATATATCTACCCCTGCCCCATGGATGACCGGCTCATGGAGTTCGCCGGAATCACGGCCGAGCAATTCACCGCAGCAGTCAAAGCCAATCCATCAGACGAAGCAGTGGAGAAATGGTTCACACAAATGGCGAAGGCGTATCCCCCAGCCGAGTTGGAAGCATGGAACCGGATGATGCTGACTCGCGGACCAAGCAGCCCAGAGAAGCAGGAATACTTCAACAAGCTCAGGGACGCAGTCGATCCCTCCCGAACCGACCTCACTAGCTGGGCCGACCTCCAAGACCTCGAAGAAGGCCGGACCGTTCCCAAAAGATAGTCGGGCGCATTGCAGAGTGCCCCTGACACTGTTGCCCGCTCCCCTGACGATCTCCTCCCACGCCTCTCATCCACACACGAAACATCGAACTCCCCGATTTCCATCCTCACACCTGACGTTTTCAGGGGACCATTGCTGCCCGAATATGCGAGTATTTGAATAGCCCGCGCCATCGATAACAGGGAGCTTGCCTTGAACCAAACGGCACTCATTGCCTCATGCATCCTGGTGACTCTGATCGGAGCCCCCACCGTATCCTTTCCGATGGCGCAAGGCGGATCTGACGGAGGCAATTCCAACGGATCACAGAGCGGTGGCCTCCCAGGGAGCATCGGCAGCCTCGGATCACGCACCAATGGCCAGACAGGCACAAAGCCGATCATCCAGCGGCAACGTTCTCCTCTGTCGGCTAGTCTCGCAGCGGGAGTCGCCGGATCATGGATCGGCCATATGCTCTTCGGAGCGACGGACAGCAGCGCGCAGACCACCGATGCCGATGCGCCTGCTGCCGGAACCAACAATCGCACCGAGGCTCCCAGTTCCGCCGGAATCCTTCTCCTGCTCCTGCTCCTGGGAGCCACGATGGTTTTTTATTTCCTAAAAATCCAACGACCCTCCCTCCCTGACTTTTCCGGGATCACAGGCCGCGACCCGTCCAGCGACAATCTGCCGACAAGGCGGTCCGCCACAACCAGACAGAACGTATCCATTGATAGCGTCACCTCCGCCGACAAAGCAATCTTTCAACAACTACTGATCGATGTTCAAAGGGCCTGGAACAAACAGGATCTGACCGAGTTACGGCAGTTCGTCACGCCGGAGATGCTGAATTATTTCAGCGCCGCTCTAGCCGACAACACCAGTCAGGACATCCAGAACCATGTGGACGATGTGGTGCTCCTCCGTGCAGAGATCCTGGAGGCCTGGACTGAAAAGGCGACGCAGTACGTCACGGCAGGACTTCGCTGGAGTGCCCGTGACTATAACCTGTCTCTGACGAAGCAGCGCGGAGAACCAGGCTATGTCGTCGAAGGCAGCGAAGAGACACCGACCGAATCCGGCGAAGCCTGGACCTTCATGCGATCCCAAGATGGGAAGTGGCTGCTCTCGGCCATCCAGCAATAGGAGAAGAAGTACACCCACGTTTGTCCTGTGCTCCCGGAATGCGCGCCCTCAGAAGGGCCTCGTTCGACGGCCGCAGTAAGACCAACATGGGTGCCCTTCCACGAAAGAGAAACGAGCAAGCTTGGAGGGAGCATTATAGAAACATGCTCGTTCGGCACGCGAACTAGAGGATCGACCAGCCTACCCTTGAAAAGATAGGCGAGCGTAGCTGGGAGAGGAAAGACTCGATGGTCTTCTGTGCTCGCACAACGCGCGGCCTCAGGAGACCATCAGGCCGCCCTCGCCCGCTCCTCTTCTCTACAGCCACCCATCCCCGCCCGTCCCCCCTCCAAATCCTCCGAAGTTCCCGCCGAAGCCCCCCTGGCCGGTCCCCCAATACTCGCCTTTTTGAATCCGTCTGTAGGGATGCCGGAGGTCCGGTCGGCTGATCCACCAGAAGAAAGAGATGGCCCCGATGCTGGTGAAGAGGGTGATCCAGAAACCCACGCCTTTGAAATGGGTCTTTGAGAGAGTGCCGACCCTGATATCTTGTGCTGGCGCGGCTAACGAAACTGCCGAGCGATAGAGGGCTTCGCCGAAATGGCCTACGTCGATCAAAGGCTGCAGATGCTCGTGCCCGACTTGATTCATCACTGTGGGGGTGATCACCGGCAACATCTGCCGGCCCAGCGTGATCGCAGCCTGCCGTTCCTCCACCGCCACCAGCACCAACACGCCGTGTTCCTGCTGCGTGGACCCGATGCCCCACTTGGCATAGAGGGCCGTCGCGTACTCGTTGACCGTCCCGAAGGGCTTGATATTCGGGACCGTCACCACGACCATTTCCACGCCGGTCTTCCGCTCAAGATCCTGACAGACGGACCGGATGCGTTCTTTCCATTCCCCATCGATCACCTGAGCATGGTCGCTCACATAGCCTCGCGGCTCCGGCAACTGAATCTTGGGCCGATCGTATGGCACCGCCTGAGCGATCTCCGCAATGAAGACGAGGCAGCAGACCATCACCATGCCGACGATCTTCGTCATCGCGGCCCCGACTGCGGCAATTGCTCAACCGATCGCGTGAGCAGCGTCATGGCTTGCAAATACCGGTCGAAGAGACGATGCACTTCGTGAGGGCCTGGAGAAATCTGTCCGCGCTTGAGTAGCAGGGCGTCGAGCAAGCCCTGCAGATCCAGCTTCAACTGCTCGGCCACGTCCTTGATGACGGCGTCGGAGTGGAAAAGGACGGGCCGCCCGAGAAGACGCTGCACCCCGCGCAGCAATGGCAGAGTTGCCGTGATCGAGAGCGGCAGCAAAATCGTGGTGGCATCGTCGCTGCCTCTCCCTTCGACATAGCGTTGACGCAGGCGCAACAGATTGCTCGTGAGGCCCTGGACCACGGCCTCTCTCAGCCGATCAGCCTTCACGTGAAAGCCGATGAAGGGATCGCGCCCGCCCAGGACGCGATGGTGTTCCTGGATTTCCAGAAACTCAAGCGGAAAGACCGCTGAAGACATGCGCAGCTCTTCTTCCGTCAGAAAGAGGGGGACCACGATCTGTTCCTTGCTCCATTGATGGTGCAAGGCGCCATATTTTTTGAGGACGGCGCTGCCGTACGACGACACGAGTAGCAGGATATTCAGATTGGAGCGCCCCGGAAGATATTCCCCCCGGATGGCGCTACCGTAGAGGAGCATGCCTTCCAGTTGATCTCCGAAGCAGCTCTTGACCTCCTTCACGTAGGTCTGCAGCAGCTGCTGTGTTTCGTCCGACAATCCCTCGATCACACGTTCAGTCATGCCCATATTCCTCATGAAGACATCGGATGTGGAGCGCGCTCATGCGCACGGATATCAGGGAACAGCCCCGCAGCAATCACGCGATCGATCAGGTCGAAGGGCGCGGTCGTCCGCAACCCCGCCGTGGTCAAGAGGACCTGATAACGCAGCCGCTCGTTCCGATCCAGGGTCTGAAACACGCGATCGCGCAGGAAGGCCACGACCGGATTGCCCGTATTCCAATAGAACACTTGCTGATCGGCCAATCGCTGCAACATGGCGACATGCGGTCGCCTGATTTGTTCAAACTCTTTGAGCCGGTCGGCTGAATAGTCCTTATCGGCAAGACAGCCCGGCAACAGATCAGACAGGGCCATGGCATCGACCATCGCCTGCATGCGCCCCTGCGAGGCATGGGGATTCATCGCATGGGCGGCATCGCCGATCAGGACGGCGCCATCTGCCACCCAGGTCGGCGTGCGCACCCGCCCGGTCGGCATATAGGCCGTCTGGCTCCAATCGCTCAGACGCCTGAACAGCCCGGCGAACTGCGGCGCGATCTGACTCCAGGTCTGTTGCAGCGCAGGAATGCCCCGCTCCTTGACGGACTCCATCGAGCCGCTGGGGATCATGAAGAAGAGATAGACTTTATTCCCCGTCGCCGGAAACACACCCAAAATCGTCTTGTGTCCGACGTAGTAGAACGATTCGGATATCGGCTCATCCGATTCGAGAATGGCAATCAGATAGCCGTCGGGATAGAGATGCAGGTCGGCAGGAATCTTCAGGGCCTCGCGCACTTTGGAAAAGGCCCCATCGGCGCCGACGACGATCTTGGCGCGGATCGTGCCTGTGCCTTCCGGCCCTTGCGTGGACAGGCCCACCACCCGGTTTCCCTCGCGCAACAGTCCGGCGAAGGAGGTCTCGTAGCGGAGCGTTGCGCCCTTCTGTTGCTGCACCGCCGCGACGATGGCATGGTGGGCCACGTTCGGTAAGGTCACGATGGCACGATTGTAGGGCGCAGGCAGATCGTTGTAATCAATGCTACAGAGGCGCGTGCCGCCGGCCCGGCAGAAATGAAAGTGCCGCACGGATCGCGTGGCGTCAGACGGCAACGATTGCAACACGCCCAAGCGATCGAGCACGTGCTGTCCGTTGGGTTGGAGAATTTCTCCCCGCAATCCCTGGGGCGGACCGGCAGCCTGATCCAACACGACGGTGCTGATCCCTTGCTTCGCCAGCGCCAGGGCTAAGATGGCTCCGCCACCCCCTGCCCCTACCACCGCCACATCGGTCTGTTCGATTGAGTCTGCCATGCCGCTCAGTGCGCGTCCCAGGCCCGATACCTCATGTGATCGTTCCACATCGCCAGGAATTTTTCCCTGGCCTTCACGGAGATCGCGTGATCGGTGATGATATCGAGCCGCTCATCGTTATACCGGTTGCCACTTGTCGTGTGGTTCATCGAGCCGGAGGCATTCACCTCATCGTCGATCACAGCCTGCTTCAGGTGCATCAGCCCGTCATGTTCGTTCACCAGAATGGGAATGTCGGTCAGATGCAACGTACGAAGCGCCGTGCGCTGTTTGACGTCTTTGGTCCGCTGCCGGTCGGTGATCAATCGCACATCGACTCCCCGCTTCTTCGCCGCGACCATCGCCACCACGGCACGAGGCGTGGTTAGTCCATAGACCGATACATAGAGGTAGCGTTTTGCATGTCCGGAGAGCGTCGTCAGGCGATCGAGTGGCGCATCCTCCGGAGCATAGTAGACCTCCACCGTCGCGCTCCACCCTGCCCCAACCGGAACCGTGAGCAGCAACAAGACGAGAGCGAACGACCGTAGGATGGAGTGGGAGAGGACGACTCTCATCGTCATGGCAAATTGCAGCCCTAGGAGCAAGTCCGACATTGCCGTTCGTGACGAGGCGAAGGAGGTGCGGCCAGATGCGAGGCCGCAGGCCAGAAAAAACCGGAGGTGTATTCGCTGGAATACATTGAGGA
>Ga0315276_10001987_pt1 | contig 18576 bp, 16 predicted proteins | sample YL17G05_0_MG_FD_204542 | JGI IMG/M metagenome (GOLD analysis project Ga0315276, IMG submission 204542) | Sediment microbial communities from Yellowstone Lake, YNP, Wyoming, USA - YL17G05_0 | ecosystem: Environmental > Aquatic > Freshwater > Lake > Sediment | place: USA: Wyoming | collected... | reverse complement strand
GGTCGCGCTTCCGTCGTCCGGGCCGTCGCCGACGGTGGACGACCGGTTCGCGCTCATTCCCTGGGATCTGCCGCTCGACGGCTGGCTGCGCGAGGCTCGCGGCGGGGGAGCCTTCCCGGAGGAGCTGCGGTCGCTTCTGGCTCGGCTGTCGGCTGGATCTCGCCCGGCCGCGCCGGCCTGGCAGGTCCGCGCCGAGGACGAGCAGACGTCCTCCCCCACCAGGGCCTGGGGCAGCCGCGGTCGCCGCGGCAGGAAGGGAAAATAGATGCCCCGCGACGTTCTCGGTTACCTCTCGCTGCACCTCCACGCGCACCTGCCGTTCGTGCGCCACCCGGAGCACGAGGACTTCCTGGAGGAGGACTGGCTCTACGAGGCCATCACCGAGACCTACCTGCCGCTGCTTCGGGTCTTCGACCGGCTCACCGACGAGAAGATCCCGTTTCGCATCTCGATGACGATGTCGCCGCCGCTCGTCTCCATGCTTCGCGACGACCTGCTCGTCAGCCGCTACGCGAAGAAGCTCGACGGGCTCTGCGACCTGGCCGACCGGGAGGTGCGGCGCACCCGGAACGACCCGACCTTCCACGGGCTCGCCCAGCACTACCGGCACGAGTTCCGGGAACTGCGCGGCCTTTTCGAGGACCGTTACCGCCGCGACCTGGTGGGCGCGTTCCGGCGGCTGGAGGACGCCGGTGGGCTCGAGCTCGTCACCTGCGGGGCCACCCACGGCTTCCTCCCGCTCATGCAGGAGTACCCGGAGGCCGTCCGCGCCCAGATCGCGGTGGCCGCGGCAAGCCACCGGCGTCACTTCGGCCGCAGCCCGGCCGGGATCTGGCTCCCGGAGTGCGGCTATTACCCGGGGGTGGACGAGCGGCTCGCCGAGCAGGGCATCCGCTACTTCTTCACCGACACCCACGGGATCGCCGACGCCAGGCCGCGCCCGCGCTTCGGGGCCTACGCGCCGGTGTTCACTCCGAGTGGGCCAGCGGCCTTCGGGCGCGACGCCGAGTCCTCCCAGCAAGTCTGGAGCGCCGAGCACGGCTACCCGGGCGATCCGGAGTACCGGGAATTCTACCGAGACGTGGGCTGGGACCTCGACTGGGAGTACGTGCGCCCCTGGATCCAGCCCGACGGAAACCGCAAGAACGTCGGCATCAAGTACTTCCGCATCACCGGCAAGGGTGGTCACAAGGAGCCCTACGACCCCTGGCGCGCCCGGGAGCGCGCCGCCGCCCACGCCGGCAACTTCATGCACAACCGGGAGCGGCAGATCGAGCACCTGGCGTCGCAGATGGGGGGGACGAAGCCCATGGTCGTCTCCCCGTACGACGCCGAGCTCTACGGACACTGGTGGTACGAGGGGCCGCAGTTCATCGACTTCCTGGTCCGCAAGGTGGCCTTCGACCAGCAAACTTTCCGGCTGGCCACCCCGGGCGACTACCTGCGCGAGAGCCCGGAGCAGCAGGTGGCCACGCCGCCCCTCTGCTCCTGGGGCTCGGGCGGCTACGCGGGGGTCTGGCTGGACGGCTCGAACGACTGGATCTACCGCCACCTGCACAAGGCGGCCGGGCGCATGATCGCGCTGGCCCGCGACTACCCGGAGCCAGACGCCGAGACCCGGCGCGCGCTCAACCAGGCCGCCCGCGAGCTCCTGCTGGCGCAGTCCTCCGACTGGGCCTTCATCATGAAGACTGGAACCATGGTCGACTACGCCATCCGCCGCACCCGCGAGCACGTGCTGCGCTTCACCCGCCTTCACGACCAGATCCGGGCCGGGAAGGTCGATGCCGAGTGGCTCGATCAGGTCGAGTCCCGCGACAACCTGTTCCCGGAGATCGACTACCGGGTCTACAGCCCGGCCATCTGAGCCCGAGCTCGCGTTGACCTCGGGGGGCGCCCCGTCTAGCCTGCCCCAGCCCTTCTGCGGGGCTGGATCGAGAGGGAAGAGAGATTCGATGTCCGAGGACCTGGGAGCCACCGAACGCGAGATCGTCGCGCATCGCCTGAAGAAGGCCGAGGAGCTGCGACGACTCGGAGTGAACCCATACGGCAACGGCCATGCGCCGGGGCACCTGGCCCGCGACCTGCACGCACGCTACGGGGAGGCGCCCATCGAGGAGATCGCCCGCGAGCCTGGCGACTGGTCGGTGGCCGGCCGGGTTCTGGCGATCCGCAACTTCGGCAAGGCCGCCTTTCTCAAGATTCGCGACCGCTCCGGCGACATCCAGGTCTGGGTGAAGAAGGACCGGGTGGGCGAGAAGGGATTCGAGGTCTTCAGGCTTCTCGACGTGGGCGACGTGGTGGCCGCCCAGGGGCCGGCCACCCGCACCAAGACCGGCGAGCTGACGGTGGAGGCCTCCTCGTTCACCATCCTCACCAAGGCCATCCGGCCGCTGCCGGAGAAGTGGCACGGTCTCGCCGACGTGGAGCAGCGCTACCGGCAGCGCCACCTCGACCTGGTGGCCACGCCCGGAGTGAAGGAGACCTTCGAGAAGCGGGCCCGGATCGTCTCCACCATCCGCCGTTTCCTCGACGAGCGCGGCTACCTGGAGGTCGAGACCCCCACGCTCCACAAGCCCGAGGAGGCCGGCGGTGCCGCGGCGCGCCCCTTCGAGACCCACCACAACGCGCTGGGCATGGACCTGAAGCTCCGCATCGCCACCGAGCTGCACCTGAAACGGCTGGTGGTGGGCGGGCTGGAGCGGGTCTACGAGATCGGTCGCATCTGGCGCAACGAGGGCATCGACCGGCGCCACAACCCCGAGTTCACGACCATCGAGTTCTACCAGGCCTACGCCACCCACGAGGACCTCATCCGGCTCACCGAGGAGCTCTTCCACGAGCTGGCGGTGAAGGTCGCCGGAGCGGCGAAGGTCACCTTCCAGGGCCAGGAGATCGACTTCACCCCGCCGTTCCCGCGCTTCTCGCTGCTGGAGATGGGGGCGAAGGCGCTCGGACTGTCGCCGGAGGAGGCGCTCTCCGGGCGGGGGATGGGCGAGGCGCTGGCCCGGGCGGCCACCCGGGAGGGGGACAGCGAGGACGCCTGGAAGCTGGAGAAGGCTGCGAAGGCCTCCCCCGGCGAGGCGGTGGCACTGGCCTTCGAGGTCTTCTGCGAGCACCAGCTGCCGAAGGACCGCCCCGCCTTCGTGCTCGACTGGCCCATCGAGACGAGCCCTCTCTCCCGGCGCCGGGACTCCGACCCCCGGCTCGTCGACCGGTTCGAGATGTTCGTGGCCGGCATGGAGGTCGCGAACGCCTTCAGCGAGCTGAACGACCCGGCCGATCAGCGGGCCCGCTTCGAGGCCCAGGTCCGCGCCCGCGCAGCGGGGGACGAGGAGGCCATGCCCTTCGACGAGGACTTCGTGCGCGCGCTCGAGCACGGGATGCCGCCCACCGCGGGCGAGGGGATCGGCATCGATCGCGTCGCCATGCTGCTCACCGACTCGTCGTCCATCCGCGACGTGATCCTGTTCCCGCTTCTGAAGTCGCGGGAGTAGCCATTGGCGACGGTCTTCTCCTGGCGCTCCTTCGCGCTGGCAGCCGCCGGGGTGCTCCTCGCGCCGGCTCTGGCGGCGCTCGGCCACGTCTTCCTCTCCGACCGCATGGGGCTTCCGGCCGGCACGGCGTCGGGCCTGGCGCTCGCAGCCGGGGCGGCCTGGGTCGCGGGGGGCGGGGCCGCGGCGTCGGTGGCGGGGAGGCGACTCGCCTTCTACGAGATCGTGGCGGCGACGCTCCTCCTTCTCGCGCTGGCGCTCGGGCCGCTCGTCCTCCTTCTCCCGGCGCTTCGCGGACTGCCGCTCGTCCTCCATTCCTGGCAGTACCAGGGGAGGGTGGTGCTGGTGGCCGGGCTCCTGCTCACCTGCCTTTCCACCGGGGCGCTGGCATTTCTCGGCTCGACGGTGGCCTTCCTGCTCTCCGGTTCGGGCCGCTTCGACCCCTCCCTGAGCTACGAGCTCTTCGTGGCCCGGAGCCACCTTCGGCTCAACGCCCGGATGCTCGGGGCGCTCTTTCTGATCGTGGTCACCGGCGTGATCCCCGGGATGCTGGCCGGGGTGGCGTGGTCGGCCTGGCAGGACCGGGTGGCGCGCCGCGCGGCCCTGGCCGGTGAGCCGCACGAGCGTCCGCGCCTCCCGGCCACCATGCTCATGACCCTCATCTCCATCGGCGGCGTGGCCACCGGGGTCTGGGCGCTGACCGTCGTGCTCTCGGTGATGAGCGGATTCGAGCAGGATCTCAAGTCCAAGATCCTGGGCGCCCACGCCCACGGCGTCGTCCTCAAGTACGGGCAGAACGACTTCACCGACTGGCGGGGGACGCAGGACCGGGTGCTCGGGGTCCCCGGGGTCGCGGCATCCACCCCGTTCCTCTACGCCGAGGTGATGCTCTCGGCCGGACAGAACCTCACCGGGTCGGTGCTGAAGGGCATCGACACCTCCACCGTGGGGCGGGTCACCGAGATCCCGAGGAACCTCGACAAGGGCAGGCTCGAGTGGCTCGACCGGCCCGACGAGATCCCGGAGGCCGCCCCTCGCGCGACCCTGCGCGACGCGCTCGAAGACGCCGGGAAGGCCCCTCCCGCCGCCCCGGCCCCGCGCGAGACGCTTCCCGGGATCCTGCTCGGGCGTGAACTGGCGCGCGGCCTTCGCGTGGGCGTCGGAGATCTCGTGAACGTCGTGTCGCCCTTCGGCGACATCGGCCCGGCCGGCCCGCAGCCGAAGAGCCGGCCCTTCCGGGTGGCCGGGATCCTCTACAGCGGCTTCTACGAGTACGACGCCAAGTTCGCCTATCTCCAGCTCGCCGAGGCCCAGCGCTTCTTCGGCACCGGCGACTCGGTCACCGGCCTCGAGCTGAAGATGAAGGACGTGAACACGGCCCGGCCGGTGATGCGCCGCGTGCTGGGCGCGCTCGAGGGCTACCCGTTCCGCACCAAGGACTGGGGCGAGATGAACCGGAACCTCTTCTCGGCGCTCATGATGGAGCGCATCGCCATGGCGGTGATCCTGGGCTTCATCATGCTGGTGGCGAGCTTCATCGTGGTGGCCACCCTCGTCATGCTGGTCCTGGAGAAGACCCGCGAGATCGCCGTGCTCCGCTCCATGGGGGCGACCACCACCAGCATCATGAAGATCTTCGTGGCCGAGGGACTCGCCATCGGGGCGGTGGGAACGGGCTTCGGGCTGCTGCTCGGCCTGGGCACGACCTCGCTCGTGGCCAAGGTCGGCATCCCGCTCGACCCCGAGGTCTATTACATCAGCCACCTTCCCGTCTTGGTGGACGGCGGGGACTTCGCGCTGGTGGCGCTCGCGGCGCTGGCGCTCTCCTACCTGGCCACCATCTACCCGGCCACCCGCGCGGCGCGGCTCGAGCCGGTGGATGGGCTCCGGAGCGAGTGATGGCCCCGCCGCTCCTCGCCATCGAAGGGCTCTCGAAGGCCTACCTCACCGGCGGCCGCCGGCTGGCGGTGCTCCAGGAGGTGAGCCTGGAGATCGCTGCCGGCGAGATGGTGGCCCTCACCGGACCCTCCGGTGCCGGGAAGAGCACCTTCCTCCACCTGGTCGGCGCCCTCGACGCCCCCACCGCCGGCCGCATCCTCTTCGAGGGGCGCGATCTCGCCTCCCTCGAGGAGGACGACCTGGCCCGCTTCCGCAACGAGTCGGTGGGATTCGTCTTCCAGAGCCACCACCTCCTGCCCGAGTTCACCGCCCTCGAGAACGCCATGATGCCGGGCCTGGTGCGCCGCCTCTCGCGTGGCGAGGCCCGGCGACGCGCCGAGGAGAGCCTGGCTCGGGTGGGGCTCTCCGACCGGCTGGAACATCGCCCCGGGGAGCTCTCCGGGGGCGAGCAGCAGCGGGTCGCGCTGGCCCGCGCGCTCGTCCTGCAGCCCCGCCTTCTCCTCGCCGACGAGCCCACCGGGAACCTGGACCCCCAGACCGCCTCGGGCATCCACGCGCTCCTCCAGGAACTGAACCGGGACCTGGGAATCACCGGGGTCGTGGTCACCCACAACGAGACGCTGGCGGCCTCGCTCGGCCGCCGCATCCGGCTCGTGGCCGGCCGGCTGGTCTAGGCGCCCGGAAGGACGGCCAATTGCCTTTGAGGTTTTTCCGGGCATGCACTAGATTCCGCGGCTCTGTGAGGAGCACCCTCCCCATCGCCGCGATCCTGTACCTGCTCGCCGGGCCGGCCCTTGCCCGGGCCGGGGAGGAGCCGCCCGTCGTCGCCGCCATCGAGGTCGAGGGCAACCGGCGCGTGGATGTCGACGCCATCAAGGGGGCGATGGTCACCAAGGTCGGCATGCCGATCGACGCGAAGGCCATCCAGCAGGACCTCCGTTCGGTGATGAAGCTCGGCTACTTCGCCGACGTCAGCATCGAGGAGAAGGGCCCCGCGGACAAACCCATCCTGGTGGTGAAGGTGGTGGAGAAGCCCTCGGTGCAGGACTACCGCATCGAAGGCAACGACGAGATCTCGAGCGACGACTTCAAGGAGGCCATCGAGGTCAAGCGCTTCGCCATCCTGGACACCGCGGCGGTCCGCAAGAGCGTGAAGAAGATGCAGGAGAAGTACATTGAGAAAGGCTTCTACCTCGCCGAGGTCACCTCCCGGGTGGAGGAGAAGCCCGACAACCAGGTGGTGGTGGTCTTCGTCGTGAACGAGCGGGCCAAGGTCCAGGTCCGCCGCGTCCACTTCATCGGGAACGACCACATCCCCAAGGAGGAGCTCCTCCCCTTCATGCAGACGCAGGAGGGGAGTTTCCTGGCCTTCCTCTCCTCGGCGGGCACCTACAAGGAGGACGCCTTCCAGCACGACCTCCAGGCCATCCAGGCCGTGTACCTCGAAAGGGGCTACGTGAACGTCAAGGTGGGGAAGCCCTCCATCGCCCTCAGCCCGGACCGCACCGCGCTCTTCATCAGCGTCCCCATCGACGAAGGGGAGCAGTACACCATCGGCAAGGTGGACTTCAGCGGCGAACTCCTTGGGATGCGGCCGTTCCTGCCCCAGCTCCTCCAGTCCACCTCGGGCGAGCTCTTCGTTCGTTCGAGGGTCGGCCACGACCTCTTCGCGGTGGCCGACTTCTTCAAGGACATGGGGTACGCCTACGTCAACGTGAATCCATTGACGAACCTCGACCCCAAGGCGAGGACGCTGGGGCTCACCTTCGACGTCCAGCCCGGTCAAAAGGTATCCTTCGAGCGCATCGAGATCCAGGGCAACGCCAAGACCCGCGACAAGGTGATCCGGCGCGAGCTTCGGATCTACGAGGGCGAGCTCTACAGCGCCGAAGCCATCAAGAACTCGAAGCAGCGTCTGACCGCGCTCGGCTACTTCGAGACCGTGGAGATCTCCACCCGAAAGGGGAGCGCCGACGACCGGATCATCGCGCTGGTCGAGGTGAAGGAGAAGGCCACCGGAACCTTCCAGGTCGGCGCCGGCTTCTCCTCCTACGAGAACTTCATCCTCACCGCCCAGATCAGCCAGAACAACTTCTTCGGCTGGGGCCAGACCCTCTCCCTTCAAGTCCAATGGTCGTCGCTCCGGCAGCTCGGCCAGATCCAGTTCGTCGAGCCCTACTTCTTCGACACCAAGTGGACCTTCGGCTTCGACCTCTACGCCAACGAGAACCTCTACGCGAACTTCGCGCGTGCCGCGCTGGGCGGGTCGCTCACCTGGGGCTACGAGCTGGCCGGCCTCGCCTGGCTCATCCCCTCCGCCGGGAAGCTCGACGACCTGCGGATCTTCGGGACTTACACGCTGGAGAAGGTCCGCGTCACCGCGTCGGTTCAGGACCTGCTGCTCTACAACCGCTTCCGCTCCGGCGTGACGAGCGCGGTCCGCTTCTCGGTGGGCTGGGACCGCCGCGACAACCGGCTCTTCCCGACCTCCGGTTTCTACCTCTCGGCGGCCCTCGAGCTGGCCCCGCCGATCCTGGCGCCGGAGTGGCTCTTCGGCAGCCAGGTGAACCTCTTCTACCGGGAGACCCTCGAGTTCCGTATCTACCAGAACATCTGGCAGGGGTTGACGGGGCGTTTCCGGCTGCTCGCCGGCGTCGTTCGCGGGTGGGACGTCAACCACCCGGTGCCGGTGTCGGAGGCCTACTATCTGGGCGGGGTGAACACCATCCGCGGCTACCGGCTCTACTCGATCTCGCCGGTGGCGCTGGTGGGCAACACCGCCAACCCCGACTCGGTCCTGCGCCGGCTCCAGATCGGAGGCAACAAGCAGCTCGTGCTCAACTTCGAGCTCGAGTACCCCATTCTCGAGAAGATGGGCATCCGGGCGGTGGTCTTCTTCGACATGGGCAACGCCTTCACGCCCGGGGCCTACACCGACCCGACCGTGTCCTTCTCCCTCTACAAGGCAGTGGGTTTCGGCTTCCGCTGGTTCAGCCCCATTGGCCCGCTCCGTTTCGAGTGGGGGTTCCCGCTCAACCGCCGCCGCGACCCCGTGACCGGCGCCTACATCGACGCTCCACTTGACTTCCAGTTCACTATCGGCAGCTTCTTCTGACCGACCCGAGAGGAGAAACCATGCGCAACGTCATCGTTCTCGCCGCCATCACGCTGGCCATCGCCGTCCCCCAGGCCGCCCGCGCCGCCGAGCTCAAGATCGGCTTCGTGAATCTCCAGCAGGCCGTCAGCGAGGTCGACGAGGGCAAGTCGGCCCGCGACGCCCTCAAGAAGGAGTTCGAGCAGAAGCAGAAGACGCTCGACGACAAGCAGAACGAGCTGAAGAGGTTGAAGGACGACCTCGAGAAGCAGATGGTCGTCATGTCGGAGGAGGCCAAGCGCGAGAAGGCCATGGAGTTCGAGCGCAAGGTCAACGAGATGCAGCAAGTCTACGTCCAGATGCAGAAGGACCTGTCCGACCGCGAGCGGGAGATGATGAAGGTCATCTTCGACAAGATGGAGGTCGTCATCAAGGACATCGCCCAGGCCGAGGGCTACGCCTACGTGTTCGAGCAGCAGAACGCCGGGCTCATCGTCGCCCCGCCCAGCGCCAACATGACGAACGAGCTCGTCCGGCGGTACAACGCCAAGTACAAGGGAACCACCCCGGCCAAGAAGGCCGACGGCAAGAAGGCGGCCCCGGCCCCGGCCGTGTCCCCGGCCCCGGCCGCGGTCCCGGCGCCGAAGTAGGAGGTTCTGTGCACTTCACCCTCGCCGAGCTGGCGAAACGGGTCGGCGGCCGCGTCGAGGGGGACGGGTCCGTTCGCATCGAGCGGGTCATGCCGCTCGACGAGGCCGGACCGTCCGACGTCAGCTTCTTCGCGAACCGCAGGTACGCGGCGGCCTTCGCCGCCACGCGCGCAGGGGCGGTCATCGTGGGGGAGGGCGAGCAGGCCGCGGCCGGGCGGACGCTCCTCCGCGCTCCCGACGCCTACCTGGCCTTCGCCAAGGTCTCGACGCTGTTTCACCCGCCGCGCGAGTCGGTGCCCGAGGTCTCGTCGCGCGCCTCCATCGCCCCGGGCGCCCGGGTCGACCCGAGCGCGGAGGTGAAGGACTTCGCCTTCGTGGGAGCGGATGCGTCGGTGGGCGCGCGGACCATCCTCTTCCCGGGCGTCGTGATCGGGGAGGGGGCGCGCGTCGGCGACGACTGCATCCTCTACCCGAACGTGGTGGTCCGGGAGCGCTGCATCGTGGGCAACCGCTGCATCCTCCAGCCCGGCTCGGTGGTGGGCGGCGACGGCTTCGGCTTCGCCTTCGACATGGTCGGCGACGGGTCCGGTCCTCGTCACTACAAGGTTCCTCAGTCGGGCATCGCCGAGCTCGAGGACGACGTGGAGCTGGGAGCCAACACCTGCGTCGACCGCGCGACGCTGGGGCGGACCGTGGTTCGCAGGGGAGCGAAGATCGACGACCTGGTCATGCTCGCCCACAACGTCGACTTCGGGCCGCTCTCCCTGGCGGCCGCGCAGGTGGGCATCTCCGGTTCGACCAAGGTCGGGATGGGCGTCATACTCGGCGGGCAGGTCGGGCTGGTCGGACACCTCGACATCGGGGACGGCGCCCGCCTGGGCGCGCAATCCGGCGTCATGAACGACATCCCCGCGGGCGAAACCTACAGCGGCTCCCCGGCCGGCCCGCACCGCGACTGGTTGCGGGAGCTGGGGGCCGTTCACCAGCTTCCCCTGCTGATCAAGCGGGTCCGCGAGCTGGAGAAGGCCATGAAGAAGCTCCAGGAGGACGAATGAGCGACCGCCCCAAGCCCCTCATGGACGTCACCGCCATCGAGGCCATCCTCCCGCACCGGTTCCCGTTCCTGCTCGTGGACCGGGTGATGTCGATGGAGCCGATGAAGAAGCTGATGGCCGTGAAGTGCGTCACCGTGAACGAGCCCTTCTTCGCCGGCCACTTTCCCGGACACCCGGTCATGCCCGGCGTGCTCATCCTGGAGGCGCTGGCCCAGGCCGCGGCCCTGCTCGCCAAGGGGTCCATGGTCAACGCCACCGACGACAAGGTCACCTACCTCATGGCCATCGACAACGCCCGCTTCCGCAAGCCGGTGGTGCCCGGCGACCGGATCGAGCTGCACGTCGAGGTGGTGAGGCAGAAGGGGGCCATCTGGAAGGAGAAGGGGATCGCCATGGTCGACGGCGAGGTCGTCGCCGAGGCCGAGTTCATGGCCATCCTGGTCGATCGGAAGAAGGAAGGCTGACCGTGGCCATCCATTCCACGGCCATCGTCGCGGCCGGCGCCGAGATCGACCCGAGCTGCGAGATCGGGCCGTTCGCCGTGATCGGTCCCCGGGTCAAGATGGGGCGCAACAACCTGGTGGGCGCCCACGCCGTCGTCGAGGGACACACCACGATCGGCGCCGGGAACCGCATCCACGCCCACGCCGTCGTCGGTGCGCCGCCGCAGGACCTCAAGTATCGGGGAGAGGACACGCGGCTCGAGCTGGGCGACGGGAACGTGGTTCGCGAGTTCGCCTCGGTCCATACCGGGACGGTGGGAGGCGGAGGCGTCACCCGCCTGGCCAACCAGTGCCTGATCATGGCCTCGGCCCACGTCGCCCACGACGTCCACCTGGGCGACCGCTGCATCGTGGCCACCTTCTGCGCGCTGGCCGGACACGTGGAATCCGAGGACGGCGCCATCTTCGGAGGCGTCTCCGCCGTCCAGCAGTTCACGCGCATCGGGCGGCTCGCCTACATCGGCGGGCTCACCGGCGTCAACATGGACGTGGCGCCCTACCTCATGGTGGCGGGACCTCGGGGCGAGGTGGTGGGCATCAACTCGGTGGGGATGCAGCGCGCCGGCTTCACCGAGGAGCAGGTGGGGCGGGTGAAGGATGCCTACCGGATCGTCTTCCGCTCCAAGCTTCCCCTGCAGGACGCGCTCGCGCAGGTCCGGGCCGAGCTGGGGCAGCACCCCGAGATTGCACACTGGGTGAAGTTCATCGAGGGGTCCGAGCGGGGGATCCTGAGGTAGCCATGGCCACCATCGGCCTCATCGCCGGCGGTGGGCGCTTTCCGCTCCTCTTCGCCGAGAGCGCCCGGCGCGCCGGCCACCGCGTGGTGGCGGCCGCCCATGTGAACCAGACCGACCCGGCGCTCGAGAAGCTCGTCGACGGCGTCACCTGGGTGAAGCTCGGCCAGTTCGGCAAGGTGCTCGACGCGCTGAAGGCCGCCGGGTGCACCCAGGTCGTCATGCTCGGCTCCATCACCAAGGCCCGTTTCTTCCGCGACGCCTGGCTCGACGCGCTGGGCGTCCAGATCATGGCGCGACTGGCCGTGAAGAGCGACGACAGCGTGCTGCGAGCCATCGCCGGGGCGCTCGAGGAGCGGGGGCTGGCGGTGACCGATCCGACCGCCTACCTCCAGGACCGGCTGGCCCGCGAGGGCGTGATGGGGCGGCGCGAGCCCACCGAGGATCAGTGGGCCGACGCCCGCTACGGCCTCGAGCTGGCCCGGGCCATCGGCCGGCTCGACCTGGGGCAGACCGTGGTCGTGAAGGACCGCGTGGCGCTCGCCGTCGAGGCGCTCGAGGGCACCGACGCCTGCATTCGCCGGGGCGGCCAGCTGGCGAAGGAAGGGGGCGTGGTGGTGAAGGCGGTGAAGCCCCAGCAGGACCGGCGCTTCGACCTGCCCGCCGTCGGCCCCGACACCATCGACTCGATGCGGGAGGCGGGTTGCCAGGTCCTGGCCGTCGAGGCCGGGAGCACGCTGGTGATGGACCTCGACGAGATGGTGCGCCGCGCCGACACGGCGAAGATCGCGCTGGTGGGAATCCGCTGATGCCCTGGCTGCGCGAGGTTCCGGGAGCCGTCATCCTGGAAGTCCTGGTGCAGCCGCGGGCCTCCCGCACCCGCGCGGTCGGAGAGCACGGCGGGCGCCTCAAGATCCAGCTCGCCGCGCCCCCGGTGGACGGCGAGGCCAACCGGGCGCTCGTGGGGTTCCTGGCCGAGGCGCTGGGCGTCCGGAAGGGCGACGTGGCCATCGAGCGCGGCGAGACCGGGCGACGCAAGACCATTCGAGTGGCGGGCGTGGACGCCGCCGCGGTCCGGGCCGCCCTGGGCTGCTAGGGACGCGGCACGAGCTCCACGGTTGCTGGCACCCTCCCGGGGGGGCATGTTATGAACCCCGCCCGATGAGCCCGAACCAGCCCGAACCGACGTCCCGCTTCCTCCGCGCCTGCCGAAAGCTGCCGGTGGACCGCATCCCGGTCTGGATGATGCGCCAGGCCGGCCGCTACCAGCCCAGCTACCGGGCCGTGCGCCAGAAGGTGGGATTCCTCGAACTCTGCCACTCGCCCGAGCTCATCGCCCAGGTGACGGCATCGCCCATCGACGAGTTCGGCTTCGACGCCGCCATCCTCTTCTCCGACATCCTCATCCACCTGCCGGCCATGGGGCTCGACCTCTCCTTCGAGAAGGGGGAGAAGGGCAAGGGGGACGGCGGACCCAAGATCGCCAATCCGGTTCGCACCCGCGCCGACGTGGACGCCCTCAAGATCCCCGACCCGGCGCGCGATCTGCCCTACGTCGCGGCGGGCATCCGGGCCATCCAGAGGACGCTGGCCGGCCGGGTGCCGCTCGTCGGCTTCGTCGGCGGGCCGTTCACGGTGGCGAGCTACGCGGTCGAGGGGGGCAGCCAGGGCTTCACGAGGCTGAAGACGCTCCTCTACACCGACCCGGCGGCCACCCACGCGCTCTTCGAGAAGCTCACCCGAGCCGCCATCGTGCAGTTGCAGGCACAGGTCGAGGCCGGCGCCCAGGCCGTCCAGATCTTCGAGAGCTGGCTCGGCGAGCTGGGGCGCGAGGATCTCGAGGCCTACGTCTTCCCCTACCTGGCCCGCATCGCCGAGGCGATCCGGCCGATGGGCGTGCCCACCATCCTCTTCTCCACCACCACGAGCACCCACATCGGACCGATGTCGAAGCTCGGGTACGACGTGCTCTCGGTCGACTGGCGCATCCCGATCGCCGAGGCCCGCGCCCAGGCGCCCGACCTGGCCTTCCAGGGAAACCTGGACTCCATCCTGCTGCTCGGGCCCCAGAAGCTGCTCCTGGATCGCACCCGCGCTCTCCTGGAAGAGGGGAGCCGGCGCCCCGGTTACATCTTCAACCTGGGACACGGCATCACCCCGCCCACCCCGCCGGAGAACGTGAAGGCGGTCGTCGACGCGGTCCACGCCTTCCCCGTGCCCCGTGGGTGAGCCGTGACCTCCATTCCCTCGCCCGACCTGATCAAGAAGTACGATCGTCCCGGGCCGCGCTACACGAGCTACCCCACCGCGCCGGAGTGGACCGACGCGCTCGGTCCCGCCCAGTTCGCCGAGCACCTGGCCCGGGCCGACGCCCAGAAGGGCCCGCTCTCCATCTACGTCCACCTCCCGTTCTGCCGGGAGATGTGCCGCTTCTGCGGCTGCAACGTGGTCGCCACCCACGACCGCACCCGCGCCGACGCCTACCTCGACGTCCTCGAGAAGGAGGTCGCTCTGGTGGCGAAGCACCTGCCCAGCCGGCGCACCTTCACCCAGCTCCACTGGGGTGGCGGCACGCCCACCTTCCTCGACGAGACGCAGCTCACCCGCTGCCACGAGATCATCACCCGCCACTTCCAGATCGCGCCCGACGGGGAGAAGGCCGTCGAGATCGACCCGGCCATCACCACCCGGTCGCAGATCGACCGGCTGGCCGAGCTGGGATTCAACCGCATCTCCATGGGCGTCCAGGATTTCGACCCCAAGGTGCAGGAGACGGTGGGGCGCATCCAGGGCGAGAAGGAGACCGCCGACCTGGTGCAGGCGGCCCGCGACCACGGCTTCAAGGGCGTGAACCTCGACCTCATCTACGGCCTTCCCTACCAGACGCCGGAGACCTGGAAGAGGACGCTCGAGCGGATCCTGGCCATCCACCCCGACCGCATGGCGGTGTTCGGATTCGCCTATGTACCCTGGGTGAAACCCCACCAGCGGCTCCTGCCCGAGCAGGCGCTCCCGAAGACCTCCGAGCGGGTGGCCCTCTTCTTCGACGCGGTGGACACCTTCACGAGGTCGGGCTACCGGCTCATCGGCCTCGACCACTTCGCGCTCGAGAGCGACGAGATGGCCCGGGCCCAGGACGAGGGCACGCTGACCCGCAACTTCCAGGGCTACACCGTGCGCCCGGCCGACGACACCATCGCCTTCGGCATGACCTCCATCTCCGACCTGGGCGGGGCCTACGCCCAGAACGCCCACCGGCTCCGGGACTGGGCCGAGAAGGTGGAGAGCGGGATCCTGCCGGTGGTGAAGGGCGCGTCGGTCTCGGAGGACGACGTGATGCGCCGCCACGTGATCAACCGCGTGATGTGCCTGCTCCGGCTCGACCTGCGCGAGGTCCAGCAGCGCTTCGGGCCGACAGCCCGGAGCGCGATCGAGGCCTCCATGAAGCCGAGCCTCGCCGAGCTGGTCGCCGACGGCCTCGTCACCTTCGACGGCGACGTGCTCCGGGTCACCCCGGTCGGGCAGCTGCTCGTCCGCAACGTGGCCATGATGTTCGACGCCTACCTGCCCAGGCGGGCCCAGGACAAGAAGCCGACCTTCTCCCGGACCATATAAGTGCCGCGACCCAGGCACTGGCCCCGGCCATGAAGACCGCCGTCTTCCTCATGAACCTGGGTGGTCCTCGGTCGCTCGACGAGGTGAAGCCCTACCTCCGCGACCTGTTCGGCGACCCGCTGGTCATCTCGGCTCCCCTCGGGCCCTTCCGGCCGCTCTTCGCCCGGCTCATCAGCCACCTCCGGGCCCCCTCGTCGGGCGAGAAGTACCGGCTCATCGGCGGCCGCTCCCCGCTCGTGGAGGGAACCGAGGCACAGGCCAGGGCGCTGCAGGCCGCGCTGGGCCCGGACTTCACCGTGCACCTCGCCATGCGCTGCGGCCATCCCAGCACCGGGGAGGGGATTCGCGACGCGCTGGCCGCCGGAGCCGGGCAGGCGGTTTCCCTGCCCCTCTATCCGCAGTTCGCGAATGCCACCACCACCAGTTCCCTGCGCGAGATGCGCCGGCTCTGGCCCAGGGAGAAGCCGCTCTTCGAGATCTGCAGCTACCCCGACCACCCGCGATACCTGGAGGCCTCCGCCGCCACCCTCCGGGACGCCATCGCCCAGGTGAAGCCGGAGAATCGGGACCGGCTGCTCGTCGTCTTCAGCGCCCACGGCCTCCCCATGAGCCACGTGAAGAAGGGCGACCCGTATCCCCGGGAAGTCGAGGCCAGTGCCAGTGGCACCGCCGAGCGGGCCGGGGTGAAGGACTTCCAGATCACCTATCAGTCCAGGGTGGGGCCGGCGAAGTGGCTCGGTCCGGACACCAGCCAGTGGCTCGAGAAGAACGCCCGCGGCCGCGCCGTGGTGACCCACCCGATCGCCTTCGTCTCCGAGCACCTGGAGACGCTCTACGACATGGACATCCTGGCCGCCGACGCCGCCAGGAGGGGCGGCGCGATCGAGTACCACCGCGCCGCGGCGGTCGGTGTTCACCCAGAGTTTACGGGGGCGCTGGCCGATCTCGTGCGGAGCACGCTGGCGAGCGCCGTCCCGGCGCCGAGGCCGTAGACCTCTCGCCGGGTTGGCTCAGGGACTCCGGGTCGGGCGGTCCGCCAGGGCCTGGCGAAGGTCGAGCGCGCCGGCTCGCACCAGGAACCACAGGAGCGACGCCGGACGGCCCGGACCCGACAGGAGCGCCTGGACCGGTCGGCGCCCGTCCAGCCAGGCGACGGTCCGGAGGTCGTCCTCCCCGAGAGCGATGTCGCGGGCCAGGATGGCAAAGGCCCCCGATCGCACCGGCACCTCCTCCTGGACCTCTGCAAGGGCCGCGGCGTAGGAGGCCTCGTCCGCAGCCATCCGAAGGCCTTCGAGGAGCGGGGCGAGCGCCGGCACCGGCGCGCCCCTGACCTCGATTGCGAAGTCTGCGCCGGGGTGGAAGGAGAAGGATCGAGCGCTGCGGGCGCAGAGGGAGGCGAGCGCGCCGGAGACGTCGGCGGTGTCCCGCTCTCCCGCGAGCTGCACGCCGACGGTCGCTCCACGCAGGAGGAAGACGAGGTCGGCTCCGCCCGGGTGGTCGACCGCCACGATCCCGTCGGCGGCCGCCCGCCAGAGGCGCACCAGCAGATCTGCGAGCGCCGCGAAACCGAGCTCGCCGGTCTCGATGGGCGTGCGTTCGAGGACGCGCGACGTGCCGGGGGTGGATTCCGGGGTTGCCGACGGGAGCGAGCGCGGTGCCGGGGCCCCGAGCCGGATGCGGAGGCGGCGCGCCATCTCGGGCCACGGTTCGGTGGCGCCCAGGATGAGGAGGTCGGGGTCGGCGCCCTGCATGCGTGCAGCGAGATCCTCGGCCGCCGCACGAGGTAGCCGTCGCGCCAGGACGGCGGCGCGCGGGGCGAACGTGGAGAAGGCCTCCCAGGCCGCCTCGGGGTCGGCGGCGGACAGCACCTCGAGCCCCTCGTCCTCGAGGGCCCGTTCGAGCGGTTCGCGGGAAGCCGGGTCCCCGTCCACGATGAGGATGCGCGCCAAGCGCCCTGATTGTACGTTGACCTTCGATGCGGAACGACTTCCTGGCTCCGCAAAGGAGGTAGAGCCCCATGATGCTGCTCCTCATCCGTCACGGACCTGCGGGGGATCGGGAGGCCTGGCGCGCGCTCGGCAAGGACGATTTCCTGCGGCCGCTGACCGCCGACGGCCGAACCCGCACGCGCGCCGCCGCGAAGGGGCTTGCCCGGATCGTCGGCCGGCCGCAGGCGATCGCGACGAGCCCGCTCGCCCGGGCCATCCAGACCGCCGACCACGTGGCCCAGGTCTTCGGGGTGGAGGCGGCGGAGGAGCTGCAAGCCATCCTGCCGGCCGGCGCGCCGGCCGACGTGGTGCCGTGGCTCACGGCCCGGGCGAAGCTCGATCTCGTGGCGCTCGTGGGCCACGAGCCGCATCTGGGAAGGCTTGCCAGCTGGCTGCTCGCTCGCTCCACGAGTCCCTTCCTCCAGCTGAAGAAGGGCGGGGCATGCCTGCTCGACCTGGGTCGGAGTCCCCGCGCCGGGGGCGCTCGCCTGGTGTGGATGGTCGCGCCCGCCCAGCTGCGGCGCCTGGGCCGGTGACCCCGGTCGCCGGGCGCGGTAAGAGAGACCCGTGCGCCGCCCCGCCTCGCCGCCCGTGCCCGGACTGTTCGATCGGCTACCGCCCAGGGAGCCCCTCGTCCTCACCGTCGGGGAGCTCTCGAACCGGCTGAAGGGCGCGGTCGAGCCGGCCTTCCGCGACGTCTGGGTCGCTGGCGAGGTGGGAAGCCTCCGGCGGCAGCCCAGCGGCCACGTCTACTTCACGCTGAAGGACGCGGCCGCCGCGGTGGACGCGGTGATGTGGGCCTCCACGGCGCGCAAGGTGCCATTCGACCTCCGGGATGGCATCGAGGTGGTGGCGCACGGCCGGATCGAGATCTACGCGCCCCGAGGGCGCTACCAGCTGGTCGTCCAGGAGGTCGAGCCGCGCGGCGCGGGCGCCCGGGCGCTGGCACTCCAGGACCTCAAGGACAGGCTCGCCGCCGAGGGTCTCCTCGACCCCGCACGCAAGCGTGCCCTTCCGTTCCTGCCCGCGCGCATCGGCGTCGCGACCAGCCCGTCCGGGGCGGCGCTGCAGGACTTCCTGCGGGTGCTGCACGGCCGTTTCCCGGGCGCGCAGGTCTACGTCGCCGGCTGCCGCGTGCAGGGGGAGGGCGCGGCCGCCACGGTGATCTCGGCGCTGCGCCTCCTCGTCGACTTCGGCGTGGACGTGGCGGTGGTCACGAGAGGCGGCGGATCGGCCGAGGACCTCTGGGAGTTCAACGACGAGCGGCTCGCCCGCTTCATCGCAGCCTGCCCCGTGCCGGTGGTGAGCGCGGTGGGGCACGAGGTGGACGTCACCGTCGCCGACCTGGTGGCCGACGTCCGCGCCGCCACGCCGACCCACGCCGCCGAGGTGGTGGTGCCGGTGCGCGACGAGCTGGCCGCCTCGCTCGCCGCCCTGCGCGGCCGGCTGGTCCGTGCGGAAGGGAACGCGGTGGGACAGAGGCGGCGCGTGCTGCGCGCGCTCCGGGCCGAGCTCACCGACCCGCGACGGATCCTCTCCGACCA
>Ga0315276_10001986_pt1 | contig 18578 bp, 29 predicted proteins | sample YL17G05_0_MG_FD_204542 | JGI IMG/M metagenome (GOLD analysis project Ga0315276, IMG submission 204542) | Sediment microbial communities from Yellowstone Lake, YNP, Wyoming, USA - YL17G05_0 | ecosystem: Environmental > Aquatic > Freshwater > Lake > Sediment | place: USA: Wyoming | collected... | reverse complement strand
ATAAATAAGGTAGGAATTGTCCAAATTCGGACCAGGTCCGAATTTGGACATATCTCATCTGATTAGTCCAAACTAAGTTAGTGGACCGAATCGGACCTAATTTTTTTATGCGTATAGCCTACGCTTAGTGACTGGACCGAATCGGACCAAATATTTTTCGATGACTACACGCAGTGAATGTTAGTGGACCGAATCGGACCCAATCTCCCAAAGACAATCTTTACCTGAATTGTCCAATTTGGGACCTGGTCCGAATTTGGACATATATACTCCGATTAGTAGTATTTAGGACCTGGTCCGGTTTAATAAGGTCAAAATAGTCCAAATTGAATTTGGATGTTTTCGGTCTTATTGGTCCAAGAGCAGGGTCTAATAAGACAATAAAGGTATGAATACTCATGTTCATCTTAATTCCCACCTTAATTGTCCAATTTAGGACCTGGTCCGGAAGTTGTCTAGACAACTTTGTAATAATGTTGTCATAAAAGATTGATTACAATTTATGACAATTATATTACAATAATATTACAAGATTAATAAGTTTAACTTTGTCCAATTTAAAATAAATAAAAAAAGACCACTATGCGCATAGTGGTCTTATACTGTGAGGTTTTAGCTCGGCGTTTTCTAATCACCCCCAAACTTGCGGTGTCTGCTACGCTTCACACCCTATCCGGTGTTGCAGTATTTTTTTCTAAAAAAGTCTGAGATTTGGGCGAGTATTGGGCACTAGTTGTGTAAGAGATACAGAGCTTTAGGTGTTCACAAAGGCTACTATTTCTTAGGGAGAACTGAGCTACTCTTCCGCCTTGGAGGTTGTCGACTAACCGCCCAAACTTCAGACTTTTTTATTTTTAAGGTACTGGTGGAGAGAGGACATCAACTGCGGAAGGTACTCCGGCGGAGCGGGTGTCGCTCTCTCTTTCAATATATATATAATATCAAATTATAGGATAAGAGTCGAGTATCATTCATCACCTTATTTGCTATTACATTGTAACAAATCATTTATGACAAAACATAAGTTGTATAGACAAGTCATTTATACAAATTTATAAAAAACCCGCAAGTTCATTTTCTTGCGGGGTAATTTTCATAAAACTTGGGAGTGAGAATTTCGGGTTACTTCCCTGTTCAGAGCGTACTCTGCTCACTCCCTTAGTTTGGATAATATAATTATAAACGACTTTTTCTGATTTGTCAAGCGATTTTAGATATTGGTCCAATTTATTAAGTCTGTGTTCTAAGAATAAAAATAATTAGAACGGAGAGTTATCTAGACAACTTTTGTAATATTATTGTCATAAATAAGTAGTTACATTTTATGACAATCTCATTACAATAATATTACAAAACAAGTTGTATAGACAACTTTCGGACCAGGTCCTAATTCGGACAAATATAGGGGGAATTGCTGCCGGATTATTGCTGGAATTCAGATGAATAGGATACAATATGTCCAAATTCGGACCTGGTCCGAATTTGGACAATATTAGTCTAATTAGTGGGATTTGAAATGTTAAAGAATTGGACCAGGACCAATTTTTTAACATTGTGTTCTAAGAATAAATGTTCTATAGAACATAATGTAAAAGAATTGGACCACAAAACAAAAAACACCCTCCGTGCCTACATGTTATTATATCAAGCGCTTCGGAAGGTGTTTTATTCGTCTTAGTGTATCGTCTTTTCGTTTTTCGCACGTCACGCATACACTCGGCGGCTGGTCGGTGATTGGTCGTACCCTATCTTGCGTCTCTGCGGACGGATTAGGTTGCCGTGAATGTGACCATTTTTTATTTTCAAGGTTCTAATTTTTATCCAGAAATCCGAGAGAGAGTGACTATCGACTGCTACAGGATTGGTTACCGTCGGAGCGGATAATGCGCTCTCTCCAAATTTCTGTGATTGTGAGAGAGGGCATCAACTGCGACTTGGTCGGCGGAGCGGGTGTCGCTCTCTCATCTATATATATAATATCAGATAACCCTATGAGAGTCGAGTGTCATTCGTCACATTGTTTACTATTACATTGTAACAAATCATTTATTACAAGAGTAATATTATCCAAATTGTTTAAATGGTCCAATTTTTTAACATTGTGTTCTAAGAACAACTGTTCTATAGAACATAATGTTAAAGACTGGACTAATTGGATGAAATAGTCCAAATTCGGACCAGGTCCGAATTCGGACATTTTATATCTGATTAGTATGAATTGAATTTGGATAATTTTTATCTTTTTGGTCCAAGAACACCCCAACCAGACAATACCTGTCTTAATACTTGGGTATAGCTTAATTCCCGGGTGTTTAATCCCCGGCTTAATTCGCATAGATTAATTCGGGGTGCTTGTTAAAAAATTCAACTAATTTTTCTTGTATGTTGTCTGTACAATGGCAAATAACAAAATCTGAATTTTTCATATCAGATGTTTCATATGAAATATCGCAAGTGGTCAAAACAAAACCTTTTGCATTGATATATAAACTACCTTCAATACTGCCATTATCCTGAAGATGTATACCGTGTTCAACCTTACGAGTGGTATAATAATTATCAACTGCCCGACCATCACCAATTAAAAACTCCCTGTGAGGTGCACCGTCTAACTCTAAATAAATTTCAATACCTGTATCATCAGGGAGATTGTATTCAATAAATTCCTCAAACTTATATTGATTATCAATTTTATCATGATACTCATCAAGAGATACACGTAAACCGCTAATTTCATTATCTGAACAATAATTCACCCAATTCGAAATAACACTAAAAAACTTAGGGGTTGCAACTGTACCATTTGTAGCCATCCAAAAATTCATAACTTCGATATTATAATGTTGGCATGCTTCACGAGTATAATTGATAAGGTCAACAGCTAAAGCAGGTTCACCACCAGTAAACATGATTGTGCCGATATTTTCAAATTGTTCAAGTGTAGCATTGATATAATCCTTTTTGATACGCAATCTTTGACTGTCACCTCTTATACAATGTGGGCAAGTCATATTGCAGAAACGGGTAATTTCAAACATCACATCAACACAATCAAGGGAGATTTCGTTTTTTGTAATCATGTTTTTAGTATAGCACGATTTGTTTATTTGTCAATAGCTTTTAAAAACTCTCATAATACTTTAATGCGACAATTCAGATAAAAAATGTGGGAATTCGGACCAGGTCCGAATTTGGACATATTTGGTCTTATTAGTCAAGTCTTTAACATTGTGTTCTAATTATAAAATAATAATTAGAACGTAATGTAAAAGAATTGGTCCAAAACATCGGGGGAAATTGTTGGGGGAATTGTTGGGGGAATTGTTGGGGGAATTGTTGGGGGAAATAAAAAAGCCTCTTGTATACAAGAGGCTTTTAAAATAATGCAGGAGTGGGTTACATGGACTATTGAACATGCGGTTAGCTCAAGCCAGCTACTTATAAGCCTTTACTTCAGCCCACTTTGCATTTGGGGTTCTGACGCTTGCTTTGACCTTGTGCTATCAAAGATTCTCAGTTCTTATAATATTCAGCCCCACCCCGTTTTATTTTTTATCTACCGTGAGTAACTAGCTCGGCGTTTTCTAATCGCCCCCACACTTGCTTCTTCTGTTGCTACGCTTCACCCCTACTTTGACGGAGTTGCGGTAGATTTTTTATGTAAAGGTTCTAAACTTACCGACCACTCTCGCACTTGAACCTGATAAGGTCACATTAAGGGCGTGTGTCTTCGCTGAGAGGCTCCTGTCAACTACCCTAGTTTGTTGGTTGCGCATTCACGTTCAGGTCAGAGCCTTGGGCTAGCCTCAACCAGTCTGTCGGGCGTTCAAGTCGGTAAATTTTTAAGGTTCTGTTTTTCTGAGAGATGGAGAGCAACTCGTTGTCAACTGCGGTTCCCGTTGTAGTTGTTGTCAACTGCGGTTTCCCGTTGGAGCGGACTTTGTGCTGTTGCTCTCTCGTCCTGTCTCTCTTGTATATATAGTATAGCAGGTATTTTACAAAAGTCAAGGGCTTTTGAAGATTGGTCCAATATTTTAAGTCTATGTTCTAAGAATAAGTTTTATATAGAACGCTTTATATAATAAAAAATCCGCAGGTTCATTTTCCTGCGGAATAATTTTTGAAAACTTGGGGATGAGACTTTCGGGTACTTCACCTTGTTCCAGACGTATCTGGCTCATCCCCTTAGTTTGTATAAATATATTATAGCAGTTTTTTGGAGTTTGTCAAGTGGTTTTTGAAGTTGGTCCAATTTATTAAGTCTGTGTTCTAATTATTATTTATAATTAGAACACCATGTTAAAGATATGACTAATTGGATAGAATATGTCCAATTCCGGACCTGGTCCGAATTCGGACAATATTGGTCTAATTAGTCTGATTTAACAATAAAGAAAAGACCGCTTACTATACGCAAGTGGTCTTTTTTATCAAAAACTTTTTACTGCCAACCTGCGGTGGTTATACGTTTTTCGTAGTGTCGCAGAAGTCTGGTAACAACCCATTCCCTTACCATCCCTTACCATCCCGCTAGTGATGCGGTCACTCTCAGGTACTCTCGGTTTGAACTGTCTTGAGCGCTTCAAGAACTTGCTGGCAGTAAAAAATCTTCGATTATCAAGGTTCTCAATCAAGAGCTTTCAATTGTCCTCACGGCTATTTACGGTTGCTCAGGATGTCATCCTTTCCTCATTTTGTATTCTGCTTTTACTGTGTTGACTCTTTCAGGCTTGTTCGTTCCTCACCTATGGCACAGGATACCAATTTGAGTTTGAAGCCCCGATAAACTTTGCGGGTTTATCGGTGTTGAGGACAATTGGAAACTCTCGATTGTAAAAGTGCTGTCTTGCTTGCCCCGGGTCGGTCACTCAGAGGGTTTTGCTCTGCTGCCCTGTCCGGGGAGTTGCTTTATGCTCTTTGCAACTATATATAGTATAGCAGATTATAACCAAAAGTCAAGGGGTTTTAGATATTGGTCCAATATTTTAAGATTGTGTTCTATATATGTTTTATTATAGAACACCATGTTAAAGATATGACTAATCAGATAAGATATGTCCAATTCGGGACCTGGTCCGAATTTGGACATTTTAGGTCTGAATTGTCCGATTATATACAATAAAAATTGCGCAATTATAATTGAAACCAATCCTAAACCATGCGTCGCATTTCAATAAAAGTTGCAGTATAGTTTTTTACTGCCTTGATATGAGGGCAATCACCCCAAAAGGTAATCTTTGCAAAATGATTGCATGAACAGCGATGTTCGCCTGTGTTGTATAGACGAATTGTGAATAATTCGCCAAAATGCTTGATTATATATTGTTCAAAAATTTTCATATTATCCCTCAGCAGAATTTTGAGCAAAATTCGCATGTTCACCATTACAAAAATAAAAATCTCCACCTTGACGACCATATACATGAGCGATAATCATTTCAGTTTTGGGTTCTACTGAACCACAGTATTTGCATACTTCGGTATCAACGTTCTCATCATTAGCGACTACACGAATGGTATAAGTGTGTTCTGCATTTCCTACACCATAGACAAATTGTGCGTCTACGAAATAGGTTGCAATTACATCAGAAGGCGAGAAACCAGATGCTTTGATTGCGTTCTCGCGTACTTTTCTATCGGTTGATTTGAAGGTGACTGTAATTTCTTTCATAATAAACTCCATTGATTGAGATAATATTAGTATAGCAGGTTTTTTGAATTTGTCAAGGGTTTTTGAATATTGGTCCAATTTATTAAGATTGTGTTCTATGAACAGTTGTTCTATAGAACATAATGTTAAAGATTAGACTAATCGGATAGGAAATGTCCGAATTCGGACCTGGTCCGAATTCGGAGTATTCGGGTCTAATTAGTAAGTATTTTATCCGATGAAAACTAAATCTGCAATTAGGGCACTGTTCGTATAGTCATTGGCATCAAGCTTTTTTACTGATGCAATAGGAAACCACTTTGCATGGCTGGTAGCCATTGCAATCAACTCAGCACGTTCTTGACTTTCAGCAACTACGATACAATTTCCAATTCCATATTCCTGTGATATTTTAAAATCAAAAGTAATTAGATAAATATTCATTATTTCACCTCTTGGTCACAATGCCCCTTGAATTGGCAATCTTTACACTCAAAATCTACACAATCGTAGAATTCTGAATAATCTACATTATCTACTTTTTCCTTCATCGATTCATCCAACGACTTCCCGTTTACTTTTTTATATTCCACTTTATAGTCGTTCAAGTATTTTTCCAAATCTGATTTTTTCATTTTATTCTCTACTCCAAATATGCAAGTCTCCAACCTCGAAAGTATAACCACATGGAAATGTCGCACAATTTCGTGAAGTTATACGAATTGTATAGCGTTGAAATTTACAAATAACAGCATCTTCAATACGCTTGTCTACAACAACAGCCTTGAGTATACCTAAAGAAACCGTCTTATAAAAAACCTTATCGCCTACATTTATTGCTTCCATGTTTTTCTCCATATTTATAGTATAGCAGTTTCTACCTATTTGTCAAGGGGTTTTGAAAACTCTCATAATCCTTTAATGTGACAATTTGGATAGGATTGGTGGGATTTCGGACCAGGTCCGAATTCGGACATAAAAGGTCTTATTAGTCTTGAATTGCTCTCTGTAGCCCACAACCTCTAGGGTTGTGCTACGGCTACTTCATCCGAAGTAACCGTAGGGGTGCGGGACAGGTTGACTCGTTGGGTCAATTTGCATCCCCGACCTTATTCCTGTGGCTGTAGCAGCAACCGTCTTAGGCTACGGAGAGCAATTCAATTATAAAAGTTCTGTCTGGTGGATGCTGCCTTGCACCTCTTATCCTAGTTTGCGCCAATTAGCTAGTGACCAGACTTTCCTTCTTTGTTGGTGAGGCTCACTCATCAACTTATAAATAGAATTATAGCCCAAACACAACAGAATGCAAGTGACAAACGTCATCTCTTTTATATTATAAGTATATTACAATTTACCATTGACACCATACAGCATTGTGCTATAATACAGAAGATGCAGGGATGGAGTTGGTAACTCCCTTCGAGAGCCTAACCAGCCGGAAGAAAGCCCCTGCAAAAAAGTACAAAAAGTCTCAGTCCGTCGCTGCTTTACAAGCGGTGATAGCGGTGAGATTTTTTATTTGATGTTTTAAATTGGACAATTTAGACCAAAGTTATCATATTTCGGACCAGGTCCGAATTCGGATAATTTCTATCCAAATTCGGAGAATTGGTTATTTTCGGGCTGGCTGTGTACCATGCAAGCATAGCGCAAATGTTCTACCTTGCATGATGAAATTGAAATCATCGGCGGGGTTGTCTATACAAGCAGGATATAAATCACGCTCAACTGCTTCTGCAACATTTTTTACAACATATACAACGGGTTCGCATTTTACTTTGCTATCCATTTTACCACCATGAGAATAAATAAGATGAAAGTTATCAGGTTTATCCGCATTGACATATGGTAAAACTTTTGTATAGCCATAAAACTTGATATCTGTTCTGATGGTTGCCACTTTTACCCATGCTTGAAAATAACGCTTGCTAAAAAAATCACCGCTTGCATGTACACGAACAATTTTAGCTGTAACTGGAATAGATGATAAAATCAACTCAACCATAGCATTGAGGGTTAGTTTGTGCAATGCGTCAAAATTGCGCCAGTGTGCTTTGCGTACAGGCTTGTAACGTGCCTCCATTGAGGCAGCATAACATCTAAATTTGCAGTTATCCCCATCCGTAATTTTACCGCTTTCACGATTAGAAAATGATTGGCATATATCAGCAGCGGGACATGTATAACCAGCGGGTAAATCAAAAGATGTAACTTGATTGGCTTTTAGCCCAAGTGAATGAGCTAATTCTAAAAGTTTTGTATTACCCGTTGAGAAGGTAAGCATTTTACCGTTTTGCCCGATTGCGGTGCTGTATCTGTTATCCATGTAATTATTTTAGCATGGCTTTATTTATTTGTCAAGGACCAAATTTCTTAATCTGACAATTTAGACCTGAATAGTCCAATTCGGGACCTGGTCCGAATTTGGACAACTTCTATCCAAATAGTCCAAATTCGGAATTGGGGGTGACAAATGTTATGTGAAAGATGTGACATTTATCATGGTATATACCCTTGACAGGTGGGTGGGTTGATGTATAATATAACTATTCAGACAGTGAGGTAAACGCTACTCGGGTTTCGAGGTTGCTCACAAATTGAATACCTTAAAAATAAAATATGCACACGGCTGGCAGATTTTACCGGAGACAACGGAGGTCAGCCCACTCCCGACGACCAAAGTGAAGTCAGGAACCCGAGATTGACACTACGGGTACAGGAGGTCGAGGTCGCCCAACTCAGAATCGTGCACCGACGGAGAGCCTAACCCTCTTCATAAGAGCCAGTGCACAGTGGCAAAAAGACAATGAAACTATCCTCGATTTATCCAAATTATAAACCCTGCAATTAATCTTGCAGGGTTTTTTATTGGGTATAAATAAGATAATTCAGACCAAATATGTCCGAATTCGGACCAGGTCCCAAACTGGATATTGTTTATCCAATTTGGGAACTTTTATTTTTCAAAACCAGCATCAATAGATATATCCCAATATTTGCTATTGAATTCGTAAAAGGCATCGTAAATTTTTCCGAGATGTTCTTTTTGATTGCTTTCGAAATCGTCTTTTACATATTCCCCTTTGACTATTTTCCCGAAGGCTCTCATGATGTCTGATTGCTCATCATGAACTTTGGCGATTTTTTGACACTTCCCCCATAACACTTGAGTTTCAGCATCCAATAATCCAATTAGTTCTTTGAGTGTTTCATCCTTGAGCACAATTTCTATCTCATCACCGATGTGCAGAACGAGCTTTCCACTCCTGAACACGTCTGGAATTAAGCCACCCCATTCGCCACCATGAGTAATTGTTAGTTTCATTTTATTTTCTCCTTTTTTATGATACGTATGCTACAATTTCATAATTACCAGAATTCATTTTATGCCATGTTAGAAAAAGAGGAAAGTTTTTTCCAGCAATTTCAAAACGAGCAGAACCATCCTCACCACATAGAATACCGCTCCATTCTGTGCCATCCTCTTGTACTATACTACCCGCGTGATATTTTACAATTGCAAAAATATCATCTAGAGGGATTTCTGGATGATATACACCTAAATTATGTATTTGTCTATTTATTCGTGCTTTAGTGGTTCGGGTTGTTGTCATATTCTTATTATAGCAGTTTTTCTCTATTTGTCAAGTGATTTTATATACTCTCATAATCTGTTAATATTATAAATATGACCGTTTTTGTCCGAATTCGGACCTGGTCCGAATTTGGATAGTTTCTATCTTATTAGTCTTGTAATAAATATCATAAAAAAGATATGACATTTGACTTTCCGAAATACCTTGACAACCCCTGTTTATCTGATATACTTATAAAAGTTGACAGCACAAGTCCCGCTCCGGCGGTAACCAATCCAGCAGCAGTTGGACACGAGTCAACAGAACTTTACAAAATTTTGGTCTGTGGCTATTGAATGCAAACCACGATAAGGAGTGTAAGGCAGCACTCACCAAGTCCGGGCGGTCTCTCCCACAAATAATCGAGGATAGGAGGGAGGTGCGAAAGCAGCCAGCCGACTCGAACCACCGGACAATAAATAAGGACATATTCCCTAGCAAGGTGGGGGATTGTACTCTCAATAGTCTGCGATATAAAAGGCAGATAAAAGAGCCAACAATCTTTCACCTTCGGCTAGGGTCATTTTTTTATCTTTAAACTGGACAATTTAGACCGGGATTATCCAAATTCGGACCAGGTCCGAATTTGGACTATTTTTATCCGATTTACCCTGTTTTCTTATGAAATTAGGACATAAAAGGTCTTTTTTATCTTCTTTAGAGATTAATCTTGGGTTTAATCCCGTGTTTAATCCCTATGGCTTAATTCCCGAGATTAATCTCAGGTACTTAATTTCCCGAGATTAATCTTGCAAGATTAATTGCATTAAGTTTAATTTTTGTAAATTAATTTTGTGGGCTTAAAACTGGTGGCTCGGCGTATGAATTTCACCACATTGTTACAGAACAAACTGCCGATAGTTTGGGACACCACCAGTTTATTTTACATATTAGCACGAATGAAGTTCTTGATACCCTCATCCAGAATATTCCTAGCATTATCATTTGCCACAAACTTAGAAAAATAATCCTTCACATTTTCCTTGTTCGTAGCATGCCAAACCTTGACGTAGCTTTCAAATTCACCCTGCGTAAACTTGCCACGCTTCACATCCATTAGCATTTCTCGGTGAGCACTACCATCTTCAAACCACATGGCATCACGTAAACTCATCCCGCTGGCAACACGCTCTAAGATAAACAGGCAACGTAAAGCGTGGGTTGCTTGCTTGGTATCGTAACCAAACTGGCTAACTAAAATGTCGGTCTTAGCAGTACCCTTATTTAGTGCGCTCATCTTTTCAAAGTGCATACCAAAAGTGCTATTGCAAAAATATGACATGTTCATGGTTGCAAATTCATCTGCTCTGTCAAAAATAAACTGTAAAACAGGGTCGCATTCTACCTTTGGACTAAACAGAGTAATGATAAAATTTAGGTTGGACTTCCATAACAGATTGCCCAACTGACGAATGTCATGGCAATCGAAGTCAAATTCATCTGACTGATTAGAACTGGAAAACATTTTACCAGTGTATAAGTCATCAAATGTTGGACTTACGAAGTACTTCCAATCTTCGTCTGATTTATGCGTTTGTAGGTTGCTTGCCCAACTACCCACCAGTGCGCTGATTACAATTTTTCGGTTTCCAAAATCCATGTTCATATTTACCTCACTCATAAAAACAGTATACCATACTATCAGGAGAAAGTCAAGAGGGAAACCCCAACGGATTATCGTGGGATATTTATCGGGGGAAAATATAGGCGGAAAACATCGGGGGATTTATCGGGGGTAAATACATTTGCCATAGCTGGTAAATGTATCATACTTGAATAAATAATTCATGCTTCCTGAACCAACATCCCCACCATTGACAACCCTAAAATATTGTCTATCTTCTATCATTCTTTTTAGGTCGCTGGTATTGTATAGATAGAATTTTATACCATGCTTAGAATGAATTTTATAAACGTAATAATCCGCTTTGCTTACAGATATACCAGATGGTTTACCTCTACATTCAAATTCCATTCCTACGTTACCAGTACGCTCACAAGTAAAATCCTCTTTTACTTCAAACGTATATACTTTATTATTTATTCTTGCTTTTATATCATAAGCATTGGTATAACCGAATTCTAAAATTGTAGCATTATATCTATTGCGTATAATTTCAGCAACTTCTTTTTCTGTCTGGTCTGCTATCGGTTTATCTTGCTTGTAATTGTAATTGCTCATACTCTTATTATACACACTTTTCTAGATTTGTCAAGAGGGAAAACCTAATCTGACAATTTAGATATAAATTGTCCAATTCGGGACCTGGTCCGAATTCGGATGAATTCGGTCTTATTGGTCTTATTTCTCTGGCTTTCGTAAGGTGTGCAATTCGACCCATTCTCTAATGCCTTGATAGGTTATATCCCCGTACTTTTCCTCGCTGAATTTTTCATATTCACCAATTTGTTTTATTCCAAAATGTTCCGGTTCGCCCTCTTCGAATGCGTCACAACGTTCCGCATCCCTATCCCCAACAGGGAAATATTTACACACTTCTTCGGCGGGTAAGCTGGCTTGCATACAATAAACCCTATACCCGAAATCAAAGCTGGCGCAATTTGAACAATCGGTACATTCATAAATCATTTTATATTTTCCTTGTTATAAGTTGTCTAGTCAATCAAATCCATATAAGCATTTGAGTTGAGTTCCAATAAAAAGTATTTCATGTCATCATAGGTTTGTATCGGTACTTCTGTTTCCCCGCCTTGCTCATAACGGTCATACCAACGTTTACAAAATTCATAAATCGTACCCTCTAAACCAGTCAATTTTGCAATCACACCAGAAAAAGGGTTACGTGCTTCGCAATCATGACTTATCAACATCCAATAAGATGTAGTTTGTGCTTTCTTGAACCCACGCATTGAACCACGCTTTACAGGCTTGCCATCGACTGAAATATCTGTAATTTTACCGCTGTTGTCTTGTGTGTAAGTATACATTTTGTTTTTCTCCATGTTCTTAGTATAGCACAATATTTATGTTTTGTCAAGAGGCAAAATCCAATCTGCCAATTTAGACCCGAATTATCCAATTCGGGACCTGGTCCCAATTTGGACTATTTAGACCTTTATTATCCAAATTGGGAGTAAAGTGAATGCCCCCGTTTCTTAGGGGGCATAGGGGTTGTCATATCAACCTTCCCGATGTCGGGGTAAGGGTACTAGCCTTACCAGATAAAATGTGAATTTTACATTCCGTCCTCCCAATCGTGGGTATACCCACCATAATCTTCATCTGTCCCAAAACCTGCGGATGCTAACGCACTTTCCGCATCCCCATCCAAAGGGCAATCCTCGCCCTCACAACATTCATCCTCATCCATACCAGCCTCCGCCAATTGGCGTAAAACCACCTGTCGTTCCTCGTACTCAACATCAAAAGCCTCGGGGTCGAAAATCCAGTTGCTGTCCATGTTTTTGTTCTCCATAACCATAATTATATACCGAATACACTATGATGCAAGTGTCAAATGTCATATCTTTTTTATGACATTCAGTTCCCGAATTGGAGTATTTGGATAGTTCTTGTCCAATTCGGGACCAGGTCCGAATTCGGATGAATTCGGTCTTATTTATCCCCTTTTGCTAGTCATATCTGTGGCAATTGCATTAATAGCCCAATAAGATAGGTTATCATGTAGACGCTTAATTGGATGTCCGCATAGATAACACATATCAATTGTACTTAGCCAATACTCATCTGTACAGTATGAACCGACATGCTTTCTTATATATCGCAGTAATTTTCGCTTCATTTTATTCCTCACAATCACAATCTAAATAATTGTCATCATCATCGGTGCGCCATTCTTGAAGGTCGTCGGCTTCCTGAATCCAATCTTCCCGTTCATCATGCTCACGCACAATATCGCACAGGTCACGTTCATGCCCTTGAGCATCGTTTGCTTCATCAGCAAATTCGAGCTTGACTTCCTCAAGCTCACGCTGGCGTTCGCGTTCCTGCCAAAATTCAATAGCCCCCGCTCTAGTGTCTGCTTCATCTAACCAATCTGCTTGGCAAGACCCTAACATACGCTCATCACCCCAATCGCCAAAATCCTCACGCTCGCACATTTCATAGTCCATTATTTACCTTGTCCTTTCTTGATTTGAACAGCTTTCTTGATTTGAACAGCCTGAATTATAAATACACTACGCCCTGAAACTCTCATACCTGTGCGAGCCTTGTGGTTCTTACGTTCACGGGAAGTTGCTTTCGTTACTTTAGACATACCCCTATTATACCCATTTCCTGCCACCTGTCAAGGGTCATTTGAAACACTCATAATCCTTTAATGTACCCTAATTGGATGAACTTTGTCCAATTCGGGACCTGGTCCGAATTCGGACAATCTAGGTCTAATTAGTCTTGTAATAAAAATTGTCATATAGAAAAAGGTGACATTTGACACTTGTATCATAACTGGTTTTCCTATATAATATAGAAGTTCTTTAAAAACTGAATAACGGACTAAAAATCCAGACTTACAAGTGGCAGCGCTGCTAGCCATTTGGGAAGTTGAAAGTCCTGACTACGGAAGGCGTACACGAGCCTCATACACACCACAGGGAGGCACAGGAGTTCAGGTAACACCAAGAGCAAAACCCTCTTAAGAACCTGAGCGCACATGATATCAAAACCCTGCAACAAAAATTGCAGGGTTTTTTATTACATATAAATTAGACAAATAAGACCTGAGTTATCTAATTCGGGACCCGGTCCGAATTCGGACTATTTTGGTCTTAATTGTCCAATTAGTTGATAAATGAAAAACCACTTGTACAAGTGGCTTTCCTGTACCATATCAGCCAGTTACGGTTCTGGCTCCATCATCCACCTGTACCCGGGAAGTGGATATGGACGATTTTTATTCTCTTGGAGTTAAAGAGTAGGTCTTATTTTATGCCTGTGACTCTATATGTTCCTTTCATCTCCCTTACGATTCCTCCTGAAGTCTTATCTTGGGCTTTTAACCCTACGGGTTTTCCGCATCGTTCCCTTATACGGGTCTTATTCCGTTAGCGGGAGCAGGAGTAGGAGAAGTGAGCTATTCAGTTGTTAAAGAACTAAATAAGCGGTATCCCTCGTGGTGGTGTCAGGGTACTCTGTCGGGTCGGGTTGTTTGTGGTCGCTATGCGCCCAAACTGTACGCCGATTTTCATTCCGGTCAAGAGGTCACTCCTTAGATTTGCCGCTTATTCAGTTTTTAAAGTGGAGAGCGATTTATCTCGTGGGTGCGGAAGCTCGCCTCCTGCACCGACACTCACGTTCTCTTGTTGATGTATATAGTATAGCAGGTATTTGGAGTTTGTCAAGGGGTTTTAGATATTGGTCCAATTTATTAAGACTGTGTTCTAACTATATTAATTCAGATAGAACATGTCCGAATTCGGACCAGGTCCGAATTTGGATAAATTCGGTCTAATTAGTCCAATTATATGCAATAAAAAATGCACCCTTTCGAGTGCATTGCATTTTTGGGTGAGCCTGTCAGGATTCAAACCTGATAAACTAAGGTAGTGCGAGCATACGTTCTCTACTACCCCGTAGGTACTTTGCGCCAAGCCCTTGCGTTAGATATCATGATAATATCTAGTGTGTCCACCACCACACCGCAGACCCATAATTATTGTATCACATGCGCATTATTTTGTCAAGGTACAATTTTGATAGGCTTTCTTCTTATAAGGGGACTCGAACCCCTACCCTCTATACCTGCTTCCTACCCCCAAGACCTGATGTAGTTGTCAAGCTACACCCACCAGCTTGTTTCCGTAGTAGGCTTGTTGTATAGTGTTCCCCGTTTCGTTTGACACCGAAAGACCTCCAATGTTGGATTTACCATTTTTGTATATTTCTATACCCCATAGATGATTTACACCTACAGCTTCACCAACTCGACACTCTAAAAGAGGAAAACCTATCAAATTTTTAATGTGCTATAAGTGAGTGAGTTAGCCCCTTCGTTTTCTCAGTTACCCTCAGAGAGCCATCTCCTACTCTACCTGACCGTATTCCTACACTCTTGGCAAGTGGGGGGCACAGAACTGTACGTCTCACTCACTTATGTATATAGTATAGCAGGTGTTTTCAGGTTGTCAAGCCTGACATTACTCATATTCTTTTTATTACATTTATTACAAGACTAATCAGACCCGAATTATCCAATTCGGGACCAGGTCCGAATTTGGACAAAAAAGGTCGGAATTATCCTATTTATTATCTCACATACATTGCATACCACCCCAAACCCAATACAATTGATATAATAGCAACCCATGCGATACAGCCCCAACCGTATGATTTATAATCGTTTCCCATTTTATATCTCCACCATCCACCCACATATTTCACATTGAAAACCATCCTCGACTAATGCCCCACATTGTTCACAGAAAATATCAATATCGTCTAAATCTGAATCAACAAGGTCGGTATCAAAATCTTCCTTTTCATAAAGGTCATCGTCTTTTTCATCTTCCATTTCATCTAAATCATACCATAAATTTGTCATTTTATAATCTCCTTATCTTTATATTACCATGTTTCCCCTATTTCGTCAAGGGTTTTTCTTGCTAAAATCAAAACATCATCGAGGCAGTTTATATCATCCTCGCGGGTATAAGGTCCAACAATTTTTTTCAATAAGCTTACAACTGTGTCTAACTTTTCTTTATCGGTCATTTCCCTATATCTATTTATCACTTTTCCACAAGTTTCGCAATGTAAAATACCGTCCATATCATCGAAAAAATTTGTTTCGATATATCTCCCCTTACAACACCACTCACACTTTTTTCCGTAATTATCAACGAGAGACATTTTAGTTTTCCTTTACAAACCATTTCGGAGTTTCAATTATAATCCAATATTTTCCATTGAGATGAGTAATCGGGCTGACCATACTACCGCTGTAAGTTGTACCGATTCTATCATATTCGAAAGATGCAAAACCTAAAGAATTATAACCAAATTCAGTTATAATTACATCGCTGTATTCTGTTATTCTGGTGACAATATCGTTTGGGTTTCTCATAATCTTTATCCTTGCTTTTAGTATAGCAGGTTTTTGATATTTGTCAAGGGGTTTCTAAAACTCTCATAATCCTTTAATGCGACAACTTGGATAGGAATTGTGGGAATTCGGACCAGGTCCCAAACTGGACTAATCCGGTCTTATTCGTCTTTCTTTGTGAGTATCCATCATATGGCGCAGTATATAACCGCACCATGATGTAACAATATCGCATTTATAACCAAAAGGCACTAAAAATAAATTAAGTGTACCTTGAAAAATAGATAATACCGCATCTACCATATACATCCAAATTGGTACATATTCTCTATTAGCACGTTTATAAATCCAATATGGCATTTTAAAAACTCCTTTTTATTGGTAATTTTTAATAACTATTTTTGTTATTTTATTATAATTATGCAGCTTGTCAATACCGTCTTTTTCGTATAATCTTACCATATTACCGTCTACTGCTATTCCCGATACAGGATAATAGATAGATAGTTTCTCTTCGCCTTCTATATTAATATAAGTAATATGAATTGAATACATTTTATAATCTCCTATAACCACCATAAAGGCTTGGTCTTATCTATTTCATCATAATGTTTTATATGATAATCTGTTTGCTTCCAACACCATATAAAACTACCCACTATAATTATAGCAATTATTAAAATTTCATCCCAACTTATACCCATTTTATAATCCCCTATTTTGTCAAGTAGTCTTTTTTTACTTGTCTATATTGTTCAACCACTTCGGTATATCCGATAGCGTATAAAAGCTCACATAAAGTTTCATCAGCTAAATAATGAGCATCTTTTGAATTTCTTATAACATACATCTTGTATGCAAACCATTTGGTTAGTCTTGATTTTAAACTTTGTTTGCCCATTTTATAATCTCCTACCTCTTATAATATCATACTTCTGGCTGTTTGTCAAGAGTTACCAAAAAATTACAACACAAAAAACAGGGGTCAATATAACTTCGCTATAAGCAAAATTAGCCCATCCCCAAATCCCACTCATTTCAATACCCATTTTGGTTCGGGGAGCCATATGTATGCTGTATTTTCCAATTTTCCATATTTTATATTCTATCATTTTATAATCTCCTTTTGTTTGCGCTCTTGTTTGATTATATAAATATAATCAATAATAAAAATAGCAATAAAGGGTAAACTTATAACACCTGTTATTTCAAGTAACATGATAATTTCTTTCATTTTATAATCTCCATGCCTTTATAATATCATATTTCTTTTATTTTGTCAAGCCTTGCACAATTATATGTATACTGGATATTGCATCAATTGTCAAATATGTGTCAGGAAATTTTTCTTCTGGTTGAGTTAGTTTGATAAGATTATCAGGAAATTCTATATTACTAACATCATAATAAATTCTATTCCCGAAAGTATCTGATAAAATAATAATTGTATACATTTTATAAAACTCCCATTTTATGATGTCGGTTAGCGTGATGTCTCTTCATATAAATAGTGCATCACAGCGGTTTTATATCACTCCAAGGTTTTATATCACTCCAAATTTTTTCTAGTATCTCTTTTCCTGATAAAACGCCTTGATATTGCTCATCTGTCATACCACGCCATTCATACTGATAACCATCGTCATAAGCGGATAAAAATTTATAATGGCATAGCTTCATAATCCATTCTGATGTACCAATTTTATTTGCAAATATAATACCCCAATTTCTTTTCCATGTAATTTTCATTTTATACCTCCCTACTAACTTTAGCCCACCAGCCCTCAGCTACATGAGGCGGGTTACAATTCAATACACGAGGTTGAATAATCATACCACGATTGTATAATTCCCTTGCGAGAGACTTGGCATTTTCAGGATTATCCTGCCAATTATACTTAGCATAATTTTCAAGTACTTCATTTAGTTCACGCTCACAGGTAATAAGTGTACCTGCGACAATAAACATTACATCGTTCTTATCAACACGTCCGTTGATAATATCAGAAATACAGTAAGATAAACTCAGTCCGATTAGCATCTTGTTTTTCTCCATGTTTACAGTATACCACATTTTTCCAATTTGTCAAGATTAAAACCAAATTTGACAATTCGGAGTAAAATTGTCGAGATTCGGACCTGGTCCGAATTTGGACTAAAAAGGTCAACTTCGTAAAATTGCATAACCGATGGTGAGCATACCCATATCAATCATAAAAGCATATTTTTCTTCTGGAATAATTGTCCACACTTCACCTTTCCTTATTC
>Ga0315276_10001985_pt1 | contig 18594 bp, 14 predicted proteins | sample YL17G05_0_MG_FD_204542 | JGI IMG/M metagenome (GOLD analysis project Ga0315276, IMG submission 204542) | Sediment microbial communities from Yellowstone Lake, YNP, Wyoming, USA - YL17G05_0 | ecosystem: Environmental > Aquatic > Freshwater > Lake > Sediment | place: USA: Wyoming | collected... | reverse complement strand
ATAGAAAAAACTCCTTTCAATGGCCAAGTTTACATAAGTTCTTACAGGGCGCAAGTTTAAAATAAATAAGATTTTAGGTTATGAAATGGCTTGTAGAAACTCAGCACATCGTTCCTCCAATTTTTCGACTTGAGGAAAATCTTCAAAGTGACGACCTTTGCTCTTGATTTCCCTTCTTCGGATTATTTCACATATTTGCTCAACCTCATTATTTATCGACATACACCGTTCAGAGCAAATTAACAATAGTTCTTTACAACGGTGCATACAACGAAGTATATCATCCTTGTTAATACCATCCTTTAAAGGTGTATTTTTTATTGCCTCAGAAGATTGTATAAATACCCTTGCAACAATGCTGTTAGCTGAACCAACATCGGCTACAGACTTACTCATCCAAGGCATGTTTGGATCAACTTCTTTGGGGTCTAAAGCTTCTGGAGGATGAACCCTAAACGTCTTGTCAATTTTATAAATCTCCATAAAATCGCCAGCGGAGCACATTCTTGTTATACCACCCGTACCACCTATTAATTCCCCATGGCCTGCCCTATATCTTGGTGCTTCTTTATTGAATTTCATTTTTCCCCGTAATCCAAAAAATCCGCGTTAATCCGTGCCCATCTGTGATTCCAATTCTACCCAAACTGCATCTTTTTACAACGCCAAAATTTCCCACATAATCAGCGATTCAATCGAAAGCGTAGCTACCCGCTCACCCAAAACCGGCTAATTTTAAATTTTTTTACTTCTCTCCGCATAACTATTTATAAGTTTTTCGGAGACGAAAAACCCATTATTTTCGCTCCAATCGCGCATGTCCGCCCTTATTAAAGGAGGGATGTGTTACGTTATGAAAAAACAAAACACAATTTTCACTTTTTTCTCTGTGTCCTCGGTGTTCTCTGTGGCTAAAATAAAATCCGTGAAATCAGCGATTAATTTTTCTTCGTGCCTTGGGGCCTTTGTGGCAGAGATTCAATCAATCAAAACAACTAAATTATGCAAAACAAACCCAATTTCTGAAATATCCAAATAGATGTAAGCTTGGTAAATACAATAACTAATAACAAAAAACTATGAACAATGAACCATCAAAAACAAAGCCAAAACAAACCCAATCAAAGCCAATTTATGGTGCCTGCCCTGCGAAGCCCCGTCGTGTGGGGCGAAGTAGGGAGCTTGCCTGCACTGAGCTTTGTCGAAGTGTCGAACCTATTTTGCCTGCCCCATTGTACATAGAAAAATTCGGGCAGAGATTGCCTAAGTTAACATTGCTGATTTTATGGAAATTGGGGGTTGCGGGTTTCGAGTTTGGGGGGTAGAATGGTAATGAAGCTGGGAAGGAAATAATTACAAACATATAGCTTAGGGGGTTTGTAAAATGAAAGAAGAGCTTGCGTGCTGCGGTTATAAATGTCAAATTTGTCCCGCATACAAAGATAATGTGAACGGCGAGGAATCTCAACAGGCGGTCAGCGACGGGTGGTTTAAGATATATGGTTTTCGCATACCGCCGGAGCGATGTATCTGTGACGGCTGTAAGCCGGGGAAGTGTAAAAATCCCCGGCGAATAGATACGAAATGTTTCATTGAACCTTGCGTATCGGCGAAGGGGATACCCAACTGTGCTCACTGCGATGATTATGTATGCGGGAAGCTGTCGCATAGAATAGTCAATCCCAAGGAAATTGTCAGCGGGTGTAAAGAGCCGATTTCACTGGAGGATTACAACCGCTTCATAAAGCCCTACGATAATAAGACCAGACTTGATAAGATGCGGATAGAATTAGGCAAATCCGAGTAGACAGCAAATTAGTCGTTAGTGAATAGTGGATAGTCGTTAGCCAGTTGAGTCCGGCAAGGCCGGGGGTAGTTTTAATAGATTCCTCGACTTGGTTCGACACTTCGACGGTTCGACACTTCGACAAGCTCACCGCAGGCAAAGCTCAGTGCAGGCATGCTCACCACAGGTCGCTCGGAATGACTTTTACTTTATGGGGTTTGGGCAGCGAGCAGTTTTATGAAGTCGTCGGCTTTTGTTTCGGCGAGGGTATCAAAAATCAAATCGGCTTTCGCGAGGTCGGCGCGTTTTCGGGTTGTAGCGACGGCAAGAACCAACATGTGCGCAGCCTTTCCAGCCTCGACGCCTGCGACGGCGTCTTCCACGACGACGCATCTTCTCGGCGGTGTAGAGAGTTTTGCGGCGGCTTTAAGAAAGGTCTGCGGCGAGGGCTTGCCTTCGGTTACGTCTTCGCAGGTGACGTAAGCGTCAAAATACCGGTCGAAGTTCATACGCTCGCGGATGAGGTCCAGATTTGCCTTCGGGGTCGATGAGCCGATTGCCAGAAGAAAACCTTTTTTCTTCAGGTCGGCGAGGAGGGTTTCTACGCTGCTATCGGGGGCGAGTTTGTCCGCGATGATTCTGCGGAAAAATTTTTCTTTCCAGTCGGAGAGAAGATTAATCTGTTGTGGAGATAAAGCGCGGCCAAGCAGCATTGGAATTACCCTGTCGTTGGTCATTCCGAAAGTGTTTAAGAAGAAATCGTCGGATATGGGCATACCCTGCTTTTCCGCGAAGGCAAACCAGGCTTGTTTGTGTGCCCAGCCTGTATCTACGAGGACGCCATCGAGGTCGAAGATAACAGCCATTTTTTTATCAGCGGGTGCCATAATATTTCACTCCTCGTTCTCGTGGTGCCTTGGGATGATGCGAAATTGTCAGACTTCTGCGGTAACGGGTTTTGGTTTTGTTCGGCCTGGTTTTGCGGCAGATTTAATCCGGATTTTGGCTGGTTTGTCTTTGGGGCCTGCGTTGCCTATGGAGCGTAATTTTTTGTACCTGTTATCGAGCAGATTGTCAATCGTTGTGCGTTTGAGGTCGCGGAGAGTTTTAACAATATATTCCTCGACGTTGTGAACGGTGTCGTGGATGCTGCGATGTGCGCCGCCAAGGGGTTCAGGAATAACAGCATCAACGAGGTTGAGCCTATACAAATCTTTGCTTGTTAATTTAAGGGCCTCTGCGGCATCTGGGGCCTGTGAGCCGTCGCGCCAGAGAATCGCGGCACAGCCTTCGGGTGATATTACCGAATAATATGCGAATTCGAGTATCGCCATTTTGTCGCCTACGCCTATGCCGAGCGCACCGCCGGAGCCGCCTTCGCCAATGACGATGCAAATTATCGGCACTCGCAAACGCGACATCTCCATAAGATTGACGGCTATAGCCTGGGCCTGTCCGCGTTCCTCCGCGCCAATGCCGGGATATGCTCCGGGAGTATCGATGAGTGTGACGATGGGGATGTTGTACTTTTCAGCGAATTTCATTTTGGCGATTGCCTTGCGATAACCTTCGGGATTTGGGCAGCCGAAATTGCAAATAACTTTTTCTTTTGTGTCTCTGCCTTTGTTTTGACCGACGATTAACACTTTTTCTCTGCCGATTTGTCCTAATCCCGTTCTGAGAGCGCGGTCATCGCCGAAGCATCTATCGCCGTGCAGTTCGTGGAAGTCTTTGACCATCAGCTCAAGATAGTCCGTAAGAAGCGGTCTTTTGGGGTGGCGCGCTACATGGACGGTCTGCCAAGCGGTTAGATTTGAATAGACACGTTTAAGCTCGGCGACCTGTTTTTGCTGCAGGCATTGAATCTCAGCAGAATAGTCAATGCCTTTGACGGAGCTGAGCTTGCGAAGCTCGTTCATCTGACGGTCAAAGTCAGCTACTATTTCTTCAAAATCCAGGTAATCGCCATCACTGATTTTATTTTTATTTTCAGCCATACAAGCAAACCACCTCCGCCATAAGCGGATGAGCACAAAAAAAGCCAGCCCCTACGGGGCGGGACATTTTTCATTCGCCGTATCCGTCGGCTTTTACTGTTAAGGTCGGAATATTAACATTTAAGCGGTATAAATCAAAGAAAAAAATTGACATTCAGAGCTGCTTACTATATTTTTTAACGAGGTTAATTTTGTGTTATCTTTCCGTAAGGTCTTGCTTTTGAAAGAGTTAAGGCAAATAACTGTTATAGGTTTGGGGCTTTTGGGCGGTTCGATGACCCTGGCGATTTTACGCACATTATCAGGCGTAAGGGTTGTTGGTTACAGCCATCGCCCGTCTACGCGCCGTAAAGCGAGACAAATGGCGGTCGCGACAGAAGTTGTTGATGATATAAGGGCAGGCGTATCCGATGCGGATATTGTTATTCTGGCCACGCCTGTTGGCACATTCGAGGGGATTTTCGACGAAATCAGCGATTCGCTGCCTGCGGGCTGCATAGTTACCGATGTTGGCTCGACGAAAGTTCTGCCGCACGAGTGGGCGGCGAAGAAGCTGCCTGATACTGTCCATTACGTCGGTTCTCATCCGATAGCCGGTTCGGAACAAAGGGGGGTTGAATTTGCCAAGGATGATTTATTCGAACGGTCCATTTGTATTCTAACAACGACAAAGAAGACCGACCGCCGGGCGGTACAAACTCTTAGAAGATTTTGGACGAAGCTCGGGTGCAGCGTCAAGTTGATGGGGCCTGCCGAGCACGACAGGATTTTGGCGAATGTGAGTCATCTGCCGCATATAGCGGCGACGGCGTTGATAAATGCGAGCAACATCAAGGATTTGGCATTTGCCGGCAAAGGCTTTATGGATACGTCGAGGGTAGCATCTGGGCCGACTAATATCTGGGCTGATATATTGACGACAAACGCAGGCAATATCGTCAAGAGCATTGATAAAGTTACAGCTGAGTTGGGAAAGCTGAAAAAAGCAATCAAGAAGGGCGATAAAAAACAAATAGAAAAGCTGCTGAAGACGGCAGGGGACAAACGCAGCGAATTGATAAACTCCAAAATGAAGAAAAAGGAATTGATATAGTGGAACAATGGCGGTTCGAGGTTTTTAATCGTGCGGGGTTCGCAGATGTTCACGGCAATAATGTATTGGAAGACATCAGGGAATTGGGCATTCGTTCGGTCGAAGCGGTTCAGTCGGCCAAAGTTTTTTTGATTGATGCAGGTTTCGATAAAAGTTCCGCGGAGCGTCTGGGTAAAGAACTGTTAACCGATACTGTCTGTGAAGAATATTATATAGGCAGAAGCGGCAAGCCTGCCGGTCTGGCAAAGGCGACACTAATCGAGGTACACTTAAAGAGCGGTGTTACCGACCCTGTAGCTGAATCGGTGATGGCGGCGATGGCTGATATGGGTATTGTCGCCAAAAATGTCCGAACAGCACGGAAGTATGTTTTACTGGGTGAGGTTTCGACAAAACAGGCTGATGTAATCGCGAAGAAAATTTTGGCGAATGACTGTATCGAAGACGTAATAATAGGAAGCGAAGCTGAGCCGCCAAGTCCGCACCTTAAGCCATACGAGATGAAGATAGTATACTGGCCGATATGCAAGCTTGATGACGATGGGCTGATGGCTTTGAGCAAAGAAAAGGACCTGTTTCTTAACTTAGTTGAGATGCAGGCCATCCAAAAATACTACCAGGAACTCGGCAGAGAGCCAACCGACGTCGAACTGGAATCGCTTGGACAGACCTGGAGCGAGCACTGTGTTCATAAAACGCTTAAAAGCGCAGTCGATATGACAATTGACGGCGAAGAAATACATTTCGAGAACCTGCTGAAAGAGACCGTTTTCAAGGCCACGCAGCAGCTCGCAAAGAACTGGTGCATATCTGTTTTTTCAGATAACGCAGGGGTGGTGGAGTTCGACGATGATTCGGCGGTCTGTTTTAAGGTCGAGACGCATAATCGTCCTTCTGCGCTGGACCCATACGGCGGGTCAGCGACCGGTATCGGGGGCGTAATACGCGACCCAATGGGGACAGGGCTGGGCGCGAAACCTATCGCCAATACAGATATATTCTGCTTCGGCGAGCCAGATAAGAAGCTGGAAGATATACCCAAAGGGGTTTTGCATCCGAGAAGGATTATGAAAGGCGTTGTGGCAGGCGTTCGCGATTACGGCAACAGGATGGGGATACCAACGGTTAACGGCGCAATATACTTCGATGACAGATATTTGGGTAATCCGCTGGTTTATTGCGGCAACATCGGGCTGATGGACAAGAAGAAATGCTTTAAGAATCCGCAGAGCGGAAACCTGGTTATAGTGGTAGGGGGACGAACGGGACGAGACGGGATACACGGAGCGACATTTTCGAGCGGCGAGATAACCCACGAGTATGAGACAATTTTTTCCCATGCGGTTCAAATCGGCAACGCAATAACCGAAAAGAAGATGCTCGACGTGCTGCTGCAGGCGAACGAAGCCAACTTGTACGAGGCGATTACCGATTGCGGTGCAGGGGGGCTGAGCAGCGCGGTGGGCGAGATGGGTGAAAAGCTCGGAGTAGAGGTCGATTTGGAAAAGGTGCCGTTGAAATACGCGGGGCTTAATTGTGCCGAAATTTGGATAAGCGAGGCACAAGAGAGAATGGTGATAGCAGTTAAGCCGGAGAATCTGGAAGCGATAAAGAAGATTTTCGACGGCGAAAATGTGGAGTCAACGGTAATAGGCAAGTTCACCAATGATAAAAAACTGGTATTGCGATATAACGGTCAACAGGTAGCGGAAATGGATATGGATTTTCTGCACGATGGTGTGCCGAAGGTTCGCCGCAAGGCGGAGTGGAAGACTCCGAAGCTTTCTGAGCCGAGCATGGCGGAGAAAGAGAATTACAACGAATCGCTTTTGCGGATTCTTTCCTGTTATAACGTAGCGAGCAAGGAATGGGTAATCCGGCAATACGACCATGAAGTTCAGGGCGGTTCGGTCGTTAAGCCTTTGACGGGCGTGAACAATGATGGGCCGAGCGATGCGGCGGTGATAAAGCCAAAGTTCGATTCGGAAAAAGGGCTTGCGATTAGCTGCGGGATGAATCCGTTATACGGCGATATTGACCCGTACTGGATGGCTCTGGCGGGTATCGATGAGGCAATAAGAAATTTGGTATGCGTGGGCGGGCGGGCCGACAGGATTGCGCTGCTGGACAATTTCTGCTGGGGCAATTGCAGAAAGCCTGAGACGTTCGGGACATTGGTTCGGGCGGCGCAGGCGTGTTATGACGGCGCAATGGCTTTCAATTCGCCGTTTATCTCAGGCAAGGATTCGCTGAATAACGAGTTTTCCTGCGAAGACGGCAGACAGATTTCCATACCATCTACGCTTTTGATAAGCGCGATGTCGATAGTCGATGATATCGATAAGTGCGTAACGATGGACGCTAAGAAAGCTGGTAATTTTCTCTTTGCGGTTGGCGAAACGAAAAATGAATTAGGCGGTTCGCACTATTACAAAATTAATGGTCAGGTGGGAGCTAATGTTCCGAAGGTTGATTTGAAAATCGCTCCCAAAATTGCCGAGAGAATGGCTGGTGCCATCGCAAAGGGCCTTGTGGTCAGTTGTCACGATTGCTCGGAGGGCGGTCTGGCGGTGGCTTTGGCGGAGATGGCCTTTGCCGGCGGGGTCGGTATAGAAGCGGACCTGCGGGGTCTGCCGAGAAGCGACGATTGTTTGCGAACGGATGCGCAGCTATTTGGCGAATCAACGTCACGCTATATTGTAGAAGTCGAGCCTGGGAATTACGATGCCTTTGTGAAGCTGATGCTTAATTTGCCTTTTGGGCAAATTGGCAAGGTGTCGGAAGAGAAAATGCTTATCATAAAATCAGAAGACGGCAGAAAAGTTATTGATGCGGACATTGAATCGCTGAAACAGGCGTGGCAGAAGCCGCTTGACTGGTAATAGAAAAAATAGCCACAGAGAACACAGAGGGCACAGAGATAATATAGATTCCCGCTTACGCGGGAATGACAGGTATTAGAAAAGGTAGGAAATGACTCAAGTGTGGCAAATAGCGGCTGGTATTAGAGGTCGAAATTACGCAGACCTGTTTCTTAAGCACGATGTTATGTTTATGGGGCCAGGGGCTTGTGGAGACTACAAAGTAAACAAGGACGCTTATCGCACCATTTCAAACAAGTCACAGATTAAGCGCTTTGCAACAGATGTGAAACAGGGAGACATAGTTCTCTTAAGATTTTGCCATCGTGTTGTGGCTATAGGCAAGGTCTCCGAAGAAGGTTACAAATGGAACGAAGTCTTTGACGATGTATTTGGCTGGGACTTGCAACATACGCATCGGATTATTTGGCAAGACCATCTGAGTGAACAGATACGAGAAATCCAGAAAAACAAAGAGCTTTTTGGTGAAAGGAAGCAACAGCCGACATTCACGGCTGTAAAGGATAGGCCAGTTCTTGACAGAGTCGAGCATCTGTTTGAACACTGCAAAACTCGACCACTAAAGAAAATGCCTGAAAAGTTACCTGATCCTCTAACTTTAGATAAACTGGGCACAGAATTGTTCTCAAAGGGTTTATCTAATGAAGCGGTTGATAAAGTGATAGTGGCAATCCAGAGACAGCGACGGTTGATTAAATGGTATGAAGAGCAGGGAGAAAAATCTAAAAGACCAACGGAACACGAGGTTGTAGCTCATATGATATTACCATTTTTATTGGCTTTGGGGTGGTCAGAGCAATTATTGGCTGTAGAGTGGTGTAAAATCGACCTTGCAGCTTTTCATCGGACGCCCACAATACCTGGAAATTGTTGTCTTATTTGTGAAGCGAAGGGATTAGGACACGGGTTACAAGAATCCTTTCCTCAAGCTACAAATTATGCGTTAAGGCTTAAATTAGACAACTGCAAGAGGATTGTGCTCACGGATGGAATACGAATTTACCTATATGAAAAATCAACGAAGAGTCAATGGAGCGAAACACCTATTAGCTACTTAAACATTAAGCTCATTCGGACTAATCATTTGGTTCCTGCAGATACCAATGCAGTAGATACAATAATGGCATTGACCCCTGCGGGCATAAATAGAGAGTTGGTATAAATACAAAGGTATAATAAGGAATAGATTCCCGCCCCCTTGGGGATAAATTACGCGGGAATGACAAAGGCAAGAGATGACACAGGTAAAGGCGATAGTTTTACGGGCGGCGGGTATAAATTGTGATATGGAAACCGAGTATGCGCTTGAATTGGCAGGCGCCGAGGCTGAGCGTGTGCATATAAACAGGATAATCGAGGACAAAAGTGCGCTCGAGAAATACCAGATAATAGTTATTCCCGGCGGGTTCAGCTATGGCGATGATGTGGCGGCCGGTAAAATTCTGGCCAACCAAATCATCCACCACTTGTATGAGCCGATACAAAAATTTATAGAAGTCGGGAAATTAGTGCTCGGAATCTGCAATGGTTTCCAGGTGCTGGTCAAAGCGGGGATTTTGCCGGGGGTTAATAAAAAATTAGCCACAGAGGGCACAGAGAACACAGAGATAAAAGACAAAAATAAAGCGCCGAATATCGGCGGACAGATGGTTACTATAACTTATAGCGACAGAGGCAAATACGATGACAGGTGGGTGTACCTTGCCCCCCAGGTCGAAAGGTGTATCTTCATTGAACGCGGCAGGCAAATCTATTTACCGATAGCACATGGCGAGGGTAAAGTCGTTACTAAAGACAAAGCTACTCTTGAAAAATTGAGGTCAGGGGGACATATCGCGTTCAAATACGTCGATGAGAACGGCAAAGAGGGAGATTATCCTGTTAATCCGAACGGTTCAGTTGATTCGATAGCCGGTCTGACCGATGCTACTGGGCGGGTACTCGGGCTTATGCCGCATCCGGAAAGATATGTTCGAGCCACTCAACATCCGCATTGGTCCCGCCTGGCGAATAAACGAAACGGTGATGGAATGACAATCTTTGCCAATGCAGTTAAGTTCGTGCAGGAAAACCTGTGATTGTCGTGAGATAATTATCGTGGCGCTACAGTTTTTCGAGAGGAGGGGAGGAATGCTGTTCTTATTTGTCGACAGCAATCGGCACAGTTGGAAGCGTGAAGAAGAAAGTGCAGCCATCGCCGACTTTCGACGTGACCCAGATTTTACCGCCATACATCTCAACAATTTTCTTTATTATGGAAAGACCAATTCCGGTACTTTCGAATTCGTCACGCGGTGTTAACGTCTGGAACAACTGGAAGATTTTTTCAAAGTGTTTTTCCTCAATTCCTGGCCCGTTATCGGTGACGTTGAACTTCCAGAATCCGTTCTCTTCGACGCAGCCTATTTTTATCAAGCCTTTGGGCTTATCCATATATTTTATGGCGTTAGTTAGCAGGTTCTGGAGTACTTGCGAGATACGGGTTTTTTCGCACTCGATTGTAGGCAGCTCATTTTCGACAGTAATTTTGATGTTTTCCGGCGGGGCAATCAGGTCAATAATATCTATGATAGTCTTGTTCAAATCCACCACAGTCTTTTCTTCATCGACACGTCCGGCCCTGGAGTACTGCAAGATGCCGTCAATGAGGTTGTGCATCCGGTCAACGCGGCTTGCAAGCAGTTTTAGTTGCTCTTTGCCGGCTTCATCGAGCTTATCTGAATAATCGGCTGTTATCCATTCAGAAATGGTTTTGATTCCCCGGAGTGGAGCCTTTAAGTCATGTGAAACTATGTAGGCAAAATCCTTCAATTCCTGATTTGTCTTCTCCAGTTGTTCGAGCAGATGAACCTGACGCAACTCTGCCTTTTTGTTCTCAGTGATATCCCTGAATATGCCCTGTAGTATTTTTCTGCCTCTGAATTCAAGCAGCGTGGCCTTTATAGCGACATCTCTGAGTTTTCCTGTTTTGGTAATAACCTGAGTTTCGAGGGTCTGCCCACGTTTTTCCGTGATATGCAGACTGAAAGTATCGCTAAATTCTCCTTTGACTCTTTCAGAAGGATGCAGAATCGTGTGTGATTTCCCAATCAGTTCCGATTTTTCCCTGTCAACTAATCTCGTAGCTGCAGGGTTACAGTCAATTATTATACCTGTTTCGGCATCAGCCACGATGATAGCATCCAATGCACCTTCAAACTGCGTTCTGTATTTTTCTTCTGCTCTACGCAGTTGATCCTCTGCATTTTTGCGTTCGGTGATTTCCTGTGTTAATTGTCCATTGGTAGTTGTCAGCTCTGCGGTGCGTTCCTCGACCCTGACTTCGAGTTTTTCCTTGGCATCAACCAGTTCGGCATCCCGCTGCTGGATTTGCTCCAACATTTCATTGAATGAATTGATAAGCAAACCCACCTCATCGTTACTTTGCCTGACGGCTCTGGTAGAATAGTCCTTTTTCTCCGAGACAGCTTTGGCGACCTTAGCCAAACTCAGGATTGGTCCGGAGATAACATTCTGAAGCAGGGAAGACATAAGAAAAGCTATGAAAGAGGAGAAAAACAGTACAGCGATGATTACACTTGCGTTGCGTTTTAGCATCGCGTACATAGGACTCAAATCCGAACGGAGACAAACTGTTCCGATAACTTCTCCGTCGAGGACAATAGGTTCAAAGACATTCAGGAATCCTTTGTCGAAATTAAAGCCTTTGTCCAGAAGTGTGTCTGGATGGGTTTCTGTTTCAGCGTAACCACGATAGTAGGTCGCAAAGAGTTTATTATCCTTGGTATATATACCACCAAAGATGATAGAAGGTTCTACATGAAGTGCGTTTAGAGTTACCTTAGCATCCTCTGCATCCTGGAAGGCGAGAGCGGCTTTGCAGTTTTCAGCAATCATCTCTGCCTGTGTAGAGACATTTCTCACGATGTTACTACGGAAAGTGTTCCATTCCCAACTGATAAAAGCAGCCCCTGCCAGCATCAAGCCTGTGATGCAAGCCAGCATGATAATCAATATCAGCTTATATTTTATCGTTATGTTTCGCAAAATGGGCATAATCAGTCGTTCCCTGCCTTCTCGGACGATTCTGTTTTTTTGTCTCCTTCGACTATCCTCTTGGCCAGTCGCAGGAGCTGAGACCTTATCTCAAGTTTGGCCTGTTCAGCAGCAGAAGTATTGATTTCAAAACGGATTTTGTTTTCTACGACAAGGAAATTGATAATACCGCCGGCTTCGAGAAAACCCTCCATCTCACCAACCGTCAGGACATTCTGGTCTTTAACTAAATTTAAGATTTCCTTAAGGTTTTTCTGTTCCGAGGAACAAATGAACAGCAGATGACATTTTGTGAGCATCTCGACTTTTCGGGTTTTACCCTCCTCTGCGGATTTTTTCAGCTCTTCAAAACTTTCGAAATGTTTTGTGATGACATTTCTGTCTTTGACCTTTTTGTCCTTAATCGGTTCAAAGGCATCTCCAAAGGGGTCCTTGCCGACGATGCCTATTGTCAGCGGTTGATTGTTGTCAGCGGATTTATCTTCAGGCCAACCGATAAACTGGAGGAAGTTGTATAAAAACGCAGCCTTTACCTGATACTCCTGGCTGGATGTAGCACCGGCACCGGCCTTTGGTGCAATCGCTGCGACAAGCAAGACCGAAGCCAAGATTATCATGTTGTAAGCTCTGGTTCTCAGTTTTTCACACCCTGTCATATTTATGCACTTGGCGTCATACTTTAGAATTTGTAGGTAAGCGATACTCCGAGAGCTGGCGCCTGGCAGCGGTAATCGCCATAGCTGCCCGTATAGTTACGTTTGTTTAAATCCTTGTTAATAATACCGAGCAGATTGTAGCCGGTGATCCCGATGGTGAGGTTTTTGCTCGGCTTATATTGCAGACCAAGGTTGAGGTAGTAGTTGCCACGATATCCGCGCTGCCAACCGTCCTTGATAACCGGGAAACCTGCTACGGCAGAGTCACTATGCCTGCCCCAATCCTTCATCCCTGGAAATCCCCAGTAGACGCGAAGCGAACTATCGAAGGTCCACTTGTCATTTAACTTACGCTGAAACGTTAACTTTGAAATATGATTGGACCAGTCAGCTAAATCGTCGCCAATGCCATATGGATCGGCGGTGATATTTGTGTTCACGCCCCTTGTCAGGAAGAAATCATAAAGCTTCGTGTAGCCATGCGAGGCAACTAAACGGGTCCGTTCAGTATGATAAGAAGCCTCCAGCTCAAATCCATAATCTCTTTGTGTGCCGATGTTGGTGGTGTTGCCGGCGCTACCTACTTGGTTCCAGCCGATGAGCTCAAAGTTGTAGTGCACGAAGACCGATGCAGCGAGGTCGAGGTTTTTATTTTGCTGCCGTTCGTAGCGTAACTCAATGCTGTCAAGCTTTTCGGGGTCACTATCTCCGCCGCCGGCTAAGGCATTGGCCTTCAGCTCCTCTTCCATGTTTGCACGCACAGACCGCGACCACATAAGCTTAAACGTGTCTTTGTCGGTCGGCGTGTGAACCACTGCCAGACGTGGAGAAAACATCCAGGATGTATATGTATGGCGGTCAAACCTGGCGCCAATAAAGGTCGTCCACTTGTCGTTGATGGTCCACTGATGTTCGCCAAACAGCGAATACAAATTTGTTGCCCATCGCGGCATAGGATTTATTACTATCCAAGACGTCGGACTCCATATTGAGGACCGTGCATAGTCGCGTTGTGTGGGCCAGCCGGGGCTTTTTATGCCTAACTCTTTATGCGAAATCTCACTGCCGACGGCAATTTTGTGCTTGTCGCTGGGCTGCCACTGCAATAGTATTTTGCCGTAGTATTCATCTTCACGATAAGCATCCCTCATCCTGTGTTCTATGAATCGCTCGAAATCCTGCATATTGTAGCTGAAGGCATAATCGATGCCAAGATTTTCAGCTAACTCCTGTTTATACCCAATATAAGCAGTTGCCTGCTGATAACCATAGGTGTTGGGCAAACTCAGATCCGAGAAGCCCCAGCCATAAACATTACTGGTCAAATTCTGGATATCCCAGACACCCTGCTTGCCACCTCGTGTGTATCGTGCCCACATATCCCAGTTGCCTTTCGTTACCTGAGCGTGCAACTTCACAGGCGGCAGATTCCTATGGGTTTCTCCGTCGCGATTAATTCCAGGATGCCTAAGAGGGTCACCTGCCCTCGTGCCGGCAGCCTGGCCAGCCGCATCAGGAAAATCATACGCGAAAATCTGAGGTGCATCATCCTGGTTGGCGCCGAGGTATTTGCCTATGCCTCCGTAGAGGAAGAAACCGCCGTCGTTGCTGTCGAATTTTCGGCCATGTTTGAATTCGCCTGCATAGAACTCCTCGACAGCACCCATCCTGGTGGTAACCTCTGTTCCCTTGAACGTATCAGCGTTGTAGGTGATAATGTTAATCACCATAGATATTGCGCCCGGACCATACAATGCTGAGCCGGGGCCACGCACGATATCAATATGATGAATGTCGCCAAGCAGCACCAAGTCTCGCTCGCTCATTGCACCGTAATGGGTACGCTCGTTCATAACACGTCCATTGACGAGCAGCAGATATTTGCTTTCGCCGTAGATTCCACGTAACCCCATATGGTCGGCTTCCCAGTGGTGCCGTATCCATTGCAGATTGGGAACGTAAATATCAAGCAACTCGAACAAACTGCGTGCGCCTGAAGCCCGTATCTGTTCGTCCGTTACGGTGGTAACAGCAGCAGGGACCAGTCGCGGTTTGGTTTTTGTCAAGGTTGCAGACGATACAATCTCAACATTCATCAATTCCTCGATGGACATATCAAAAACATCTTTTGAGTCATTTGTATCCTGCGGCTGCGCTGATAGCAGGACATCAGATGCGAAGGCTAACAGGGTGGTTAGCACACATACGAACAAGAGCCTCTTTTCCGTGAACATAGTTATTGTCCTTTAAATATTTGTTATCCTTTATAGATTTATTTTAGCGTTCGGTTTTTGTCGAGTTGAAACAGTAAGCGGCGGAGCATTCGACTTTGGCAGAGTGAAGCAGAAATTGTTTCCCTTGTTATCCCTGCCTTCGGCCCAAATCCAGCCGCCGTGTAGTTCGACCAATTCTCTGGCTATCGGCAGAGCCAGGGAGAGTTCCTCGCTGCCTGCACGAAGCTGTTTTCTAATCTGGTCAAAACGGTTGAAAATTTTGTTCATTTCGCCAGTTTTGATAGTCGGGCCATCGTCCTGAACCTCGATGGTAATCTCATTGCCGAGGTCTTCCGCCCGTACGTTAATATGACCATTTTCGGGAATGGAATTTATTGAATTAGTTATAAGATTAATCAGTACCTGTGATATTTTGTCGCGGTCTGCGTTAACAATAAGCTCGGAATCAGGCAAAGAGCTTTCTAATGCGATGTTTTTTTCGGCTGCGATCGGTAGGAGTATTTCTACAACTTCAGAAATAAGAGAGCAAAGGGCAATCTCGTCCTTCTCCAGTTTTGTTTTGTTCGTGCTGATGTTAGAGGCCTCAAGGAAGTCATTAATGATGTTTTTAGTGCCATCAATATTTTTCTGTGCCAGTTTCAGATTTTCCTTTAGCTTTGGTCCGATTCCTTTCGGGTCGGCTGTGGCGGCATCGGAAATGATATCCTCGATTTTGGCTATTGAGTTTTTTAACTCCTCTGAGACTGCGACAGCCAGTTCGTTTTTCAGGAGGCCGCGTTTCTGGAGAGTTTGGTTTGCGGTCCGCAGTTCATCCTCCATAATGATGCGGTCTGTGATGTCACGGACCACTCCAACAACAGCGACTTCGTTTCCGGCCAAATCCTTGATGATTGATCTTGAGAGGGAGACTGGGAATACGCTGCCATTTTTTCGTTTGTGATAAAACCCGACTTCCCAGGCGCTGCTGACGATTTGGAAGACGCTTCTGGACCCTTTATGCTGGAGTTTTCCTATCCAGAGGATATTGCTGTCACGTCCTTTTACCTCTTCTTCCAGGTAGCCGTAGGTTTCACAGAAAGCTTTGTTGACAAAGATAATTTTATTTTCCATGTCGGTGATATAAACGCTGTCGTCTGTGCTCATAATCGCACCTGAGAGCAGCTCGACTCTTTCTTCCGTTTTTTTCCGCTGGGCGACATTGTCGACAGTGATTGGAAGGGTTTTGAGGTAGTTTCGTTCGAGGTCTTTCATTAAGTAGTCGTAAGCCCCGGCCTTCCATGCGTTGATAGCTACTTCCTCATTGCCGTTTCCGGTGATAATTATAGTTGGGGTGTTCTTTACTACCCCCAGGACATCAAATGCGGTTCCATCTCCGAGCGTATAGTCTGAAATTACAACATCAAACTGCTCACGACCGAGTATGTTTTTAGCTTCTGAGACAGAGGATGCTATTGTGTAATCATAAGGAAGGTTTTCCTTTTTCACCAGCCGCTCAAAAGCCTTTTGATCGAGCTTGTCGTCTTCAACCAGCAAGATTTTGTATTTTGTGCTTTCCATAATCTTATTCTCCATTTGGCAATTCGCTTAAGGTCCAGTAGATGTCAATTGTTCTCATTGCCTCCACGAATTTTTTGTAATCAGCTGGCTTGACTATATAACCGGCAATACTCAGGCTGAATGTCGCATATTTATCTTCTGTGTCCCCAGAGGTAGTCAGGATTATGACAGGAATCTTTTTCAATTTAGTATCGGCTTTTATGGATTTTAGAAACTCGATGCCGTTCATCCTCGGCATATTTAAATCCAGAAGAATGACACATGGTTTTTTATTGTGTTCATTTTTTAGGTAAGCCAGCGCTTTTTCTCCGTTGGGCAGGTGAGTTAATGGATTTGTAACATTTAGGTCCTTGAGCGCTCGCTGAACTGTCATTGCGTCTACGTGGTCATCTTCAACCAGTAATATTGGTCTCGAGCTTCGCATCCTTAACTCCTATTTCCTTGTTTTATCTGGCTTAACATTATTTCGGCAACCACTTTGGCATCCAGTTAATGTATTACCACTGTTTCCCATACATATTTGCGGAACAAAACATGTGTTTATCTCGTCAACTTATCGGTAGTACTTTATTTGCAAAAGAATTGGTCGCAAAAACGGAAGGCTAAAACAGAGGAATGGCGCAAGGGCAGTCCAAAGAAGTTTGAAAGTATATATTGTATTATGCCCAAACTTTACTTGTTTTAAGTTTTTATAGGTCTAATCGCAGAAAAGGGAAATAATGTGTTTGTTAATCCAAGCTTAACCGAACTCGATTATCGGACGGCCATGTCCTTTTTTTTCACCATTTTCTCCCAAAAGTAACATTTTGATATATGTTGACAGGGGGGGATTTTTTCTGTTGTTGGTGACTAATTGAACATTGGACAATGCGCCCGACAGGATTCGGACCTGTGACCTACGGATTAGAAATCCGTTGCTCTATCCAGCTGAGCTACGGGCGCACAATTTCTTAAGCGTCTGCAATATAAATATTTTATGCTTATCTTGTCAACACCTGAACGACTCAAAACAACCAAATCCAGCAAAAACCACACCAATTTCTGTTGGTTACTTATTCACCATCAACTGGAAGGTGGGCTGTAACTTGTTGCTTAATAAAGACTTGCCAGTGTTGAGAGAACTTTTCCAGAAAAAGCTTGACTTTTCCAAACAAACTTGTTAGCATAGTGGAGTTACTTCAGGGGAAGACGACTCAATAAAGTTATCTCAGGGGGAGACAACTCAACGGAACTTAGTCGATTGTCTTAATTTTTATAGGAGTTGAGTTGTCACAAAACCATTATGCGAATCAATAAAACTATAGCTGCTGTACTTTTTGTATTGTGTTGTCTGATTTTTTCTCCGCAGGCGCAGTGCGTTATAATAACTCCATCCAATGTGGCGCTGCCAGCCTCCGCAGGGGGTATTTTCAGCTTTGATTTTGTGATTTCTGACGCTACGAGCACTAACGCCACAGCATTCGGGGCCACAGTAAGCGTTAGCGGTCCTGGCACGTTAACATTTAACAATGCAGACAGCAACGCAGTAATCTATAATGTTAATTACTGGGTGCATGGAAATTCCTATGGAGTAATCCATGGAACGCCTATGGTTAACTCTTACAGCTTTTCCGATAACCCGTTATATGGAAATCCTGAGCCTTTGGCTACCGGCGACATTATGACAAGATACGCGTTTATATGGGATGGTACTAACGGCGACTACACGTTCGCTCTTAACCTCAACACTCTGTATAGCTTCGTTCAAAATGAAAACTACATAAAGGAAACCTTAGGATTTGCTCCTGGGTCGTATCCCGGCACATCCAACAGCTTTACCATCACGGTACCTGAACCATGCACGCTAATTATTTTTGCTTTTGGGTCCAGCGCTGTTTTGCTTAAAAGGCGCGGCAGATAGCATTCTACGCTATCTTAATCGGCAGGGGGCCGCCGCAGTATTTTTGCCAAGCGTACCCACGCATATAGCGTTGGTGATAGAACGGTCAGCTACATCCACTACGCCATCGCGATTAACGTCACAATCCCGCAGCGAATAAGAGCCGGCAGAACCAAACTTGCAAAAGGCATTTGATATTGAACGGTCTGCTACATCAACTATAGCATCGTTGTTAATATCACCAAGAAGCGATATGTCGAATTCCACTTCTGCTTCGGCTTTATTACAATAATCATTGCCGGTAACGATTACCTTAACTATAAATGACTTGCCCGAATCAGATAAGCTCCTCGGTTTATCACATGCCGGGGCAGCAAAAGTCCAGAATGCATCGTTGGCTCCACCACCGGTTACAGTTACTGGAGCGATACTGACGTCAGATGGAAGTATAAAT
>Ga0315276_10001983_pt1 | contig 18596 bp, 13 predicted proteins | sample YL17G05_0_MG_FD_204542 | JGI IMG/M metagenome (GOLD analysis project Ga0315276, IMG submission 204542) | Sediment microbial communities from Yellowstone Lake, YNP, Wyoming, USA - YL17G05_0 | ecosystem: Environmental > Aquatic > Freshwater > Lake > Sediment | place: USA: Wyoming | collected... | reverse complement strand
ACAAACGACATGGCGATGAAGAGCAACCCGAAATAGTTGACTGGCAGGATGCCTAACCCATATGTAGCCAGCCCCAAACAACACACGCCGATGAAACCAGCTACCCACCCGCCTGGGCTGGATATCTCTATAATGATAGCTTGCACGCCAATCGTAATGAGCAGGAAGACGATATTGGGATCAGTAACGATCAGCAACAGCTCCTCGATGAACGAAATATTGATGGTCTCAAAGCTGGCGTTGGCAGTCTCGAGCGTGACAGGTTGCCCGGCGACAGTGACCGTAAATCCATCCAACTGGCTACGCAGGTGATTCAAATCCACGGTGATGAAATCGATCAGTCCGGCTTGTAGGGCTTCACTTGCAGAAACAGCTACCGCATTTTGGATGGTATCTTCCGCCAGGGCAACCGCAGTTGGACCACGGCGTTCGGTGAGTGAGCGCGCTGTGGCAGCCAGGGCATTTTTGACTTTGAGCTCTTCGGTCGTGGCTAGGTTTTCACCCTGGCCACCGACTGGACTGGCTGCGCCGATAGTTGTGTTAGGGGCCATGGCAGATGCATGACCTGACAAGGTGATGATGGTGCCGGCACTGGCGGCCATCGCTCCCGCTGGAGCTACATAAACGATCACTGGTACGGTGGATGCCAGGATCATCTGCTCCATCTCGGTCATCGTATCAATCCCGCCGCCAGGGGTATTGAGCTGAAATATTAATGCTTCCGCCCCCTGCTGTTCAGCCGCCTTGATGCCGCGTGACAGATACTGAGCCATGGCAGGGGTGATGGGTCCATCCGCTGTGAGCACGATGATCTGGTTGGTGTTGGTTTGGGCACGTGCTGGCAAACCAGTTAGCAAACTAATTCCGATCATGATGAGCCAGAAAACGGAGAGGATTCTCTTTATCATGGATATCACAAATCTATTGTACCTTACAAATAGGGTCATAATCTGTCATTGCTTCGAGCCCGAACATTTCCCGGGCTCTCGCAATGACACGAAATTGCAGTGTTATAATCCCGCCATGCGCTTCCGATTTTCATATAAGTATCTGCTCGCCATACCTGTGCTATGTGTATTGGCATTGTTAGTGTATAACATCCCCTTCGTCCATAACCGTTTGGGATGGCGGGTCGATAATTTGCGTGTTCGCATCCAATACGCCCTCAACCCACCTGAGCAAGCCGTATTCCAGCCTCAGCAGCAGGCTGAGCTAGAAAACCAGGTGGATTTGATCGTTAATGCCACCCTGACAGCCAATGCACCTACCGTAACTCCCACACCGATAATTTCTACCCCAACTCAGATTGGTCCAACTGCCACACCCTTGCCTTCCGCAACCCCCACTTTATCTCCTACACCCCTCCCGGATTCAATAAAGTTAGCCGGCGTTCATTATGAGGACCAACACAACCGTTATAACTTCTGTGGTCCTGCGAACCTGTCTATGGCGCTGACGTTCTGGGGATGGGATGGCAACCGTGACACGGTTGGGGAGTATGTTAAAACCAATAAGGATGACAAGAATGTCATGCCCTATGAGTTGCAGGATTTTGTCTTAACCCAGACCACTGGTTATGGGGCGCTCATCCGTTATGGAGGTGATATTAGCTTACTGAAAAAACTGGTGGCAGCTGGTTTTCCGGTGGTTACGGAAAAAGGTTACTACACCTATGATCTCACCGGGCGATATGGTTGGTTGGGACATTATCAGTTCGTTACAGGCTACGACGAAACGAAAGGCGTGCTGGTGGTGCAGGATACGTACATTCCGGAAGGAGAAAATCATGAATTCCCATACCCCGAATTCATCATTGGGTGGCGATCGTTTGACAATCTCTTCATGGTGGTATACCCGCTTGCGCGTGAACAGGAGCTGCTATCAGTACTTGGAGATTATACAGACACAGATTGGTCCAGCCGACAAGCGTTGGAGGTTGCCACCAACGAGACTTCGACATTGACCGGTTTAGATCAATATTTCGCTGCCTTCAATGTCGGTACAAGCCACGTCAATCTGAAGGAATACGTGGATGCTGCATTTGCCTATGACTATGCCTTCCAGCTGTATGCTGGATTGAAGGATGACGACCAGCGACCTTTTCGCATGATGTGGTACCAGACTGGACCTTACTTTGCTTATTACTACAGCGGGCGCTACCAGGACGTGATCGATCTGGCAAATGTCACCTTCAACACGATTGCTGATGATGTCCTGGAGGAATCTTGGTATTGGCGTGGGATGGGAGAGCTTGCCTTGGGTGACACGGGGGCAGCCATTGCGGATTTTCGTGAAAGCGTGCGTCTGCATCCAGATTTCGCTCCTGGGCTGTACCAGTTGGAACAGTTGGGGGTCTCACCTTGACCTGGCTGCGATTTGTCTGGTTTGGGAGGCAATAAGATGGTGACCATTCTTCACTTCGCCGATGCGCATATCGATATGGCTAATTATGGCCGGCATGATGCTGCCAGCGGGTTGCCCATGCGCGTGTTGGATTTCCTCAAGTCACTGGACACGATCGTGGATACAGCCATTTCTGAGAAGGTTGACCTGGTCTTGTTTGCCGGGGATGCATATAAGGATCGTAACCCGGCACCCACCTTCCAGCGCGAATGGGGGCGGCGGGTGATGCGTCTCTCACGGGAGGGGATCCCAACCCTGCTGCTGGTAGGGAATCATGATACTTCGCCCACCTTGGGGCGTGCCCATACCCTGGATCCATTCAACACCCTTGAAGTACCCAATGTGCTGGTCCTGGATCGCCCGGCTTTTCTCCGTCCAGCTGATTTGTGGGGTTTGCCACTACAGGTCATTGCCATACCATGGGTCTCCCGGTCCGGATTAATGGCCAGCCAGGAGATCAGTGCAGTGAACCCGGAGATTGTAAATGAAGAAATAGAAGAGAGGCTGACCGTTATCGTGAAGAATATGCTGGATGAAGCTGACCCAGAGCTACCCGTGGTGCTAACTGCGCATGCTTCAGTGCAGGGAGCAGTGTATGGTGGAGAACGCACTGTCATGCTGGGAAGCGACCTGGTGCTGCCGGGTTCAATTGTGCGTGACCCACGCCTGGACTATGTTGCCCTGGGGCATATCCATAAATCCCAGAACCTAAATGAGAATAGCCACCCGCCTGTCATTTATCCGGGGTCGATCGAGCGGGTGGATTTTGGTGAAGCAGGAGATGACAAATTCTTTGTCATAGCCCGTGTTGATCATGCCCATACTGAAGTGGAATGGCGCAAACTTAAGGGTATCCGTCCCTTTATTGATCGCAGTTTGCGATTAAAGAGCCAGGAGGATGTTACCGGTCAGCTGCAGAGATGCCTCCCGCAAGCCTCAAAGCTGGAGGGAGCCATTGTGCGCCTGGTGTTGGAATACCCACGTGAGTGGGAGACATTGATCGATGAGGTGGCGTTACGCCAGTATGCTTCTGGGGCATTTGAATTCCACCTGATCAAGCATTCGATTGTGGAAGCGCGTGCCCGCCTGTCTCAAGATGAAACCGTTGGCAGCCTTACCCCACTTGAGCTTCTAGACCGTTATTGGCGCGCAAGCCATGTCGAACAAACCGAGCAGGAGGATCTTCAAAAGTTGGCTACAGAAATCATCGAAGAGCCGGAAATTCTAGTATAACTTCTGGGCGAAGAGCGACGGATTCAATCACCTGTAAGGGCATTCGAGGGGATACTCTTCCTACTCAGCTTGAATTTATTAAATATCCAACTCATTAATAACGCTGAGCGCCAGAAGGCGACCGCAGCCATGCCGTGAGCAAGCACGGCAAACAGCGGAGGGGTTTGGAATGTGTAATAGGTCCAGCATTCCCGGGTGGTGCCCCAAAGCTCAAGGAAATAACCCAAACCTGCGCCAGCCACGAAGGTAAGGACTGCCAGACGGTGGTTTGTGGGGGTGAGGATGAAAAAGGTCACCAAGCCCAAGGCGCAGAGCGTGAGAGATTTATCCAAGGTGGGGCGGACGAAGGCGATCATCAGGGCATAAAACACCGGAAATACCAGCCAATAGGTGATCTTGAATACTTTGTGATCCAGCTGTGGGGCACTTTTTTGAAGGAAACGTACCAGACGGTCGATGGATAAGCTGGCGATCGGCCAGGCTGGGATGATCCATAGTGGGGGGCGTTCAGCAGTGTAGTAAAACCACAGGTTGGTCTGAGTGCCCCACGATTCGATCACCAACCCACCAATTAAGCCAACCAGAATGATCCTGGCATCAACCCGTAGGTCAGCACCCGCCATGATGAGCAGTGACATGAATAGGAAAATGCCCAGCAGGAGCCAATCCATGTAGAGCCACCAGCTGGCATGCCAATCGATGTAGGAAAGGTAATCTTTGGCTAACGGCCACCATATATAACCCATGAGGAACAAAGTGAGCAGGAAACCACTCAGCAGGTAGTAAGAGTGGCGCGTCCATCCCAATACGGTGTGCAAACGATTGAGGGATTTCGTTCGAGAATAGGTTCTGCTACCTTGCATGGGAGAATTTTACTATATTAATAAAAGCAGGGTTTCAAAGGTACTGCGATTATACTTAACCCCATAGAATTGAGGCAGGATGATCCCCATTAAACTCACCATTACCGGTTTCCTCTCGTACCACGACACGGTTGAGCTGGACTTTACTTTGTTTGACCTCGCTTGTATCTCCGGACCCAATGGGGCAGGCAAGTCATCCCTGTTGGATGCCTTCACCTGGGTGTTGTTCGGTCAGGCGCGGAGACGGGATGAGTCACTGATCAACCTCCATTCAAATGCTGCTGAAGTAGCCCTTGTTTTTGAATATGAAGCCAATATCTACCGGGTGCAGCGGACATTGCCGAAAGGCAAGACCACCTCCTTGGAATTCCAGATCCGAGAGCCTTCAGATGGAAAATGGAAGGTCTTAACAGGAGCTACATTGCGCAATACCCAGGAATTAATCGAGCACACCTTGCGTCTGGATTATGAAACCTTTGTGAATGCCTCGTTTTTCCTGCAAGGGAAGGCAGACCAGTTCACCCAGCAGAAACCAAGTGATCGTAAGCGCATTCTGGGGAGTATTCTTGGGTTGGAAGTGTGGGAGACTTACCGCCAACGGGTGAATGAGCGTCGAAGAAGGGTTGAATCAGATATCACTGGCCTGGATGGGCGCACAGCCGAGATCAATGCAGAATTAAGTGAAGAGGCTGCCCGAACAGAGCGCTTGGAAACTTTACAGGCTGACCTAAAGCACCTTGCCAGGGCACGTAAAGCGCAGGAACAATTGCTTGAGCAAGCCCGCAAAGTGGATGCCACCCTGGCTGAGCAACGCAAGCTGGTGAACATGCTTGGGCGACAGCTTGAATCAACTCGACAAAGGCTGAGCGAGCTTGAGGCTCGCCTGGCCACCCGTCAGTTGGAGAGCGATGAATTTTCCCGCATGGTGTCGAAGGCAACCGAGATTGAAGCTGGTTATGCCAGCTGGTTGGCGTATAGGGTTGAACTGGAACGCTGGGATGAAGTGGCGGCTCGCTTCAGGGAGCATGAAGCCAGGCGACAGGCACCCCGCATGGAAATTGAGGCAGAACGGGCACGATTAACCCAGGAGATGGAACAGCTCCGCTTGACTCAAAAGGTGCTCCAGGCTCAAGATGGTTCCCGAGCGGAGCTAGAATCGCAGATCTCCTTTGATCGGCAGGCATTGGAGAAGGCAGAGCAAGCCGTCAACCAAAGGGGAGTATTGGACGCTGAGCTGCAGGCTGCCCGTCAAAGGCAGGCGGATGCCAGAGCTGAAAACCCCCGCCTGAAAGCTGAGATGGACCAGCTTAAAGCCCGTATTGACCAGTTATCACAGACGGAAGGGGCAGCCTGCCCACTTTGTGGTCGATCGCTGGAAACACACGACCGCCTCCAGCTGATCGAAGAGATTGCCACTCAGGGGAGGGAGATGGGTGATCGATATCGCGCCAACCAGGCTTTTTTGAAAGAAGCTGACCGAAAAGTGAGTGAGCTTGAAGCTCAAATTGCCCTCCTATCCAGGTCGGAAAGCGAGCGCCTGAACCTTACCCAAACCATCACCCGCCTGGTTGGGCAGGTCGAAACCATACAGCAGAAGGTGGAGGAGTGGGAGCAGAATGGTGCTCCCCGCTTGGCTGAAGTCCATGCAATCTTAAATTCCGAGACGTATGCAAGGGAGGCGCGGCTACTGTTGGCGTCCATCGATGATGAATTAAAAGCCATCGGGTATGACGCGGCTGCCCATGATGCCAGTCGAAAGCTCGAAAATACCGCACGCTCCGCTGAAGGTGAATATCGGGCGCTTCAATCTGCCCGGGCTGCGTTGCAACCCCTGGAACGAGAGATCACCGATGCCCACAGCCAATCCGAATCTGTAACGACGGAAATTACTCACCTGCAACAGGAATATGATAACTCGAGTGCCAACCTGGCAGCAGCCGAGGCACAAGCACCGGATCTTGAGGCAGCCGAACGCAGTTTACATGAGCTGCTCGAACAGGAAAACAGCCAGAGGCTGGAAGTTGGTGCCGCCCAACAAAAGGTGATGGTACTGAAGGACTTAAAAGTGCGTCTCAAAGATCTTATTGGACAGCGCGAAGGGTTTGCGCGCTTGGTCGGGCAATATAAACAGCTTGAACGGGCATTTGGCAAGGATGGAGTGCCGGCTTTGCTGATTGAACAGGCTTTACCGGAGATAGAATCGCGGGCTAACAACCTTCTGGACCGTTTAAGCGAAGGGAATATGTCGGTGCGCTTTGCTACCCAGGCGCAGTTTAAGGATAAAAAGCGCGAAGACCTGAAGGAAACGCTGGATATCCTCATCTCAGACGGTGCTGGCACGCGTGATTACGAGCTCTATTCTGGCGGGGAAGCCTTCCGGGTGAACTTTGCAATCCGGCTCGCATTATCTGAATTGCTAGCCAAGCGCGCCGGAGCGCGCTTGCAAACCCTGGTTATCGACGAAGGCTTTGGCAGTCAGGATGCTATGGGCAGACAGCACCTGATCGAAGCCATCAACCAGGTGAAGCAGGATTTTGCCAAAGTGATCGTCATTACCCACATCGATGAGCTGAAAGACGCCTTCCCCAATCGCATCGAAGTGGAGAAGACCGAACATGGCAGTCTGGTAAGGGTGGTATAAGCTTGCCAGCGTTGATCGTTTTATCAACCCTGGCGATGGGAGTTGGTTTGTATATCACCTGGCTGGTGCATGGTCGTAGCAGCCTCGATATCGTGGTCGAACCGCAATCCGATCAGGTTATGCACCCCCCCGCAGGGGAACTTCCATTGATCTCGGCGATCATCCCCGCACGAAATGAGGCACGCAACATCAAGCGCTGCGTCCAGGCTTTGTTCGGACAGACCTATCCGAATGTTGAGGTCATCGTGGTCGATGATCGTTCCATCGATGAAACTCCCGTTATTCTGTCAGAGCTTGAAAAGAAGGATACTCGCTTGCGCATCATCCATGGTTCAGAGCTCCCGCCTGGGTGGGCTGGTAAGCCTCATGCTCTGGTACAGGGTTCTGCTGCAGCCCATGGCGCATGGTTGTGCTTTATGGATGCAGACACCTATGCTGAGCCTGGCTTGCTTAGCTCAACTTATCGCATGGCAGTAAATCAGAGGGCAGATATGTTCTCCATCCTGACGGAGCAAGAGCTGGGCAGCTTTTGGGAAAAGACCATCCTGCCTCTGGTTTTTCTGGGTCTATCCTTTGGTTTCCCGGCTAAGCACGTGAATGACCCCCAAAAACCGGATGCCATCTCCAACGGACAATTCATCCTGATCAAACGTAGCGTTTACGACCAGGTTGGCGGGCACACGGCAGTGAAGGATAGAATCGACGAGGATAAAGCCATCGCTACCATAACCAAGCGTGCGGGTTACAGGTTGATCCTCGCGGACGGGCGCAAGGTTGCTCGCACACGCATGTACACCTCCCTACAGGAGATGTGGGAAGGCTGGACCAAGAATATTTACCTGGGACTGCAAGACAGGTTATGGCTCCTATTATTTGGAGCTGTACTTGGTTTGGTGGTCTCCATTTTGCTACCCCTCTGGTTATTGGGAGGCTTGGTTTGGCTCTCCTCGGGGGGTGGTCTCGCGGCTGCGGTTGTTACGGTAGAAGCCAGCCTGCTTTGGATTTATCTGATATTCAAACGCCTCCAGGCTTGCCGGGCGTTTCGCATCCCAGGTGGATATGGGCTCACCTTCCCGTTGGGAGCACTCATTTTCACTGCCATGATGGCAGCATCCGCATTTAATGTGATATCTGGCCGCGGGGTGCTATGGAAAGGAAGGCGTTACCGTTAACCATAAGGAGATTAGTATTTTATGGGGAAATTCTATAAAATAATTCCACAAAAATTACATTTGGCATATATCAGGGTTCTCGTGTTTATGCTAAGATTATGGTAGATGAAAGGAGGGGCGATGAACCAGCCTCCAACACTTTTAAGCAGATATCGTGCATTAATCATCGGACTGGTGGTTGTAATTGTTGTGATGGGGGTAGCGCTTATCATCCTGGCGATTGGGCGGGCAGGTACAACAGTTGATTTGGGGCAGGTGGATGTTCTGGAAAATAGCTCCGATGAATGTGTCACCTGCCACCGGGAAGTGTCCCCTGGTATCGTCGACCAATTCAGCCATAGCACCATGGCAGCCGCTGAGGTCACCTGTCGCAATTGCCATGAGGTCGAGTCAGGTTATCCCGGTGCGGTTGAACATGAGGGTTCATATGTCCTGGCTGAACCTAGCACAGCCAAGTGTGAAAAGTGCCATGAGGCTGAGGTGGCTCAATACTATCAAAGCCGTCACAGCCTGCCAGCGTACGTGGCAGTGGCAGGGTCGACTAATCTATCTGCCAATCTCATGGCGATGTACCAGGCAATTCCCGAAGGTTCGTTTGCACCTGATAAAGGACGTAATGCTATTGCAGCGATTGAGGGACCTGTCATGACCCCCTTCACCTGTGATAACTGCCACAGCATCGGGGCGCCTGCAGCTGATGAGTCGGTCGGGCGCTGCCAGAAATGCCATATCCGCCATAGCTTCAGCCTCGAACAAGCTCGCAAGCCTGAGACATGCAATAACTGCCATATTGGTCCAGACCATCCACAGTGGGAGATCTACCAAGAGTCTGCGCATGGCATCCAATATGCGACCATGGGTTCAACCTGGAATTGGAATGCTGAAGCTGGCAACCTATCAGTAACCGATTTCCCTGCACCAACCTGCGCCTTGTGTCATATGAGTGGTTTTGGAACCACCGGCACTACCCATGATGTTGGCGACCGCCTCTCCTGGTTCCTGTTTGCATCACTCAGCCAGCCGCGTCCGAGCTGGCAGGATAACCGTACCCGCATGCAAAGTGTGTGCTTTGAATGTCACAATGAGAATTTCATCAATGATTTATACACTGCCGCAGATGCAGCCACTCAACACGTCAATGATTGGGTGCAAGAAAGCAATGACCTGATGGCTCCGCTTCAAGAGCAAGGATTGCTGACCATCGCACCATTTGATGAGCCGATAGATTTCACTTACTTCGATTTGTGGCATTATTGGGGACGGACTACCAAATTTGGTTTGTGGATGCAGGGTCCCGATTACTCCCAATGGCATGGGGCATACCCGCTATTGGAAACTATGGCAGATCTCCGTGAAATGGTCAATGACAAGTTGCAGGCGGCTGGAGCCACGCCCTGACCATGTACCACCTGGCGACTGTTTTCCCCTTTATCAAGCGTGTGCGCATCCCCATTACACGCGATCAGGCAATGTTGCTTATGTTGGCGTTTAATGAATTGTTGTTAGGTCTCGAGACTTACCTGGCACATTCGATCAGCGGCACGATCATGCCCAAGGAATGGATCCCGATCATCTTTGGACCAGTGGCAGGCATCTTATTGGTCCTGGCTGGTTTACTGGCACTCCGTAGGCGCACCCTGGCGGCGGTAATAGCCACTGTGATCTACCTTGCCAGCCTTGTGGTTGGTTTGTTGGGGGCGTACTTCCACGTAATCCGGGCTGTTTTGCCCTATGCTCCACTTGGAGATATGATTTCGGTCCCGCTATTCGTGTGGGCACCTCCCATCCTTGGACCACTCACTTTTGCCCTGGTGGGTCTGATGGGTATCAGTTCAGTCTGGCTGGAGGGACCCCCCGATAGTGGGCGCCTGACCCTCTTGGGAGGTCGTAAACTGCAGCTACCTTTTAGCAAGACCAATGCCTTCTTTTTTATGGTTGGATTGGGGATCCTGGCAACAGTGATCTCCAGTGTACTTGACCATGCCCGAACCAATTTTGAGAACGCGTGGTTATGGCTTCCGACGGGGATTGGCATATTTGGCACGATTGTGGCCGTGGTGCTCGGGGCAATTGAGAAGCCACGCCGGAGCGACCTGATTACCTATGTAGTGGCAATGGTATTACTGGTTCTGGTAGGCATGCTGGGTGTGCTCTTGCATATCCAGCGTAATCTGACCATGGAGAATGCCATTGTAGTGGAACGGTTTGTGCGAGGTGCGCCTTTCCTGGCACCGATGTTGTTTGCAGATATGGGTGCTTTGGGTCTCGTTATCCTGTTGGATCCGAACGAGAAAGGTATGCAATAACCTGGTACCGTAAAGTACTTTGTTGAATCCATGGCTAAACAATCTTGTTCTTGGCGAAGGCGTTAAATCACCTAGTAGGGGCACGATATATCGTGCCCTTACTAGGTTTTTTAAGTAAAAGAATAATAAGGCTATGGTTTGTGAAACGAATATTCACGATTTTCCCGAAGATAGTACAATTTTATTTTAGTCACCTGATACTTTGCATATGCATGGCTATGCCCATGCCTAAATCACTGTTTAGCCCAACCGGACCTTATCTGGTCCGCGATCAATCTCCCAGGGGTAGACGATATGCGCATCGGTAACAGCAGCATAATAATCGGGACGTAAATTACCGAATAAGGTGCGGTAGGGGTTGAAGTGTAGCACGCATGTGGAGGGGAAGCCACCCGCGGCAGCAATGCGATTCTTGACCGCGGTGATAGTCCGACCTGAGCCCCATACATCGTCCACCACAAGACAGCGACTGCCGCGCAACAGGTCATCATTGGGGAATTGAATGAAACGCGGCCAGGCAAACAGTCCAGTTTTTTGACGTTCAACCTCTGCAGGGAAATCTACTGAGGCTGTGAGTATAGAAGGGATACCGGTTGCCTCGGCCAGCAACCCTCCCGGGATAATTCCGCCGCGTGTGATGATTACCATCGTCTCAAAGTCACTTTGGAACTGGGGCAGTAAATGGTCGATCAGCTTATCCACATCATCCCAGGTTAGAGTTTCATGGCGTAATTCGGGCATATGTCTCTCCGTGTCTGATTAAAAAAAATCTCCGAATACCCAACTCACTGGAGGACCGCGGCTAAAGGCGAGGGTGCAGTAACTCCACCGGTCTGCCCGGTCAGGCGGGCACGCTCCTCGTCCCTTGCCCACAGGTATAGGCAGGTATGGTATGCGGTGGCAGTGTAGGTGCTGATCACTGTGGCCATCAAGATAAAAGGTGTAGCGATCAGGATGCCAAGCGTTACACCAGTGATTAAACCTGCTGTGGAACCCTGGCTGACTGTAATGATTCCCAATCCCAAACCCAGGCCAAGCGCTACTCCCACGGCACCCAACAAGAAGCTCACGATCCCTACGATAGCCTTAACCCCCACAGTACTGATACCTATCAAAATCAGGTTATCCTTGATGATCTGGGTAGCGCGCTTGATCCCAGCTTTTAAATTGATATCTTCGATGACCATGGCTGGCAGGATCAGATAGGAGGCTTCTGTCCAGACAGTTTCAATTAACCCAGCCAAAAAATTTCGCCCACCGCCTCCATTTTTTCCCCTCACCGCGCTGGAAAGCAGATTGACTGCCGTGGATGCAGCTGCCAGGCTGGCAATATCCCAAACGTCCCGTTTGACGATCGCCCAGGCTTTATCCATTCTCCCATCCCCTTCTGCCAGATAGCCATAGATGAGATATACCGTCATGGCGGAGAAAATATATCCTACTGTATATTGGATGAAGATCACGATTGCCCATATAATATAAATGATATATTTCCCATACAGGCTATCTTGTAAGAGGAAAGTCGCGAACCCGATCGGGACAACCAGGACCAGCGTGACGAGAAACCCTGCTATCAAGGTAAAGATGGATGGTTTGATAAGATCCCTATCTTTTAATACCATCTGCCAAGATTGTTTTAGAAATGCCCATCCCCGTTTAAAATTCTCCATATGGACCTCCTTAGAATAATTGTTTCTTAGATTGTTAGTAATTACTCACCCATCCCCCCTGTGCACTGCCCAAATTCGCAGGTTAGGTGAAATATTTATGTTGTGAGTAGTTACGATGGTTAAATTCATTTCTTGGAAGCCTTCGACGATTACATATACCAATATTATAGCAAAGAAGGTGGGTTTACCTCAATCCGCCAGTCACCCAGAGATCGACCTCTGAGCAATGAGGCTGGATCGGGTCCGCGTAGTACGATCTGCCAGCGGTACAAGCCACTCACCCGCGAGAAAAAGCATGGGACTGGACCTACCAGCGCTGTCTCTCGCCGGTCTTCCTCAAGTAGCCAGCTCTGGATTTGGTCGGCGAGTACCTTGGCTGATGCTTCGGCACGTTCGGTATCCCGATGTCGATATTCCAGGCGCACTATACGCGAGAAGGGTGGATAGTGTAATTCCCGCCTGTATGCGATCTCCTGTTCATAAAACGCTTGATAATCATGCTGCGCAGCAGCCTGGATGACGTAATGCTCCGGCTGGAAGGTCTGTAGGATCACCTGCCCACCCAGTGGGCTGCGCCCGGCTCGCCCGGCAACTTGGGTGAGCACCTGGAATGTTCGCTCTGCTGAGCGCAGATCTGGCAAGCTGAGACCAACATCTGCCAGCACCACCCCCACCAGGGTGACCAAAGGCAGGTCGAGTCCCTTGGCGATCATTTGCGTGCCGATCAGCACATTGGCATGCCGGTTGACAAAGTGACTGAGGATGGCCTCATGGGCGCCTTTTTGGCGCGTGGTCTCAAAGTCCCATCTCAGGGTGTGTGCCTGGGGGAAGAGCGCCTGCACTTCGGTCTCCACTTTCTCGGTGCCAGTGCCATATTGCCGGATACGCTCACTTTTGCATTGAGGGCAAGAAAGGGGAATCTGGCGTTTGTAACCGCAATAATGGCAGATGAGAAGGTCATCACCAGAATGGCTGTTTATACCTGCTCTTGAGCCCGCAAGGTGAGATGTGAGAGGCAGGTCACAGCGTGGACACTTGAGGATGTGACCACAATCTCGGCAGAAAATATAGGTTGCATTACCACGCCGGTTGAGAAAAAGGATAGCTTGCTGTTGGTTCTCCAAAGTTTCTGTGAGTGCCTCTTTCAACGCCTGGCTGAATATAGAGCGGTTGCCAGCCTGCAGCTCCTCACGCATATCCACTACCCTCACTGGGGGCAGGTCGATAGTCTCTGTCTGATCTCCGATCGGACGGTACTGTGAGCGGATGCCAAGCTTCTGCACCTGGGTTTCCACCACCTGGCGGTGTGCCAGGATGCGTAACGGCAGCCTAAGATAATGCCATTTCCTTTGGGCTGCATGATAACGGCTGACGATATCAGGTGTGGCAGAACCCAAAACGCACACAGCTCCAGCTATTTGCGCATATTCGACGGCAACATCCCGTGCATGGTAATGGGGCTGCGATTCGGATTGGTAATAAGTATCGTCGTGGAACTCATCCACAACGATCAAACCCAACCTGGCGAACGGCGTGAACAAAGCGCTGCGGGGTCCGATTACGACCGATATCTGTCCCAGGCGTGCCCTGCGCCAGGTGTCGAAGCGTTCACCAGGTGAGAGCTGTGAATGCATGCTTCCCACCTGGCCGGGGAAGCGGCTGACAAAGCGCCGGACGGTCTGGGGAGTGAGGGCAATCTCCGGCACCAATACGATCACCTGGCGACCCATCTGGAGTGTTTCCCGCACTGCCTGCAGGTAGATCTCCGTCTTGCCGGACCCGGTGACCCCATGCAATAAATAGGGATGCACCGGATAACCATTTGCAGAACTTTGAATGCCCACCTGGATCTCGTTCCAGACATACTGCTGGTCGGATGTCAGGCTGGGTGGTTCGCTGGGGATGAATTCCATGCTTTCCAGCGGGTCGCGCCAGACTTCTGCCTCACCTAACCGAACCAGACCAAGCTTTGCCAGGTATTGCAGGTCAGCCAGGCTGCCTCTGCTTTCTGCATATAGCCATGCCACATCCACCTCTCCCTGTTCCCGCATTAAAACCTGCAACATCGCTTGCCGGCGTTGGAGTGCGAGGCTACCCACCCGTCCGAGGTTGGGCAATTGTGCTTCTGCCTGTTCAGGCGGGCAGGCTAAGCGGGCCGTGCGGGTGGTTTTTGCTCGGACTGCTGGCGGTGGGAGTACTGTTTTCGTGCTAATCAATCCCTGTTTAACGAGTGAGCGGGCTGATGCATGCCAATTCACGTGCCGAAAGGCAGCCTCTAACTGCCGGCCACGCAATGGACCGCGTTCCGCAAGAAGCTTCAAGATACGGTTCTGCAGGTTGGTCAACGGATGAGATATCGGTGAATTCGAATAGCTTTTCTGATACAGCGTATCGGCCTGCTGGGCAAGCCCAGGTGGGATCATCAATGCAATGCAGGCTGCCAGTGAGGAGAGGGTTGACTTGGCTAATTCACTCGCCAGACTGATCTGCATTGGGGTGAGCACTGCTTCTTCGTCCAACAGAGAAGATACTGACAGGGTCTCCGGTACCTCCGCTTGTTCGATAAACCGGAATACCACTCCTTGCACCTGCTGGTGACCAAATGGTACTTCCACCAAGTGACCTAGCTTAACCATACCCTCCAGCTCTGCTGGCAGGTGATAGTGGAATGTCCCGCTTACTTGGGGCACATTGACTGCAACTTCAACGAAGGTGGTCATTTATTCAAGCGTTGACTCATTCAAGCGGGTCAGCTTTAGCTGGGCAATCCGCAGACCGTCCATCGCTTCGACCTGTAAATTCACACCACCTGATTCGATCGTGTCACCGATTTTCGGGATATGCCCCAGCTTACCCAGGAAATAGCCGGCGATGGTGTCATAATGCGGATTAGAAAGGTTTAGGTTAAGCTGCTGGTTGACCGCTTCAATTAATGTGAGACCGTCGATTAGAACCGAGCCATCTGGAAGGGTTTGAATTTCAGGTAAAGTTACATCAAATTGGTCGCTCACCTCGCCCACGATCTCCTCGAGCAGATCCTCCAGCGTGACCAGCCCGGCGGTACCACCGTATTCATCCATCACGATGGCGATATGTTGGCGGTTATGGCGGAACTGATGTAATAAGTCATTCACTGGAAGTGTTTCCGGGATGTAAAGCGTCTCACGCGCCATCTTACCCGCTGTCAGATCCTGGCACTCTGCCTGGTTCATGGCGCGCAGCACATCTTTAACATGCAGGATACCGATGATCTGATCAAGGTCAGCTTCATAGACTGGCAGTTTGGTGTAAGAGTGCTGGGTGACCGTAGTGATGATCTCGTCCAGCCTGGTATTGGCCTCCAGAGCCACGACTTCTGTGCGTGGAATCATCACCTGCCGTACCAGCAACCCACCGAAGTCAAACACTGATTCGAGCATCTCGCGCTCAGGTTGCTCGAGCACGCCTCCTTCTTCCGATTCAGAGATCATCTGCTTAAGCTCATCCACGGTGTAGATTAGCGAGTGTCCTCCCACTAGCTGCAAGCCAAACAAGCGCAAAACCAGACGGGTTGCCCAGTCCAGCGCGTCAATGAACCATTTGAAGATGATGCTGAATGCTTTCATGGGTTGGGCGGCGAGGACGGCAACGCGCTCCGGTTGGTGTAACGTGGCAACCTTGGGCACCTGTTCACCGAAGACGACGTGTATGCTGGTGATGATGATCAGGGATAACACCAGGGGCAGCACTGCCAATAGGGATGTCAGGTGCTGCAGGCTTGGTGACAAGGATAACTGGTCGAAATATGGAGTTAATAATTGCTGGAAGGTGTTTTCACCTACCGCACCCAGTGCCAGGCTGACAATGGTGATACCCAGTTGTGAGGCCGCAATCAAACGGTCGCGGGCGGCTGGGTTCTCGATCCAGGTTTTTACGATCTTGGCAGCTGCGTTGCCTTCTTCAGCCAGCAGTTCGATGCGCGCCTTACGAGAAGTTACAGCCGCAAATTCCACACTGACAAAGAATGCATTCAGTGCGATCAGTAGCAGGATGAGTAGGAAATTCCAAACGAACATACTTAATTCAACCTCGTTTTGGATGTAATGACCGAAGAATACCCCGAAGGATCCAGCATCGTTTTATTCATTCCAGGCTGTGTTACGCAGCACCACTGCCGCGCCATACCCAACCACCGATGAGATATCACCGGTAATGTCACCTGACGTGGCATGGTTCAGGATCTTGACCGTATCCGCTCCCAAGTCTTTGGCTGCCCACAGCACTGCAGAGAGTGCCCCCCGCCCGCAGGCAAAGCCCCTGCCTTGCTCCTCTGCCAGGATTACCGCTTGAGGGTCGAAGGCCTCTATGCATTTCAGTATGACTGCATCTAGCTCATTGGCCACTTTCTGTGGATAAAAGTGCGAGAGGTCTGTGCTGGCAACCAGCAGTGCCTTACGTCCGGCGAGGGTCTTTGCCAGGCACTGCCCCAGGGTATGCGTGACCCGCTCGCTCTGGTCGCGCACCATCACCGGTAGCAACGTATATTCTGAAACGATCGCCCGTTGCAGGAAGGGCAGCTCGATCTCCAGCGAATGCTCCCGGTCTCGCTTCACGTACGCCAGACCAAAACCGAGCTCTTTTTTTAGCAATGTATCGAGCTTCTGCACGGCTTCTGCATCCACCGGGATGGTGCCGAGCGGGGTCTCATAGGCGTGGTGGGCGGTGGTGAGCAATGGCTCGTTGTAGGGATAATGCATGGGAGAGATAACCGCCACGATATCGGGTTGATACCCCTGCAAGGCGGCAAAGGCGTAGCCTGCCACCGGACCGGAATAGATGTGACCGGCATGGGGTGTGATGATGGCGACCACTTCACCGTTCAGCTCCGGTAGCTTTGCATCGTGGATGTAGCGGTCCACATCCATCGACAGGCGTTTTGGGTCACCCGGGTACCATTGCCCGGCGATGGGGGATGGGCGAATATCGAGGTTAGTGTTCATAGGTACCTCCTATTCTGGATAGATTGTAGCATAATCAGGGGAGGCTGAGGGTGGGATTTTGAGGGGATACGAGATTATAATTAGTATGATAGGGATGAGGGGAGTTCCCGCAAGCTGAAAGGATTTCGCCCCATCCCTATCGAAAGAAATATCATGGATATGGGTGGGTTAGAAATATTTTCCACCACAATTCGTAAATCCTTCGGTCAACCCACACAACGGGGAGGGTAATCCTATGTATATTGATCGTTCCGCCCGTACTGGTTACCTAATCACTGCGCTGTTAGGGGCAGCTGTAGGAGGATTGGTAGTGGCATGGGTCACGCATGCTATTCCCAGGATGATGAAAGGCATGATGGCGGGCATGGTGGAGAATATGAGGGCACAAATGGGCGCAGAGGGGTGTAAGCCAGATGACATATGAAAACAGATGATGGGCTTCGGTGAAGCCCGAACGGAGCAGTAAGAGGTCAGAAGCTTTTGGTGAGGCAGGAATGGCGAGTGGCGATTTAAATCGCCCCTATAAAAATCACGAAGTCCACCTGCGTGGACTAAAATAATTTGGTCCATGAGAGGGGATGGTTCGTTTCACTAAAATTCGAAGAGGAACGACTCTTTCGATGCATAGATCGTGCGGGTGGAATTGAATCAAAACATCGCTCCCAAAATACGGTCTTGCATCATTCGTAAAACCACTCGCGATGTTTCGGACAAAGAGCGTCCTCAATGCTACGGGTAAAAACCACCCTTGAACGACGAGGAACGAATAGATTTTCTGCCATAGATACATAAGGTGGAATTGTTTCAAATAAAACAATAGCATTCAATTAATCTATTGAATAAACCCAATTGAATATTCCTTACTGAATAAATAAGGGTGGTGGGGCTGCCAGATAATGCACAATATTGGGAAAAGGGGAGAGAAAAAATATATTCATGCCTATATGTAATTACTCACCGTTTATGGGAATCGGGAGTGTAGGCGGACCGAAGAGAGACAATATTGCATCGAAAGCTTGAACACCAGCCAATTCAGCCGTATCAATAACAGATGCCAAAGCTGCATACGTATTTGTGCCCCACATGGAGCGAAATCCATTCGTGACCTTGCGATGGACCACCGAGTGGCGCAAAGCCCGTTCTGCGACATTATTGGTTGGCTCAACATCGGTGCGATACAGGAACACATACAGACATGAGCGATATCTTCGGTAACGGCGTTGTAATTTTTGAGCCTCAGGTGGTGCCAAATCCTGATATAGCAATCGGTCACTCGTTCGCTCAACTCGAGCCACACGGGTCAAGAATTGTTCGGGCGATATTTGGCTG
>Ga0315276_10001982_pt1 | contig 18597 bp, 23 predicted proteins | sample YL17G05_0_MG_FD_204542 | JGI IMG/M metagenome (GOLD analysis project Ga0315276, IMG submission 204542) | Sediment microbial communities from Yellowstone Lake, YNP, Wyoming, USA - YL17G05_0 | ecosystem: Environmental > Aquatic > Freshwater > Lake > Sediment | place: USA: Wyoming | collected... | reverse complement strand
CCCGTGGTCTCGCCGCGCGCCGACCTGGTCATCGCGGTGGTCGGCGCGGACGGTCTCGGCGCCCCGCTGGACGACGAGCACGTGCACCGGGCCGCTCTGTTGTGCGAGCGGCTGGGCCGGCCGGCGGGAGCGATCGTGACGGCAGAGGACGTGGCGAGCATCGTGCTGCGCCGCGACGGCTACCTGGCGCGGGTGGCGCGCGGCTGCACGGTCGTCGTGTTCGTCAACCAGGTGACCACCCCGGTGGCACGGGACGCCGCGCGGCGGCTCGCGGAGGCGCTGGCGCGGGCGGACGCGGAGCGCCGTCTCGCCCGCATCGTCGTCGGAGACGTGAGGGCCGGCGTCTACGAGCAGGGCCCGGACGGCAGAGGCGGGGCCGCGTAGCGCGCGCCGGGACGGCCGGGGGCCGGGGCGCGTGGGCCGGCGCGGGGAAGCAGACGGCTTGCTGCGGCCGCGAGTGGGATGCTACTTTCAATGCCCCCTGAGGCGGCATAGCCAAGTGGTAAGGCGAGCGCCTGCAAAGCGCTTATTCCCCGGTTCGAATCCGGGTGCCGCCTCCAGCCTCGCGTCGTGCACTCTGTTGGGCCGCGCTCCGCGTCGTCCGTACGGGCAGATACGCCAAGGTCCGCTGAAGCCAGCGAGGCACAGTCGCTGAGCGCGTGTGCCCTCCGCTCGAGCCGTCCTCTAGGCTCAAGGGGTGCGCGGGAGTGCCTCCCGAGCGCTCGAAGAGCGTGAGGCGGCTTCTCGCGACGTCTGGAAGCCCGCGGGCCTTGCTTGGCATACCTGACTCGATCGACTGCTGACACACTCCTGGGCAGCGGGGGAGGTCCGCGGGTCTCACCAGGAGCTCATGGCTCCCAGGTTATGGACCACAGTGAAGCCGTTCGCCATCAGCAGCCGTTTCGCGAGTCCGCTGCGCTGTCCGCTCTGGCAGTAGGCGACGATTGGGCGGTCCTTCGGTCCGAGTGAGTGCATGCGCTGCTCGAGATCCCCCAGCGGGATATTCGTTGCGCCCGGCAGATGCCCGGCGGCGAATTCCCTGCTCGTGCGGACGTCGAGCAGCCGGGCACCTCCGGCGACCAACTTCCGCGCCTCCTCGCCCCGCACGTCGCCCCTGCGGCCCGACGCAACCTTGAGCACGAGCAGAACCGCCGCGCCGGCGGCTAGGAGAAGCAGCACGTTCACGTTATCCCTCGCTTCCCTCCCCGCGGGGCGGGTGCGCCCGCGGTGGGCGGTCACCCCGGTCCGGAATCGCCGTTCAATCGGGGCGTCTCATCAACGATCGTCATGGGCGGGGCAGTGCGAACCACCCCGTCCACGGATGAGAGCCAGGGAGGGGGGAAGACGATTCGCCGTGCCCGCAAGCAAAGTCCTGCCGGGGCTTGGCGTGGACCGTGGGCCACTCTGCGGCCGAGCAAAGGCTCCGGGCGGGTCCCCTGGCCGCTGCTTGGGCCGTTGCCGCCGGTCATGCTCATGCCGAAGGGGGCCGGCCGCAGCCGCCCCCCTTCGTACGAGGCCCTGTTCCCGATCACTTCGGGCAGGGCTTCGTGCTGAGGAACCAGTCGTGGATCTTCACGTCCGGACCCGACTTCTCTACACGCTCCCGGGCCGCCCCGCACGAGCCGGGGGTCGGGATGATGACGTCGTCGCCAGGCTGCCAGTTGGCGGGGGTGGCCACCGCGTGCTTGTCGCTGGTCTGCAGGGCAACGAGGAGCCGCTTGATCTCCTCCATGTTCCGCCCGTTGGTGAGTGGGTAGTAGAGCAGCGCGCGGATGACGCCATTGGGGTCCACGATGAAGACGGCGCGCACCGCCTGGGTGGAACTGGCCCCAGGCTGGAGCATCCCGTAGAGCTTCGCGACTTCCATTTTGATGTCTGCGATGAGGGGGAAGTTCACCTCCACGCCCTTCATGCCCTTGTACCCGATCTTCTCCTTAATGGTGCGGAGCCAGGCGATGTGGGCGAAGATGCTGTCGATGGAGAGTCCGACCAGATCGCAGTTCAGGGCCTTGAACGCGGGCTCCATGGCCGCGAAGGTCATGAACTCCGTGGTGCAGACGGGCGTGAAGTCAGCGGGGTGGGAAAAGAGAACCACCCACCGGCCCTTGTAGTCGTCGGGGAAACTGATGGGGCCCTGGGTGGTCTCCGCCTTGAAAGACGGGGCCTTGTCGCCGATGAGCGGCAGACGCACTACGGACTCGTTCATGCTCGCCTCCTGGTTTCGGGTGTCGATCTTCGGGATCTCGGGTCTCATGACCGCCATGCTGTGGACGCCGCCTCGCCGGCATTCAGTCGTACGCCAGCCGTCTGCGCTCGTCCGTCCGGGTCGGCTGCAGCCGACCCTCCCACTCGACGCCACTCCACGTGCCGCAGCGCTCGTGCGTCGTATAGTACTTCTGGGGGATCGGGTGCGTCCCGAGGACGACCGGAATGCCGTAGTTCTCGGTGATGAACCGCTGGAAATAGTCGATGTGCGGGCAAGGGGGATAGCCGACGAGCAAGCCGGTCGCGAGGTGGATGACCTCGACGCCGTTCTTCTTCATCTCCTCAGGCGCATACTCGATGTTGCCGCCGGGACATCCGCAACAGCTCGTAAAGCCCACGAGCTCGACCTCGCGGCCCTCGTAGGCGCTGAAAGCGCCCTCGCGTTCCCGCAGGGCCCTGAGGCACTTCCCGCCGGCGCAGGTCCGGTAGCGGTCACAGATGATGATGCCGATGCGAATCGGATCGCTCACGGCGAGCCTCCCTGGTTCCTGGTGGGGATGGGCTTGAAGCCAAACACGGCCTTTGTCTTTCCGCCTTCGGACATGACTGTTCCAACGCGGACAAGGACCCTACGGAGCTCTTCTTCCTCTGCCCCGACGAACGACCTGACCCCTCTGCTGCCGAGAACGTAGATCCGGATGAGATACAGTAGCTTGACGAGCGCTCGCGTGGGTGGAAGGTGCTCCATCATGACGAACTTCCCCTCGGGCTTGAGGATGCGGAGCACTTCCAGCAAAACATCACTCCGCACCATCCCGGAAAGTTCGTACATGGCATAGGCGCAGGTCGCCCGGTCCACTGAGCAGGACGAGATCGGCAGGGCACGTGCATCCGCCTGGACCCACTGAATCCGTGAACCCCCGACGGATTTCCGCTTGGCCTCCCGCAGCATGCCTCCCGAGAAGTCGATGCCGATCACGCGTGCCCCGGCTCGAGCCAGACGCAAGGCACTCGAACCCGTCCCCGTACAGAGGTCGACGACCGTTTGGTCCTCCCTCGCGTCCGCAACCTCGGCGAGGAAGTCCCGCATGCTCTCCTGCCGGTCGCCCGAATGGAGGCGAACGAAACGATCATAGAAGGCAGAGAACAGGTCATAGTAGCGTCGCTTGGAGTGCACGTGTCCTCGCCCTACTTGCAGGTTTCCCTCTTGATCCACCAGCCCGCGACGAAGGGAAGGGTGACTACCTGTGCCACGGCTGCCAGCAGTCCGGGCAAAAGGGCAGCACCCAGGTATCCGGGGATCGTGGACGTGACCGCGCCCGTGACGAGCACCATCGCGACAAAGATCAGACGTCCGGCGATGATCGCCAGCGCGATGCTCGCGGCCCCGCCGAGCCGCCACACCTGGCGTGCGTACCCCGCCATCAATCCGTAGGTGCCGAGCTCCACCGTCATCGCCGGGAGGATGTGGGGAAGCGGCATGCCCGACAGGAGGAAGCTCGCACCCGGTGCGAGGAGCCCGATGGCAGCGCCGGCCCGCCAGCCATAGGTCAAGCCTGCCAGCAACACCGCCCAATGCATGGGCAGTATCCAGCGCACGGGAAGCCCCGAGAGGTGGGAGAGGGCGGGCAGTACGGCGGCCGCCAACGCGAGCAGGACCGCCTGCACGGACAGCGCCCTGAGTCCTGTGCCGGGCAGCGTCGTGCGACCGTCGAGTCGGGCGATCGTTTCCATCGTGTTCACAGCCAACCTCCTTCGTGGGTTGGGGAAGGGTCCAGCAGGCCGCACGCACTCTGCCAAACGGTAGAGGAGCAACTGGTGGCTCGGGTGTTGACCCGGACCCGCTTGCCCCCCAGGATCAGACCGACTTCTCTCATGGGAGTTCCTTCGCGGCGGCGCGCGCCCCGTTCGCCTCGGCGTCAACGTACTTCATGCGGACCGAGAGCGAGACGACGGCCACCGTCACGCCGAACAGGCACACGATGGTGGCGCCCATCGGCCAGTCCTTGAGGTAGGAGAACACCGCGCCAAGGACGGAGACCACGACCCCAATCGCCCACGCCCAGTAGAGTCGGGCCGCACCTCTCCGGCCCAGCAGCGTCGCGGTGACGATCGGCACGATCAAGAACGAGAAGACCGCCAAAACGCCGGACACCTTCACCGAGCTCGTGACCACGAGACCGAACGCCGCGTAGAAGAAGAAGTCCCACTTCCTGACCGACAGGCCCAGCTGTCGCGCCTTCCGGGGGTCTTCGGAACAGACGAGGAGCTTGCGGCGGCTGAAGAACAGGAACGCCCCTACGATCGTAAACAGCGTCGCCATGATCGCGATGTCCTTCCACGTCACCCAGCCAAGCGCCTCTCCGCTCAGGGCCCCGCTGACGTGCTCCGCTCCGTGAGGAGCGTTCGACAACAGCAGCAACGTGGCGGCCGTCGCCAGCGCGAACGAGATCCCGATGAAGGCCTCCTGCAGCACCGAGTGCTCCCGATCCCACAGGAAGCTGAAGAGGGCGGCACCCAGCAGCGTGAAGCCGAAGGACCAGTAGTACATGCTGGGATCGTGCGGTTCGGCTCCCAGGAGGAACGCCACGCTCTGGCCCAGCGCGGCGATCTGCGCCAGCGCCAGGTCCACGAAGATCACTCCCCGGGCCAGCACATGCCGGCCCAGGGCGGGAAGGATCAAGACCAGGAGGAGGCATGCGAGGAGCGGCAGCGCCGTGACCGCAAGGAAGCTCATCGCGGTCCTCCCGACTTGCCGGACAGAGCCCTGGCCACTGACGACACCATGACGTCGAACTTGGAGAACACGTCGTCGGTCCCCGGCAGGCCGCCAACCTCGGTGGCAATCTCGACCGCGGCGCCGCCAGCCCGCTTCGCCACCTGGTTGCTGGCGTCGGCGTTGTAGTACGGCTGGTACAGCACCACCTTGACGCTTGACTTCTTCATCGCCTCGGCAAGCTCGTTGATGTACCGCGGGCTCGGCGGGATGCCGGGCTTGGGCTCCACCGTGCCGAAGAGCTTCAGCCCGAACCGATCGGCGAAGTAGACGAAGTTCCTGTGATAGGGCAACACGGCGGTGCCCTTGTAGGGCGCCAGCTCCTTCTCCCATCTCTCGAGCGATGCGTCCATCTTCCCGTGGAACGCCTTTGCGTTCGCGGAGTAGTCGGCTGCGTTCGCTGGATCCAGCTCGGAGAAGACGCGGGCCAGATGGTCGGCCACGACCTCGAGGGCCTTGGGATCGAGGTAGTAATGCGGATTGCCAAGCGAGTGGACGTCCCCTTCGGCCCGGCTGACCGTGCCCACCGGCTTCTCGAGCACGTGGACGCCTTCCGACGCGTCCACAAACCCCTTCGTGCCCGGCTGGATCCTGGGATTGCGGCTTCCCGGCAGGACCAGCGGCAGCCAGCCGCTGTCGAGCTCGAGGCCGGTCGACACGAAGACGTCGGCGTGCTGGATGGCCTTCATCAGGCTGGGCTTGGCCGGAACGAAGTGCGGGTCCTCGTACCCGCGGCAGAGGCTCTGCGCCGACACGTGCTTTCCGCCGACGAACTGGGCGACGGAAGCCAGATCGGACAGCGACGTAGCGACCTTCAGATCCGCATACCCGGGTGCGGCCGCCAGCAGGCCGGGCAAGACCACCAACATGCATCGAATCAGCCACTTCATGGATTCCTCCGGAGTCTGGGGCTTCATCGCTCTCATTCCGGGTGCGCGAGGCGAAGCGTCCTCAGTACGCATGGGCCGGGTGGTATCCGATCGTGTAGCTCATCTGCACCATGAGCCGGTCGTCGCTCCGGTGGATGCCGCCGTCCGCGCTGGCGTGGCTGTACTCGAGCCGCACGAACGAGAACTCGGTGGGCGTCCACGCGAGGTTCGCGGAAGCCCGGTGCACCGTTCCGGGAATCGGCGCGCCGGAGTCGTCGACCAGGAAGTCCGTGAAGCTCTTGCGGGCTTGCTCGCCGCGAATGCCCATCCACCAGATCTGCGACAGGCGATACTGGAACGACGCATATCCGCCGTCCTGCTCCCTCACGTAGTTTCCACCGGCGGACGAGCCCTTCTGGATGTACTCGCCCTGCAGAATCCACCCGTGCTGGTTCGAACTCCTCGGTGGCACGTTGCGGAACGTCACGTTTGCACCATAGGCCGCGTGCCGGTTCCCGTCGGCCCCACGGCCCTGCAGGATGGACTGGCCCAGTTCCAGCGTCGTCGCAGCGTTCAGGTCGAACTCGTTCTTGAGATGACCCAGGTAGGGGACGTTGTCGTGCCTGGTGGACCCGAAGTCGAGCGGATGATCGGCATCGGCAGCGAGGGCCTGGTATACGCCTCCCGTCAATTCGGAGAACCACGGCAGCGGCGTGAGCCACGAGGCCTCCATGCCGGCATCCTTGAATCCTTCTTCGCCGATGGTGTTGGCCATGACGACGGGAGCCTCGATGAACGGAAACGCGTGCGTGTGGAGTAGCCCGTGCTTCCCGAACGTGCCGCGGAGCTTCCCCAACTTGAGTTGAATGGCGGGGATGTTCGTGCTGCGGACCCAGACCTCCTCCGGGTCCACCCCATCCGGCGTGAAGACGATGTTGCTCACGAGCGTCCAGTACGGGTCCACGACGGAGTTGAGGCTGATCTCCGCTGCATCGAACTGCAGCCCATACGGTTGGTCCAGGTTGCGCGCGGCCTGCCCGGAGAAGAGGGCGTTCATCCCCAGAGCGGGGTTCGCCAGGTTCGAGAACATCGCCGGCGTCTGGGCGGTCGCAAGCGCCGGCGCGCATATCAGCGCAGCAAGGAAGACGAGGACGGCTGTCGGCAGGACGTGCCTGCACATGGTGGTGCCCCCTCAAAGTGGTTGGGTGCACGGAGCGAGCCATCGCCGGGACCACAGAGGGTATCCCTGCATGGGCGCGGCGTGGGTTGACTCGGGCGAACGGCAGCGCCGAAAGGCGCGGCTGTCGAGGAGGACTAGGAGGAGGGGGGAGAGCGGCTCGAAGCGGAGGAGGGGCGGGAGGCGACAGGCGCACCGAGTGGTGCGACGACGACGCGCTCGTGGTGGACCGCAGGCGCGCTGCCCACGATGACGGCCGTGGTCGTCGCAGGTGCGTGGCTCAGGCTGCAAACCGCGCAGGAGTGCGAGCCATCCTCACGCAGGTGGTGGTGCAGGACCCCCGCCACCAGCCCAAGCAACAGCACGGCCCCGGACAGTAGGGCGAGCCCGCGAAGCAAGAGGCGCGGGGTCTTTCGTGGCCTGGTCATGCGCTGTGTCCCTCGAACCCAAAGAATGCAGGGTTGCCGAGTCTCCGTCAAGCATGGGAACGCGCGCGGCGCGTGCTGCCAAGCGAGAAACGCTTTCACGCGTCCGTCACGGTCGCAACCTCGAACCTCGGCGGAGTCTCCATGTGCTTCTTCACCGCACACTGTTCGGCCGAACGGATCAAGGCCGCGTGGTACTTCTCGGGGAAACTGGGCGGCACGTGGATCTCCAGGCGGATGGCGGCGACCATGCCTGTAGCCCGGTCGACGTCCAGACGCTGCACGATCCGGATGCCGTCGGTGGGCAACTGGCGCTGTCGGCAGAAGCCCAGCACGTAGATTCCCGCGCAAGTGCCGATCGAGGCGAGGAACGTCGCGAATGGCGTCGGGGCGGAAGCTTCACCACCGCCCTGAGGAGGCTGGTCGGTCCGCACAGTGAATGAGCCGAACTCGGCATCGACGCGTGCACCGCCCGGGAAGCTGATCACCATCTCCATCGGAAAGTCCTCTCGGTTTCGGGTTCTTGCCCGTCAGACACCGGCCAGACTGGAACGGAGGTCGACGGGTAACGGTGGCCCCGTCGGGGACCTGCGTAGACGCCTCATCAGGCGCTCTTGACAATAATGGGCATATGCCCATAATGCAACCCGGAGGTGCAGGCATGCCCAGACCATTCTGCCGCCGCAACATCGCCGGTCGTCCCCCGGCCTCGGTCTTCAAGCCGCTCGGCGTCCCGATGCGTGAACTCGACGAAATCGTCATGACCCTGGACGAGTTCGAGGCGATCCGGCTCGCCGACCTGGACGGCCTCTACCAGGAGCAGGCTGCCGAGCGGATGGGGATCTCCAGGGCGACCTTCAGCCGCATCATGGATTCGGCCCATGGGAAGGTCGCGGATGCCCTGGTCCACGGGAAGGCGCTCCGGATCGAAGGCGGTCCCGTTCACATGGGAGCCCGACGATGCTGCCGCTTGCATGACGCGGAGGGCCTCTGATGCGACGACGCGCCATCGCCGAGGGCCAGTGCTGGAACACGTTGTTCGACCACGGACAAGAGCCGGTCGTGAGCGAGGGAAACGAGGCGTAGCGGAACACCCCGGACGTTCCGCTGCCTCATGAAGGTGACAGAGGGGCCTCAAGGTGGGTGCCCTCACGACTACACAGGAAGGGAGAACAAGATGAACGTCTGCATCCCAGTCAACGAAGACAAGGGACTTCAAAGTCGGATCTGCGCGCACTTCGGATCGGCGCCGCTCTTCATGATCGTGGACACCGACAACGATGGCTGCCGGGCGATCCCGAACCACAACCAGCACCACGGCCACGGCATGTGCATGCCACTCGCGTCCCTTCAGGGCGAGAGCATCCATGGCATGGTCGTCGGCGGCATTGGCGGGGGGGCTCTGTTGAAGCTCCAGGCTGCAGGGATCCGAGTCTATCTCTCGGATCTGCCGACGGTCGAAGCGACGGTATCTGCCTTCAAGGCTGGCTCGCTGCGGGAGGTGACGCCGGCGGAGGCCTGTGGGCATCATGGCAGCGGGCCTCATGGCCACGGTCCGCACGGTCATGGCGAAGGCGGGCCGCACGGCGCAGGCCACGGTCGGGGAATCCAGCGGTCATGAACTCGGAGGAGTTGCCGCGCGTCGGCCTGACGCTCCGTACCATAGGTGTCATTCGCTCGCCATTCACGGCGGCCGTCGGCACTCCGATCCAGCCCGCCTACGCCCGCGGCGCCGCGGGCGAGGTGGTTGTCGCTGAACCGTACGTCGAAGCACTGGACGACATCGAGGGCTTCGAGCGCGTGTGGTTGATCTACTGGATGGACAGAGTGGGTGGGTTCCAAGCGCGCGTTACCCCCTATCGCGACACCCGCGCGCACGGGCTCCTTGCGACGCGCGCGCCCAGTCGGCCGAACCCCATAGGCCTCTCCGCGGTGCGACTACTGCGCCGCGAAGGCTGCGTCCTTCATGTCGCCGACCTCGACATCCTCGACGGGACGCCCCTGCTGGACATCAAGCCCTACGTGCCGGAGTTCGACGCGCATCCGCGGTCGAAGGCGGGTTGGTTCGAGGAACCCGGAGAGGACCGCAGGGTGGCGGACGATCGGTTCCATGGGGGCACGGATAGTGAAACTGGAGGCCGACCATGACCTTCTTCGAGGCCGATGGGCGTGAGGATAGGCACAGATGACCGAATCCATGACCGAGGGCCCGATCCCTCCCCACGGAACCCAGGACGCGCAGACGGTCCTCGAGGCGACCGGGATGTCCGCGCACTCGGGGTGTCTGTTCTGCGGGAAGCAGAACCCCATCGGTTTCAAGCTGATGTTTCACGCGCGTGACGATGGTTCGGTGCACGCGGTGTTCCCGTGCGAACGCCCGCTGCAGAGTTACCCCGAAACCCTCCACGGTGGCGTGGTCTCGGCGCTCCTCGACTCCGCCATGACCAACTGCCTCTTCTCCAAGGGTATCGTCGCGGTGACCGCCGAACTGACCGTGCGATTCTTGAGTCCGGTGAGGCTCGACCATCCGGCCGAGGTGACCGCCGCCGTCACGAGAGTCCGCGGTCCACTGTTCTACCTACAGGCGGAGCTTACGCAGGGCGCGACACTCACGGCCCGCGCACAGGCCACGTTCATGGAGAGGGACCGAGCGGGCTTCGGGAAAGGACATCGAGAAGGGGAGCCGAAGCATGGATAGTCAGAAGACGGGATTCATCACGAAGCTGGTCCACGCGGGAGCGGCCACGGGCGGGCAGGGTGCGTCATGAATCTGGAGGAACGCAAAGCGGCCTTCCACGCCCGGACGGAACAGTACTGCCGTCTCGGTCACGACCGCTTCGCCGCCGCGCGTTTTGTGGCTGAAGCCGCAGGATGCCTTGAAGGCCCCGCCCTCGATGTGGGCACGGGCAGGGGTCTCCTCGCCATGGCCCTGGCCCGGCGCGGCCTCGACGTGGTCTCGGTGGACGTGAACGCGGAGGACTCCGAGCTGGCCGCCGCCTTGGCCGGGGAAGCGGGGCTCGATGGCCACATCCAGTTTCTCCTCCAGGATGCCCGCTCCCTGCCCTTTCCCGACGGCTCTTTCGGCTGTGCCGCCATGATGGAGGTACTCCATCACCTGGACGATGCCCGGCCGATTCTTACGGAGATGGCGCGTCTAGTGCAGCCCGGCGGCGTGATCGTCGTGGCCGACTTTACCGAAGCAGGCTTCGCCATGGTGGCCTCCGTGCACCGCGCCGACGGTCAGGAGCACCCTCGAAGCGCGAGCACCCTCGAAGGAGCGCAGGAGATTCTCGCTTCGTTGGGTTGGCTCGAGGAGGGTCGGGTCGAAGCCCACCTCAACGTCGTTGCGTGGTTGCGCAAGCCGAAGGCCCCTTCGTCGTGAAGGGGAGTTCCCCTGCCGAGGATCAGCATCCTCCCCAGTGGCCGTTGTTGCGACCGAGACGGCCCCGGTGAGCACGCTCGGCGAGTTCATGTGGAGACGGGCTGAGCCTGCTTGTTCGCGGAACCAGGTAGCAGGGTGGGAGGGCTGAGCGAGGTGACGGGCGAAGCGATCACGTACCGGCGCACCGTCTTCTATGACGAGGTCTGGAAGGACCCGGTCCGTACGGTTGCCAGCCGGTACGGGGTCTCCGACGTGGCACTGGCGAAAATCTGCCGGAAGCTGAAGGTTCCACTGCCGTGGTCCGGCTACTGGGCTCAGGTTCGTGCCGGGCAGCAGGTCAGCCGCCCACCGCTTCCGCCCGTGCCGGTCGGCGCGCCAAGTGAAATCGTCAGTCGAAAGCTAGACCGTCCCGCTACTGATGGGGTCCGCAAGGAGCTGCCGCCTGTCGAACGCACCATTGTCGTCCCGCACAAGCTGCAGAAGCCGCACGCTCTCGTCTCGGAGGCGGCAAGGTTGCTTCGCGGCAGGCAGCCCCACGATGGCCTCTTGAGCTGCCGGACCACGCGCTGCCTGGACATCTCAGTAGGTCCTGCCTCGCTCGGGCGTGCCCTCCGGATCATGAACGCGCTGCTTCGCTCTCTGGAGAAGCGCGGACTTCAAGTGGAGGTGACCCGCGCGCTCGCCTATGGAGTACCAGGCCCGACGGACGCCTCGCCAAGCAATGCTACCCGCGTGCAAGTCGCGGACGAGTGGATCCAGTTGGGCCTGACGGAGAAGCGCACTCATGTTCGCGAGTTGGCTCCCGAGCCACCCAAGTGGCTCGCGGGACGCGAGCTCGAGTCGTGGCTGTGGACCAACCGCCCGGAAAGGAAGCTGGTCCCCAATGGCATCTTCGAACTGAGCATCGTCAACGCGCAGTACTTGGGAGTACGTACAGTTTGGCAGGACGGAAAGCGCAAACGGGTCGAAGATTGCCTCGATGAGTTTGTCGCCCATCTTTACCTCGCCGCGGAGGCTGTGAAGCAGCATCGCGAGGAGTTAGAGAGAGCGCGACGACAGCGGCAGGAGGAGGAACTCCGTCACCTCGAACGCGAGCAGGAGAGACGTAAGGAGGCGGAGCGGGCGCGCGAATTCGAAGAGGAGCTTCGTTGCTGGCGCCTCGCTCGCGATGCCCGCGAGTACGTGGCCGAGATCCGTGGCGTGCTCGAGCAGACTGGTGTTGAGCACTCGGATTCGTCCGCGCTCGCGCGTTCGCTCGCCTGGATCGAAGGATTCGCGCGACGAATTGACCCGCTGTCGCAGCTTCGAGACCACGTTGTGACACCCGCCATCTCGCAGATTCAGGCCGGCGAGCGAGAACCAGATTGTGGCGTGGTGAAGGCGGGCTCACGCGAGGTCTGCTCAGCAGGCGGGATCAGCGAACGGGCTCCCGCATCATCCGAGGACGAGCCATTGGAGCCTGAGCCCGTCACAGAAGATGTCTCGAGTGAATGAACGACGTCGGCGCGCCGCGGAGCGAGCGCAGAAGGGACCTCCGCGCGTCCCGCAGGTCCACCTCCCGACTTGATCAGCGCGTAAGCGTGAACTTCAGGGCGGTGAAATAGGTCCGTCCCGGCTCCGGGAAGCCTTCGTCCAGCTGGTACTCGGCATCAAGCAGGTTCGCCACGCCCGCCTCGAGGGTCGTGCCCCGGTCGAGCTGCACGGCCCCGCGAAGTTCGATGGTCGCAAACGGCGCCAGCGTCAGCCCTGTGCTCGTGGCGTAGCGCTGGCCGTAGGCCGTCACGCTTCCCCGCAGGTCGCAACGCCGGATCGGAGACACGTCGAGGTAGGACGTGAAGGTGTTGCGCGGCGTGCCGACCTGCTTGATCGACGGCGTGTCGAGGTTCTGCCGGTCCACGTAGGAATACGCGGCCCCAACGCTGAGCACCCTCAGGGGAGTGGCGTCGAACCCGAGCTCAAAGCCCGCACAGCGGGCGTTCCCGACGTTGCGCATCTGCGCGACCGAGACCCCGTTGACCACGGCGACGTCGCTCACCGACTGCATCAGGTCGGAGATGCGGCTGTAGAAGAGCGCCACGCGCGTCTGCCAGCCGGCCAGTGGCGTGCCCGCGTAGGCGAGTTCGTAGTGCAGGGCATTCTCGGGCTTGAGGTCGGGGTTCGGGATCGCCGTGCCCATCTTGTACGAGTAGCGGTCCTTCATCGTGGCAAAGCGCGTACGCTGGGCGACGCTGCCGCGCACTGTGCCCCGCCCGAGGTCGTAGAGCAGCGCCAGCTGCCCGTTCCACGCGGTGTTCGATCCGGTCGGCAGGTTGACGACCCGGGAGTTCTGATAGCCCTGTGCGGTGAGCGTGCGGCGGTGCGAGTAGCTGGCCCCGGCGATCGCGGTGAGCGGCCCCGCGACCTTCCAGGTGTCCTCGCCCGCGTAGGTCAGTGACAGGTCCTCGAGCTTCCGCACCGGCTCGCCCGCGTTGTGCTCCCGGTGCTGGTCGAGCTTGCCGTGGACGGTCGTGCGGAGGGTGTTGCCGGCCCCGGTCGGCAGCGCCCACTCCAGCGAACTGCCGACGGTCGGATCGTCGTAGTAGCTCTTGAACGACGACCTCTTCTTCATGGTGGTGTAGGTCGAATCGTCGTACGCGAAGAGCTGGTTCCCGAAGTGATCGTAGTAGATCCGTCCCTTGAGCAGCGAGCCCCAGCCCAGCGCGGTCTGCGAGATGAAGTAGGCGTCGCTCTTGTCCCACTGCGGCCACCGCCAGTAGCGCGCGGACTGGCCCGGCTGGCTGCCGGCGTAGGGCGGGTTGCCTTTCTCGCCATGCTGCGTTGTGACCACCACCGCGTACTCGTCGGTGGCGTTGGGCGTCAGTCCCAGCTTCAGGCTCCCCTTCCAGTCCTCGCGCTTCGCGTTGAGGCGATCGCCGGCCGGCTGGACCCGGACCGGGTTGAAGCCGGACGCGAGGGGGAAGTCCTGTTGGTGGAGGTAGGAACCTGCCGCCTGCGCGTACCACCCCGTGTGGCGAGTTCCCACGCTGAGGTCGCTCTGGTAGCCGCTGCCGCTGAACGTGCCCGCGCCCGCGCTCACCTCCAGGGGCGAGGTCGGGCGATGCGAGAGCACGTTGATCGCGCCACCCTCCGCGTTGGGCCCGTAGAGCACGGAGCTGAAGCCCTTCGAGACCGTGATCTGCGAGACGTCGAACGTCGTGAACCGGTGCAGGTCCACGAAGCCATCGTACGGGACGTAGACCGGGATCCCGTCCACGAACAACGAGACCTGGCGCAGGTCGAAGCCGCGCAGGTACAGGCCGCCTTCGTTGCGCTGGCCCCCATTCGAGATCGCCAGGCCCGGCAGGCGCGCGAGCGCCTGTGAGTAGTCCACCTGGCCCGCGCGGTGCAGATCGGGGCCAGCGACTTGTTCCTCAAGCGCGGCTGCGGCCTGTCGACGCAGTGCCACCACTTCGATGGCTCCGAGCTGGAAGACTCGCGAGGTATCCGATAGGGCGGTCCGCGCCGCCGCGAGGCAGGTGACGGGGAGGAGCAAGGTCAGGATGGTCGCGATCGACAAACGAACGAGAGGCGGCATGGGTGTCTCCGGTAGGCGGGCGGGGGCCGGTGACGGATGATGGTTCACTGTCAGCGAAGGCGACGGGGACTGGCAGGTGTCATCGCAAGATGCAACAGTGTTGCAGCGGGCCGAGGGCGGAAACTAGCAGGGCGCGTGATCAGATGCAACCGTGTTGCATCCAGCGGCGGAGCGCAGTACCGTTGCGGGTTCCGGCGCCGCTGCTTCGGTGCGCCATCGCCCCGCCACCACCGTCGAGGGTCCGCGCCCATGGCCGCATCCCGTGTCCGACCGAGTCTCTCTGCGAAGGTCCGCGAGTTGCTGAAGGGCTCCGGGCTGCGCTGCACACCCGCTCGCGACGCGGTGCTGCGCTTCCTGTCGCAGAAGGGCCACCCCCTGGCCCACAGCGAGATCGCGAAGGCCCGGGGACTGGCCGCACTGGATCGGGTCACGCTGTATCGGACGCTCACGGCGCTGCAGGAAGCCGGCCTCGTGCATCGGGTCCAGGACCAGGATGGCGCCTGGCGATTCTGCGCCCATGCTCGGCTCGGGAAGGGCTGTCCTGGCGGCCATGCTCATTTCCTGTGCACGCAGTGTGGCCGGATGCACTGCCTCACCAGCCAGGCTCTCCCGTGGATCACCGTATCGGATGGCGCGCTGGTCACGGGCAAGCAGCTCGTGGTCTACGGACTGTGCCCGGCATGTGCTGCCCGCAAGGGAAGATGATCGGCGCCCTCACGATCCTCACGGGGCCCGGAGGCAGCGGCAAGACGACCCTGTGCCGCGAGCTTGCCGCAGCAGCCCGGCGCTCCGGATGCGACGTGGCCGGCGTGCTCTCCCTGGGCCGCTTCGCGGAGGCGCAGAAGGTGGAGATCGAGGCCATGGACCTGCGCACCGGAGAGACCCGGCCGCTGGCCTGGCGGCACGACCCGACGCGCCCGGGAACGCTCGAGCTGTGTTCATGGTCCTTCGACGAAGCGGTCCTCGCCTGGGGGAATGAGCTGCTCAGGGGAGCGACGCCATGCGGGCTGTTGGTGGTGGACGAGCTGGGTCCGCTCGAGTTGCTCGAGGGCCGCGGCTGGAGCGCAGGCCTCGAGGCGATCGACTCCGGCGGCTACGACCGGGCGCTGGTGGTGGTTCGGCCCGGCTTGCTCGAACAGGCGCGGACCCGCTGGCCCCGCGCCGCGCTCGTAGACGTGGGCGACGCAGGCGCCCGCGGGCGGTTTGAGGCCCTCTTCAATGGCGCAGCCTCAAGTGAACCCGAAGCGCGATGATCGAGCTCGAGGGGCTCTTCGTCCGCTACGGCGCGCAACCCGCCCTCGAGGGGGTCTCGCTCAGCATTGCCGCCGGGGAGTTCGTCCTGATCAGTGGCCCTTCGGGGTGCGGCAAGAGCACGCTGGCGCGCGTACTGGCCGGGCTGATCCCGGCCGTGATCCGCGCGCAGGTCGAAGGACGCGCGCGCGTGGCGGGGCTGGACCCATCGCGTACTCCGCCCGCGAGTCTGGCCACCCGCGTCGGCCTGGTCTTCCAGAACCCCGCCACACAGCTCTTCTGCCTTACGGTAGAGGAGGAAGTCCGCTTCGGGCCGCGCAACCTCGGCCTGGACGAGGACGCGGTGCGTGAGCGCGTGGACTGGGCGCTACGGGCGACCGGACTCGAGGAGCTGCGCGGCCGCGCCCCGCTCGAGCTGTCGGGTGGCGGTCAGCAGCGCCTCGCGATCGCCGCGGCCCTGGCCCTGCGGCCACCGCTGCTGGTGCTGGACGAGCCGCTGGCCAGCCTGGACCGCTCGGGCGTTCGGCAGGTGCTGCAGACCCTGACCGATCTGAACCGGCGGCACGGCGTGACGATCGTGCTGATCGAGCACCGTCTGGCCGAGGCCTCCCGCGTGGCAGGACGCATCGTGCTGATGGACCGGGGGCGAATCGTGGCCGACGGTCCCGCCGCCGCCGTGTCCCGGGACCGCGCGCGGTTGCTCGGCCTTGGGCTCGCCCGACCTGACAGGTCCGCCGCGTTGGAGCGGACCACGGAACACACCAAGCCGGACGCCCGGCCGGTCGTCGAATTGCGCGGGGTCAGCGCCGGATACAACGGGCAGACCGTGCTCGACGGGATCGACCTGTGCCTGTACCCCGGCGAGTTCGTCGCGCTGGTCGGCGAGAACGGCTCCGGCAAGAGCACCCTGGCCCGAGTGCTGGCGGGCCTGATGCGCCCCCGGGGCGGACGCCGAATCGCGACCGGTGGGGGCCGCGCACGGTCTGGCCCGGACATCGGCTTGCTGTGTCAGAACCCGCTCGATCAGTTGCTCACCGAGCGCGTAGACGACGAGGTGGCCCTGGGGCCGCGCAACTGGGCGGTCTTCGATCGCGCGGCCCACGAGAAGACGCTTTCGGTAGCCGACCTTGGCACCCTGCGGGATCGCGCCCCGCTGTCGCTCTCGGTCGGCCAGCAGCAGAGAACGGCGCTGGCGGCGGCACTCGCGCTGGAGCCACGCCTGCTGATCCTCGATGAGCCGACCCTGGGGCAGGACTGGGCGCACCTGGAACGGCTCATGGACTTCGTCGCGGACCTCAATGCTCGCGGCAGCACGGTCCTGCTGATCACGCACGACCACGACCTGGCGGCCCGCTATGCCCGGCGCCTGCTGTTCATGCGCGACGGCCGCATCGTGGCGGACGACGCAGTGGACGAACTGGAAGAGGTGGAGGCGTGAAGGGCTGGTCCACCCGTGAGCTCGTGACGCTGGCCGTCTTCGGCGCCCTGTGGGGCGTGGCCGAGATGACGCTCGGCGCGGTGCTGCATGCGTTGAGACTGCCCTTTGCGGGCCTCGTGATGAGCGGGCTCGGCGTGCTCATCGTGCTCACGGGCTACCGCTTCGTCCCCCGGCGTGGCGCCGTGCTGACCATCGGGCTGGTGAGCGCCCTCCTCAAAGCGTTCAGTCTTGGCTCAATCGTGCTGAGCCCGATGCTTGCGATCCTTGCCGAGGCCCTGCTGGCCGAGCTCGGGCTGGCGCTCGCGGGCGGGCAGCCGCGCCGCGGCCCGCTGGCACTGGCCGGCGCGCTCGCGGTCCTGTGGTCCTTCTTCCATCCCTTTGTCGGTCAGGGCCTGCTGGCGGGCCGGGGGATGGTCGAGGTCTACCGTCGCACGCTCGAGGCTGGCGCACGACTCCTGCATCTCGACCCGCACGCCGTTCCGATCATTGTGCTGGCCCTGATTGTCCTGCACCTGGCGGTGGGCGCGACCGCCGGTATCCTCGCCTGCAGCCTTGGCCGGCAGCTCTCTCGCCGGCTCCAGGTAGAGGGAGCGTAGGCGATCGCCATGTCCCGGGAACGACTAGGGACCACGGGCCAGCTGGGCTGCTTCCTCGCCGTGCTGCTCGCCGCCGTGCTTCTCGGCGGGGTACGGGCGGGAATCGCCCTGGCGTTCTCACTCGGTCTGGCGCTGCTGTTCTATCCGTCCGCGCTGCGCATCGGGCGCAGCCGGACGCTGTGGACGTTCGTCGTCATGCTGCTGGCCTCGGGCGCGCTGTGGCTGGGACCGGCCGATGCGCGCGTCGGGCCCATCGCGGTCTCGTCCCAGGGACTGGCCGCCGGTCTGTGGATGGCGCTGCGCGCGCTCGCCATCCTGATCGCCACGCGCGGGCTCGCCGCCTCGACGTCACCTGGGGAGCTGGCCGGCCTGCTGGAGCGCCTGGGGCTGCGGGGGCTGGGCTTCACCCTGGGCGTGGCGGTCAATCTGCTGCCCGCGCTCGAGCGCTCCTCGTGCCGCACCTGGGATACGCTGCGGATGCGGGGTGGCCTGCGGCACCGGCGCCGCCTGACGCTCCGTCTGGCCACGCTCACGGTGATGAGCAACGCGCTGCGTCGTGCTGACGAGATCGCCATCGCCGCCGAGGCCCGCGGCTTCGGCCTGCAGCGCGCGCGAGCGCTGCCCTTGCGGCGCGGGCGCCTCGACGGTCCGGTGATCGCGAGCCTGGCGGTTCTGGTGGCCCTGCTGGCTGCCTGGCGCTGAGCCGGCGCCCGGGCCCGGTTCGCCAGCCAGACGGCAGCCCGCGGAGTCTTTCAATTGCCCCTTACACGCCCGGCGAATCAAGGGCTACCTGCCAACCGACCCCTCGGACCTTATGGTAGGCTCGCGTTAGTTTCCAATTGCCCTTGACGCGCCGGTTCGAATCCGGGTGCCGCCTCCAACTCGCCATCTGGTCGCAGAGGCG
>Ga0315276_10001981_pt1 | contig 18598 bp, 14 predicted proteins | sample YL17G05_0_MG_FD_204542 | JGI IMG/M metagenome (GOLD analysis project Ga0315276, IMG submission 204542) | Sediment microbial communities from Yellowstone Lake, YNP, Wyoming, USA - YL17G05_0 | ecosystem: Environmental > Aquatic > Freshwater > Lake > Sediment | place: USA: Wyoming | collected... | reverse complement strand
AGGGCCAGATCGTCCCGCTCGCCCAGCGGTTCTCGTCGAGGTCCACCCAGGCACCCCCCACATCGAGGCTCTCGGCCAGCTTGGCGAGCAGCAGGGTGCGGCCCACCGGCGGCTTGAGCGATGCGACGAGCAGGCCGTGGTAGCGCCGGGTCAGCGCCCCGCTCACCGTGCCGGAGGCGAAGCCTCCGATGCCGTTGGTCACCAGCCACTCGAGACGTGCAGACGCCTCCGCGTCACCGAGCCGGTCCCGTCCGTAGGAAAGATCGCTCATCGGGTTCCTCCCTGTGATCACAAGCTCATCTTCTGTGTGCGCACCGGGGCCGGAGAGGCAACGGTCGCGTTGGTCGCAGTCCGTACGCACCCGGACGAGAGGCTTCCGTTCCGGTGCGTGGCAGTTCGGCGGTATCCTACTCGCAGAGTGGCCGGGATGCTACAAGAGTCGTCGGGCCTGGCCGACCTCCGGGCGGGCCGCCGGCAGCCCCGTGCGCTAGACTGAATGGCCAGAGTGACCTGGGAACCCGGGCGCGCTCCCACGGCAGCGTCCTGTCCCGACAGGTGCCGCAGCGCACGTACCCGGAGCCAGCGGACGACCGACGGGGCCGGCCGCTTTCGCGAGGAGGGCAAGGCGAGTGACGGCGGTGCACCCGACCTCACGCCGACCGGCAGCACGGGCGCCGGCGCTCTGGACCGACCCGCTGCTCTGGGTCCGCGCGGCGCTCGCGCTCTCGTTCGTCGTGTTCATCCCGGGGCTGCTCGAGCCGTTCGAAGGTCCCAAGGCGGCCGTCGTGCGTGCGTTCGGCCTGGGAGCGCTGGCCGTCTGGCTGCTTTCGACACAGGACCGGCGGCGCCTGCGCTGGCAGCCGCTCGACATCGCGGTGGCCGGCTGGCTGGGCGTCGAGATCCTCGGCACGGTCCTCTCCGTGGCCCCCCGGCTGAGCCTCCTCGGCGACGACCAGCAACACGAGGGTCTGCTCACCTCGCTCGGCCTGGCGGGTCTCTACGTCGCGGCCCGCTGGCACCCCCCGGATCCCCGCCGCGTGCGCACCACCCTGTATGTGGCCATCACGGCCGCGGCGACGGCCAGCGGCTACGCCCTGATCCAGACCCTGGGCCTGGATCCCCTGGTCTGGACGCGCACTGCGATCTACCGGACCGGGCAGACCTTCACGCGGCCCTTCGGTCCGCTCGGGCACCCCAACCTGCTGGGCGTCGTGAGCGCCAGCGCCCTGGCGGCTTCTCTCCCGCTCCTCCTGCTGGACCGCCGGCGGCGCTGGCCCCTCGCGCTCGCCGCAGGGCTCCTCGGCACGGTCACGCTGCTCACGCTCTCGCGCGCGGCCTGGCTTGGAGCCGCTGCGGGACTGTTGGCCGCAGCAGGGCTCTGGGACCGCGCGTGGCGCGATGACCGCACCGCCGGAGCGACCCCGCCGGGCAGACCGTTCGCGCGACGACGCGCGCTGATCGTCGCCGCGGCAGCGACCACGGCGGTCGTCCTGATCGTCCTCGCGGTCGCCGGGGGCGCGCTGGTGGCGCGTTTCGCGGAGTTGCTGGCTCCGGGCGGCGGCTCCGGACGCAGCCGGCTCGAGATCTGGAAGACGGCGCTCGCCTGCTGGCGGGCACGCCCCTGGTTGGGCCACGGACCCGACACCTTCGGTCTCGTGTTCCCGCGCTACCAGACGCCCGACTGCTGGCGGTTCGAATGGGCCACCACCTACTTCCACGCGCACTCGATCTACCTGCACGCGCTCGCCACGCGCGGCGTGCTCGGCCTGGCGGCGGGCGCGGCCCTGGCGGTCTCCCTGCTCGCTGCGGCCCGGTCGGCGTGGCGGGGCTCCCCCGACGCGCGACGGCTCGTGGCACCCCTCCTGGCCGCAATCGCGACGATCGCCGTGGCGGGGGCCTTCGGCGCCCTCGGCCTGGCCGGGGCGACGTTCCTGGTCGTGACCTCGGCGGCCCTGGCAACGCTGGCAGAGCGCGATGACCCGTCGCAGCCACGCCGCGCTCCTGCGCAACTGGGGCCGCGTGCCATGCAGTTGGGAGTGGCGACTGTGGCGCTCGGCCTCTTCTGGGCGGGAGGCGACCTGCTGGCTTCGCGAGCGGCCAGCACGGCCCGCGGGGAGCAGCCCTATCTGGCCGAGCCGGCGAGTGCGTCGCGGGCGATCGCGGCCGTTGACCGTGCGGTCGCGATTCGACCGCAGGATGATGCCATCGTGCAGCTGCGGTCCGAGATCTTCTTCTTCCTCGCTCTAGCCTCGCCCAAACCGCTGCCCCAACTCGCCGAGGCCGAGACTTCGGCCCGACGCGCCATCGAACTCGCCCCGCTGCGGGCCACGACCTACCAGGCACTGGGCAACATCCTGCTGTTCCGGGCGAGACTGGGAAGTCTTGCAGGGTTGGCGGAAGCCGAGAGCGTGTGGGTCCGCTGTTTCGCGTTGGCCCCCTGCGATGCCCTGTTGATGCTGCGGTTCGTGCGGGGAGAGCTGGCCCTGGGGCGTCCGCAGGTGGCGCTCCCCCTGGCGCAACGTGCCGTGCGGCTCTACCCGCAGGCCGCCCTGGCGCAGGCAATGCTGGCCCAGACGCGGCTCGCCCTCGGGGACCGCGCGGCAGCACGCGAGGCACTCGAGCGGGCACTCGCCGGCCAGTGGTACGGCGAGGAGTCCGGCCGGTCGCTGACCCGGAGCCTGTTGGACTCACTCGACTCGGCCCGCACGGCGGGCCGCTGACGGACTTCTCAGGAATCGCGCAGGCGGTAGCCGACCCCCGGCTCGGTCAGCAGGTAGCGGGGCCGCGACGAATCCTGCTCGAGCTTGTGCCGCAACTGCGCCATGTAGACGCGCAGGTAGTGGTGCTGGTGCGTGTAGCCCGGCCCCCACACCTGGCGCAACAGGTGCTCGTGGGTCAGCACCCGGCCGGGGTACTGGGCGAGAGCCGAGAGCAGCCGGTACTCGATTGGCGTCAGGCGGACCTCGGCCTCGTCAACGAAGACCTGCCGGCGCAACCGGTCCACCCGCAGACCTCCCACCGTCACCGCCGAGTCGCCGGATTCCTGCGCGGTCTGCGCCGCGTGGCGCAGCGCGACCCGCATGCGCGCCAGCAGCTCGCCGACCGCGAAGGGCTTGGTGACGTAGTCGTCCGCGCCCGCGTCGAGGGCCTTGATCTTGTCGCCCTCCAGGCCCCGGGCCGAGACCACGATGATGGGCACCGGCGACCACTCGCGCAGCCGGCGCGTGACCTCGAGCCCGTCCAGGTCGGGCAGGCCGAGGTCGAGCACGATCACGTCTGGGGAGCGCGTGGCGGCCTGGCGCAGCGCCTCCTGGCCGCTCGCGGCCTCGACCACTCGGAAGCCCTGGCTGCCGAGCGCCGCCTTGAGCAGACGCACCATGGACACCTCGTCCTCGACGATCAGGACGAGGGGGGCCGACCCCTCCTTCGGCTCGGCATCGGTCATGACGGCTCCGGTCCCGGGACGGCGGCTGCCCCCGGCTCCTCCTCCGGCGCCACTGCGGGCGGCTGCTCCCGCTGCGGCAGCATCACCCGGAACACCGTCCCACCGCCCTCGCGGTTCTCCCCCGAGATCGCACCCCCGTGCGACTCGACGATGCCGCGGCAGATGCTCAGGCCCAGGCCCACGCCGCTCGGGTCTCCTTCGCGGCGGCCGCGGTAGAACTTCTCGAACACGCTCTCCTCCTGCCCCGGCGGCAGGCCCGGGCCCCGGTCGGCCACCCCGATGAGCAGCACGCCATCGGCGAGCGTCGCGCTGATCTCGATCGGCCCGCCGGCCGGAGTGTACTTGAGCGCGTTCTCGACCAGGTTGAAGAGCACCTGCTCGATCAGCACGTCGTCGATCAGGATCAAGGGCAGGCCCGGCGCCAGCCGCACGGCCACCTCCCGCCCAGTCAGGCGCGACTCGAGCCGCCCCAGAGCCGAGCCCACCACCTCCTCGAGCGAGTGCCACTCCCGTCGCACCGGCATCGCGCCCGACTCGAGCCGCGTCATGTCGAGCAGGTTGCCGACCAACCGGTTCAGCCGCTGGGCCTCCTCGGCGATGGTCTCCACCAGCTCCCTGCGCAGCGGCGCGGGCAGCGGCACGCCGTCGGCCAGCAGGCTGCTCGTCGCCCCGGTGATGACCGACAGCGGCGTGCGCAGGTCGTGCGAGACGCTGCTCAGCAACAGGCTGCGCGTGCGCTCGGATTCGACCAGCACGTGCGTCCGCTCCGCCTGCTCGGCGAGTTGCGCTCGCTCGAGGCTGAGCGCCACCTGCGAGGCGAAGGTCTCGGCCAGGCGGAACCGGTCGCGGGTCAGTGCGCGCCCCGGATCGTCCGGCGCCAGACCGAGCACTCCCACGGCCTGGCTCGCCCCGAGCAGGGGCAGAAACAGAGCGCCCGCCGCCGGCAGCGTCGGCGTTCCGGCCCCCGCCGGCTGAGCGTGGTCGAAGACCCAGCGGGCCACGCCCCGGTCGTGTCCCGCCTCGCCCAGCACGGACGATTCGCCGGCGGCGATCACGAGTGCGCCCGAGTCGTCGGGCAGCAGGATCGCGCCGCGGCAGCCCAGCACGTCCGCCACCCGCCGCAGCGCCGCGCGCAGCAGTTCCCGCGTCTCGCGCAGGCCCGACAGTTCGCGGCTGAGCATGTAGAGCGCCGCGGTCCGGTGCTCGCGCTCCCGGGCCGAGTCCGCCTGCTGGCGCAGGCGCGAGGCCATGGTGCTGATGACCAGCCCCACGACCAGCATGCCCGCGAAGGTCAGCAGGTACTGCGTGTCCGAGACGTGCATCGCCAGCGTCGGTGGCACGAAGAAGAAGTCGAAGGCGGCCACGCTCAGGATCGAGGCCAGGACCGCCGGGCCCCGGCCCAGGCGCACCGCCACCGACATGATGCCGAGCAGGTAGATCATCGGCAGGTTGGCCGGGGGCAGGCGCAGGTGGACGATCCAGGCGATGCCCGTGCAGATCACGACGGCCAGCAGGCTCTGGGCGTAGCCCGAGGCGCGCAGCGAGGGCGGCCGCGCGGGGGCCGGCGCGAGCCGGCGCTCCTCGTCCGCGCGCTCGCCGCTCATCACAAAGACGTCGATCTCGCCGCTGCCGGCCAGCAGCGCCTCCACCAGCGAGCCGCGCAGGAGCCGCAGCCAGCGCACGCGCGTCGGCTTGCCGACGATGATGCGCGAGACGTTGCGCTCCCGCGCGTACGCCAGCATCTGGTCGGCGACGCGCGCGCCGGTGAGCATCGCGGTCTCGGCGCCCAGTTCCTCGGCATAGCCCATCAGGTCCACGAGGTGGTCGCGCGACACGCCGGAGGGCGCGAACTCGCCCGGGGTCTCGACGTGCACCACCAGCCACTCGGCCTGCAGCCGCGCCGCCGTGCGGCTGGCCGCGCGGATCAGCCGCAGCCCCGCCGCGGGCTCGCCCAGGCCGACGAGGATGCGTCCGCCCACCGCCCAGGTGTCGCGGATGGCGTGTTCGCGGCGGTAGGACTCCATCTGCTGGTCCACGCGGTCGGCGGTCACCCGCAGGGCCAACTCGCGCAGCGCGATCAGGTTCCCCTTCTTGAAGAAGTGCTCGGCCGCGCGTGTGGCCTGCTCGGGGATGTAGACCTTGCCCTCGCGCAGGCGCTGCAGCAGGTCGTCGGGCGGCAGGTCCACCAACTCGATCTCGTCGGCGCGCTCGAGGATCGAGTCGGGCACGAGCTCGCGCACCGCCACGCCGGTGATCTGCGCGACCACGTCGTACAGGCGCTCGACGTGCTGGACGTTGAGCGTGGTGTAGACGTCGATGCCCGCGGCCAGCAACTCCTCGACATCCAGCCAGCGCTTGGCGTGGCGCGAGCCCGGCGCGTTGGTGTGGGCCAGCTCGTCCAGGAGCAGCAGGCCCGGGCGGCGGGCCAGCGCCGCGTCCAGGTCGAACTCGCGCAGCGTTGCGCCGCGGTACTCGACCGCCCGGGGGGGCAGGACGTCCAGCCCCTCGAGCAACGCCGCGGTCTCCGCGCGGCCGTGGGTCTCGACCACGCCCATCGCGACGCCCACGCCAGCGCGGCGTCGCTCGTGGGCCTCGACCAGCATCGCGTACGTCTTGCCCACGCCGGCCGACGCGCCGAAGAAGATCTTGAGCTTGGCGCGGCGCTCGCGCTCCTCCTGCTCGCGGATCCGGTGCAGGAGCTCGTCGGGGTCGGGACGCTGCTCGTTCATGCGGGCCCTTCTGCGCGGAACGGCCGGAGGCCCGGCCTCCGCGCCGCGTGGCGCGAGACTAGCACAGCGACCCGGCGGCCCCGCGGGCCGGCGCTCAACGCGCCGCGCCCGGGCGGCCCCGCCCGTCCAGCGCCAGGTTCAGCTCGAGCACGTTCACGCGCGGCTCTCCCAGGACGCCGAAGGTGCGGCCCTCGGTGTGGCGCTTCACGATCGCACGCACCACTTCGGGGGGCAGGCCCCGTGCCCGGGCCACCCGGGCCACCTGGTAATCGACCGCCGCGGGGCTGAGGTGCGGATCGAGGCCGCTGCCCGAGGCCGTGACCAGGTCCACGGGCACGGGCCCGCGCGCGCCGGGGTCCGCCGCGCGCAGCGCCGCGATGCGCGCCCGCGCCACGTCGAGCAGCGCCGGGTTCAGGGGGCCGAGGTTCGAGCCGGTCGAGGCTGAGGCATCGTAGGGGACCGGCGCGGTGGCCGAGAGCCGCCCCCAGAAGTAGCGCGGGTCCGAGAACGGCTGCCCGACCAGGCGCGAGCCGACCGCGCGCCCGTCGCGCACGATCAGGCTCCCCTCGGCCTGGCGCGGGAAGACGAGCTTCGCCACGCCGGTCAGCGCGAGCGGGTAGACCAGGCCGGTGAGCACGGTGAAGACGAGCAGGAGGACGAGTGCGGGACGGAGTTCTGTGCGCATGGCGAGCCTCTAGGTCAGGTGGAGCGCGACCAGGACCAGGTCGATGGCCTTGATGCCGAGGAACGGGGCAACCAGGCCGCCGAGTCCGTAGATCAGCAGGTGGTTGCGGAGCACCGTCGCGGCGCCCAGCGGACGGTAACGCACCCCGCGCAGCGCCAGCGGAACGAGCGCGATGATGACCAGCGCGTTGAAGATGACCGCCGAAAGAATCGCGCTGTTCGGGGTCGCCAGCCGCATCACGTTGAGCGCCCCGAGCGCCGGGTAGGTTCCGATGAAGGCCGCGGGAACGATGGCGAAGTACTTGGCGACGTCGTTGGCGATGCTGAAGGTGGTCACCGCGCCGCGCGTCATCAGCAGTTGCTTGCCGGTCTCGACGATCTCGATCAGCTTGGTCGGGTTCGAGTCGAGATCCACCATGTTCCCGGCCTCCTTGGCAGCCTGCGTGCCGGAGTTCATGGCCACTGCGACGTCCGCCTGGGCCAGCGCGGGCGCGTCGTTGGTCCCGTCGCCGGTCATCGCCACCAGCCGCCCGCCTGCCTGCTGCTGACGGATCAGCTCAAGTTTGGCCTCGGGCGTGGCCTCGGCCAGGAAGTCGTCCACTCCGGCCTCCGCGGCGATGGCTGCGGCCGTGAGCGGATTGTCGCCGGTGATCATCACGGTCTTGATCCCCATCCGGCGCAGTTCGGCGAAGCGCTCGCGGATGCCGCCCTTGACCACGTCCTTCAACTGGATCGCGCCCAGCACGACGCCGTCCTCGGCCACCACCAGCGGCGTCGAGCCGGCCCGGGCGATGGCATCCACGGCGCTCCGCACCGCGGCAGGCATCTCGCCGCCGTGCTCCTTCACGAAGTCCTCGATCGCCTCGGTGGCGCCCTTGCGCAGCGCGCGACCGTCCAGGTTCACACCGCTCATGCGGGTGCGGGCGCTGAATGGCACGAAGGCGGCACCCAGCGCGTGCAGGTCGCGCTCCCGCAGCCCGTAACGCTCCTTGGTGTGAACGACGATGCTGCGCCCCTCGGGGGTCTCGTCCGAGAGCGAGGCGAGTTGAGCCGCGTCGGCGAGCCGCTCGATCGTCACGCCGGGGGCCGGGACCAACTCGGTGGCCTGGCGGTTGCCGAGCGTGATGGTCCCGGTCTTGTCGAGCAGCAGCACGTCCACGTCGCCCGCCGCCTCGACCGCACGGCCGGAGAGCGCCAGGACGTTGTCACGGATGAGCCGGTCCATGCCGGCGATGCCGATGGCGGAGAGCAGGCCGCCGATCGTGGTCGGGATCAGGCAGACCAGCAGCGCGCTCAGCGCCGTCATGGTGATCGCCGTGCCCGTCCCGGCGACGCGCACGCTGAAGAGCGAGAACGGCAGCAGCGTGGCGGTCGTCACCAGGAAGATCAGGGTCAGCGCGGCGAGCAGGATGGCGAGTGCGACCTCGTTCGGCGTCTTCTGCCGCTTCGCGCCCTCGATCAGGCCGATCATGCGGTCGAGGAAGGTCTCGCCGGGGTCGGCGCTGACGCGCAGCACCAGCCAGTCGGAGAGGATCCGGGTCCCGCCGGTGACCGCGCTGCGGTCGCCGCCGCTCTCGCGGATGACCGGCGCGCTCTCGCCGGTGATGACGCTTTCGTCCACCAAGGCCGCGCCCTCGATCACCTCGGCATCGCAAGGGATGACGTCCCCCGCCGCCACCACCACGAAGTCGCCCTTGCGCAGGGTGGACGCGGGGACCGCCCAGAACCCCAGGCGCTCGGCGGGGTCCTCGAGTTTCTTGGCGAAGACGTCGCCCCGGGCCTTGCGCAGTGCGTCGGCCTGGGCCTTGCCGCGGCCCTCGGCCATGGCCTCGGCGAAGTTGGCGAAGAGCACCGTGAACCACAGCCAGACCGAGACACCGAGGATGAAGCCGGCCGGAGCCTCGCCGTGGCCACGCAGCGCCTCGACGCCCAGCACGGTGGTCAGGACCGCGGTTACCAGCACGACGAACATGATCGGGTTTCGGAACTGGACGCGCGGGTCGAGCTTGCGGAACGCCTCGAGCGCTGCGCGGCGGACGATCAGTGGCTCGAACAGCGGCGGCGCTTCTCGCTTCGACATCGGTCCGATCCTCCCGCGCGTCAACGCGCGCCCGCGACCATCAGGTGCTCGACGATCGGTCCGAGCGCCAGGGCCGGGAACAGGGCCAGCGCGCCGACGACCAGGACGGTGGCCACGACGAGCATCACGAACAGCGGGGTGTGGGTGGGCAGCGTGCCCGGGCCGGCCGGCAGCTTCTTCTTGGCGGCCAGTGAACCCGCGATGGCCAGCGTCGGGACGGCGAGCCAGTAACGGCCGACCAGCATGGCCAGTCCCAGCGCCAGGTCGTAGAACGGGGTGTTCGCGGTCAGCCCGGCGAACGCGCTGCCGTTGTTGTTGGCCGCCGACGAGAACGCGTAGAGCACCTCGCTGAACCCGTGGGCGCCCGGATTCAGAACGCCGGCCCGCCCGGCGGCGGTGCTCACCGCGATGGCGGTGCCGATCTTCACCGTCAGCGGCGGGACCAGGATGACCAGCGAGGCCATCTTCATCTCGAAGGCCTCGATCTTCTTGCCCAGATATTCGGGCGTGCGCCCGACCATCAGACCGGAGATGAAGACCGCGGCGATCACGAACATCAGCATGCCGTAGAGTCCGGAGCCGACCCCGCCGAAGACCACCTCACCGAGCTGCATCAGCAGCATCGGCACCAGGCCGCCCAGCGGCATGAAGGAATCGTGCATGGCGTTGACCGAGCCGTTCGAGGCCGCGGTGGTCGCCGTCGCCCAGATCGCCGACCCGGCGATGCCGAAGCGGGCTTCCTTGCCCTCCAGGTTCCCGCCCGGCTGCAACGCGCCGGCGCGCACGTCCACGCCCAGGGCGGCCAGGCGCGGATTGCCTGCCTGCTCGACGACCAGGCAGGGGACAACGAACAGCAGGAACAACAGCCCCATCGCCGCAAACACCGCCCAACCCTGGCGCCGGTCGGCAACCATCTCGCCGAAGGTGAAGCACAACGCCACCGGGATGAGCAGGATGGCCAGCAACTCGAGGAAGTTCGAGAGCGGCGTCGGGTTCTCGAGCGGGTGGGCCGAGTTGGTGTTGAAGAACCCGCCGCCATTCGTGCCGAGCTGCTTGATGGCGACCTGCGAGGCGGCCGGGCCGACAGCGACATGCTGAACCGTGACGGTCCCGCCGTCCGCGCCGGCGACCGGTTGCACCAGCGCGACCGCGTGCACGGGCGCGAGCGTCTGCACCACGCCCTGCGAAACCAGCGCCAGCGCGAGCACGACCGCGAGCGGCAGCAACACGTAGAGCGTCGCGCGGGTGAGGTCCACCCAGAAGTTTCCGATCGTGCCGACCGAGCGCCGCGCCAGTCCGCGGATGAGCGCGGCCAGGACCGCGATGCCGGTGGCGGCCGAGAGGAAGTTCTGCACGGTGAGCCCAGCCATCTGGACCAGGTAGCCCAGCGTGGCCTCGCCCGAGCAGCTCTGCCAGTTCGTGTTGGTGGCGAAGCTCACTGCAATGTCGAAAGCGAGGTGTGGCGGGACCGCCGGCAGGTGTTGCGGGTTCAGCGGCAGCACCGCCTGAAGCCGCTGCAGCGCGTAGACCAGCAACAGCCCGGCGGCGTTGAACACCAGCATGCCCAGCGCGTATTGGAGCCAGTCGGTTTCGACCTCCGGCCGCACACCGGCAAGGCGGTAGACCAGGCGCTCGAACGGCCCGAGCACCCGCCCCGACCAGGTCGGACGACCCTCGAGGATCCGCGCGATGGTGCGGCCCAGCGGCAGCCCGAGCGCCAGCAGGGTGGCCCACCAGACCACCAACTCGATCACGGCATGGGTGGTCATCTAGAAGCGCTCCGGCCGCAGCATGGCGAAGACCAGGTAGACGAACAGCGCGAGCGTGATGACCGCGCCCACCGCGTAGAGGATGTTCATCGCCGCCTCAGCGCAGCCGCGCGCACAGCCGGGCAAACGCCAGCGAAAGCGCGAAGAAGACCATCACGAGTGCGACCAGACCAAGATCCGTCATGCGAGCCTCCTCTTCCGTCCACCTCATTAGAACCCGCCCACGGGTCAGGGGTGGCTCAAGAGTCGGGCCGTGCGCATCAAGGGCGCGTCAAGACGGGGGCCGGCGCCCGGCGCGGGGACGGCTGGCGGGCACGCGGCCTTCGCCCCGCCTCGATCGCTCGCAGTGGATCATCCGCAGGGACCAACCGCTCGACGGAGGTGTAGTGAAACATCGAGGCCAGGGTGTTGGTCGTGCCCATGATGGTTCGCAGTCTCCTTTCTGGAGGTCCCGCAACCGGCTCGACCGCGACCTCGTTGTGTACCCTCTTTCAGCAGTCTGCTAGCGCGAGCGGGGCTTGAACACCCGCACCGCCACGATGATGGCGTTCAGCCCGCGGAACTGTAGCCGCCGCTGAATCTCGTGGGCGGTCTCGTTGTGCAGGAGGATCTGGTACCAGCGCTCCTCTTCGAACACCAGCCGGCTGGCGAAGAAGATCGCGCGGCGGTATTCGCGGTGGATCGCGACGCACAACTCCTCCAGTTCGGGCGCCGCTTCGGTACCGACCGCCATGCGATACTCGGCGGCGAGCCCCAGGCCGCGGGCCATCTCGACGTAGCGCTGCAGGCTCTGCTCGGTCTCGGCGGCGACCCGGTCCACCTCCTCGACCCCCTTCATCGTGGCGGAGTCCACCACGCCGACCGAGACGAACATGATCTGGCGGAAGTGCCCCGGGAAGAGCCGCTGCGCGTCCAGCAGGGAGTGCAGGCCGAGTCCGCCGAAGGAGCCCACCAGCACGACCCCCAGCGGCTTCGCCGGGTCGAGGGGCGGCGGCTCCGCATGGGGCGTGGTCGGCAACCCCTCCATGACCACGTCGAGGCGCCGCAGGCTGCTCCTCGCCTCCCGGTAGTGGTGGCTGACCCAGAAGCACAGCGCGACCACCCCCGCTGTCACGACCAGCGTGACCCAGCCGCCCTCGGCCCCCTTCACGATGATGGTGCCCACGAGAATGCTCAGGCACAGGACCAGCGCGACGCCATGGATCGCGAAACCCCGGCGCCGTCCACGGCCAGGCTTGCGCCACCAGTAGCGCAGCATCCCCAACTGTGACAAGGAGAAGGTCACGAAGACGTTGATCGAATACATGACTACCAGGGCCGTGACATTCCCGTGAGTGTAGAAGAGCACCGCGATCGCGGCGGCGCCCATCAACGCCACTCCGTTCTGCATGGTCAGCTGGCTCGAGAGCTGGGCGAAACGGTGCGGAAGCCAGGAGTCCGTGGCCATGTTGCCCATGACCCGCGGGCCGTCGATGAAGCCGGTCTGCGCGGCCACGAACAGCAGCGCCGCCTCCGCGGCGAGCGTCACCACGACGAAGAGGTGGCCCAGCGGCAGCCCGAGCGGGTGCCAACCGTCGGCGAAGCGCGCGAGCAGCACCGCATTCAGGGTCTGACCGGGCTCCGGTGTGACGTGGAAGAGCAGGTAGCAGATCAGGATGCCGCCGGCCGTGACGGCCAGCGAGATGGACATGTACGTCATGGTGACGCGGGCGGTGCGGACCCGGGGCTCGCGCATGATCTGCAGGCCGTTCGAGACCGCCTCGATACCGGTGTAGGTGCCGGCACCCATCGAGTAGGCCTTTACGAAGACGGCGAACATGCCGGCCAGTCCGATGGTGGCGAGTCCCGAGCGGAACTCGCGGTGCAGGTCCTGCGCGACCGCGGGCACCTGCCCCGCGTGCTGCGCGAGGCCGCCAAAGATGAGGATCACGTGGGTCAGGATGAAGACGCCGAAGATCGGCGCCAGGATGGTGACGGACTCCTTGACACCGCGCAGGTTCATCACGACCAGCAGGCCGATGACCAGCGCTTCGACCAAGAGCTTGGCTGCCAGCCACTCGTGCGGCAGGACCGAGAAGATCTGGTCGGCGCCCGCCGCGATCGAGACCGCGATGGTGAGGACGTAGTCCACCAGCAGCGCCGAGCCCGAGACCACGCCGGCGGTGGGGCTGAGCAGGCGCGAGGCGACCACGTAGCCGCCGCCGCCGAAGGGGAAGTGCTCGATGATCTGCGAGTACGCCACCGAGATGACCAGCACGGTGACCGCGGTGGCCAGCGCCAGGGCTAGGGCAAGGTAGTGATGCTGCCCCAGTGCGCGGAACGCCTCGTCCGGACCGTACGAAGAGGAGGAGAGCCCGTCGGCGCCAAGCCCGACCCAGGCGAGCAGGGCGATCAGGGAGATGGTGTGGAAGGTCCGCGGGTCGCGCAGGTTGCGCGGAGCACCGAGGACCAGACGTTTCAGGCGGGATAACACGGCCGTAGACTCTGGCAGATTGCTGGAAGAGCACCGCGCCGGCCCTGTTGTGAAATCGGCAGGCGGCTCTGGAGCACGAGGAAGTTCGAGAGCGGCGTCGGGTTCTCGAGCAGGTGCGCCGAGTTGGTGTTGAAGAACCCGCCGCCATTCGTGCCGAGCTGCTTGATGGCGACCTGCGAGGCGGCCGGGCCGACAGCGATGCGCTGCACCGCGACGGTCCCGCCGTCCACGCCGGCAACCGGCTGCACCAGGGCGACCGTGCGCGTGGGCGCGAGCGTCTGCACCACGCCCTGCGAGACCAGCGCCAGCGCGAGCGCGCGCCCCGACCAGGTTGGACGACCCTCGAGGATCCGCGCGATGGTGCGGCCCAGCGGCAGCCCGAGCGCCAGCAGGGTGGCCCGCCAGACCACCAGCTCGATCACGGCATGGGTGGTCATCTAGAAGCGCTCCGGCCACAGCATGGCGAAGACCAGGTAGACGAACAGCGCGAGCGTGATGACCGCGCGCACAGCCGGGCAAACGCCGGCGAGAGCGCGAAGAAGACCATCACGAGTGCGACCAGACCAAGATCCCGCATGCGAGCCCTCTCTTCCGTTTGCCCCATTAGAACCCGCCCACGGGTCAGGGGTGGCTCAAGAGTCGGGCCGTGCGCATCAAGGGCGCATCAAGACGGGGGCCGGCGCCCGGCTCGGGGACTCCTCCGCGCTGGCCGCAGCGGAGCGGGAGTTCGCCCGCTGCTTCGAATTGGCCCCTGCAATGTTCTGTCGATGCTGCAGTTCGTGCGGGGAGAGTTGGCCCTGCAACGTCCGTGGTTGGCGCTCCCCTTGGCGCAGCGAGCCGTGCGGCTCTACCCGCAGGCCGCCCTCGCGCAGGCGATGTTGGGCCAGACGAGGCTCGCTCTCGGGGACCGGGCGGCAGCACGCGAGGCACTCGAGCGGGCGTTGGCCGGAGAACCGTACGGCGAGGACGCCGGGCGGCCGCTGATCCGGAGCATGCTGGACTCACTCGGCGGCGCCGGCACAGCCGACCGCTGACCCGCCGGCCCGGGGACCGGGCGCGCGGCCAACGAACGCCCCGTTGACACCGCTCCCTGCGCTGGTTAGCGTCCGTCCACCATGACCGAACCCACCCCCCCGTTCGTCAACTCCGGCTGGATCGAGGTGATCGTCGGCAGCATGTACAGCGGCAAGACGGAGGAGCTCATCCGCCGCCTGCGCCGCGCCCAGATCGCCCGCCAGCGGGTCGCCATCTTCAAGCCCGCCATCGACGACCGCTTCGGGCGCGACCAGATCGTGTCGCACTCGGAGCTGCGCATCCCCTCCCGCGCCGTCACGACCGCGAAGGACGTGCTCCGTTACGCCCACGAGGCCCAGGTCATCGGCATCGACGAGGGCCAGTTCCTGGGCCCCGACCTGGTGAAGGTCTGCGAGCGCCTGGCCCGGCGTGGCAAGCGCGTGATCGTGGCCGGGCTCGACCAGGACTACCTCGGCAAGCCGTTCGAGCCCATGCCGCAGCTGCTCGCCATCGCCGAATACATCACCAAGACGCTCGCCATCTGCGTGGTGTGCGGCAACCCCGCCAACCGCAGTTACCGCAAGAAGCGCCGCACGGCCCGCGTGGTGGTGGGGGGCACCGATCTCTACGAAGCGCGCTGCCGCCGTTGCTACGAGCTGGGCCGCCGCGCCGTTGCACCCGATGAGCCGCCCCCACCCGGAGGTTCCGATGAGGTCGTCCCCGCTCCCGCGCGTCCTCGCCCTGCTCGCCGTCGCCCTCCTCGCCGCCGGGTGCGCAAGACCGGCTGACAAGTCGGCACCGCCGGCCGCGGCCGGCACGCTCAGGGTCGGCCTGGTGTTCGACGTGGGCGGGCGCGGCGACAAGTCCTTCAACGACGCCGCCTACGCCGGGCTCGAGCGCGCGCAGCAGGAGCTGGGTATCACCTTCACCACGCTCGAGACGGGCGAGGGCTCGGACCGCGAGGCGCAGATGCGCCAGCTCGCCGCCGGCGGCTCGCAGCTGGTGTTCGGCGTGGGCTTCCTCTTCTCCGATGACATCTACGGCCTCGCGCAGGAGTTCCCGGACGTCAAATTCGCCTGCGTGGACTACACCGTGAAGGAAGGCCAGACGCTCCCGCCCAACCTCGTGGCACTCGAGTTCAAGGAGCACGAGGGCTCGTTCCTGGTCGGCGCGCTCGCGGCCCTGCTGACGAAGACCGGCAAGGTGGGCTTTGTCGGCGGCATGGAGATCCCGCTCATCAAGAAGTTCGAGGCGGGCTACCGCGCCGGAGCGCTGGCGGCCAACCCGAAGGTCGAGGTCCTGGTGAAGTACGCGGGCACGACGGGCACGGCCTTCAAGGACCCGACCAAGGGCAAGGAGCTGGGGCTGGCGGAGTACAACCAGGGAGCCGACATCATCTTCCACGCTTCGGGCTCGACCGGCCTCGGCGTCTTCGAGGCGGCGCGCGAGAAGGGCCTGCTCGCCATCGGCGTGGACGCGGACCAGCAGGCCGAGGCGCCGGGGTTCATCCTCACCTCGATGGTGAAGCACGTCGAGACCTCGGTCTTCGACTCGATCAAGGAACTGAAGGAAGGGCGCTGGCAGGGCGGCATCCGCGAGTTCGGACTGAAGGAGGACGGCGTGGGCTGGGTCTACGACCAGCAGAACAAGGCGCTGATTCCCGGGGCGGTGAAGGCGAAGGTGGATGCGCTCAAGGCCGAGATCGTGGCGGGACGGATCGTCGTCCCGGTCCAGTAGCGGGCCCGGGGCGGCGGCTCCAGCGCGCGGGCGCGCATGACTCTCTGGACTGATCTCGGCGGCGGCGTGCGCGTCCGCCAGAGCCGCGTGTTCTGGATGAACAGCGCCCTGCTGCTCGACCCCGAGCACGCGGTGCTCGTGGACCCGGGCGTGCTGCCCCCGGAACTCGACGAACTCGCGGCCGCCGTGCGCGCGGCCGGGGCGCGGGCCGTCTCCATCGTCTTCACCCACTCGCACTGGGACCACGTGCTCGGCCGGCCCTGGTGGCCCGGGGCCGCGACGGTCGGGCACGCCGGGCTCGGGGCCGGGTTGCGGCGCGATGCGACCACGATCCTCGGCGAGGCGGCCGCGTGCGCGGCGAAGCACGGCGCGTCGTGGAGCCGCGGCTTCCAGCCCTTCGAGCCCGATCTCGTCGTCGAGGACGAGCGGTCGCTCGCGCTGGGACCGTGGCGGCTCGTGCTGCGCGAGGCGCCGGGCCACTGCGACAGCCAGCTCACCACGCACCTGCCGGCGCGCCGCCTGCTCATCGCAGGCGACCTGCTCTCGGACCTCGAGATCCCGTGGCTCGACCAGGAGCCCGCGGCGTATCGCCGCACGCTGGAGCGGATCGAGATCCTCGCGACGACCGGGGAGATCGAGACGCTCGTTCCGGGCCACGGCTCGATCGCCCACGGAAGGACGGCCGTGCTCGAGCGGCTCCACCGTGACCTCGACTACCTCGACGCGCTCGAAGCCGGCGTGCGCGCCGCGCGCGACACGGGACTCACGCTTGAGGAAACGCAGACGCGGCTCGCGGCGCTGGACTACCTCGGCAAGGGCGCCGCGTATCCGATGGATGACGTCCACCGGGAGAACGTGCGCTTCGCCTGGGAGGCCGTCGAACGCGAGCCAACGTGAGCGGCGGCGGCAGCCGGACCCCGCCCGTGCTGGACGCCCTCCCCCGCCCCGTCTACGCTCCGCGCGCCATGATCGATTCCGCTCCGGCCGTCTCGCTGCGCCACATCACCCGCCGCTTCGGGCCGGTGGTCGCGAACGACGATGTCTCCCTCGAGCTCGCGCCCGGCGAGATCCACGGCCTGGTCGGCGAGAACGGCGCGGGCAAGAGCACGCTGATGCGCGTCCTCTACGGCCTGATCCAGCCCGACTCGGGCACGATCGAGGTCGCAGGCCGCGTCGCGCGCATCCACAACCCGGCAGCCGCGATGCGGCTCGGACTCGGCATGGTGCACCAGCACTTCATGCTGGTGGACTCGCTCACCGTGGCGGAGAACGTCACGCTCGGCCGCGAGCCGCTCGGCGCCCTGGGGAGCTACAGCCCGGCGGCCGCCGAGCGCGAGGTGGCTGTGCTCGCCGCGCGCCACGGCCTGCCCGTGGGCCCGCGCGCCCGCATCGAGACGCTCTCGGTCGGCGCCCAGCAGCGGGTCGAGATCCTCAAGGCGCTCTACCACGGCGCACGGGTGCTCATCCTCGACGAGCCCACGGCTGTGCTCACGCCGCAGGAGGTGGACGACCTGTTCCGCGTGCTGCGCGAGCTGCAGGCGCAGGGCACGACCATCGTGCTCATCACCCACAAGCTCGCGGAGGTGACCGCGCTGGCCCAGCGCGTGACGGTGATGCGCGCGGGCCGGGTGGTGGGCGGCGGCGCGATCGCGGAGCACCCGGTCGAGCGCATGGCCGAGCTCATGGTGGGGCACGCGATTCCGGCGCTGCACGCCCGCGCGCGCCACGAGGAGCGCGTCCCGCTGCTGCGGGTCCAACTGCTCGACGTGCTCGACGACCGGGGGCTGCAGGCGGTGAGACGCGTCTCCTTCGAGGTCCACGCGGGCGAGATCGTCGGCCTGGCGGGCGTCGAGGGGAACGGCCAGCACGAGCTGGTCGAGTGCCTGGCGGGGCTGCGGCACGCGCAGCACGGCGACATCTTCATCGCGGACCGCGACTGCACGGCGCTCACCGCGGGCGGGCGGGCGGCCGCGGGCCTCGCGCACATCCCCAGCGACCGGCTGCGCCGCGGGCTGGTGCCCGAGATGACGCTGGCCGAGAACCTGGTGCTGGGCCGCCAGCGCGAGCCGGACTCGGGCCACGGACCGCTGCTGCCGCGCCGCACACTCGAGGCGCGGGCCGCGGGCGTGCTGGCCGAGTACGACGTGCGGCCACCCGAGCCCGGGCGGCAGGCGCGCCAGCTCTCGGGCGGCAACCAGCAGAAGCTCATCGCCGCGCGCGAACTGAGCCGCGGCGCCGCGGTGGTGCTGGCCGCCCACCCCACGCGCGGCGTGGACCTCGGGGCGATCGCGTTCCTCCACCAGCGGCTGCTGCGCGAGCGCGATGCCGGGCGCGCGGTGCTGCTGGTCTCCTCCGAACTGTCCGAGATCCTGGCGCTCGCGGATCGCATCTTCGTGATGTACGAGGGGCGCCTGGTGCACGAGACGCGGCCGGCCGAGACCGACGAGCGCACGCTGGGCCTCCACATGACCGGCCGGCGGGGAGCAATCGCGCCATGAACGTGGACCTGCGGCGCCGGCTCCTGCTCGGCGCGGCCCCGCTGCTCGCCGTGGCGCTCTCGCTCGCGGTCGGCGCGATCTTCATCCTCGCGATCGGCGAGGACCCGCTCGCCATCTACGCGCTCATGCTGCGCCAGAGCCTGGGCACCGGCTACGGGCTCGGGCAGAC
>Ga0315276_10001979_pt1 | contig 18601 bp, 8 predicted proteins | sample YL17G05_0_MG_FD_204542 | JGI IMG/M metagenome (GOLD analysis project Ga0315276, IMG submission 204542) | Sediment microbial communities from Yellowstone Lake, YNP, Wyoming, USA - YL17G05_0 | ecosystem: Environmental > Aquatic > Freshwater > Lake > Sediment | place: USA: Wyoming | collected... | reverse complement strand
ATCCTTGGCGCCTAGCATGACGACACCCTCATTGGTCGGGCCCAAGCGGACCGGCAGCCCCAAATTGTGGAGCAGGCGTATGACCGCGTGCCGCACGCCGGACGTGAGTTTGGCCCGGGACCGCCTCCCGATGCCGGTGATGATGTGGATGGCGGGCGGAGGGGTGGGAGGGAGTGGCGTGGGCGGCGGGGTGGGCGGCGGGGTGGGGGTGGGGAATGACGCGGGGTTGCGGTGCCCGCTGCGCCTGCTGCTGCTGCGGCCGGCTCCATCGACGAAGCTGCGCCCGCCCCGCCACCCGGCCACCAGCAGCCGGTCCAGGGCCGCCAACAGGGCCAGCTGGGCCGTCCAGGGCGACATGTGGTGGAGGTCGACCTCGATGAAGGGCGCGGCGCGGGCGCCGGGTGGGGGTGGGGGGGAGGGCGAGGGCGGGGCGGGCGGGGCGGCAGCGCCCCACACACCACCCCTCTCTCCACCACCACCTCCCCTCCACGCGCCCGCCACCGCCCACGGGTGCTCCACCGCGCCCGGCCACCGGGGCCGCTTGAACAGGCGCCCCGGATCGACGACACGCAGCCGGAGCGCCGTCTCCCAGGCCGCGTCCAGCAGGGCGGGCCGGGTGCGGCCCCCATTCCACCAGGCCTGGCAGCCCGCGTCGACGAGCGCGGCGTCAGACACGGGGTCCGTCCCGGCCACCGCGTCCGCTGCCTGCGCCCGGTGTGCGGCCTCCGCGCCTGCCAGGTCGCCGCGTCGGGCGTGCCAGCGGATGAGGGAGCCGTACGTGAAGCGGGAGAGCGGGACGCTCCGGGCCCGCATCTCGGCGGCGACCGCGCCCGCGCCCAGGACGTCGCCCGCGGCCGCGCGCGCGTTGAGGAGGACGGTGTAACAGGCCGTGTAGGGCGCCACGCCCGCGGCGTCCGCCTCCGCCAGCACGCCGTGCACCGCGTCAGGGCCGCCCCGCGTGCCGGCCAGGTCGGCCAGCAGGGCCCAGGCGTGCTCCATGGAGGCCGGCGGCGCCCCCGCGGCGCCCATGGCAGCCAGCGCTGTGCGCGCTCTGCGCTCGTCCCCCGCCCGCACCCACAGGCGCAGCAGCGCCTGCTGCGGCCGGACGTGGCCGTCCAGTGACACGCCGTCCGCGGCGGCGGCGGCCAGGGTCGCCCGCGCGCCGGGCACGTCCCGGGCTTCCACGTGGGCGAGCAGGAGGGCGGTATAGGTGGCCAGGGAGAGCGGGGCGAGGGGGGAGGCGGGGCGGGGCGGGGCGGCGTGGGGGGGGGGGGGGGGGGGGGGGGGGGGGGGGGGGGGGGCGGGGGCGGCGTGCCACCCCCCCCCCCCCCCGCCCACCCTGCTGTTGTCCTCATCCGCCCTCCTCGCCGCGGCCGCCCGCCGCGCCCGCAACGCCGCCACCGTCTCCACCGCCTCCGCCGCCCGCCCCGACGCGCCCAGGGCCGCCAGCAGGGCGCACACGGACCGCTCGTCCGCCCCGAACAGGGCGTCCATCTCCCGGTGCGCCGCGCGCGCGCCCGTCAGGTCCCGCCGCCGGCCGTGGGCGGCGATGAGGGAGGAAAACCATTGGGGGCGTTCCTTGAAGCCGAGCAGGGCTGCGGATGCCATGGTCGCCCGGACCGCCTCGGGCCGGGCTTCGGACCCGTAGCGGGAGGCCAGCAGCGTAAAGTGGCGGGGGTCGGGGAGCGTGCCGGCCGCGTACGCGAGGCCCAGCAAGTCCCGGGCGCCGTCCGCGGAGGGCGCGGCCTCCATGCGCCGGGAGATGAGGAAGGAGCGGAGGGGGTCGGTGCCGTCGGGTAGGGGGGGCGGGTCGGCGCCGGCCTCCAGGGCGGCCAGCAGGCCTCGGTAGAGGCGGGCCGCGGTCGGGGAGGTGGTGGGCGGGGCAGCGTGCGGGTCGAGGGATGCGGCGTGGCCGCGCTGCGGACGCCGGGGCGCCCTGATGCTACTGCTGCTGCTGCCGCGCCCGTCGTGGCGGGGCTCCCGGTCGCTGCTGCGCCGGGGGTACCTTGGCATCCCAGCTCGCTCGCGCCCTCGTCCCCTGTCGCCCGCCGCGCTGGTGCTGGGCGGCGAGGCGGCGAATGGGGCCGCGACGGCTCTCGCTGCCGGCGCCGCCTCGGCGGAGAAGGCCACGCGCGCGTGGTGGTGGGCCAGCGCCGTCGCGGCGCCGGCCAGGGCGCGCCGCATGAGGTAGGAGAGGCCTGTCAAGGAGGGAGCGTGCTTGCCATGGTGTGTGGTGCGCCCGTGTGAAAACGCGCGGGGGTGTACTAGGGGCCGGGCCGAGGAGTGCGCTGTGTGTGTGTCACTCACTCCTCCTCAACACAAAATCCTGCACTCTCTTCTCATTCTACGCTCGCCGCCGCCACCCGCGCCTCCCGCTTCGCCCGCCCCGCCAGCGGCCCCGCATCCTCCCCGTTTCCAGCCCGCCGGGAACGCCGGTCTGCCGACAGGTGGATGAGCAGGGCCGACACGTCGGCGGGCGAGACGCCGCCCATGCGGGCGGCCTGGCCAACGCTCACCGGCCGCGCGCGCCCCAGCTTTTCGCGGGCTTCCAGGGACAGGGTGCCGATGGCGTCGTAGTCCAGGTCGGCCGGCAGGGCGGACCCCGCCCGGGCCGCGTCGGCCGCCGCCTGCCTGACCGCCCGTGCGACGAATCCCTCGTACTTGACCTCAATCTCGACCGCCTCCCGCTCGTGGAGGGGCAGCGCGCCCGCCCCGCCGGCGGGGCCGCACCCGTGCGCCGCGAGGAGCCCGTAGTGCACGTGCGGGCGTTTGAGCAGCTCGGTCAGGGTCAGCAAGGGAGGCATGGCCTGGCCGGAGGCGGCCGCCGCGGCCCGGGCGGCCGGGTGGTCGGCCGCGATGCGGGTGGTGTCCAGGCGGGCTCGCTCAGCTGCCGCGCGGCCGGCCTTGGCCTCGTACAGCGCGCCGCGCGCGGGCGGCACCACGCCCCACTGGACGCCCAGGCGGGTGAGGCGGGCGTCCGCATTGTCCGACCGCAGCGCCATGCGGTGCTCGGACCGGGACGTCAGCACGCGGTACGGCTCCCGCAGGTCCTTGGTCGTCAGGTCGTCGACCAGGGTGCCCAGGTAGGAGGATTCGCGGGGCAGCGTCACGCCCTCCCCGCCGCCCGCCACACGCGCCGCGTTCAGCCCCGCCAGCAGGCCCTGGCCCGCCGCCTCCTCATACCCCGTCGTCCCATTGATCTGGCCCGCCAGGAACAGGCCCGGCAGCGTGCTGGCCGCCTCCAAAGTCGGGTTGAGCTGTGTCGCGGGGATGAAGTCGTATTCCACCGCGTACGCCGGGCGCAGCATGCGCACCCCTTCCAGCCCCGGCAGCGTGCGCAGCATCGCCAGCTGCACCCGCTCCGGCAGGCCCGTCGAGAAGCCTTGCACGTACAGCTCCCGCGTGGACGCGCCCTCCGGTTCCAGGAATATCTGGTGGGAGAGGCGGTCGGGGAAACGGACGATCTTGTCTTCGATGGAAGGACAGTACCGCGGCCCGGGCCCCATCTTTTCAGCCCACCCGCCATACGTCGGCGACTCGCCCAGGTGCTCTCTGATGAGCGCATGCGTCGCCTCCGTCGTGCGCGTCAGGTGGCAGGGCACCTGGGTCCGGGGAATGTGGGTGGCCGGGTCGAAAGAAAACCAGCGGCCGCCGGGCGTGCCGTTGTTGAGTGTGCCATCCGCGTCGCCCGGCTGGGGTTCGGTGCGGCTGAAATCGACTGTGCCCGCGTCCACCCGGGCGGGCGTGCCCGTCTTCAGGCGGCCCGCCTCCATGCCCAGGCCCACCAGGGCCTCCGTCAGGCCGACCGCGGGCGCCTCACCCGCCCGCCCGGCCGGCATGGAGGCCCGGCCCACCCAGATGCGGCCATTGCCAAACGTGCCGGTCGTCAGCACTGCCGCCCGGCAGGTGAGGCGGCCGCCGAAGAAGGTGGTCAGGGCGGCGATGCGGCCGTCGGGTCCGACCTCCACCCCCGTCACCATGGCCTCCTTCATGTGGAGTAGGCCGGAGGCGCCCGACGCGGCCTCGAGCGCGGCCCGGGCGGCGGCCGAGTAGGCGTGCTTGTCTGTCTGGGCCCGCAGCGCCCAGACAGCGGGCCCCTTGGACGCGTTGAGCGTCCGCTTCTGGAGGTAGGTCGCGTCGGCCAGCCGCCCCATGGCGCCGCCCAGGGCGTCCACCTCGTGGACGAGCTGGGACTTGGCGGGGCCGCCGATGGCCGGGTTGCAGGGCTGGAAGGAGAGGGAAGAGAGTTTTTTTGTGGGGCGGGGGGGATGGCTAGGCGGCACGAGAGCGCGAGCAGAGGGGGAAAAGCATGCCGGCCCTCCTCTTCCTCTCCTCCTTTCCTGTACCTGCCACGCAATGCGGTCCAGCGACAGGGTGACCAGCAGCGTCCGCGCCCCGAACCGGGTGGCCGCCAGGGCGGCCTCCACGCCCGCGTGCCCGGCCCCAACGACGATGACATCAAAGTCCGAGTCCGCGTCCGAAGTGGGGACGAGGGCGGCCCGGGCGGCGACCGGGTCGGGGAGGGGGATGGAAGGGGTCGAAGCTGGCGAGTTGACGGGGGTGGCGGCCGGTGGGGCTGGCGGGCGGCGGCTGGAGGCGGCATGCGGCGGCGGCCGGGCAGCCAGCCAGCGCACAGGCGACGATGTCAGCGCGGGCCGGCTGGTGCTGCCCCGGTCAGACGTGCTGGCCCGGTAGGAGCTGGATCGGCCTGTCACCGAGCCGACTGGCGTAGGCGGCATGGCGCGCGTGCGGCGTGGTGTGTGCAGCGTGTCGCGCACAAAAAGAAAGACCAGTGAACGAGGTGGCGCCGGGCTCTCAGGCCGACCGGCAAGCGAGAGGAGCAGAAAACTGAATGCGCGCGCTCCACCTTGCGCGCGCTTGTCTCCCCCTGAGCCCCCTCCTTTCGACACAGACCCACACTTGCCGCGACTGGGCGCCCGCCTTTCCATCACACCGACAGAGGGAAGCACAGAGCGCCCAAACGCACGGCAGGCAACTCTCCCTCTCCTTCAATGGTCGACGCCGCCCCTTTTTCTCAATCCATTACCGATGCCCTCCTGCCCGCCCGGGTGGAGGCCGAGGTAAGGAAGGCGTGTGCACAGGGAGAGGCGCCCCGCATGAATGGAATGCGCGTGCCCCGCAAGCGAGGGCCCCCAGGCGCACGGACTCTCTCTCTCACCACGCGCTCCATTTTTTTCAACCTCATCATCATCATCATACTCTCCACGCCCCCAGGGCCTCTCCCCCTCCGCCCTCGAGGAATACCTCCACGCCCTGTCGTCCCGCCTGGCGTCCACCCAGGTCGCCGCATACACGGCCCTGGCGGATGTGGTAGGAGGCAGTGAGGGGGAGGAAGGAGGACAAGCGGCCGCGCCGCTCGTGGCGGCCCTGGCAGGCGGGCTGGAGGACGCGGAGAGGGGGGGTGGGGGCGGGGGCGCGACCACGACACACCCCTCCTCCCTGGCCGCCCTCGCCGCCGAGGCTGCCTCGTTGGAGGAGGCGCTGGCCGCCGCCCGGGCCCGCCAGGCCGACGCCCGGTCGGTCGCCGCCACGGCGTCCGCGGCGGCGGGCGTGGTGGGGGCGCTCGAGGGCGGGCGGCTCGCGGCCGCCGCGCGCGGGGTGGCAGGGCTGGTGGTGGGAGGAGGCGCGCCCGCCGCCCTGCCCCTGCGGGCCGCCCTGGACGCCGCCGTGGCCGCCGCCCTGGCCGCCGCGGTCGCCCCTCTGCCTCCCCCTGTGGTCGGGGCGCCTGGGGGTGGGGTGCGGTTGGCGGGGGCCGCGGCGGCGGACGCGCTGAGAGCCGCGGCCGTGGTGGGGGCGGGGGCGGAGGTCGAGGGCAGAGAGGTCGAAGAAGGCGCCGCGCCTCCTCCCGCCGCCGCCGCCGCCGCCGCGGCCCTGGGCGCCGCCCTGGCCCGGGACCTCCTGGTCCCCATCCTCACGGCCGGCGTGGAGGGGGTCCGCTTTGAGGAAGACCGCGGCGAACAAGAGGGCGGGGGCGGCGGCGGCGCCGTCTTCCGGTGGGCTGGAGAGGCGGCGGCGGGCGGGGCCGCGCCGCTGCCGCCACCCCCCACGTCCTCTCCCGAGGACGCCGCGGCCGCCGCCCTGGCCTTCATTCACGCGGCCTTGGTCAGGGGCGGCCGCCTGGATGACGGTGACGATGGCGAGGAGGGCGCCTCATCCCTCCTCCTCCCCGCCCTCGCCGCTGCCCTCTGGCCGCCAGTCGCGGCCGCGGCGGTGCGGGCGCGGCTGGAACCAGTCGCGCCACCAGCGAGTGATGGTGGTGGAGACACGGCCCCTCCCTCCTCCTCCTCCTCCTCCTCCGCCGCCGCCGCCGCCGCCGCCGCCGCCGCAGCCTGGGCCGCCCGGTCCGCGGCAGCCACCCGCCTGGAAGTGACCGCCGAGGCCCTGGGGCTGGCGCCCGCCGGGGCTCACCGCCGCCTGGCCGGCTTTGTGGCCGGCGCGGCGTCCGCGGCCCTGACCCGCGCGCGGGTGGGGGTGGTGTCGGCGGCCCGGGCGCTGTTGCTGGAGGGCAGGGCGGGCGCTGGCGAGGAGCCCCTGGCCCGGGTGGGCCTGCCGCTGCCCATCCCACAGCCGCCGCACGCAGCTGGCCCCGCCACCGCCGCCGCCGCCGCCGCCCTCGAGTGGGGCGAGGGCGGCCCGCCGGGGGCCAACCCGCCCGGCGGGGCGCCCCTGCTGGCGGAGGGCGCCTCCTCCATCTCCCCCGCTGGGGCGGCACTGTCAGCCCTGGTCACGTCCACCGTCGCCCGCGCGGCGGCCGCCGCCCTCGCCGGCCGGGCAGGGGAGGCGCAGGCCCTGGCACGGGGCGCGGCGGACGCGGCGGAGCTGGGCGCGCTGCTGGCCCCGCCCGCCACCGCCGCCGCCCCCCTCTTCCTGGCCGCCCTCCTCCGCAACGACTGCGCCGCGCTCGGGGGCGCCCTCACCGCGTCCCTGGCCGCCCACGGCCGGGCCCTGGGGTATGCCGCCCCCGCCGCCCCCGCCCTGCTCGCGGCCGCGGGTGACCGCGTGCGGGCCGCGGGCGACGCCGCGCTCAGGGCGCGGGTGGGGCTGGAAGCCGCGGCCCTGGGGGGGGCCCTCCGGGCCGGCCTCACCCCGGCGTCCCTGACCGCCGTGGGTGGCGGTGAGGGCGGCGGCGGCCATTCGGACGCGTCCGGCGCCGTGGCCGCGGCCGTGGACGGCGCCCTGGGCGCGCTGCGGCGGGCGGGGCGGGCGCTGGCGGGGGTGCTCCCCCCGCGCGAGCTGGCCGCGGTCGGGGCGGCCCTCGCCGACGCGGCGGCCGCGCCCGTGGCGGCGGCCCTGCTCTCCCTGCGCGACATTTCGGCGGCGGGCTCGGACGCCCTGCCGGTGGTGCTGGGCCCCCTCGCGGACGGCGCGCCCGCCGCGGTGCTCGGCTTGTTGGAGGAGGAGGAGGAGGAGGGTGCAGAAGGCGGGCGCGGTGCCGACCCCTCCACCCCCGCCGCCCTGGCGGCCGTCCTCGCCGCCGCGCCCGGCCTGGTGCTATTGCGCGAGCTGCTGACTCTGTTGCCCATGCGCCTGGCCGACATTGTGGCCCGGGCTGCCAGTGGCGCGCCCGGCGCGGCCGGCCTGGGCCCCCGCCCGCTCGCCCGCCTGGTGGACTCCCTGTTTGAGGACACGCCCGCGCGGCGGGCGGCGATGGCGGCCATCCTGGAGGAGGGGTAGAGCGGACAACACTAGAGAGGGAGAGAGGGAGGAAGGTTGCGCGTGCTTGTTGTTTTGAGAGACAAACAGCCGCACCTCTGCGCACATGGACGGCCACAACCATCCATCAAGCCACCACCCCCACCGCCGCCGCCTCCTTCTGCCCTCCTCCCCCCCCCCCTCCCGGCGCCCCCGCCCGCTCCCGCACATTCACGTACAGCCCGTTGGTGGTGTGAATGGTCGCCCCCGTCGTCATCCCCACCTCCTGCCCCGGCGTCAGGGTGACCTCGAACCGCCGCAGCAGGACCGCCAGCGCGGTGACGGCCTCCATCACCGCAAACTGGTCGCCCACGCACTTGCGGGGCCCGCCCGAGAACGGGATGAACTTGTAGTCCGTGCTCACCTCCGTCGGGTGCGGGTCCTCCAGGGGCCCAAACCGCATGGGGTTGAAAGCGTCCGCGTCGGGCCCCCACACGGCGGGCGAGCGGTGGATGTTGTACACAGAGATCATCACGTCCTGCCCCGGCGGCACGCTCCAGTTGCCGGGCGGCAGGGCGTCGGCCACCCGGGCCCGCCGCAGCAGGACGGGCGGGTGCGGGTACAGGCGCATGGACTCAGACACGCACCGGGTGAGGTATCGCAGGGCGGCGTACTGGGCGGTGGACGGGGCCGGCGAATCCCCGAGCACGGCGTCCACCTCTGCGCGCGCGGTCGCGGCAGCCCCCGGGTTTTGGGCCAGCAAGTACACCGTCCACGTCAGCACGGACGCCGTCGTCTCGTGCCCCGCCACCAGCATGGAGAGCAGGTCGTCCCGGAGCTGGGTGGCCGAGACCTCCTCCCGGGACGCGATGAGGAAGCGGAGGATGGAGGGGTCGGCCGAGGGGGCGGCCGGGGCGGACAGGTCGGAGGGGGCGCCCGCCGCCTCCGCGGCCGCCTCCGACTCCACCATGGCCCGGCACCGGGCGACCAGGTCTTCCGTCGTCTGCCGGATGAGGGCGACCGCGTCCCTCGCCTTGCGCTGGCGGGGGTCGACCAGGTACATGAAGGGCAGCTTCCACAGGGGCACCACATCCGTCGCGCGCGACTCGGTCTCCTTGAGCGCGGTGTAGACGGCCTGGATGAGCGGGCTGGACGCGTTGAGGGCGTCAAAGTCGTAGTTGAAGACGGCGGACCCGATGATGTCGAGCGTCAGCTGGGAGAAGCAGGCCTCGATGTCCAGGGACGCGCCCGCCGCGGCCGACGCGGCCAGCTTGTCATTCAGGCGCAGGGCTGCCGGGCCGAAGACGCGGGCCAGCATGACTTCCAGGTACCCCCGGTGCAGGGACGGCCCGACCGCCCGGCGCCGGACACGCCAGGCGTCGCCCCCACTGATGGCGAAGCCGTCGCCAAAGAGGAATTCCGAGACCTCCGCCACCAGCCCCTTTTCATAGATGGGCGAGTTCGGGTTGTCCGTGGAGCGCAGCACGTGCTTGGCGGCGGCCGGGTCGGAGACGACGAGGAAGGAGGAGACGGGGCCTGAGAGCGGGTGGGTGGGTGTTGAGGGGGGAAGAGGGCGTGAGAGGAGACGTGTGCCGCCAAAAAAAAGACAGGGGTTGTGGGTGGGGAAAGCGGGCGCGGGTGCGGGGTCGAGAGAAAAAGGGAAGCAACCTTTCGACCCCCTCTCTTTCTGTCTCTCCCTTCCAACTCACCTGTGGGCAGCAAGTACACCGGCCCACTCTCCACCATCCACTTGAACAGGGCCCGGAACAGGGCGCCCCCCAGGAGGTCCGCAATGTCCGCGGGCTTGGCATCCGCGACGGGGACACCGTCCGAGCGCCCGCCCCACAGCCGCCCCAACTGGGTGAGCCAGCCGGGGGAGACGACGGACCGGCCGGCGCCGGCCGGGTCGATGAGCTTGGCCATGCCCGCGTCGACGGAGGCGTCCAGGTCGATGGACTCGTCGTTCGCCTAGGAGAGGGCGAGAGAGGAGATGAAGAGAGGGGGATGGAGGGTCAGGGGTCGAGGTTTGAGGCGCCTGCATGTGTTTTTTTTTTGCTCTTCTTTTCGGGACGCTCCTCGGACAGCGCGCATTCCCTCACTCTCGCTCGCTCAGCCTACTCACCGCTGGCGTTGCTCCCATCCGGCCGGCGAGGGGGCGTGCGAGCGGAGCCGTGGGGCGGGCGGGGCGGGGCGGGGAGGGAGGCGTGCGACGACCGGCCGCCGGCCGGGCGGCAGGAGAGGCGAGCAAGGCCGGCATGGTGTGTGCGTGTGTGGTGTCCTACGCTATTGGACAGTTGGCTTGCCCGGGGAGGTGAGTCAGCTGCCCCCGCTTGTGTGTGTATGGGCTGGTGTGCGTGTGTGTGGGAGGGTCGCACACGCGGCTAGTTTTGTGCGTGTGAGGGTGAAAGGTCATCATCCAGCTGAGCGAAACAACTTTCTCTCGCACTTTCATTTTTCTTTGGAGCCCGCGCGGTACGTGTCCGGTACCTCACACTCACGCACCAGGCCTGGACCACAGGTCATTTTAATTGACAGACTTGTGATTGATAGGCGCGCGAACTCGCAGGGCACCTGCCTCGCTTCACAAAACCTTTTCCACCGGCCGCTCGCTTTGCGCAACATTCGTTTCGCACGACGCCGCTCTTGCTTCCCTTTCCTGCGTTTGACGCAGGCGCCCGGACACGACATCCTGCATCTTTCCCCCCACAACAGCCTGGCCCAGATTGCGCATTACATCTACTCTGGTGTGTTGTGACCCCGTGAGACTCTCCCTTCCACACACACTTAAAAAACGATGGCCCTCCCCTTCAAAATCTTCACCCTGACCTTGAAGACAGTCTCCAAGCCGCTTGCAGGCCGCTTCACGGCCTTTGCCCTCTCCCACCCGGTCGCCCGGGAACGCATCATCAATGTCGCACAGGTAAGGAGGGCGGCGTGTGAGCGAGGGAGATGGAAAGTGGGGCAGCATATGCCATCCCCCACTCCCACCCCATCTTACCACTACCGATACCGCTTCACCATTCCATCCCCCCATCCATTCCCTCCACCTCCTCTCCCATTTCCTCTCGCTCTCTCTCTGACCAGCGCCTCCACCGCCTGGAAGTCGCCATCGCGCGCGGCGCGGAAGGCAAGTCCGGCCCAGCCTTCGTGGGCGACCTGACCGAGGAGCGGGCGGTCGAGCTGGCGGGGAAGGTCGCGTCTGAGGGCTTTGTCTGGGGCTTCGCGACGATTGTCGTGGGCCTGGAGGTCGGCAGGCAGGCCCGCAAGGACGCGGCCAAGCGGGACCAGGAGCAGGGGTACCGGGACGCGGCCGAGGCGCGAACGGCTGAAGTGGCGGTCACGGCCGCGGCGGCGGCGGCCGCGGCGGCCCGGGCGGCTGAGGCGGTCGGCGAGATTGGCGGGCGGCTGGAGGCGGTGGAGAGGCGGCTCGCCGAGAGGGGGACGGCGGGGGAGCGGTCCTGGCTGAGCGTGTGGGGGGCTTCGAGCAACAATGGGGTCCAGGCGCGAGCGGCGGGGGCGTGAATGTGTGTTTTGGTCTAGTGATAGGTTTCCTCTCTACAATTTTCTCAGTCTTTTTTTGTGGCCGCGCCCCAGGAAGGAGGTGGCGGGGGCTGGTGGTGCTGCACCTGCGCCTGCTGCGCCGTCCACGCGGACGGCATCCCACCACCGCCTGACGCGGGACGGTGCATGGCGGGCGGTGGGGCCACGTACGCGGGCATGGCGACGTGCGGCGCGGGTGGCGGCGGCGGAGGTGCCGCAGCAGCGGCGGCGTGCCTTGGTGGTGGCTGGTGGTGGGGGTGGGGGTGGAGGTGGGCGAGCGGCACGGCCGCCGGCACCGCCCCCCCCCCCCCGGTACCCCCCCCCCCCCCCCCGGGAACACCCCCCCCCCCGCCCACCCCCCGTTTTGCGAACCCCCCCCAGTGGGGGTTGGGGGGGGGGGGGGGGGCCGCGGGGGGGGGGGGGGGGGGGGGGGGGGGGGGGGGGGGGGGGGGGGGGGCGGGGGGCCGAGCGGCACGGCCGCCGGCACCGCCGCCCCGCCCGCTTCCCACCCTCCACCCCCCTGGATCACGCCCGCGACGTCCTCTAGCAGGTCCGCCACCAACTTCTCTTTGCCCGCCACGGCCACGACGAGCGCGGCCAACGCAGCAAGCAGCCCTCCCCACAAGACCACGCCCGCGCCCGCCCGCCTGTCCACGGCCGGCGACGGCGGCGCCCAGGACACGGACACGGGCACGTGTTTGGGCCAGACGGCCGGGTCCGCCCACTCGGCCGCCAGGCCCCCGTGCGCGGCCAGGTAAGCCGGCGGCGCGGGCGTGACGGAGGCGACCACCCGGGTCAGGGCCGGGCCGGCGCTAGAGAAGACGAGCTTGATGACGGGCACCCCACCGCCCTCCCGCCCCAGCACGGCAAGCCAGGGCGTGATGAGGCGCTCGCCGTCAAAAGCCAGCTGGACTTTGTAGGTGCCGGTGAGCGTGGTGGACCCGTCCGCGGGGGCCGGGAGCGGGATGGCGAGCTGTGATGGTGGGAGAGACAAAGCGAGGGAGGGGGAATGCGATGAGATGGGAATGAGATGGGGTTCGCGTGTGCGTGCTCTCCCCCCCTCTCTCTCTCTCTCTCTCCTTCTCTCTCTCTCTCTCTTTCCTTCTCTCTCTCTTGCTCTCTCATCACACGCCAACTCACCAGGCCGTCATCCAGGTAGCGCGGGCAGTGGCGGCCCAGGAGGTCGGCCCAGGCGGTGCGGACCTGGAGGGGAAAGGGAATGGAGTTGGGATGAGAAAAGCGGGGGCAGGTTCGAGGTTGGAAAATGATTGCCCCCCCCCACCAAAATTCGCTGTGTCCCTTTTTACTCTCACCCCATGGTACTGCATGCGCTGGGCTGAGGGCAAAAAGTCGCCCACCCGGAACTCCCGGCCCGGGGCGTGGTGGTGAGTGGCGGCCGAGGTGGGAGAGAGGGCGGCGAGGAGGAGGAGCGCGAGCACGACGATCGGCCAGCGGGGGAGCCTTCTTGAGCCGCTGCTTGTGGTGGCGGCCGCCATGTTGGCGACGTGCACGTGTGTGAGTGCGGGGGGTGTCTCAGAGGAAGGCCTGGGTGGTGTTTGTGCGCGCGTGTGTGTAGCGAGAGAGAGAGAGGCGCGCTCTCACCTTTCAATGCCTGTCTGCGCTCCACCCCCAAAACCGCACTCTCCTCTTTCCATCCATAAAAAAACCCGCGCCCCGTGTGCACTCCACAATTCTCGCCGCGCAAAGTGGAACCACCGGACACAAACACAGCACTGTCACAACACACACACACACACAAACACGCAAACACGTGCATACAGAGTCTTCTCTTTCTCTCCCGCAGCAAACACGCCACCACTCTTTTTTCAGTCTCCATCCATCCAGACTCTCTTTCTCTCTCTCTCTCACCCGTTTTGTCCACCGCCACCATCCCCATCAGTACGCCCCGCGCGCGTTCTGGCCCCGCATCAGCTGCTGATACGCCGCCCGCCGCTTTTCGTCGGCCTTCGCCGACTGGCGCCGGCGGGCCTCCCGCAACTCCCGGCACCGGGGGACGGGGCAGGCCAGCTCCGCGCACTGCTTGGCGTGGACTTGGAGCAGCGCCCACATCCGCCGGCACAGCGGGCACCCGCCCGCGACCTTGTGCGGGCAGGCGACCGCGTGGTGGAAGAGGCCCTTGACCTTGGCGCAGTTGGTGGAGGCGCAGGACGCGTCCGTGCAGCCCGAGGCGTGGCGGAGGAGGGCCATCGTGCGCGCGAGCTGGGCGGCCCGCTCGGCGCGCTGCTCGTCCGTCAGCCGGGCGCGGGTCGCGTCGAAGGCCGCCCCGCCGCCGCCGCCGCCGCCGCCGCCCCCGCGCGCGTGCGGGACCAGGGGGTGCGGGTGCCCCCCGCGGGCCGCGTCCGCCGCGCACGACGCGCATGCGTCCCAGTCGGGGCAGACCGTGCAGCGGAACCCGCCGCCCGCCTCCACCTCCGCCCCGCACACGTTGCACGTGCAGGCAAAGGCGGGCGCGTCCGGGTTGTGCAGGTGGTACAGGACCATCATGGAGGAGTGCTTGGCCCGGCGCAGGGCGTCGAACTGGTAGTGGTTGCCCTGGCACAGGGACAGGAAAGCCTGGCGCGTGTCGAAAAACTCGCAGGGCGTGTCGGGGTTGCCGGCATCGCCCGAGGCGTCGGGCAGGCGCGGGGCGGCGAAGGGGGTGAGGGCGGTCAGGTCGACGCCAGGGGGGAGGGGGAGGCGTGTGGGGGGGAGGGGCGCGGTGGCGGGGTCGGCCGGGGCGGGGGGAGGCGGGGCGGGCGCGGCGCTCGCGGGCGCGGCAGGCGCGGCAGCAGCAGGCTGGGAGGGCGGGGGCGGGAGGGACGACTCCTTTTCAGGTTTCGGGGCGGCGGCGGCGGCCGCCGCCGGTGCCGCCACGCCGGCGTCCGCGCCGCCCTCCTTCTTCTCCTGCCCGCCCTCCGCTTTGGCTTTGGCCGCCGCCGCCGCAGCAGCAGCCGCAGCAGCCTCCTTGGCCTTGGCCGTCGCCGCCGCCGCCGCCGCCGCCGCCGCTGCTTGCGCCTTGGCCTCGGCCTCCGCCTTGGCTGCCTCATCAAACGCGGCCAGCGTCGGCCGCGGGTCCCCAGCCCCGCCCTCCGCCCGGTAACACCCGTCGCACAGCACGAAGCGGTGGGGGACCCCGCCCGGGCCGGCCAGGCCCTTGGCGGCGGACGTGAGGGGCGGGGGCGGCGCGCCCGGCACGGTCGGCAGGCGCCACCCGACCTCGCCCCACGCGGACAGGGAGGCGGTGTGGCGCAGCCCGCCCCGCGCGTTTGGCGCGGGCACGGGCGGGTCCGGCCCGCCCGCCCCGCCCGCCACGCCCGCGCCGGCGCCGATGTAGGCCCGGCAGAAGGAGCAGGGTTCGGCCAGGTGGACGATGATGAAGTCGTCCCGCATGCCGCCGATGGCGTCGCCCAGGCGGGCCATGAGCTGCGCGTCGGGCGGCCCTCCCAGGGCCGCGGCCGCGCGCTTGCCCTTGGCCGACGCCTTGGCCCGCCCGCCGGGCAGGGCCGCGACGGGCAAGCCCGACGCCCCGCCCGCCGCCGCCGCGCTCGCGCCGGCCGCCGCCGCCGCGCTCCCGGCCTTGGCCTTCCCCGCCCGGCCCCCGCCCCCGGCCGCGACCACGCGGGCGTCCGCCTCGATCGCCGCCAGGAGGTGCTCCGCCTCGCCCGGCCAGTAGTCGCCCTCAAAGTACGGCAGCGCCCGGGCGGTGGCCGGCCCGGGCAGGCGGTGGTCCCGCCCCCCGTCAAAGAAGGTGTCCACCAGGTTGCTGACGTGCGAGACCGTCCCGTCCGCGCGCGCCCGGCGCAGGGCCGCGAAGTACCACTCCCGCAGGCGGTCCGAGCGCGGCGTCTTCTGCTTGCCCGGGTGGCAGTAGAGAATGTAGTCATCGCCCTGCAGGGGCGGGCACGCCCAGATGAACATGGAGGTGTAGCCCCGGGTCTTGGCGTACGCCAGGTAGCCGGCCAGGATCTCATGGTAGACCAGCGTGCGCAGGGCGACCTCCGGCGGGGAGGTGGAGGGTGCAAGCGGGGCGGGCGTGAGCGTGGCGGCGGTGGTCCCGGTCCCAGGCCCAGGCAGGTCGGCGGCCGGGGTGGGCGCGCCGTCACCCCCACCCCCACCCCCACCCACGTCCTGCAAGGACGGCGGCGCCGCGGCGGCCGCCACGGACGGCGTGAAATATTTGACGGAATCTAGGTAGGACAGGTAGACCCAGCGCGACGTGGGCGGCGGGCAGGCCGCGCCCGGGTTGGCCGGGTCGCGCCCGCCGCCCCCGCCCCCGCCCGGCCCGGCCGAGGGCCCGCCCGGGTATTCCTGGACGTACAGGCAGTAGAGCGCCACGTCCACGCCGTCAATGCGCTGGAAGAGGACGATGACCTTCTGGCGGTAGGGGAACGAGGCGGGGAGGGGCGGGAACGCCGCGGCCGCGGCCGAGGGCGGGAAGGCGGCGCTCCCATCACCGCCCGCGGGCCCCCCGCCGGCCCCGTTGTTGCCGCCCGGCCCAAACGTGTCCGCGAACCGGGGTTTGACCTCCATGCGCTTGGTGACATTGTTGATGACGCGCAGGGTGAGGGCGGGGACGTACCGGGAGGCGACGGCGGGCGGGGTGGAGGACAGGGGAGGCACGGCAGGCGCGCTGCCGCCCTCGGCCTTGACCCCGCCACCCTCCGCCCGGGGCGGGGCGCCGTCTACCGCCGCCGCCGCCGCCGCCGTGCCCGGCTCCGCCTTCACAGCCACAGGCGGGGAAGGGTGGCCTGCCCGCCGGGCCAGGCCGTCCCGCGCCGCCTCGTCCGCCGCCAGCGCGGCGCCCAGGCGGGCCTCCAGGAAGTCAGACAGGTCGCACCGGGGCAGGTCTTTGGCCTCCAACATCGCCTGCGGGCGGAGGGCGATGGGCTTGCGCGACCCGTTGGCCAGCCCGTCGCCCAGGCACATGGGGCAGAGGTAGGGGATGCCTTCCAGGTTGCGGCCCCGGTTGAAGAGGCCGCAGACCTGGTGGACCCAGCGCTCGCACGCGTCGCACTGGACCCACCCCTCCTCCACATCCTCGTCGTTGCGCCGCTTCTCGAGGTCGCCCCGCCGCACGGGCGCGCCATCGCACTCCAGCCGGTCGGAACGGGCCGGGTCGGAGACGCAGGCGTGGCACCAGGCGCCCCGGGCAGGCCCAGCGGCGGAACCCGCCGCGCCCGCGCCCCCGCCATCCAGGCCCCCACCCGGCGCGGCGGGCAGGGCGTAAAAGATTTGGTTGCGCTTGATGCGCCCCGCGCAGCCCGTGCAATAAAGGCTGGGCGGCTCGAAGGTGAGGCGGGCCGCCCCGCACGCCGCACAGTCGTCCTCGTGGTGGGTGCCGTGCTGCGCGACGTGCACGCCCGGGACAGAGGTGAGCGGCGCGTAGCCGCCCCCGCTCCCCGCCGCCAGGGCGGCCGCCGCCTCCGCCGCGGCCTGGGCGGGGGGCCGCCCCGCGGCGACAGCCCGGGAGGCGGCAGCGTGGGCGGCCGCCGCGGCGGCGCCACGCTCGGCGTTGGGCGCGCGGAGGGATTCCAGGTGCGCCGCGATCTGGTCGCCCGAGAATGCCTCGATGAGGGAGGACCCCCGGTTGCCGGCGCCCAGGTCCAGCGCCTTCCGCGCCCGCTTGGCGGGCGGGGGCTCGCCCCCGGCGCCGCCCCCTCCTCCACGGGCGGCCGCAAAGGCGGCGGCCTGCTGGCGGCCGGCCGCGTGCGCGGCGGCCTGGGCGGCAGCGGCCGCGTGCGACGCGGCCGCCTGCTGCGCGGACGCAAAGGCGGCCGCGTACACCTGCTGCTGCTGCGCCGGCGTCGCGCCCCGGGCAGCGGCCGCAGCAGCAGCAGCAGCGGCGGCCTGGGCGGGCGGCGGCGGCGGCGGGCCCGGGTGGACAGGGCCGCCACGCCCCCCCCCCGCCGCGTGTTGGGCCGCCACCAGGGCGGCCGCCCGCTGCTTTTGGACGTACTGTTTCACGGGCGTGCACACCGGGCAGGCCGGCGCCGTGCACTTCTGGTGGTGCTTCAACAGTTCTCGGGAGGCGACGCAGCGGGGGTAGGTGCAGGCCGGGGCGGCGCAGGCCAGGATGTGGCGCCACAACTCCTTGGCAGTCGTGCAGGCCGCGCCATACGGGCACGTCCCCTCCGGCGCCGCACACTTCGCGCAGTGCCGCAGGAAGAGCAGCCACCGCTGCTGGCGGGCGATGTAGTCCCGCCGCTGGGCGGCGGCAGCGTCGGCGGCGGTGGCTTGCGCGGAGCCGGGCGGGCCGGGGGTGGGGGTGCCGCCCGGGCCGCCGCCGCCGCCCCCAGCCGCGGCCGCCGCGGCCGCCGCCGCCGCAGCCGCCTGGTGGTGGGCCGCCGCCGCGTGCTGTTGGTGGTGGTGATGATGCAGGGCGGCTGCCTGGTGGTGCGCCGCGGCGGCCGCGGCCGCCGCCGCGGCGGCGGCGTGGGCGGCGGCGGGTGAGGCCGCGCCGCCGCCGCCAGTCGGGACCATCCCTCCAGCAGACCCCGCCGTCGGCGGGCCGCCCGGCACGAGGGCGGGCACGCCGCCCGGCCCACCACCGCCGCCAGAGGGGGCGGGAGGCAAGACGGTCGTGCCCGGAATGTGGATGTGGGCGGGCGGGGCGCCGGCGACGTCCTGTGAAAAGGGAGAGAGGAGGGAGAGAGAGGAAGGAAATGAGAGGTTGGAGGGAAGAGAGAGCGGCAGGACGCGCCGCGCGCACGCCTGCGCGCGCGGGGCCGCCGCGCTGGGGCTAGGGCACGCCACCGCTCCCTGTCGCTCGCCATGCATGCGGAACAGGGGCCTCACTCGGCGCTCCGGGCGGGACAAGGCGCGCCGGTGAGCGGGGCGGGGCGGCGCAGCGCCAGAGGGGCGCGAGAAGAAAAGCGAGCAACGAATCGGTCGCTGCTCCTCTCAACCTCGACCTCTTGAGCCGTCAAGTCGTGCTGCCTCCCGGCCGTCGCCCCGTCCGCTCACACAACCCCAAAACGCTTACCATCATGCCCCAGCCACCCCCACCCGTGTCGGCCACCCCGCCCCGGGCGGCTGGGCCACGCAGCAGGACGGGCGCGCCGTTGGACATGAAGGAGGGGGCAGCAGGCCCTGGCGCCGCGTGCACCGGCGCCGGGCCGGGCGGCGCGCCAAACTGGACCGCCGGCAGGCCGCCGCCGCCCAGGTCGCCCCCGCCACCGTTCAGGCCGCCCATGGAGCCTGGCTGGGGCGGCAAGCCCGGCACAACCCCGCCACCAGCCTGCTGCTGGGCGGCCGCGCGCTGAGCGACCATGCGCCGGCCGGCCGCCTGCAGGCGGGCCTCCAGGGTGTTGACGTCCAGATAGACCTCCTGCGCATTTTTTTGGGTACGGGAGAGGGGGGAAGGTAGGTGTGCGCACACGTATCGCGTGAGATCGGGATTGGGTTGAGG
>Ga0315276_10001978_pt1 | contig 18603 bp, 23 predicted proteins | sample YL17G05_0_MG_FD_204542 | JGI IMG/M metagenome (GOLD analysis project Ga0315276, IMG submission 204542) | Sediment microbial communities from Yellowstone Lake, YNP, Wyoming, USA - YL17G05_0 | ecosystem: Environmental > Aquatic > Freshwater > Lake > Sediment | place: USA: Wyoming | collected... | reverse complement strand
ATCATTATGACCTGGAAGGCACTAATGGCTGACTATTACGATCATTGGGGTTTGTACAAAGCCTCAAACCTTATTAAATACAACTTTTTATTTGAGGGCACTAAAGAAAACTGTCTTACATATGCTAAAGAGCATTTTACAGAAGATCAACAACAGTGTTTGTTTTTAATAGATTGCGAAGGACGCGAACGAGATTTATAACTATATTTTTAGTTATGTTTTTTCTCCCCCTCTTGGGACTAAACAGCTTATTTATTGCTTACTGTCTTGTAGCTGTTAACCCACGCGAGGAGGACCCATAGAAAAGCTATAGGTACGGTAAATAACCGTACAAAATACTGGATGGCGTTACCCCAGTGAGCATACGGTTTTCTTAATGGATCCGGAGGGAGTAAAGCATACAATGCGGAAACCATGCGCTTTGGTGATCTTATAGTTTCCGAAGACAAGCCAGGCGCCCAGTATGCTTCTACAGCGCGAGCGAGCATAGAGTTCATAGGTGAAAAACACAGCAAGCAGGAGAACTCTAGCAGCTCGTGGTGGGTGATCAATCACCAGATACTAGGTTAATTTTTTTTAAAAACAGCTAGTCCCTATTTGAGTTAAACTTGTTTAAAGTTGCACACTTTTAAGTGGGCGATTCAGTTGAACAGGACTTAGTTTTTTCTCTTAGTTGTCTCCAAAGACGTTCTGCCCGTAAGCGATTTCGAAAAGATATTCTCGACGCGTGGGATAACCAGTGTGCTTACTGCGGAGACGAACGAGCCCATACACTAGATCACATAATACCTAGGGCTAAAGGAGGTACGACTAAACGCGGTAATCTTTTAGCTTGTTGTCCTGCTTGCAATTTGCACAAATCAGACAGCGAATGGATGTCGTGGTATAGATTACAGATCTTTTGGTGCGTAGAAAAAGAAGACGCTATATGGAATTGGTTAGCTTATAATCATGAACTTAGCATTGCAGCACGTGAGTATGAAAAAGCCTGCCAGGGTCCTCTTAGACTCCCAGCAGACTTAGAAATCATCGTTACTAGTGACTTAAACGAAGAAGTGGTTTTAACTGGCTAGTTATTTTTTAGCAAGTTTGGTCACTAAACCCGCAAGCACTTCGAGTACTCGATAAAATTTGCCGTACAACTCGTTGTCGCGAGGAGTAGGAGTGGCGTTAATAATCGCCAGAGCTAGAAGGTGAAGAGCGCCCCCGATAGCGACAATTTCAGTCCAGTGCGTGGCCAAGAAAGTGAGCATAATTTTTCCGCGTATACACGAATTATACAAGCACTTACTAAGACAAAACCTCAATACAAACTATGAACAAAACTAATGAAATTAAGAATCTTGTTTTGAAGCTTCTGTAGGTGAATAAAAAGGAGCTGTTAATCTGATTTCCCCGCCGAGTAAACTCTGAGCGATTGAGTCATCGGGAGGTAACTCACTGTATAAGGGCTCAATGTAATCTTTTTCTTCTTCGTCCCACAGCTCATGCAACTTCTGCACTTGTTTATCTACTTCGATCATTTCACGTTCGGCCCTATATGCACACCAATCTTCAAAGCAATTTTTTAAAATTTGTTTTATCCAGGGGTTAGTTTTAAAGAACGCAGAGAACTCCTGTAAGAATAAAATTACCTCGTATATCAAGGCGTTTACTACGATGTATTTTTGTTTCTCCACGGGTCGGCTAGAATTTGTATAAACAGGCTATCGCGCCCTCGTTGTTATGGCTGAAGTTACTTTTAACCGGGAAACTGGAGCAGCTCCTGCGGGCATTACCCGCTTTCGTCAGTTTCGCACCAGCGATGGTTCGAACGTAACTGTCAACAGTTTTCGTACCTTCGCAGGAGACGGGTTGTACTCCTTAGCTGACGTGTACGAGATTACTTTTGGTACTAGCGGTACCGCTTCTTTTTCCCTAGGAGCAGGGGCTTTTGCTGTCCGTGGTTACCGCGTGTATGACTCAACAGGTGTTTTAAAAGGGTCTGTCGAAAGTCCTAAAACTTCTCGCCGAACCACAGCAGATTTAAGTTACAGCGTAACTTTTGGCGATACCGCTACGGTTTATGTCGATCGGTCTGATCGCAGTCCTACCGAGTATCGTTTAACTGTATCGGCTGCTTGACCTTATGCGGTTATCTGAAGCTGGGTTGTCCCTCATTAAAGAGTTTGAGGGACTGCAGCTTACTGCGTATAAATGCCCCGCTTCCGTGTGGACTATCGGGTACGGACACACTGGTCCTGATGTAGAGGAAGGGCAGCAGATCACTGAACAACAAGCTGATCGACTACTACTCCAAGACTGTGAGTCAAGTCAGCAGTGTGTTAGTTCATTTGTATATGTCCCTTTAAATCAGTATGAGTATGACGCTTTAGTTTCTTTTGTATTCAATGTAGGCCCTACGGCTTTTATTAATTCAACACTTTGCAAATTATTACTTTCTGGAACGGAGCGCTCTATTGTCGCTTCCGAGTTTTCTAGATGGGTCAAAGCCGGAACTAAAATTCTTCCTGGCCTAGTACGTCGACGAACAGCAGAAAAAGAGCTATTTTTACGCAAAGTCAAACACCCGAAATTGACTCACTCCCTTCTGGCTAAGCAAGATACCTGGCTTAAACGTAAGCCTGTCGATGCGGCAAAACTTGCGGCGGAAGAAAAACTTTTTGTACCCAAAGGCTCCGCGTGGGAGTGGGCCGAAATCCGGCGGTATCCCAGTGAGGTCCATCAACAGATTTTTCTAACAGCTCAACCAGATACCGAATGGTGGTTTTTTCCGGATCACTGGAAAGTTATAAATGACACACCTCCTGCACCAGCTTTGTCTGTGCCCGCAACCCCTACAGAAATTAAACTAGAGGTTCCTTATTATTCGCAGAGGGATAATGCAAAGGACCCATTGCGTACTTGTTTTTCTTCCTCATGTGCCATGCTTCTGGCTGCCCTTAAACCAGGCAGTATCACTGGAGACGATGCTTACATAAATACGGTATTTCGTCATGGGGATACAACTCAAGCTTGGGTGCAAACTAGGGCTTTAGCGGATTATGGCGTGAAAGCAGAGTTTCTCCAAAACGGTAGTTGGGTATCTATCGAAACTCAATTAGCCAAGGGGATTCCTGTGCCCATTGGTATTCTTCACCACGGTCCCTCCAGTCGTCCTCACGGATCAGGACATTGGATTATTGTTATTGGTATTACAGCTGATAAGCAGCGTTTTATAGTACACGATCCGTTCGGTGATCTAGATTTGCTTAACGGCGGGTATCTTTCTACCAATGGAAAAGGCAAACTATATTCCAAAAAGAACCTCGCCCCCCGGTGGTTAGTTGAAGGCAAAACCAGCGGCTGGTTTATTCGGGCATATAAATAATGGATTGGCTCAACGTTGCTAAGTGCGCAGATAAAAGAGCGTCCACTATCACTTTTTCTTTTGACGGAGAAAGCAGTCCTCTAGGTGAGCTAGAAACCCGAGAAATGGCTAAAGCCCAAGCATATAGAGAAGTATTCTTGCGTTATTTCTATGAAATTAAAGCCTAACGGGCGCTTCTCTAAGCTAAAGTCAAACTTCCCAAAACTTTTTTATGGGCATGCAGTACGAGACTCTTTTACAAAATTGGGATGTTTCCGAAGAACAGAAGCGAACTGATTTTTTAGAGTATCTATATAACTTGTATGAATGTACAGATGGGTTGTATACAGGTCTCTGGCGCACTTTTTGCTTGGATATTGCTGTTGTTACAAGAGATATGATTTTAGCGGACAGCCTTGAGTGTGTGAACCACGCCGTCGGGGTCGGTGTAGTCGGTGAAGACCGGACCAGTGATATAGCGGGTGAACCACTGGCCGATGATCTCAATCATGCCATTGCGTATCCTCGTTGACGATGCTGAGGTAAACTAGATTTAGTTGCCTTGGTTTTTTGGCAAGAGATTACGCTAAAGAATATAGAGAGCACGGTGGTACCGAGAAGCAAAAAAAACGACGAGCTGCTCGAAATAAAGCTCGTCGTCATATGGAGCGAGCCGGACGTGTGCAAAAAGGAGATGGTAAGGAGGTAGATCACAAAGATTACAATCCGGAAAACAACTCGCCGGGCAATCTCCGCGTGGTCGATAGAACTACAAACCGCGAAAAGCAACCTAAACGGAGTTAAAGTAGAAGCATGGAAAAGAATAACCTCCTGCAGCGTCCTGGCGGCCTTGGCCCCATGAATACCATGCAGCCTCTCGGCGGCACGGGAACTGAGAGTCCTGCTGCTTACGCAGTTACACCGGAGATGATTGCTGTCCGTCGGGCAGCGGGAATGGACAATATTAATCGTGTAATGGCTCAATATTCGCGTGATCGGGGCGAGACGGTCCGCGCTGCTGTCGGCCCTACAAACTATCAAGAAGGGAATATCATGCCTTCTATGCAGGCCACAGGGCCTGCTGGGTACCAGCATCGTGACCCGCTAGTGCTTCCTGATAGGCCAGCAGATATGACTAAAGCTGAGTATTTAGTCAAGGAACAGAACAGCATGAATCCCGATCTGCGGGCCAAAATGCAGGTTCTAACCACAATGCCTCAGCAAAATTTTTACAACGTACAAGACGTCTCAACGTCATTAATGACTCAGGATTACAGGACTCCCGCGAGTTTGCCCATGCAGCGATTTGCGGGCGAGAGGATGCGCAACCGTGGCAAGTAACGAATTCCCTATACGTTTAGCAGGTATGAGACTGGGACTCACACCTCCAGACGTCACGAAGTTTGCTACTAATCCACGAGAGGTTACAGCTAGGCTTCGGTATCAACAAACTTTTCCGAAAAGCTAGTAGCCTGAGGCGTCTACGGCTCTGGTTTCATGCTGCATTCCGCGACTCTTGACTGGATTACTCCTAACGCGGAGCAAGTAATAGCGCGACACGCACGGGTCTCAACCAAGGATCCTGATCGCGCCGAGTACACTCAACTTTTAAGTTATTGCATTAAACACGGGCATTGGAGTGTTTTTGAGCAAGCTGCGGCTAGTTTTGAAATTATTACGACGCGAGCTATATCTCCCCAGATTTTACGGCACAGATCTTGTGCGTTTCAGGAGTTAAGTCAGCGGTATACAAATCCAAGTGAGACCTTGACTCTGGGCGGTCGCCCTCCTCACGAGTTCAGTCTTCGATGGCAGGCGGACAAAAATCGTCAAAGTAGCGCAGAAGAAGTGGATGCAGCCACACAGGCTCTATTTCGTTCTCGCATTTTGCTTCTGCATCAAGACATTCAAACTCTTTACACCGACATGTTAGATGCGGGACTTGCTCGCGAGTGCGCTAGAAATATTTTGCCTGAATACACCCCTACTCGCCTACACATGCAAGGAACGCTACGGAGTTTTCTAACGTATGTAGGTCTGCGAGGACAGGAAGAAACTCAACTAGAGCATCGTTTAATTGCACAGTCAATTGGAAAACTCTTAGCCGAGCAGCTCCCCGTGGTTATAAAAGCAATTCAGGAGGTAAACGACACGGGGCTACAGGGATGGGCGTTTTTAAATAAACCCTGTTAGGATAGAAAGTTCGCAGCGGGCCTAATCAAGCCCGCTTGCTACTCAAATTCCTGGTTGAGGCCTCCAAGGATCCTGTTCCTGTGTTCGAGATTTTGCAGCAAGAGCAGAAGCTGCTTGCTGAGCTTGCATAAACTGCATTGCGCGTTTGTACTGCTCTACTTCAGCTTCCAGCTTTTGTGTTTGAGCTTGAGCCCAGTCCGAAGCATTTTTTGTTAGTCCGTCTAGAACATTGTCGGGATGAGGAAAGTTAAAAAATACGCCGATTCCTTGATCAGTTGGAATTTTTTGCCCATTGCTGCTTTCAGCTAATGCCGAAAGAAAGACATGAGATTTTTCCAAAGATATATTTGAAAAGAAAGCTAGCTGTACAGGGTCAACTAAACCTTGATTTTTTTCGTATAAAGTCGCAAAGCAACTAGTTACACGCGTTGCCTGCTCCCGCTTGATTTCCTCTTCGCTTCGTCGTTTTTCGACGACAGCGGCACCCCCGAGAATACCGCCTGAAAACGCTAAGGCGGCTCCCACGTATTGAGGAGCTGTAAATGCTGTGGCAATCCCAGCGGCTCCGCCCAGAATCAGAGCGAAAGGAATCGTTTTAATTTTTTGCAGGATCATGTTTCTGAAATGCAGTTTCCCAAAGAAGGGGGTCAGGGTTTTGCGCGAATTCAACTGGGCTTGGAAGCCGATCTGGGCCATAGGAAGCCCTATCGGATGTTAGATCATAGGCCTTTAGTCGTAAACCAGTGACAGCCGGTAATCCATTTTTAAACGTCAGGCCACAGCTAGAAAGCTTGAGAATGTTAACCAAAGCTTCTCGCGTTCTTTCTACAAACCGAGGTTTAGCTGCGGCTTTGTACCCGCAAGCCTTACAGAAGTTAACGTAGCTCGCATACAGCTCTGAGTAAGAGTCTTTGACGTACAACCCCCGCTCTGCCTCGTCCGTTGAGGGCTTAGAAGCACCCCTACCAATGACCGTAGCCGAATTAGGGGAGTACAAACAGCACTCTCCCAGCCAGGATACAAACTGATTATTGAACATCAACGCTTCGATGTTCGTTTTTGCAATGGAAGGTACGTGCTTAACCGGGTTAGCCAAGATGTCACGCATTTTATCGTGGCTTAGGCTAAGAGCCCATGTCACAATGCCACTCATTTCCGGGACAAAGGAACCCGCTAAGCGGTCCTCGTGGACGCTGAGGAGTTCTCGCCGCTCGCTTGGGGGCACTACCTTGTCCATCACAATAGTGAGTCGGCGACGCTCCAAACCGCTACTGGAGTCGTTTGAGGAGATGTGCTCATTACTTGCAATGCAAACTAAGCACTCCGGTTTAAAGCTGATAATTTCTTTACCGTATTTACGTTCCGCACGTAGCGTGTCTGATGCTGATGTAAGTTTCTTAAGTACATCCATTCGTTTGTTGTAGTTTGATTCGTCTGTCAGTAGCAACAAACGCTTTCCAATAAGGTTATAAGTCTCGAATTTATTTGTTTCAATGATTTCCAAACTTGATGTGTGAGAACCGCTGAAACCAGCTAAGGCAATCATCAACTGCTGCATTGTTGATTTACCCGTTCCACCTGGGCCTACAAGGTGTAGGAACCTTTCACCCGCCGTATAGCCGGTCAGCAGCGCTCGACAAAAAGATTGAATCAACAGAGCTTGACCCGTATCTAGGGCTTGAGTTACCCATTTAAGAAACTCAGGGCATTTCGCTTCGGGGTCGTAATCGTAAGCAAGTTTGCTACGAAGATACAAATCTTTTTGCTGCCCCGCTTGAAAGTCAAAAGTTTCGCTGTCTAGTACACCGTTTTGAAAAGGAATGTACTTACGTCCCTTAGACCATATGCTGCGACGTCCACCATCGACGGATCTCAACAACTTGGCTTTAAGAATTTGAAAGACACTGCTTACCGTGGCAGAGTTGTATTTGGACATAACTCCAGCGGTAACAAAGCTGTCTAGCGCACGAATAATGCGCCGCTTGATATGTTGCTCATCTTGCGCATACCAGACACCCAAATCGTTGTCATAAGTATAAAATTGGTCTAGGTTGCTGTCGTAAATAAAATCATCACCCTGATTTGTGACAATGATGTCAGCTACATCGTTTTCAGAAAATTGACGATTATTAGTACCGTTTGTGTTTTGTAGGTTAATAAGCTGCGTAGGGCTTTGCGGCGTATTCATAGTGCTTTGAGGTGACGGTGTAGATGTAGATGTAGATGTTGTTGGGGACTGCACGATAGGACCTAAATTAAAGTCCTCAGCAGTCAGAATTGAATTAGTAGGAACTGCCCTGGTCTGTTTAAGAACTTCCCTGATTGTCTCGGGGACTTTCTGTTCGTATAAACCGCGATCTTGAGATCGGACTTTTTTCCAAGCAGCAGCGGCGCCTAAGTCGGAGGCTAGGGACACGGCGGGCAAGAGGTCCGCTGCCCCATGAATTGAATTTAAAATTCGATTAAATTTGCCATCCATATCGTGGGGGTAGTCGTAGATAGCATAGAACGCATCCTGTGCCACCGTCAAGGGGGACACGCATACAGTTACATTATTTGCCGCTACCCAATTCGCCCAACCTATAAGCTCTTTAAATACGGCAGCCATTGTGGAAGAACGGTCCTCCACTGGCTCTCCATTCAAAACTGAGCGGACAGTTTGCGAAACCAAACCTTTTAGTTCTAGTCCCTCCGCACTAATAGGAGTGTTCTGCAGAATGTCCTCTGGATCGCCACCAGTGCCTTGGTTGACTGACGGAAGGGAAGAGTATGCGCTATATGCTTCGTCTATCTTCTGCGATGGAATGAATTTATCTGTCTGGAGAAGAATCGCTTCTGGTGTTCTAGCCCCGTAGAAGAGATTGGGGCATTGCGTGGCCCTGATATCAAACCCCGGAATCTGCTTGCAGATTTCCCGCGTAAACCATTGGTAAAAACCCGCGTCAATAATCGGTTTTTCTAAACCAAAGACTAAACGAAACCGTGGCCAACCTTCCGCAGTCGAGGGCGAGTCATACGCAAAAGTAAGGTATTTTTTACATAGGTCTAGTTCAAGAGCTTGTTCAAAAGTTAACTCTTGTTTTTGAATTTTATCTCCTGCAGCATCCTTACCATCAGCTTGATTATCAATATCGACGATAATCATGCCAGCTTGAATTAAACCGGTGTTATTCCGTTGACGTTTTCCTTCGACTAAGTGCCACGCACATAACCCCGAACTACGTCCGATCTCTTCGGCTAGGTCGCTGATGGATATACATACAGGTTTCCAATTTTCATTAAAGGCTGTGAAGTTGCCCCCGGCTGAAATTTTGCCTGTGTTTTTATCTAAGTGGGAGGCGACCTTTTTGTTTATGGAGCAAATGTAGTTCATAGATTGGCGTAGAATGTTCCCTAGTATGCCCCGGATCGCTCGGGGCGCCAAGGGAAGTAAGCATTAAGTTCCAGCTTATCTCCTCTTCAGCCGGGAAAACCTATTCTAGTTTCCGTTCTGGGCCGCACTCTGCTGTTCGTAGTACTGTTTGACAACTTCGAACCAAGCGGCCTGGTCTTTCTCGACTTCTGTTTCCCCAAAAGTAAAAATTTGAGTATTAAATTCTTTTATTGCAGTCGTAACAATAATTTGTGTCTTTGAAATTTTAAGGCCTAGACAAGCCTCTGCTGCTGCTTTGTAAGCAGCTAGCTGAAGCTTTGTTTTCTTTGTTTTGAATACTCCCGAAATTAAAGCTTTTCGTGTTCGTTCATCAATGGGCTGGTCTTTCTTGGGGAACCTAGCTGCATAGGGACCATTACTTGTTTTAAAATCAGCCAATATAACTTCAGCATTTTCGTTCATATAAATAAGATCACAGCAACCGGCGTAGCCATGCCCCGTGGCTGAATCGTAGTAGTGGATACGTCCTACCCCATCGTTGCCTACATATTTTGACCAACGCGGCTGGTTAAAGGGTTTTTCAGACCACAGAACCCTCCCGCCTTCTAAAAGTTCGTCTAAAAGTTCAGGAACCCCTTGCCAGAAAGGATCGTAACGCTCAGGAGGAACGACACGCAGTCCGCGCAAGTAGTTTTCTACGCTGTTGTGTATCCAAGTTCCTCTCGTCGCAGCCTCGTCTGCTACACCAGGGTTTAGCTGGTTCCATTTAGCAAGTTTTATCTGCGTCTCTTGTGATTGAGTGGCCGTAAGAATTGAGGTTACAGATGGTAAAGGTTTGGGAACCCCGTCACAAATGTAGTGCCTTAAACCGTTAACCGTTACACGTGTGTCGGACACTGGTTTGTGTCAATTTGGATTTATTCTAGAACGAATTAACTAATGCGTTTGGACCTGACTGAGTATCATCATCGTCATCATCGTTATTATCATTGTCTTCATTATCTATGAAAAATTCCTGCTGCTGGTATAGATAGTTTTTATTTCGCTGCTCTAACTCGTTTAATAGGTACAGACCCGCTGAAAACGATTCTCCCACAATTTCTGCGCAGGTCTCTGCGTCCCTTGCGTTTCCGTGGTGATCGATGCACTCTGTTAAAAGTTGCTGGCTAATTAAGAGAGCAGATAATCTGTCGAGCTTTGCATTTTGCATTACCTGCAGCTCGATCAAATGTTCCAGCAGGGAATCTAACCGCCGTTTCATGGGCAGACACTTTTCGGACATTGCCACCCTACTTCAAAATCAATTTCTGTCTTAACGTCTGCTGCCCCTCCTTTTTGAAACACAAACCACGCAGAAGTTACAGAGTCTTTTAATTGCTTACCATCCGCACGAAAAGAAGGGCGAGGACTCAAAATAATTAGGTTTGTTAGAGCACTTGTTTTGAGAAAAGCTTCGCGTTTCCGCGTGGGCTCTAAAAACGTAATTCGATCTAGCAGGCAAACTCCTTTGCGAGCAACGGCTAGACCGTAGTCCGTAACCCAATCTGTATTTTCTTTTAATCCTTGTGTAATTGCTACCACCCAGTCCACATCGTTTTTATATTGCAACCACCATTCGGGATCTTGAACCACATTTTCCTGTGAGTTGTTGCGAGTTTCTGACAGTCCACAACGTTTTAGTTCTTTTGCCAGCTCGCCTGTATAGTCCGTCGGAAGCAAAATTGAGCCCTTACACAACTGCCGTTGGGCAATAGGATTAAATATAAAGTTTGGAACTTGGTAAAAGGACATGGACGGCGTTGAGAGCTTGGAACGATTACGAAGCTGGATGAGTCTAGAACAAGAGTTTCTGCATAAACAATTCTTGGCTCAGGCGGGGAAGCTTGATAAAAAAGAGCTTGTAGAAATTTTAGAGATACTTCATGCAAACTACCTTATAAGGGGCAGTTTATTTCTACGGCTTTCTAGGTGGTGTCAACGCCAAGGCTATCCTTTACCTGATGCAGACGAAATTACAAACCCAAATCAATAAAAAAGGCGCCGTAGCGCCTTCGTGTCCTCTGTTCGTCAGTATAGGTTAAAAGTCCAAACCTGCAGCTTTCAGAGCTTCTTTCTGCTCCTCAGTCAGTTCTTTCTTTTGAGCTTTCTTAGATGAGGGCGGCTCACTTTCCTCAGAAAGCTTCCCAGCAATCGCGGCTGATGGCGGGAGAGACGCAAAACTCCCTCCCTGAGTCTCCAGACGCTTCGGATAGGTCTCGACAAACTCCGATTTAAGCTTCGCGTGGTCCTGCCCAAGAGGTAGCTCGACCAGATTGCTAGAGGGGATAGCGCTACGAAGTGCAGAAGATACCAAATCTCCTCCATCGTTTTCCAACCAGGTAGCAATGTCTTGAATAAGCTTTGTTTCTTCAGAGCCATGTGTAGGGCGGTCTTTAAATTCCAAGGCATTGAAATTAATTTTCGCACCATCCGCTCCGGTAACGGGATCCCGCTCGTTGAAGCTTTTCGTTACAAACTTCGTGCTTGTAATGATTTCTCCAACATTGATACGGTTGTTGTAGAGCGTTTGGAAGTACGAAATAAAATTCTTCTGACTTGATTTACCAGAAATAATACAGGTAGATACACAACGAGGAGGCAGAAGACGGTGGCTAGGGCTAACACCGATAAAAGCAACCCGAATAAATTCTTCATGGGAGCGCATACCCAAGTTTCCGAAAAACGGGGTGAATCCCAACAGAACAAATTCGATTGGTATCCCGTTATCGTTTGCATCCGTGATCGCTGAGTCGGGATCAGTATCGGATTTCCAACGACGTGCTTGAAGATCAATTCGGAGACAGTGTGGGGGGATTTGACAGAGAATCTCATCAGCGGAAAATTTACCAGCAATGAAAACCATGAGTAGTTACCAGGTCAGAGGGAGAAATCAACAGAACCAATAGCAGCCGGAGATACCCGACCTTTTTCGGGATCGGCTGCCTTTTTAGGGGCAACCTTAGAAGCTTTTGGGAGGTAGAGAACTTTGTCTAAGTTGTAGTTAAGGTAAAATTTATCTTCTTTTTCGCTAGTGCTTACCTTACCTATTGCAATAGTAGGGGTACCGGGAGCCAGATCCGCTAGTTGTTTTGAAAGTTCAGCCCAAGCTGTGAGCTTAAACCAATTCGTCTCCCCTTCCTGACCTTGCCAAGCTAGAGATCGATTTGTGACGGTAGTATCAGATAATTCAACTTCTTCAACCTTAGGACCCAGCCCACCCGTGGCCATAAAAAGGTTTACCGCTAAAAGATCATCAAAATTATCATTTGTGACAACGAGCATCGGCTGCATTTGTAAAACGCCATCCGGGGTTGGTCGGGTAGGACCTAGAGCCAGTACAGTCTGTTTCTCTTCTAAGCCCTGTAGTAGTTTTCCTACATAATGATCTTTACCTTGAATAAGTTGGACTTTGGTAGCAATACGTTTGTCGCTAGAGGGAAGAGACTCTGCTAAAACGTTCACAGTACCTTCGTTTATCTCAGCTGCCGCCGTGACTCGAAGGCCTAAGGTGAAGACATTCATTCTTTAGGTTGCGGTAAATTGTTGAGCGGTGTACGTTGAGTGCCGAGGCTATCTGCGCAATGCCGACGCCCTGGCTTCGGTAGGCTACTACCATTTGGAGGTCCCCGCCAGTCAGTTTTGAAGCTTTGTTAGTTTTGTATGCGTTATGGTACGGATTTATACAGTGCTTGTCTCCGCATGTTGTTTTGACAAAGTTATCTCTATTCATATCCATATAGTCAAGTATTAAAGGACGTAAGTAATAACGACACCCGAACGCATATGTAACAGGTACGTTGTGTAAAAACGAACCCTCCCATAAACAACATTTTTTATAGTTAAAGTCACTAAAAGCTAATCGTCTAAATATTTCGCTTAAACGACTTTCTTTAGCTGGGCCATAAGTTAGTTCTATTTTGTCTACTTTTAAACTTCTAGATATGTCTTGAGCTTGCGCCTGAGCGTGGGGGGCATCGTTTGCTTTTATTCCTAACGCAAGTTTTTTATTTTGTTTTAAAAGATTTAGTGAATAATTAAAAGTCATGTTGTTATTTCTAAACCGTTTAAGTCGGCCCCCAATAACAATTGAGGGCCTCGGGGTCAATAGCGTCCGCTGTAGATATTGGTTGCGTGTCCTTTCAACCCGGAAGTAATATCCGAGGCAGATTTGCCTGTTCCGAGCCAATCGCTTACTTCTTGAGCGGCAGGGGTCCGACCGAAGTAGGCTTGATATCCTTGTTTAATCGCAGATTCCCGATCACTTTCAGAGGCAGCCGCAGGAGCGGCAGGGGCAGGGGCAGGGGCAGGTGAAGGGGAACCACCCGCAGCTTTTTGCTGCTGAGCATAACCCAGAAGACCTTCTTTAATAGCCTCTAAGGATTTACCAGTGCCCTGCCAGTCTTTTACTTCACTTGCTTGTGCGGGACGCCCCAAGTATTCTTGATAATACTGACCAATGGCTTGTGTGCCGGCAGTGGAGGTGGAGTGTTCTTTTAAGCCAGTTTGAATTTCTGCCAGAGTCTTGCCAGTGCCCTGCCAATCGGTAATCTCAGACGTCTGTGGTGCACGCCCTAAATACTGCTGGTAATAACCTTTAATTGTTTCTTGCTCAGGAGTTAAGCCGGGGACCTGAAGCTTGGGTTCTTCTTTAGGGCGTTCTTCTTTAGGGCGTTCTGCTCTAAGATCTGGCTGGTTTACCATGTTAATAATGTTTTGAAAAGAAGGAATGGCAGAGCCCACTCCCTTTGTAGCAGGAGTTGCAAAAGTTTTTGTAACGCTACGAGTTGCTGTCCGAGGAGCTTTGTAACCTAAAACTCCCCCGCGTCCCTTTTGAGTCTCTTGCGTAGTAGCCCGCTCTAAAGGCAGCCCAAATTCGTTGTCTTGCGTTTGGGGGGAGCTTGCTTCGAGTTCGTCAAACAAACTCATCAGGTCCGCAGCTTTAAGGCCGAACCGTTCTCCGGCTTTGTCTAGCGAGCCAGTCGGAAAACCTTTGTAAGTAGAAACTGTCATTAACTTAGCGCCTGTTTAAATTGAGTATAAATCATTTTGCTGCTGGATATCCACTTGGTTTCGCACCACCAAAAGGAGACACCGCTGTGGTCGCACGCTGCTGTAGAGGTTTAAATCCAGCAAATTCTGCAACTCCTGCAGCGCCTCCCGTCAATCTTGCTTCTGAGGTGTCCTTGGGTTTTTTATTGGATTTGGTTATATCGCCTAGAACAGGAAAATAACCTAGAAGTACAGAGCCTTCGTCGTCCTCAGGAGCTAAGGCGCGACTAAAAATGTCACCGGCAAGACGAGTAGCCATTTTGCTTAAAGCTTTCGTTTTAATCTATGTATTCTAGTTTTCTTTAAACATTCGTCTAAGATTAAAGCCGGGGCCTACCACGCTGCATAGTGTTTTAGCCATACTTCTGGCGTCCTCGTGTCGTGTAAATCTTTGAGCTTTTGTCAGGTTAGAAGTTAGTTGTACAACTTGTTTAGTCTTGTAGTTCAAGCAGTCAGCAACAAACTGATCCCCGTGCAAAATAATCCAGACCTCTTGGAAGCGTAAGAGGGGCATCACTTCGACTTCTGCTTGAGTATACAGTCGACCTGAATACGTTACATGTTTTTTGCTGTTCCTGCTACTTTTATTTTTTTTTTAACGTCTACCGTTACTTGAGGTGCAGCATAAGTAGTTAACTTTTTTCTGAGGCTACGCGCAGCGTTAGCCGCTTTTAGTGCGGAGTCAAAGCGCTCCGTGGTAACACAGTAGTAAAAAGCTGTTTTGATACATCCTACGTAACCCAGTTCAGTTTTAGCAGTGTAAATTTCTTTATCAAGGAGCAGAGGGAGTTCAAGGGTTTCCATTTTTCTTGGCGGAGGGTGAAACTATAGCTCAGTTTTATTTGTCGGCCCAGGTGTCCCCCACGGAAGCGTCTGCTTTTGCCGGAACTTGCTTCAAAACAGTTTCAGCCGCTTCTTTCATACATTGTTCAAGAATTTTCTTATAAAAGTTTTCTTTTCCTTCTTTAACTTCTACAACAATTTCGTCATGCACACAAGCAATTAAGTGAGCTTCATCGTTTAAATACTCCCCGAATTTAACAATAGATAATTTTAAAATATCGGCTCCTGCCCCTTGAATTAAGGTGTTCGCACAAGCCATCATCTGAGCATCGTCGTATGACAGGAGACGTCTTCGTTTTATTGGAGTTCTAACGTAGCACCAACCTTCCTCAACCATCGCTGCCCTTTCCCTGTGCCACTGGCGTAGCCGAGGATAAGCCGTGTGAAACGCCGTGTGGGCGATCTTTGCTTCGGATAAAGATATTACTTTGCCGCTTTGAGCGGCATACGTTTTGTACTTTCGGTATCCCATACCGTAAAGCAGGGCAAAGTTCAACGTCTTGCCCTCTTGCCTTTGCTTGTACTCCACCGCATCTACGGGAATTTTATAAATTAAACTAGCTGTGACTTTATGTAAATCTTCACCTTCTTGAAAGGCTTTAATCATCTGGGGTATTCCGATAAGTTCAGCCCCAAGCCGAAGTTCGATCTGGGAAAAGTCGCAGATAACAAACTTAAATCCCTGTGTAGGTATAAAGCACGCCCTGAACTCGTCTCCACGGGGGACTTGCTGTATGTTCACGCCATAAACTGATTTTTTAACTTTTGCTGTAGTTCTTTTAGCTCCCGAAGAAGTAAATCTTCCACTGTTAGCTCCGTATTGATTATACCCGCTGTGAATCCTATGTGATATAGGATTAATGTTATCAATTAACTTGTCTACATGCTCCAAGCGTGTTTCTGTTTTGACCCGTTTTCTGTACAAGTTTAGAAGTGGGTCCTCGCTATCAAATTCTGCTAGTGCTACTTGATTTAACGTAGATTTTCCCGTTGCGGGATCTGTTGGTACATGAATACCAAGAGCACTAAAGTATCGGAGACACTGTACATTCGATCCTGGGTTAAATTCTTTTTTAGGTTTTTTACCTATTGCAATTGCTTCATTCGCATCTCTAGGTAGTTTTAAATCGTCAGGTAATAGGGTGTCTAAATTTTCACAAAAAGTTTGAGTAATTAAATGTAATTCATTTTCAATAGTCTGCTTTAACAATTTTAATTTAGCAATGTCAACACCAAATCCTCTGTGACACATTAAAGCTACAGGGCGTATACATTTTGATTCTAAAGTATATACTTCAATTAGATTTTCTTCTACCAACTCTGCTAGCTGGGAGGACGCCACGCGTGGGAGCACATCAACGTCTTTGGCCGCGTAAGCAATTTGTTCTTCAGTAAGGCACTCTTGAGACCAATCAGTCAATCGTTGTTCCTTGTCTATTTGCTCCTCTAATCTTCTTTCAACAACCGCCTTTAGGCTGCAGCTGACGTCAGCAAAATAAGGTTTTTTTGCTTGAGGGGATATTCTTTTTTCTTTAAAGCCAGCGCGAAGGCATCGTTCAGCTACATACGTGTCAAATATTTTATTTTTAAAATCGATACCCAGTTTGAGGTTAAACTGCAAATCGAAATTTAAGTTGTGACCCACGATCATTTCGCGGGTTTCTAGGTAATTTTTTAATTCTTGAATGTCTGCAAGTTTAAATAAATCGAAGACATAAACCGTTCGATCGGTTTCCTTTTCCTCAGTATTACAAAGTTGTAATAATCGGGGACGCGCAATGCGAGCATCTAAACCTGTCGTCTCGTAATCTAAACAAATTTTTTTAAATTCTTTCAGAGCTTGCAGTGCTTCCTTGGCCTGTTGCTGCGTCGTTATGTAATTGATTTGCATGTGAGGTGTGTAGAAGACAAAAAAAAGAGGCGCCCCTTAGGACGCCCCTAGTGTAACCTCAAGCTCCGCGCTTGCTCCAGTAACCAATAAGGTAATCTTCAATGTCGTCCCACATGCGGGATACCTGCATACCGGTGTCAGTCAGTGTTACATGATAAACCTTCCGCCGGAGAAAATGAGAGTGAGGCGTTAGCTCCTTGTCCTCTGGTCCAAATACAATCTGCTCATTCATCACCGCAAGCCCAGAGCGCACGAGGAAGGACAGCCCATCACGAAGGGAGGTGTACATGGGCGAAGCGTGGTAGCAGTCGGCGCGAAGCGCACCTGGGGATGCGCTGTGAGTCCCTAGGGAGCCGTCCGCTTTTCGGCAGAATCCCTTAAAACAAGCGCAACTGCTGGGCAGGCCAGCGTCATCCAATAGGTTCGCCACCGTAACTGCGGTTTCTTTGAGAGTTACGCTATCTGCACAAACAAATAAAAGCGCAGCCGCTCCTGCGGTTTTTACGTTTCGATTTGCCAGCAGCATATTAAAGGTCTCATCCACTGTCAGTTGCTTGACTGGATGGTACCCAATGGATGAGCGCCCCGTCTTGGTATAAGTCCGACGTGGCTTAGCGGGTTTGTAAATAGCCAGTTTCGCAGCTAAGGTCGCAAGTTGGGGATTACGCTGTTCAACACTGAGGTTAAATAGTTTTTTAGCATCGAACAATTTGTGATCGACATGCTGGGTGATGTCGACCGAAATTGTAGGGTTTTTTGCCGCAACGGAAAACAAAGCCGAGACTTCATTTTTTTCAAGGGGGAGGTCGCCGAGGGTGAATTCGAGATTCATGTCAGTTTGGCTGATCAAGACATGTCGACCTTACTAAGAATGCACTCATAAGGGAAGGGGAACCCGAGATTTCTTTAGGTTTCTAAGAATTATTGGTAGGTTATAGCTTTCCATTTCAATACACCATTTACTACCCCATAACAAACTTGTAGTGCTTTAGAGCCGTCATCGTACCTGAGTGCACCGATAAACGCTTTCTCCATTAGTCTGTCTGCTTGCTCGTCCGTTATATCCAAAGAGTCATTCCGTTGTTTCGCATAAGATCTTGTTATTTTGTTTACATCTTGACTATCTTGTTGCTGTTTGAGCAAAGGTTTGTTTTCCATAAAAACTACAACAGGATTTGTTGAAAAACATTAGAGGATTCGGGGTCGTTTTGGGGGTCCACCACATGCACTTCATCACTAAATTGTTGTAGTACATCAGCTTCCATTCCTATGCAGAAAGCGTAGAAATTAATACCTTGCTCTTCTTTAAAGTTATTGAGACGGCGTACAAACGCATCGGGTACGTTTGCTTGGCCATCAGTAATTAATAGTACGTCTGCTTTTGGATCGATGTGAGCTTTTGTCATAGCGTGGTCCAATACCGCAGTGAACGAAGTTCCACCCGCAGTTCGCCACGTAAGAATAAAGTCCAGTAGCTCTTTATTATTTTTACGGTTACTGTCAAGCACTAAACTTTCACAAATTTTGGCGTCAAATAGATGAATTTGAATTTCTCGTTTTTGTCTGAGACATTCGTCTGCAATGACAAAAGCTATTGCTTTTGACCACAGTTCTGATTCTCCAGTCATTGAGCCAGAGATATCAATGTACATCACTACGGGTCCTTTACTAACATCTTTAGACTTTGCTTCGTAATCTTTAGTCAACAAAGTTTTTTGTGAATATTTAAGAGCGAACAAGGCACGCCCTTCTTGCGTGGCCGCCAACGCGATCTCAATGGGGAATGCTTTAGTTACTTCGTCAGAAAACTTGGCCCCCACTATGTCGCTATAGTTCGCTTGAGTCTTTTTAGCCCGTCTCCTGTCA
>Ga0315276_10001977_pt1 | contig 18609 bp, 18 predicted proteins | sample YL17G05_0_MG_FD_204542 | JGI IMG/M metagenome (GOLD analysis project Ga0315276, IMG submission 204542) | Sediment microbial communities from Yellowstone Lake, YNP, Wyoming, USA - YL17G05_0 | ecosystem: Environmental > Aquatic > Freshwater > Lake > Sediment | place: USA: Wyoming | collected... | reverse complement strand
CTTTTTAAAATCTCTTTTGTTCTCTGATAGGGAGTTCTGCTAACAATAAAAATCTTTCCAAAACTATGGTTTGATTTGAACTTTTTTAAACAATTAATATTTTGAGAAATTAAAGGGGCTTCAATATTTTTTTGTATTGACTCATAATGTTTAAGTCTTTTATTAATATACTTTTTAATAGTTAAACCTTTTGGAAAAAGATGCTTATTTTTTAACCATTCAAACTGTTTTTCTACATTTCCTAGTCGTGATCCCCCAACACAATTTTGAGTGTAATAAGAATAAAAAGAATCATCTGGATTTTCTAATTCACTTAAAGGAACACCTAAGCTAACGAGAGCATGAACATAAGATAAGAATTTTAAAGGTTCTGTATCTACAATTACCCCATCTAAATCACTAAACAAGGCCCTAACTTCTATGGCCTTTTCATTTAAGTTTATTATGAGGCAATATTGTTCTGTTTTCATAAATATTAGAAGAGGGAAAGATTTATATATAATTGCCACATTTTTTTGATAATATGTGGTAAAATGGATATAGTAATAGAATTTGGAAAAATATATGATCTTTCAGAAAAACAGACAAGAATCTTAAAAGCCCTAGAATTTGAAGATCTAACTGCGCGCAAGTTATCTAAACAAACGCAAATCCCTATAGGCAGAATCTATGAATATATTAACAACCTTTTTTCTTTAGGATTAATATCCAAGTCCAAGAAAAAACCCGCTGTATACTCTTTCTCTAATAAAGAGGACAAAATACAAAATTTTATTAAAAACAAATTTAAAGAAACAGCTGAAAAAGAAGCGAGGGTCCTTTCAATTCTTGAAAAAAGTCCTGGTGAAGTAAAATTATTAACTGCACGGGAAGATTATATTTTAGAGTCTAGAAGAATATACGATGAAGAAGACAAATTTTTTTTTATAGAAAGGGCAGAAACAGTTCCTTTTTATTTTTATCCCGAAGATGATGAAGATTATAAGAGAGTAAGAAAATTTATTAAGAAAAAAAGAGAATTAACTCTTGGAAATGATTCTTTGGAAAAGCTCTATAAAGATAATTATTTTTGCAACTTAAAAAAAGATAAGAAATTTATTTCCATAACCAATTTAAAATCAATAAATAAATTTTTTGAAATTATGAAAAGGGCATTGGGAGAAGAAAAATTTAAGAAAAATGTTAGAAGGATAATTCGTTTAATTGAAAGTAAAAATATTCATTGTAAGATTGTTAAAGAAGAGTACCCCTACTATCTTGTCATAACAAAAAATCTTGTTTTAATTTGTTTTTTTACTTCTGGAAAGGTAATCAATCTCTTAATAAGAGACAAAGGAGTAGCAGAACAATTCATAGTTTTCTTTGAAAATTCATATAGAAATGCAGATTACGCTGCAAAATTTCTAAAAAAATCCTTAAAGGAGAGATAAACCTTAAAAAGCCTTAACTGGATTCTCTTTTTATTAGGTTTTTAATTAATCCAAATGTTCCTGCCCCTGCAGCGGAAACTCCTGAGGTAAATAATCCAATTGTAAAAAGAACATAGCCTGTTGAAGCGCCTTTATTAAGGTATTCAACTGCTGTTTTAATCTCTGAATCAGAAGAATAAATAACGTCTCTTTCATTAACTAAGGATTCATACATGATGGCTTTTTGTTCTATTTCTGAAACTTTTATATCCTTTAATCTTGAGTTTCCTAATTCTGCTACTTCATTGTTTATTTTCATGACTCTTTGTGGGACAAGACTTTCATTATACTCTGCTCTTTTTATTTCATTTTTCATAATTTTTGCGCAAGTGCCTAAACCAATTGCCCCCGCTAATATTAAAACTAGGCTTGTTTTTGTTTCCATAAAATAAGCATAAAAACAGGATTTAAATTGTTTTTTATACTGAATTATATATGTTATTTTTTAAGTGTTTCTAAGTTTTAAGAAAATCGCGAGAGCTCCAAACCTTAAATTGCTCTTTTGTCCTTCAGAATACTTTAAAAATATGGTTTTACTGATAGAATAATGGATGAACAAATTAACTTCAAAGCCATAGAAAAAAAGTGGCAGGAGAAATGGGAGAAGAAAAAGATATTTCAGGTTAAGGAAAGCAAGAAAAAGAAATTTTATGTGCTAGAAATGTTTCCTTATCCTTCTGGAAGCGGGTTGCACATGGGACATGCTTTTAATTACACAATAGGAGATATTTACGCAAGATTCAAAAGAGCGCAAGGGTTTAATGTATTATATCCAATGGGTTATGATTCTTTAGGCTTGCCTGCTGAAAATGCAGCAATAAAAGAAAAAATCCACCCTAAAAAATACACAGATACTTCTGTTAAAAATTTTATTAAGCAGCAGAAAGCATTGGGATTAAGCTATGACTGGAGCAGGATGGTTAAAAGCCACGAGCCAGATTATTATAAATGGGACCAGTGGATTTTCTTGAAAATGTTTGAAAAAGGGCTGGTTTACAAGAAAAAAGCTTCTGCTAATTTCTGCCCAAAATGCAATTCAGTTTTGGCAAATGAGCAGGTGCATAATGGAAAATGCTGGCGTCATGAAGATACAGATGTTGAAACAAAAGAGCTTGAGCAGTGGTTTTTTAAAATCACAGATTATGCAGAAGAGCTTTATGATAAAATTGACAGCCTGAACTGGCCTGAAAGAATTAAAATAATGCAGAAAAATTGGATTGGAAAATCTTATGGAACTGAAATTGATTTTGTCATCAATGGAAAAAAATGGCCCATATTTACAACCCGCCCAGACACAATTTATGGCGTTACTTTTATGGTTATTTCTGCCCAGCATCCAAAGCTTTTAGAAATAACTTCTAATGATAAGAAAAAACAAGTTGAAGAGTTTGTTAAGAAATGCCAAAAAGCAGGAAGCGCAGAAGAAACTGAGAGATTAGAGAAAGAAGGTGTTTTTACCGGCTCTTTTGCAGAAAATCCTTTGACAAACGAAAAAGTTCCGGTTTATGCAGGCAATTTTGTTTTAGCTGATTATGGTTGCGGAATGGTAATGGCTGTTCCTGCTCATGACCAGCGCGATTTTCAGTTTGCAAAAAAATATAATTTGTCAATTAAAGAAGTTGTTAAAGGAGAGAAAAGCAGCATAAAAGAAAAAGCTTATGTTGATGAAGGAATTTTAGTGAATTCTAATAAATTTGATGGCTTAAACAGCAAAGATGCAATTAAAGAAATAACAAAAGAACTTGAAAAGAGAAAATTAGGGAAGGAAACTAAAAACTTTAGATTAAAAGACTGGCTTGTTTCAAGGCAGAGATACTGGGGAACTCCTATTCCAATTGTTTATTGCGAAAAATGCGGGATTGTTCCTGTTAGCGAAAAAGAGTTGCCTATTAAACTTCCTGAAAAAGTTAAATTTGGAATCGGAAATCCGTTGGAAACTGCAAAAAATTGGATAAATACAAAATGTCCGAGATGCAAAGGAAAAGCAAAAAGAGAAACAGACACAATGGATACTTTTGTAAATTCTTCATGGTATTTTTTAAGATATTGCGACAGCAAGAACAAAAAACAGATTTTTGACAAGAAAAAAGTTGCTTATTGGATGCCAATTGACCAGTATATCGGCGGAGCAGAGCACGCCTGCATGCACTTGATTTATTTTAGATTTTACACAAAATTTCTGCGAGATTTAGGATTACTGAACATAGATGAGCCTGCTCTAAAGCTGTTCAATCAGGGAATGCTGCATAAAGATGGAGTTGTAATGTCAAAAAGCAAAGGAAATGTGGTTTTGCCAGAAGAAGTAAGTGAAAAATATGGAATAGACTCAGCGAGATTATTTCTTGTTTCTTTAGCTTCTCCTGATAAAGATATTGAATGGAGCGAACAGGGAATCCAGGGAAGCTTGAGATTTATTAATAAGGTTATAGAGTATTTTGAAAAAAACAAAACAAAATTTAAAAATGAAAAATCTTCTGAGAGAATAGCAAGCAAGCTTAACAGCTCAATAAAAGAAATAACAGAAGATATTGAAAATTTCAGATATAATCTTGCAGTTATTAAATTAAGAGCGGTTTTTGAAGCTTTTGAGCAAGAAAAAGAAATAAGCAAAAAAGATGCAGAAGTTTTTTTAAACCTTCTTTCTCCATTCTGCCCGCACATTGCAGAAGAGTTATGGAACAAGCTAGGACACAAGGATTTTATCAGCTTGGCAGAATGGCCAAAAGCAGATGAAAAGAAAATTGACAAGAAGTTTGAAATTCAAGACAAAGCCACAGAAAAATTAAAAGAAGACATCAACAACATCAAGAGAATAATTGAAAGCAAAGGAAAAAAAGCAGAGAAGGTTTATGTTTATGTTCTTCCAAAAGAACTTGAATTTTATAAAGGGCTTGAAAATGAAGGAATAAATGTATTTTCTGTTGCTGACAAAAGCAAATATGACCCTCAAAATAAAGCAGGAAAAGCAAAGCCAGGCAAACCTGCGATTTATTTGGAGTAAAAATGCCAAAAAACTCAATTCACAAGCTCCGGAAAAACCTTTTAAACAAAAATTTCAGAAGCAAATTTTTCTCTCAAAACACGCAAAATTTTGAAACAAATGTTCTGAAAATCATAAGCAAAGTTAAAACTAAAAAATTTAAAATTTATGTTGTTGCTGGAAACTTTCTTGGAAAGAAGCTAATGCCGTATGATTATGACTCTTTTTCTGCAACAAATCTGCTTGCTGCAACTAAACAACAAGGTTATGAGATTATGCTTTTTTTAAATAAAGCAAGACTTGAATTTTTATCTCTTCCAGCTTTAATGCATATACTTTTGCATGAAATTGAGCATGTAAAACAAGCTGAAAAAAACGCAAAAGAGTATCTGCTTTCTATGCTAAATGACAAAATTTCAAGAAAATTAGAAAGAGAAGCTGATAAAGCTGCAAACTTAAAAGAAGAAAAAAGAGAATATGCTTTAGAAAGTGTTTTATATTGCTATGAGCTTGGAGGCTGGAAAGCTGCAGAAAAAATGGCTGAATTTTTATTTAATCATGACAAGCTTTACGGCGGAGGCTATGAAAAAGAGCTAAGCAAAAAAGAATATAAAGCTTTTCTAGAAGCAAAAAAGAAAAAAGATATTCGCTTGTTTGTTGAGATTTATTTATGATTCTTAAAGTATATTTTGCTTTATAACTATATTTTTAAATTGCAATTATCTTGAGTTTAAGAGATGGGAAAAATGGAGTTAAAAGGACAGATTCCAACTATTGAAATTACTGCAGAAAATATTCCTGAAGCTTGGGAAAAAGCTGTTTTAGCAGTGTGGGACCGGGGTTTGGAAGTTAAAACAGAATATGATAAGCCTGAAGACCCCCCAAGCAGAGACGCTACTGTTATGATAACTGTAATTAACCCATTTGCAGAACCGAGGATTCATAAGAATTTTCCTGGTGGGCCTGAAGAATTAGAAGCTTATAGGCAAGAAGTTGTTGATGGAATACATGACCATTGGATTAGGCCAGAAGAAGGAAAATGGACTTATACTTATCATGAAAGATTGTTTGCTTTTTCTCCAACAGATGATTTAAGATTGCATAGTAAAGATAGGCCTTTTCATCCTGTAGATCAGATAGCTTACATTGTTGATAAATTAGGGGAATCTGGGCATTCGAGAAGAGCCCAGGCAGTTACTTGGATGCAAACAGCAGACCCCAAAACAAATGACCCTCCTTGTTTACAAAGAGTTTGGTGTAGGCTTACTAATGATAATGGATTAGTTTTAAATATGAATACTCATTGGAGAAGCAGGGATTTGTATAAAGCCTGGTTTATGAATGTTTATGTTATTACTGATTTACAAAGAAAAATAGCTGAAAGAATTTCTGAGAAACAGGGAGAGCCAGTAAGAGTTGGAAGATATGTTGATATTTCAGATTCATTGCATATTTATGGAAGTTATTTTAGAGAAGCAGGCCCTGAAATTGAAAAGATGAGAAAAACTTCTTATACAGATAGGGCTTGGAACACTAATCATCCTGTATTTGAGGTGATGACTCAAGAGGCAAGAGCAAAATTAAAAGAAGATCCTGATTGTTATGCAAAAGGCACCAAATAATTTTCTAGAAGCAAAAAAGAAAAAAGATATTAGCTTGTTTGTGAAATTCTATTAAGAGCATTTATTCTGAAAAGTCTGAACATCCCAATTCGTTCATTCCAACATACATGCGGGCAGCATATACTCTTCTCCATCCGAGCTCTTCTTCTTTCCCAGTAACTCTTAAATCTTTATCTATTTCTTCATATCCAGAGAAAAATCCATACCACCACATTTGTTTATTTTTTGTAGAAGCATCTTCTAAACCATATTTTTGCTTAAACAAACTAAGGAATTTAGGCTCATGGCATATCAATTTTATATCTCTTTTGGCAGTTTCTGACAAGCAATTATTAACTATCAACTCTAACTCTTTTTCATTAAAAACCCCTGTTTCTTCTAAAACTGCTCTTGCCATATAAGTAGTTCCGGCAAACTCATCTTCAGGGTATTCAGTGCAAGGAACAATGCTTCTAACATCCTTTTCAGAAAAAAATTTAAAATCCTCTGTTTCATAATTTATTATGCACTCTCTCCCAACTAAATCCCCGTCATTAGCTATTCCAAAATCCTCTTCTAATCTTTTTAAATTTTCTTTAGGAAGTTCTAACCACAAACCGAAGTATTCTGCATCAAAACAGATTTTCGGCCCTCTATTTAGCTCTCTATAAATACTCTCCTCGACCTCTTTAATTCTTGCCAAACAAGACTTTACAACCATTCTTATTTCAAGAGCTATTTGTTTTTAAAGATTATTGTTCTGTATAATAATGTGAAGTATACAGTGTTTGTTTATTGAATTTTATTCCCAATAATTAAATCTGTAAAATCAACCAACAAACCTAAAGGCTTAAAATCAAGAGATAGAAAAGAATAAAAAGAAAACTATAAATACTCTTAATTCTTTATATTTATACCTCAAAGGGAAAGAGAGTTCTGATATATAATAAATAGAATCTTAATTAAGAAAATGCCACAAAAAGAATGCAGCAGATGCGGTAATGGATTCCACTTTAGTCAGCCAGGTTTCAGTGTTCGAGATATTCTTGGTCCATGTCATTGTTCAGAATGTCAAAGTTACAGAAGTGAAGAACTCGATAAAGCAATAAAAGATTTTGAAAGCGCGACAAGACACATAGAAAGATGTGACCCGTGCGGCGGAAGCGGCACGATTGGAAGAAACAAGTTAGCATGTGAACCTTGTGGCGGCCACGGCCATACTTATGAACCAGATTCTATTTTTAAAAAGAACCCACTCCCTTCTATTTTTTTGGGTGACCACCATGCAGCCTTCGAAAGTAGTATCCTAGATGAAATAAAAAAGAACCTTCCTAGTGATTATAATAAAAAATCACGTTGTTTTTTAACAACTGCTTGTGTTAATTTCCAAGGACTTCCTGATAATTGTTTAGAATTAGAAACACTAAGAGGGTATAGAGATAATCTTTTAACAAAAACTCCTGAAGGGAAGAGAGATTTAGTAGAGTATGATAATATTGCTCCTAGAATTGTAAGGGCAGTTAGCATGAACCATGATAAAAATAAAATTTGGAGATTTGTTTTTAGCCAAATCCAAGATTCAGTCAGGTCTATTCAAAGAGGGGATTACGATAAGGCATATGCTTGTTATAAGTCTATGGTAGATAAATTAAAAAATATTTAATTTTTAATAAAACTAATTTTCACCAATTTCTAACACCAGAGTTTAAAAACCTAAAGGCTTATAAACCTCTGATTTTATCATTTTCTATTAAATAAAATTGATTAAATATTAGAGTGTGTTAAGAAAAGGCATTAGACTTTTTCTTGAGGTGAATTTAATTACAAATTTAAGTAATATGGAAAAATTTAGAAAGCTGGGAATTAGCGAGCCAATTTTAAGGGCAATAGAAGAAGAAAAATTTGAAACACCAAGCGAAATACAGGAAAAATCAATTCCTTTAATTCTTGCTGGAAAAGATGTTATAGCTGGCTCTGCAACAGGCAGCGGAAAGACTCTTGTTTTTGGTTCAGTCATTATAAAAAATTGCAAGAAAGGAAAAGGAATTCAGGCCCTGGTGTTAACACCTACAAGAGAGCTTGCACAACAAGATGCAAAAGCTTTAAAAAAATTTTCAAAATATAGTCCTCTAGAGATAACCTCAGTTTATGGGGGAGTATCAATAAGCCCGCAGATTTCTCAGTTAAGAAGAGCAGATGTTGTTGTAGGAACTCCTGGCAGGATACTTGACCATCTCCAAAGAAACACACTTGATTTAAGAAATTTAAAAATTCTTGTTTTAGACGAAGCAGACAGGATGTTTGACATGGGATTTAGAGAGGATGTTGAAAAAATAATTAGAAACTGCCCTTCTCATAGGCAGACTCTTCTTTTTTCAGCTACAATCTCGCAGGAAGTTGTGGATGTATCGAAGAAACACTTAAAAAACCCTGTTGAGGTCTCAGCAGAAGTTTATGTAGATGCAAAAAAACTCACACAGATTTATTACGATACCCAAGACAACTTAAAATTTTCGCTGCTAGTCCATTTGCTGAAAAATGAAAAATCAGACCTTGTTATGATATTCTGCAATACCCAGAGAAATACTGATTTTATAGCAAAAAATCTAAACTTTTCTGGAATAAATGCGCTTGCAATACACGGAGGATTTTCCCAGGAAAAAAGAAACCGCACAATGGAGCAATTCCACTCAAAAAATATAAAGGTTCTTGTTTGCACTGATGTTGCTTCTAGAGGTTTGGACATCAAAGGCATATCGCATATTTACAATTATGACATCCCCAAAGACAGCAAAGACTATATTCATAGAATCGGAAGAACAGCACGCGCTGGAAAAGAAGGAAAAGTGATAAATATTGTAGCAAACCGAGATTATGATAATTTCAATAAAGTCATTAATACCCCGGATATAACAATAACCCACGAAGAAACTCCTTTTGTTGAACAAGTAAGAGTTACATTGCCAGAAAGATCTGGGAGATTTTCACATGCTCGCGGCGGAGAATTTCGCGGAAATTTTCGCGACGGCAGGAGATACGGAGATAGAAGCAGTGGAAGATTTTCAAGCAGAGAAGACAGAGGAGAGAGAAGAAGCTATGGAAATAGGAACAGCGGAAGATTTTCAAGCAGAGAAGATAGGGGAGAGAGAAGAGATTCAAACAGAGGCGACAGAAGTTATGGAAACAGAAGCAGCAGAAGATTTTCAAATAGTGAACATATAGGAGACAGAAAAGGATTTTTTAGAAGCCGCCGCAGGCCATTCCATAGAGCATAAAGACTTTTGAGATTTGAGAGAAGTTAAAGACTATTTCTTCTCAATTTTCCATAAGAATTTTGAATATTTAAATGAAATATTCAAACAACAAAGATACAAGAAACAACAGAAGTAGCAGAGGGAATTAATAAAGTGTATAAGCTAGGGACATATATGCCATAGGCAAAACCGAAGATTAGTTTTTATGAAAATTCAGGAAGACAAGTCTAACCTGAATAATTTTATCCTTAATATCTGATAATTTTTTATCTAATCTGCTCATCTTCAAAGCTAAAAATGTTTAAGAGATAATAATTAGTAAAGTAATTTGAGTTAGCAAAGCTTCTCAAATTTATGTGTAAAAGAAGCAAGGCATATTTCTGTGGATTGCACAATCGAATTAAGAAACAAATATTTTTAAACTCATTTTTCTTTAATTTATCAATAAAAAGGAGGTAAAAAACAAAAAATGGAGAGTAAAGTAGGTTCGATACTTTCGTTAATCGGAGGGATTCTGCAATTAGTGTCAGCTTTGATATTTTTAATACTTGCTTTAACAGCAATTATGGCAGGGATAGCAGGTTTAGGAACAATTATAGGGGTTGTTTATCTTATCCTCGCAGTAGTCTACATTGTCATGGGAATTCTGGCAATTAAAGCTTCCAAATGGATGAAAGCAGCAGAAACAACAAAAAAAGGCGGAATAACAGCATTAGTTTGCGGTATAGTCGGATTTAATATAGTAACCCTTATTGGCGGAATTTTAGGGCTGGTTGACGCAGGCAAATAATTTTTTCTTTTTGTTTTTATTTTATTTTTAAATTTTTAGATTAATTGGGCTTTGCGTACAAATTAATCATATTTTAGAGATCAATTTTATCAGCATGATTAGGCTTACTTGGGGTATTTCCTGGTGTTTAATAAAACTAGAGTCCCAAGCCCTAAGACAACAATGGTTGAGGGTTCTGGAATAGGTTCTCCATGCACCTCAGTTATTCTAAAATCAATTCTTGTATCAAGTGGAGATTGACCCCACCAAATATTCATTTCATTTGATGTCCATTTATCAATAGTAGGAAATACAGCTGGAAGGTCTGTATTATCAAAAACTTGTTTAGTGGAATCTTCAAAATAAATAGATATCTGATCACCTCTTCTATATAGGGAGCTATCACCAACTCCAATACTGAATGCATCTTTCATAGAGTAGACATCATTACAAACAGATAAATCAAAAGTTAGTGAATCTTCTCTATTTTCAAAAGTATAAGATCCATCTTCTAACATCAATTGAAGGCTAATCCCATATAAATGCTGATTACTAAAACTTTGAGTATAAAACTCACGATCTTCTCCATATTTATGATTAGTATTATGCCCTGCAGTAGTATCATATGTAAAATATCCTTGAATAATGTCTCCAATTTTTATTTGAGGGAAATGAGAATGGTTATAAACTCCGACTACTTCGCCCCTTAAATCAACTCTTACAGGAAATGCTTCTACTTTTTCAACTACATTTGCCAAAGAAATTACAGCATAAGCTAAACCTGCTAAGGTTGCATATTTTATAGCTCCAGCAGTCCTTTTTAAGAAACCCTTTTTTTGAAGATTGACAGCTGGTTGATGTTCCAAAGGTTCATTCACAACTGCATCTAATGATGATGTCATATTAAAGAGGTATTGATTATTTTATTTAAACCTTTTTCCCTATTTCCTCGTTAGCGCCGATTTCTGATTGTGTATAAAATGTGCTTAATGTTTATTTGGCTTTTTTATCATAAAATAATAAATTAAAGCGCCTACAATTCCTGTTAAAATAACTATCAAAAGCCACATTATCTTATCATTTTCCTGCTTGAACTGCCTTTTTGCTACATCTACGAGCATTAAAATCCAGATAACAAATGCAAAAATCGCAGCACCAATAAAAACTATCCATAAAAAAACAAAGAAGATAATAAATCCTCCTACTAATGCCCCTGCTGCTCCTGCTCCATTTACCATATCTATTTTAGTTCTAGTTAGTTTATAAATCTTTTTAGAGTGTCTGCTTTGTAAATTAAGTAGTCTTTTTGACTGACTTTTTTTACAGAAATTAAAGATACTTTTTTAATAAATCCTTAAATTTATCATAAACCTCTTGTTTCTTTAGTAGATATTGTTCTTTTTCTGATATTGCTTTTTTTCTTAATTCCCTAACTGAATTTACAACTTCTTTTTCTTGTTTTTCATTTTTAGGTAATGGAATTAATAATATTCTCATTTCTTCTGTTGATATTCTCATCCTTGAACATCCTGAAAGAGAATATTCCATTTGTTTAGAGATATAAGGACTTCTTAGAACATAAAATAAGTATTCTAATGATACGGGGCTTTCTTCCATTAATTCAAAAGGAACTAACTCGCCAGAGCCGAGAAAACCGTCATATTTTTCATTAATCAGAATAATATCCCCTTTTTCTCCCCCCATTTTAGATATTAGTAAATTATTTTTCTTAAAAACTGTTTTAGTTGAATTTAATACCTTAACTTCTTCCCAGTTTTTTATTTCACTTAAATTTTCATCAATATTATCTAAATCAATTACATTATAAAAATCAGAAAAGATAAATTTGTTATCTGCTTCTTTTAATAGATTATTTAATTCATTATGCTTATTTTTTTTAATGTTACTTAACAGTTTTTTTAAAAATGGAGAATTATAAGGCACATCAATTCTTTTCTTAAATTTTTCAGAATAAATAAATATTCTTTCATTTTCATTAGGAATGGGTATATTTAGTATTTCTTGAATAATGTTTTTACTTTTATTAGAATATTCAATATACTCATCAAAGTGACTTATAGCCTCTTTTCTTATTTTGTTTATTCCTTCTATTATTCTTTTTTGTTCATCTTCTTTAGGCAATATAACATATACAGAACCTATTTCATCTAAAGATAAACCACTTTGACCAGCTCTAAATCCCCCAAATCTCATAAATTGCTCTATCGCATAATAACTATTTAAATAAAGATGTATATATTCTGGAACTATTTTTATTCCCCCATATTCTTTTTTTAATCTTATTAATCCTAATGCTTGATTTAAGTTAGCTTCATAATCTTCATTAAATAAAGCTATTCTTCCAAGAGTTCCAGTAATAGCAACAATCAAATCACCTTTTTTTACTTTAGAGATTTTCCATTTTTCATGGAGTTCTAAAGGAATGTATTTATCTCTTTCAGTATCAATAATCTCACCATTCTCACTTATATTGCTTATTTGAAGTAATTTTATCCTATTAGGAAAAACATCTGGAACATAATCAGTAGTTCTTAATTCCCATTTTCCAGAACTATAAGTTATATCTTCGGATAACTTATCTAACATAACCCCCCCAGCTTTGTTTCTAATACTATTAATTAAAAATAAAACTTCTGGGTCGTAACTATGGAAGCTTAATTTATTTAGTTCATCTAAATCATGTAAAATAAAAATATTTTTACTTTCCATTTTCCCATTTTTCAAATTCTTCTAAAATAGTGTTTTTTATTGAAGAATTAATAATATTTCCTCCCTTGTCTTTCATTCTAAATAAATCGCAATTTTCGGGTTGTTGCCTTCCACTATCACTATGACCTATATTCTGTGACATAGCCATAAAAATAGGCGGTTGTTCTTCGTTTGGATTTAATTTCTTTCTTAGATATAAAATTGATGTTTTTGTTGTTGTTTCTGCATTTACAAAAGAGTTTCTAGGCAAGGAGATTATTGCTTTTACAATATAATTTTTAAGAATAAAATCCCTAAAAGTCTTGTCTTGTTCTGTGTTTAATATACTTTCATCAATAACCGTTAATAGTTTACCACCCTTTTCTAATAAATCAGTATATCTTTCTATGAAAAGAACATTTGATTTTAATGAACTTACTCTTTCACTTGAAGATTTATCTAAGTTTTTATAACTAATAAGATAATCTTCTAATATTTCTTTCTCGTCATCATCTTCCATTTTTAAAACAGTTGAAAATGGTGGATTTGTAAGTATGACATCAAATTTAAGACCTTTTTTTATTTTGTCTTTAAACTCTTCAATTTCTTCCTTTCTTTCTTCATTTAAACTTTTATCATATCTAATTTGTTTGTCTAAAGTATTAAGACAATAAACATTACTTGAGCCATCTCCATGAAACCATAAATTCATTCTTGAAACTCTCGTATTATCTTCACTTTTATCTATTCCGTAGATACAATTTCCTATAATATAATCTTTTAAATTATTAAACTCTTCATTACTCAAACTCTCTATATTTCTAGCTTTCTCAATCATATCAGACATAGCGTCAATTAGAAAACCACCAGAGCCACAACAACCATCAAAAACTTTCTGTATCTTTTCTTTTTCCTTTGAAACTTTTATATTAGCCATCTTAACCATAAATTTCACAACTGAACGAGGAGTGAAAAATTGACCTAAATCCTTGCCCCTTATTGTAGCTGATAAAAATGTTTCAAACATTCTTCCATTCAAATCTTCATCAATGCCATAGAAATCAACATGCTCTAATAATTTAACAACCTTTTTTATAGTGCTTGAAGTTAAGTTTATGTTTTCATTATCTTCAAAAATTCTTTTTTTATGATGTTCTTCTCTTCCCTTTTTAAGATAAGGCAATAAGTTTTTCTTAAACAAAATATCATTTACAGGATTATCAAAATCATTTTCATACTTATCTATCCACCAACTAGAAAACTTAAATTCTTCTTTAGGAACTTTCATATTTTTACTTTTATAATTTAAATAAATATCTTTATCTTGTTTAAGTTTTATGAAAAATAACTTACAAAATTCGTAAAAGGCGATAGTTGGATTTTTTGTTTCTTTCTTCCAGATTATATTATGACATATAGTAAATAATCCATCTACTTCTTTGGAAGAAATTTGATTAAATTCAAACTCACTTTCATTATTATCATTTTTACCAATTTCGTCTTTAGATAGAATATTAATCAATCTTTTATATTTATCATTATCTTTGGTAAAATCCTCAAACTTTAAAGAAAGTATCGGTTTTGTTTTATCCCATTTGTATAAATTCGTTAAATAACCATTAGATAAAACACAATATTCAACAGGGGTTTCTTCATCATATTCTTTATTTAACTCAAAAGCATATCCGAGAGTCTGATATTCAAAGTCAATTATGTTTTCATCTGTTGCCTTTGCTTCAATAACAATTACAGGTTTTTTTTCTTTGTATAAAACATAATCAGGCTTATAATTTTCTTTTTTTCTTCCTTTGCTTACTGAAAGTTCTTTCAAAGATTTTTTAGTTTTTATTTCATTATCAGAAAAATTTAAATTTTTTATTAATCTATCTATAAAAAACTTTTCAACACTATCCTCATTACTTAAATCCCCTTTTTTACAAAATAAATTATTCATATTACTATTAAATTTTTTATATTTAAATACTTGTGTTTTCACTATGTAATAGGAAATCTTTTTACAATTTTCAGTTTTCATATTGTATCTTCTCCTCAATCAAAAACTCGCCTTTAATTCCTAACTCATTCATCTCTTGAATTACACAGCAGATATTATGGCAAAGAATTTTTAGCAAGAGTTCATTGTGAAAGCTTTCATTCAGCTTTTAAGAGAGTTTATGGAATTGTAAAAAAGATAAGATACCACAGCAAATTTGTCCAGATTATGGCAAGGATAATCTTGCATAACAGAGCAAGATTATCTTATTTTAAGAGGATTAAATAATTTGTACGCAAAGCTCCACGTGTCAGTATTCCAACAGAAATACTCAATAATCTGTGCAAAGTAAACTAACAAACTTAGCCTATTGTCTACAAATTAGCCCACTGCAATCAGCTAAAAATAATAATCTTCGCTTTATGATTTCTTTGCTTTTACACCTTGGACATTCTTTATTCTGTACCATAATCTATTCAGGTACCACCACTATTTAAAGCTTTCGGTACCATAATTATTGCGCAAGTTTACAGTACTATAAATCTCTTACCGCGCAAAAACATCTATTTATCTATATTTAAGTATTTTTCTGTATAATTCTACCGCGCAAAAGCAAACCTTTAAATAGTATGAACTCCGCATACTTATATGGTTTGGGAAAAATTAAGATATAATAAACAAGAAATTAATAGGGCTGGAAAAATTCTTGCCAATAACAATACTACTCCTGAAGAAAAAATAAGAGCAATAAGCATTTTAGACAACTGGAGAGCTGTTCATGGTTATCCCATGCATATTTTTCAAATGACTTTAAAGAAAAAAGCTATGAAAGTTGATAAAGAAGCACTGATATCTCAACGTCTTAAACGCGCTTCTTCTATTATTTATAAGCTACAAAGAAAATATGGGGGGCGTGAACCTTCTATGATGCTTTATCAAATGCAAGATATTGGTGGTTGCAGGGCAGTAGTATCTAATGTAAAGTTAGCAAAAGAACTTTATGAAAAACATTATTTAAAAGGAGATTTAAAACATAAGTTAGTAAATAAAAAAGATTACATCAATGAGCCTAAACCAGATGGATACAGAAGTTTGCACTTAATTTATGCATACAAAAGTGATAAAAATAAAAAAGAATTTAATGGGCTTCTTACAGAGGTACAAATAAGGTCGAGATTACAACACCTTTGGGCTACTGCTGTTGAAACTGCTGGATTTCTAACACGACAAGCTATAAAATCAAATGAAGCAGAACCTCGATGGTTAGAATTTTTTAAGTTAATTAGTTCTGCTTTTGCTATTATGGAAGGATGCCCAACTATTCCAAACACGCCTGCAGATAAAGAGGAGCTTTGCAATGAAATAAAAAATAAGGAGAGAGAATTAAACTTTATTGAAAAGATGGAAAACTGGTCAAATGCTATAGATTATATTAATAGAGAGATTAAACCAAAGATAAAACATAAAGCAAAATTCTTTTTATTAGAATTAGATATTCCGGGCAAAAAGACAATAATTAAAACTTACAATGAAAATGAAGAAGAAAAAGCTATAGGAGATTACTCTAATCTTGAAAAAAGGCACTTTGAAGATAAAGATTATGATATTGTTCTTGTTGGAGCGGACAATATAAACGATTTAAAAAAAGCATATCCCAGTTATTTTTTAGATACTGCTGAATTTTTAAGACTTTTAAGAAGAATAGTTTTATTAAAATGTCTTTAATCTTACTCTTTTTCAATAATAATTCTATCTTTCTCTGTTGTCGCCTTTAAGTCCTTGCCTAAAAGCTTACTCTCCTCTACAACCTTCTTTGGAAGATTAAGAAGATATTTATTATACCTTACCTCTTTTACTTTCTTTGAAAAAACTTTAATAATTTTCATATTTAATTGAGGTACCGATTATTTATAAAGCTTTCTGTACCTGAAGCTTTGCACGAATTTAAAGCCTAATTCCGTGCAGGATTAATCTTACACATTATTGTTTCACCTTACTCCCATGTCTTTCTTCTAATTCATTTATAGCTTCTCTATCTTCCTTACTGGGTAAAGAAACAACCTTTAATGATTTGTAAAGAAGTTTATCTTTTTCAAAGGATGAAAAAGAATCATATTTTTCTCCAAATGGTTTATGAAATGGTTGAAACCTCTTTGCTTTTAAAAATGGATTTCCTGTTGGTTCTGAAAGATTATGCCACCCAAAATAAGACTTTATACCCTCTTTTTTGTAAGGTTTTGAATGTTCAATTTCATGTTCAACTTGCTTCAAAACAATCGCTAGAGGAATTCCCGCAAAAGACGAAAGATGATTACTAAAATTTATAAAATCTTCTTCATTATCAAATTTAATTTCCGCTTCTTCAGTTTCTTTCATGAGACTTTGATGTATTATCAAGGCTTCTTCTTTTGTTATCTCTCCTTTGTTTCTTTTATCGGTGGTTCTATTCCATTCTTTTTTAATTTGGTTATATCTCTCTAAAGTTAGTTTATTCTCTTTTGAAGCGAATTCTCTTGCTTTTTCTAAAAGTTCTATTATTTTCATTTTATCTCTCAACATAAGTTCTTCTTTGCTTAATAAAGTCTATTGTAATATGGTTCAAGAACAATTCTTGACACAAAACTAGAACTCACCAACCTTTAAATTAACAGAGAAACAATCTGTCAACCTTTTTAAACCTTGAAATCCACTTATTAATGTCAGAAATGCTCATTGATATTCGCATTTCTGAGCATCCAAAAATTCCAACAAACCACACTTTAGTGTGTGGTAAACAAAAAGGAATTTTTTGATAATCAAAAGAGGAAAAATGAAAGTTGCTGCATTAGCTTCAGGAAGTTCAGGGAATTGTTTTTATATAAATAATAATCATAAAAGCATTTTAATTGATGTAGGGATAAGCTGCAAGAGGGTTTTGAATAGATTGGATTTATTGGGAGAAAATCCAGAAAAAATTCATGGAATTTTTGTAAGCCACGAGCATGCAGACCATATTAAAGGAGTGGATGTTTTGGCAAGGCGGTTTCAAATTCCAATTTTCGCAACAGCCGGAACAATCAGAAATTCTTTTTTATGCTCTGATGAAACTCTTATAAATCCTATTAAAGATGATGAAACAATAAAACTTGGAGGCATGGAGATTCAAGCTTTTTCTAAAAAACATGATGCTGCTCAGCCTGTTTCTTTTGCAATTAGAAACGGCAAAATGATTTCAGTTATAACAGACATAGGAAAAGCTTGTGAAAATGTTATTGGGAGTGTAGGAGATTCTGATTTCTTGATTATTGAATCAAATCATGATTTAAGAATGCTGGAAGAGGGGCCTTATCCTTATTTTTTGAAAGAAAAAATTAAAAGTGATACGGGGCATTTATCAAATTTGCATGCAGGTTTGTGTGTTTTAGAGCATGCAAAATCAAAATTAAAAAATGTTGTTTTGGCGCATTTAAGTGAAATAAACAATACTCCAAACATAGCATTTAATACGTTCTCTTCGCTGATGAAAGAAAGGCTTGGCCTAAAGCCAAGAATCTCGGTTTCTACAAGACAGGAAACTACTCCACTATTTAGTATTTAGTGACTTATTCTTCCTCAATGGATGTATACAATATATTGGAAAAATTTATTAATAGATAATTCTTATTTTTGTTATGAATAAGGCAATTACTAAACAAGAATTAAGGCAGTATCTTGAAGCTGAAAGACAAGAAATTGCTAGAAAGTATGGCAGATGTGATGATGAAACAATGAAAGATTTTGTTAAAAAACATGGTCCAGAAAGATTTCATGATGAATATTCTAGAACGCATTGTTTTAATTGACTCTCATTTTTGA
>Ga0315276_10001976_pt1 | contig 18613 bp, 16 predicted proteins | sample YL17G05_0_MG_FD_204542 | JGI IMG/M metagenome (GOLD analysis project Ga0315276, IMG submission 204542) | Sediment microbial communities from Yellowstone Lake, YNP, Wyoming, USA - YL17G05_0 | ecosystem: Environmental > Aquatic > Freshwater > Lake > Sediment | place: USA: Wyoming | collected... | reverse complement strand
GGTTGTTTATGTAGTTACCAGCTGGGCAGTGACTTTAGCTGTTCTTGCGGGTGGGATTATTCTGTTCAGCAGGGTTGAGAAGAGCTTTATGGATACGGTTTGAGTTATGCCAAAGAATGTCATAAAAGTTGAGGGTCTTTCCAAGCGGTACCGTTACGGCGCAATCGGGCATGGGACCTTGTATAAGGATTTTGGGAGCTGGTGGGCGCGTGTTCGCGGCAAAGAAGACCCTAATTTAAGGATTACGGAGCATATCGGGCCCGGCCTGGACGGAGAATGGTTCTGGGCGTTGCGGGATGTTTCGTTTGAGGTGCAACAGGGAGAAGTGCTCGGGATTATTGGGCGTAACGGGGCAGGTAAATCGACGCTTCTGAAGATTATGTCGCGTGTCACCACGCCTACAGAAGGAGTGATTAAAATCAAAGGCAGGGTCGCATCTTTGCTGGAGATAGGCACCGGCTTTCACCAGGAGCTGTCCGGCAGGGATAATATCTACCTTAACGGCGCAATTTTGGGGATGACCAAGGCGGAGGTTCGCAGCAAGTTCGAGGAGATAGTTGATTTTTCCGGCCTCGAGAAGTTCATCGATACTCCGGTAAAGCGATATTCGTCTGGGATGTATGTTCGGCTGGCCTTCGCGGTGGCAGCGCATCTGGAGCCTGAAATTTTGTTTGTTGATGAGGTGCTGGCGGTCGGGGATGTTGAGTTTCAGAAAAAATGTCTCGGCAAGATGGAGGATGTTGCAAAAGAGGGTCGCACGATACTGTTTGTAAGTCATAATATGGCGGCGATTCGCAGTTTGTGCCGACGAACTATTCTGCTTGATAAAGGCGGGCTTCTGATGGACTCGGCTACGAACCATGCGGTGGCTTTTTATTTGAGCCAGAATCTTCTTGAAGGTGCAGTTGCCTCGGCAGAGCAAATAGAGTCGCGGATGGAAGGTTTGATTCGGAGGAGGAATCCCTTCATACGTTTTCGAGAAATTGCGCTGCTCGACCGGTCAGGAACCGTGAGGAGGTCATTTCATTCAGATGAAGACATTGTTGTGTCGGTTACCTTTGAGTGCCTTCAGCCGATTCCACAGGTGTATGTCAGAATAACGGTAGTTGATGAAAATACGGCTCCTGTTTTGGAAACGCTTAATCTTGACGACCCTATTGCAGCCAAAGACTCTAACCAACTTGCCCCTGGAGTTTATAATGCGTCTTGTGTTTTTCCCAAAAACACTTTCGGAGGAAGGCAATTTTACCTTACAGTTCACCTGGTATATTCAAAGACAGAACATATCTTTGTAAGTAAGATTCTCGAATTCGAGGTTATGTTTAAGGGTTACAACAACATGTATGAGAATACTTACGATTTGTTTATCAGGCCCCAGTTATCCTGGACGGTTAAGCCGGGGAGTAGAGAGCAGTTTAAAGCCGGTCCGAAAGAAACGTTAGTGTAAATGCAAGCCTATTGCGAAGGGAAGTATTTATGTTGAATGGTAAAACAATTCTGATTACAGGCGGGACAGGTTCATTCGGTCAGGCATTTGTGAAGAAGATACTTGCTGACTATAAGCCGCGAAGGGTCATTATATATTCGAGGGACGAATATAAGCAATATATGATGCGTGAGAAGTTTGCTGACCAGGAAGGGTATTTGCGATTTTTTCTCGGTGATATAAGAGACAGAAACAGGCTCTTGAGGGCTTTTGAGGGGGTGCATTATGTTGTGCATGCTGCGGCCCTGAAGCAGGTTCCGGCATTGGAATATAATCCGACTGAAGCGGTCAAGACCAACGTGATGGGGGCAGACAATATAGTTGATGCCGCCATAGATACAGGTGTGAAAAAAGTTGTAGCTCTATCGACGGACAAAGCAGTTAATCCCATAAATCTGTACGGGGCCACAAAATTAGTCGCTGAAAAGATATTCATAGCTGCGAATGCTTACGGCGGCGGCAGAGTTAAATTTTCGGTAGTCAGGTATGGCAATGTTATGGGGTCACGAGGAAGCGTTATACCATTCTTTATGGGTCTGAAAAACAGCGGCGTAAAGGAATTTCCCATAACCGACGAAAGGATGACTCGCTTTTGGATTACGCTGGAACAGGGGGTTGACCTTGTGCTAAAAGTTCTTGAAGAGGCAGAGGGCGGAGAGATATTCATTCCAAGGATTCCTTCTATGAATATAACCGATTTGGCAAAGGCGATTGAGCCGAACTGCACATTCAAATATACAGGGATAAGGCCCGGCGAAAAACTTCATGAAAGTCTGGTTTCGTATGATGAGGCACGAAACGTCAAGGAATTTGACGGTGTTTATGTGATTCTGCCCCAGTTTTTCGAAAACCAAAAGGTCTGCAAAAAATACGATAAGTGTCCCTCGGTTCCAGAAGGGTTCGTGTTTTGCAGCGATGCGAATGAAATGTATCTGAGTCGGGATGAACTCAGGAAAATGATAGAGGAAATGGAAGTTGAATAAATTCATACCTTATGGTCATCAGTGTATTGATGAAGATGACATCCGGGCGGTTGTTGAAACGCTGCGGTCCGATTTTCTTACGCAAGGGCCCAAGGTAATAGAATTCGAGGAGGCACTGGCCCGATATTGCGGGGCGAAGTATGCGGTGTCCTTTTCTTCCGGGACGGCTGCGCTGCACGGAGCTTACTTTGCTGCCGGGGTTGGTGGTGGAGACGAGGTAATAACGTCTCCGCTTACTTTTTTGGCGACGGCAAATGCGGCTTTGTTTTTGGGAGGTCGGCCAGTATTTGTTGATATTGAGCCGGATACAGGCAACATTGACGCCAAGTTGATTGAGCCGGCGGTAACGAGCAAAACCAAAGTAATTGTGCCGGTGCATTTTGCCGGCCATCCCGCTGAAATGGAAAGAATAGCAGGGATTGCCAAGAAAAATAATTTGATAGTGATAGAAGACGCCTGTCATGCTTTGGGGGCGAAATATAAAAACACAACCATCGGGGACTGTAAATACTCTGTTATGGCGGTATTCAGCTTTCATCCGGTTAAGTCAATTACAACGGGAGAAGGCGGTGCAGTTTTGACGAACAGCAAAGAATATTATGAGAGGCTTGTTGTATTCAGGCAGCACGGCGTTACCAAGGCCGATGGAGCTTTTGTCAATAAAGACGAGAACGCCGGCCAATGGTACCACGAGATGCAGCACTTAGGCTACAATTACAGGTTGACAGATATTCAATGTGCTTTAGGGATTTCGCAGCTTGCAAAGCTGGATAAATTTATCCAGCAAAGACGGCAGATAGTGGACGCATACGCCGGGGCCTTTAAGGACAATCCCTTTTTTGATTTTCCTGTAGAAAAAGATGACGTGGAATCTGCGTGGCACCTGTACGCCATAAGATTGAAGGCCGCATATAAAGGTGTGAAGAAAAAGATATTCGAAGAATTGCGTCGACAGCAAATAGGGGTTCAGGTACACTATATTCCGGTACACCTTCAGCCATACTACCAGCAGCTTGGCTACAGCCGAGGTTTGTGTCCCAAGGCAAAGGATTTTTACGAAAGGGAGATTAGCCTGCCTTTATATCCCACGATGTCAAAAGAAGATATAGACTACGTAATGCAAAAAGTTCCTGATGTGTTTGATTTATACGGGAAAAGGAGATGAAAATGGCTTATACGATTCGCTATTGCCGCAGATGTATTATGCCGGAGACAAAGCCGGACCTTTATATAGATGATGAAGGCGTATGCAGTGCCTGTCGCAGTTTTGAGCAAAAGAAAGAAATAAATTTTGAGCAGCGTAAGGAAGAGCTACTACAAGTATTAGACCGTTATCGCTCCAAGGACGACAGAAATTACGATTGTGTGATTCCAGTTAGCGGAGGCAAGGACAGCACCTTTCAGGCAATAAAGATGCTGGAATTAGGGATGAACCCTCTTTGTGTGACATCAACAACCGACAAGCTTTCCGACATAGGTCGGAAGAACATCGAGAATTTAAAAAATCTCGGAGTAGATTATATTGAGGTTACGACAAATCCGGTTATCCGAAGGAAGATAAACCGTATGGCGTTGACCCAAATCGGAGATATTTCCTGGCCTGAGCATGTGACAATCTTTACGATTCCTGTTCGCGTAGCAGTACAATTCGGCATTTCTCTTATTATCTGGGGGGAGAATTCGCAAGATGAATATGGCGGTCCCGCGGCTGCCGCAAAAAACAGTGTTCTTGACAGAAGATGGCTGGAGGAATTCGGGGGCCTTTTAGGCCTGCGTGTATCTGACCTGATTGGTCAGGGTGATATCGAGCGAAAACATCTTATCCAGTATGAGTATCCTTCCAATGAGGACTTGAAGCGGGTAGGCGTTACCGGATTATTTCTGGGCTATTATATACAGTGGGATGGATACTCAAATGCTTTAATTTCTCAGGCACATGGCTTTACTACTTATCATAAAACAGTTGAGGGGTCTCTGGTAAATTATGAGAATTTAGATAACTGCCAAACCGGGATACATGACTATTTCAAGTTTTTGAAGTTTGGTTTCGGCCGAGCATCGGACCTTGCGTGTCTGCATATAAGACGAGGCAGACTTTCAAGGGAAGTCGGGCTTGATTTAGTTAAAAAGCACGATGGAAAATTTCCGTGGGAGTATCTCGGTTGTCCGCTGGAGGTGATACTTAATGATATTGACATGACGCAGGAAGAATTCATCAAAGTTTGTGACCGTTTTACAAATAAGAAACTGTTTGTTTGCGATGCGAGGGGTAATTTAGTCAAAGATAAGCACGGCAATCTTACAAAGATAAACTATGATAACATCGCGGATGATGGTGGAAATCTTTCATCTGACAAAAAAAGTCATGCTTTGGCATAAGAGGCCATGAAAAAAGTCGCTATAGTTAACTATGAGATGGGCAACATTGACTCGGTGGCACGTGCGGTAGAGGAGTGTGGAGCAATCGCTGTTGTCACGGATGTTGCGGGCGATTTTGCTGAAGCCAGCAGCATTATCCTTCCCGGTGTTGGTGCATTCAGCGAAGGGATGCGTAATCTTCGGGAAAAAGGCCTCGACGAGATTTTGGGTAAACAAGTTTTGAACGAAAAGATTCCATTACTTGGTATATGTTTGGGTATGCAGCTTCTTGCTGATAAAGGCTTCGAGGGAGGAGAAACAGCGGGTTTGGGTTGGATTAGCGGCCAAGTTGAGCGTTTAAAGCCTGATTCTCCGGACACAAAGATACCACATGTTGGGTGGAATGATGTAGATTTTTTTAAGCATTCGCTTATTTTCGAAGGTATTCCTTCGGGAGAAAATTTTTATTTCGTGCATAGTTATCATATGGTTTGCCGTGGTGACGACAACGTTATAGCCACTACTCCCTATTGTGGCGGATTTACCTCGGCTGTTTGCAAAGAAAATGTTTTCGGTGTTCAGTTCCATCCTGAAAAAAGTCAGCGGTTTGGTCTTAAGCTAATAAGTAACTTTCTTGGCCTTTGAAAAAATTGCTTTGATTAAAAAACGTATAATTCCGACCTTGCTTTATAAAGATTTCACTTTAGTAAAAGGTGTATCGTTTCATAGCTGGCGCCGTATCGGCAGCGTAATGCAGGCGGTGAAGGTGTACAACATGCGTGAAGTGGATGAACTGGCTTTTTTTGATATTACTGCGACCGCCGACGGAAGGGAGCCGGATTTTAATTTGGTTGACGAATTTGCTGATGAGTGTTTTATGCCTTTGACAGTCGGCGGGGGTATCCGTGATGTTGAAGACATAAGGCGTTTGCTGAAGTGTGGCGCTGATAAGGTCTCAATTAATTCTGCAGCGGTTACAAATCCGGGTATAGTACGAAATGGAGCCGACAAATTTGGTTCACAATGCATTATGGTGTCTATTGACGCAAAGAAGTCAGACCAAAACAAATATGAGGTTGTTACCCATTCAGGCACAAAACCGACCGGTATATCACCAGCCAAACTGGCAAAAGAAATGGAATGTCTCGGCGCCGGCGAAATAATCATAACATCTGTGGATAATGATGGGACCATGGCAGGATATGATATTGAATTGATTAAGAGTGTAGTGGATGCGGTTTCGATACCGGTAATTGCGTCCGGAGGGGCAGGGAATTTTCAGCATATGAAAGAAGCTTTTTGCTGTGGCGCATCGGCTGCTGCGGCGGCGAGCATCTTTCATTTTACGGAGATGACGCCTTTAGAGACCAAGCGTTTTCTCAAAGACAGCGGGATCAATGTTCGCATATAGTTAACTTAGATAAGGAACAGCAAAAGTGGAAACTAAACAAGCAAGCGTCTGGGAAGGGCAGTTCGGCAAGGAATATACCGATAGAAATACTCTTACGCCGCTGCAACTGGACCAATTGTACAAACGCAATTACGGAGTCAGCAGGACTGAATTGAACGTGGAGTTTATCAGCAGCTTCGACAGGTCGATAAAGATATTGGAGGTAGGCTCCAGCCTTGGCAATCAATTGTTAAGTCTTCAGGAAATGGGTTTTAAGAATCTGTACGGTATTGAGATAAACCGCTATGCAGTGCAACAAAGCAAAACCAATACAAAGGATATTAATATTATTTGCGGCAGTGCGTTTGATATTCCCTTTAAAGACGGCTTCTTTGACCTTGTATTTACATCCGGAGTTTTGATTCATATTGCGCCGGCAGATATAAAAGGAGCGCTCAAAGAGATACGCCGCTGCAGCAGAGAATACATATGGGGTTTCGAGTATTACGCTGACAGTTATACAGAGGTTAACTACAGAGGGCATACTAATCTCCTGTGGAAAACGGATTTTGCGAGTTTGTACCTTGAACAATTGGAGGATTTAGAACTTGTTAAGGAAAAGCGGCTTAAATACCTGGATAGTACCAATGTGGACGCAATGTACCTTCTGAAGAAAGTCAAGGGTTCCAGGTAATGTACAGTCTTGGCACCAAGTTGAAAATTTATTTATGCGACCTGGTCTATGACACCATAATGACAAATTATGTTGTGCCTTTAAATGTTGCGTATATTGGTGCGTGTGTCAGGGAAAAGTATGCCGGGCAGGTAGATATTACAATTTTTAAGTATCCTAAGCAGCTTGAAGAAGCACTGCGTAATGTGCCTCCTGATATTCTCGGCTTAAGTCATTACAGCTGGAACGACAGGCTCGATAATCTTTTTCTCAAGATGGCCAAACGGCTGAATCCAGACGTGATAACCATAATGGGCGGTCCTCATATTAGAACTGAAGCGGACGGCATTAAGGACTACCTTACAGCGAATCCAGCCCTTGATTATTACATTCCGTACGAGGGCGAAGAACCTTTTTCGGAGATTGTTGGTGAAATTCTCGGAGGGCGCACTTCGGAGAAACCGCCACGCGGCTGTGCCAGGATTATCGAAGGTGAGCTTGTTTTTGAGCCGGTAGTTTTCAATAAGAAGTCGAGAATTATCGACTTACCAAGTCCGTATCTATCAGGTTTATTAGACCCATTTCTGACTGATTCTAAAATGATACCTCTTTTAGAGACCAACCGAGGCTGTCCCTTCGGATGCGTTTATTGTACGTGGGGGATTGCAGCTCTTTCGAAAGTCCGCCAGAGAGAACTTGATGTGGTTTATGAAGAGATAGACTATGTCGCGGAAAAATCTGTGGGGCAGGTCAACTGGATATTCTGCGATGCAAATTTCGGGATATTGCCTCGTGATTTAGATATAGCAAAAAGAGTTCGCAAAGTAATGGACAAGAAAGGTTATCCTGTTGACGTTACATTATGGCATTCAAAAAATACCAGCAAGCGAAATGTTGAAATTGTGAAAGCTATCGGGGCCAAGGTCGGGGACATAGCCATTCAGTCAGCCGATCCGACAGTGCTCGAGAACTGCGGGCGAGGCAATATCAAAATAGATGAACTTAGGAAACAAATCGCCTATCACAAAGACAACAATTTAAAGGTTTTGACGGAGATTTTGATAGGGCTGCCCGGCGAAAACGCTGAAAGCCATTTGCGAACACTTAATGAGGCGTTCGATATCGGTTTCGACCAGATATATCCGTATAACATACGGTTATTGCCCGGTTCAAAATATGAAACCCCGGAATACCGGCAAAAATACGGAGTGAAGACAAAATACAGACCTATTTTCGGCGCTTACGGCGTTTACGACGGGGAAATTGTGGTGGAAGTGGAAGAATCGGTTCGAGCTACGAATTCCATGACTGAAGAACAACTGGAAGATTTTAAGGTGCTTCACTGGCTGATTTATTTTTGCTGGAATGCCGGTGTTTTTAAACCTGTTCTACGATATGCACAGAAATGCGGATTGAACCCTGCGGCGATTTTACAAGCGGTTTCTTCGTCCAGGAATCATCTGCTAAGAGAATTATTCGATGATATGAAGAGCAAATCGATGGGTGAGTGGTTTAAATCGCCGGAGGAAATGGTCGAATTCTATGGGGTGAAAGAAAACTATGAAAAGTTGGTTGTCGGTTTTGCCAAGCTGAATCAGCTTTATCTTGCAATTGCTTACCAAAAGCCAGAGGTTGTTCAGAGTTTACAAGATGCGATAATAGAGACTGTAAGTTCAGGGCTTAAAGCAAAAGGGTTGTATGACGAATCTATTATGGCGCTACTTATAGATTTTTCCGGCAGACTGGTTTGTAAAGATTTTTTGCAGGGGGAATTTCATTTAAGGCGTAAGTATCCGAGCGAGCTTTGCTCAATCGTATTTGATGACATGAAACTGCTGGAGCAAGAAACGGTGGAGACGGAATTTTCTTTCCCTGAAGAATGTGCAACATTCTGCGAATTTCATTTAAAACCGAACGGCGAAAAAGACCTTTCCCTGCCGAACCTTGCGCGTTTTTTTGAGATTGGCGGAATGAATATGCTCACCAACAGGGTACAGGTAATTAGTAACTGAAAGAAAACCTCCAGCGGATGCTGGTTTAGTATAAATTTTCACAGACAGGGTCAAATGCGAATAGGAGCTATCATTCAAGCAAGGACAGCTTCGACAAGGCTGCCGGGCAAGATTCTAATGGAACTGCCTTACGGCAGCGGGGTAACCGTTTTGCAGCAGGTAATAAGAAGGTTAAAAAGGTCGAAACGACTGGGAGATATTGTAGTTGCCACCACCACCGATAAGGCGGATGAGAAGGTTGCCGAATTAGCTGAGAAGGAAAACGTCAAGTGGTTTAGGGGAAGCCGGGATGATGTATTGGCGCGATATTATCTGGCTGCGGAAGAAAACGGGTTGGATGTGATTGTGAGAGTTACCAGCGACTGTCCGTGCATAGACTCGGAAATAGTGGATTGGGCGGTGGAAAAACACTTAGCTGTAAAAGCCGATTTCACCTCAAACGTGATAAAGAGGACATTTCCCCGCGGCTTGGATGTTGAAATATTAAGCTTCGATGCACTTAAGAAGACTTATTCTGAGGCTGTGGAAGCTTTTGAAAGAGAACATGTTTGTCCATACATATATAAGAGCAAACCAGAGATGTTCAAAATCTGCGATATGCAGGCACCTGAGAGATTTTGCGGTCCTGATATTAGAATTACGCTCGATACGCGAGAGGATTACGCCCTGCAGTGTACGATTTTTGACTACCTCTATCCGAAAAATAAGTTTTTTGGAACCGAGAACATATTAAAACTGTTTCGTGATAAACCGTGGCTGCGTGATATCAATGAGAGCGTATCGCAAAAAAAGACGTTCGATTCAGCCAGCCAGGAGATAGAAGAAGCGGTAAGGCTGTTAGATTTGCAGGGACTTAAAAGAGCAAAAGAGATTTTAACTGGGTATATGCAGTGAGAGTATGCCTATTAACCGAAGCTGGTGTAAGGACAGGCTCGGGACATATCGCAAGGTGCACATCCATATATCAGGCTTTTGAAGAAATAGAGGCACGGCCTGAACTTGTCATAAACGGTGATGAAACTGTCCATGACTTAGCGAAAGGGAAGAACTGCAGGGTTTTCGACTGGTTGAGCGATACCAAAAGATTTTCTTCGTGTATAGAAGATGCAGATATTGTTTTTGTGGACTCATATCTGGCAGATTATAAACTGTATGAAGATATTTCAAAGGCAGCGAAGACGGCTGTTTTCTTTGATGACGAGATAAGGATGGACTACCCGAAAGGTTTTGTTGTCAATGGAACGATTTTGGCCGAGCAGATGCCTTATCCCGAACGAAAGGGGATTACCTATCTTTTAGGTGCGCAGTATATGCCTCTGAGGAAAGAGTTCCGGGATGTACCTGAGAGGCAAAATCGTGATATTTGTGAAACCGTAATGATGACATTCGGCGGGACAGACGTATGCAATCTCACGCCGAAAATCCTGAAATTACTGGTTGATACATATCCACAGCTAAACAAAAAAGTGGTCATAGGTAAGGGTTTCCGAAATACATCGGAGATTGAATCTGTGAAAGACCATAATACCGAGCTGATGTATTATCCCGATGTTGCCGGGATGAAGAGAGTTATGCTCGAATCCGATATTGCGATATCTGCGGGCGGGCAGACTTTATATGAGCTCGCAAGAATGGGGGTTCCAACTATTGCAGTGGTTGTCGCCGATAATCAATCGGCTAATGTTATGGGTTGTCAAAAGGCGGGTTTTGCTGAATATGCCGGTGACGGAGCAGATAGAGAACTGCCGGGGAAAATATGCCGGAAAATAGAACTGTTGAAAGACAAAACCGTCAGGGAACATAAGAGTAAACTTGGCAGGAAGATTATTGATGGCGCGGGCAGCGCGAGGATAGTTAAAATGGTACTGTCTGATTTTTATAAGAAGCAACTTGTTTTAAGGAAAGCAGCAGCCTCTGATGCCGAGGATTTGTTTGGTTTGGCAAATGAGGATAGTGTAAGGCAAAATTCATTTTCGCAGGTCAAAATAAAATGGGCAGAGCACATACAGTGGCTAAATGAAAGACTCGGTAACGGTGACTGCTTACTTTTAATTGTTGATTATTCAGGTAAGTTTGCAGGTCAGGTGCGATTTGATGTGATTCCGCAGCAGACCGAGGCGGTTATAAATATCAGTTTGTGTAAGAATGTTCGCGGCCTGGGTTTGTCGCCATTGGTCATAAATAAATCGATAGAGGAATTACTGAATATGCGTAAAGATGTGAAACTTATCAAAGCTTACATCAAAGACGAAAATACTCCATCGATAAAAGCTTTTGAAAAAGCAGGCTTTGTGTTTTCAGAGAATACGATAATTAACAAGTGCAAGACAAAGGCTTACGAAAGAGCAGTCCATAATGGGTAATAATAGTATTCTCGATATAACAAAAAGAGGGGATGATTCAGTTCTTGTAGTCGCTGAAGTTTCCGCTAATCACAATCATCAGTTCGAGTTGGCGGGGGAAATGGTAAAAGCGGCGAAAGAATGCGGTGCCGATGCGGTGAAGTTCCAGGCGTATACGCCTGATACATTGACCATAAATTCCGATAAAGATTGTTTTCGAATCAAGCATTCTCGTTGGGGCGGGCAGACATTGTATGAGCTTTACAAAAAAGCTTATACTCCGTGGGAATGGCTTAGGGAGCTCAAAAAACTCGCGGATGATTTAGATACTCTTTTTTTTGCCACGGCGTTTGACAAAACCAGCGTGGATTTTCTGGAAGAGCTGGATGTTAAGGTGCACAAGATTTCATCGTTTGAGCTGGTCGATTTGCCGCTGATAGAATATACTGCGAAAACAGGAAAACCCCTGATTTTGTCTACAGGAATGGCAACTATTTCGGAGATTGAGGAGGCTGTTAATGTCGCAAGAACGGCAGGGGCGCAGGAGATTATTTTACTGAGATGTGTAAGCAGCTATCCTGCGAAGCCGGAAGAAATGAATCTGAGAACTATTCCCTATATGAAAGAACGTTTTAACTGTTCTGTCGGTCTTTCAGACCACAGTTTGGGGATAGGAGCTTCTGTTTGTGCAGTGGCTTTGGGTGCAAGAGTTATTGAGAAGCATTTTACGCTGTCGAAAGAGATTGAGACGCCGGACAGTTTTTTTTCAATAGAGCCGCAGGAACTTAAAGAACTGGTAGAGAACGTAAGGATTGCGGAGAAGGCATTAGGCAGAGCCGTCCGTGAGCCGACGGAGGATGAAAAGAAAAACCGAATGTTCAGGCGTTCTTTATTTGTGGTTAAAGACATCAAAAAGGGAGAGGTTTTTTCTTCAGAGAACGTAAAATCCATCAGGCCTTCGGATGGTCTCAAGCCTGGTTGTATAAATATGGTTTTGGGCAAAAAGGCAAAAGTGGATATCAAAAGAGGAACACCTTTGAATTGGGATTTGCTAAACGGAGACGTTGCCTAATTTGAGATGCTACTTTACTTAATATTACTGATTGTGTCAGTTTGCCCCTAATGAAGGAATGAGCAATGGATTTCATAATTGTATGCCCGCCACCCAGCATAGATGTTAATGTTTCGCATCGTATCATACCCCTTGGCGGCTTGTATTTGGCAGATTCCCTCATAAAGCATGGTCTAACTGTTTCCATATTGGATGATAGTATTGATGCGTTGAAAACGAGCATCGACAAGCAGCTAAGTGCTCATACAATAGCTATTGGGATTTCTACCCTATCCGGCACACAATTGAAAAACGCATTAACCATCGCCAAATATATTCGAAACAGATATCCCAAAACGCCCCTGATATGGGGAGGCGCACACGTTACAGCAGCACCTCTTCAGACACTGGAAAGTGACCTTGTGGATTATGTCGTCTGGGGCGAAGGAGAAATTGCACTACCCTTGTTGTTAGACGCCATTCGTAACAAACGAAGCCTCGGAGACATCCCCGGGATTGGATTCAAATGCAATGGCGCTTCTACGATAACTGCCAGAAGTAATTATACACCCCTGGAAGGAGTATTTAATCTTCCATATCACCTGCTCGATATGCCCAGATATGCGCGCAAGTTGAATATTGGGTTAGAAAAGTGTTTTTATGTTTTCTCCTCGCGAGGTTGTCCTTTTAGATGTAAGTTCTGTAGTAATCCCAGCGAAATATGGCCTAACACCACAATGCGTTACCATACGATAGAACATATACTCTCGGACATAGAAACACTTGTTACTAAGTATGGCGCTGACGGTATCACTTTTGGTGATGAGAATTTCCTGGTAAAGAAAAGCAGATTGATTTCTGTGTGTGAGGCCCTTCTTAAGGCTAACTTCGGGGTAAAATATAGAGCATCCGCACGTGCAGACCTGTTATGCCGACTCGGAGAAGACACACTGGACTTAATGAAGAAGGTGGGGTTCATTGGTATTGCCGTAGGAATTGAGTCCGGCTCGCAACGGATGCTTGATTTCATGGGCAAAGACATAACCTTAGAACAGATACGCAAAGTCGACTCGATTTTGACAAAGAAACGCTTTTTTAAGACGTACAATTTTATGACATGCTTACCGGGTGAGACCGTGGAAGATGTTAAGGACACGCTCCGTCTTATCGTTGAGTTGGCCGAAACCAGTCTTTATTCTCCTTATCCGTTCAGCATACTTCATAAATTTATTCCACTTCCCGGCACAGAGCTGTATAAAATAGCATCAGATTATGGTTTCAAGCCTCCGCATTCAATTGAGGGGTGGACGGACTTTGATGTTGTGGACGTTAGTAAAAACACTGATGTTGTGCGGCCCTGGTTATCTCAGGAAATGGCCGCTTTTGTTAATCGGGCTAACGAGTTAGTTGAGGGATTGAATGTACTCTTTATCGGTGATAACGCTGATAAGCGAGCAATATCGGAGAAAGTCGATGCGATACGGTCTTTTGTCGAACAGGCATAGATTTTTATCAATCGAAAATTAAAAGCGGAAGGCATTTTGTGAGCAAAAAGATATGTTTCATACGTATGGGCAGCGTCGAAACAATTGTAGGCCTTGATGGTCTGCTTTATGAGCATTTTGCCAAGGTATTCGATGATGTATCCTTTTTGGATGTTAGCAAGGTGTTTACATCGAAGCTTATATCCGGTCGATGTGATAACGACAAGGCGTATCATATGCTGCCGACGAGGTTCAAGGTTATTAGCGCCAAAAAACTTTCAGAGGTTAAGAGGTTTTTAAGGTCTAATGACATGATCGCGGTATGTTGTTTTTCCGAGACATGGCCTGATTGGTGGATTCATCATTATTTAAGGAAATATTCGATACCGCTTATTTATATATACACACACTCATTAATAACAAGTTTTCAACGTAAAAAAACATATTTTGGTACCTTCAAGGAGAAACTGAAAAATCTAACCAAGCGTATTTGTCCCTGTGTTGCTTCACAAGACTTTTTGGCGGATGTGGACACGTATTTTGTTTCTGAGAAACATAAAGCCGAGAAAAAAAGGCGTTCCAGCCGCTACAAGGAAGTGGTCCTAACAAATAGTAGATTTTATGATAATTTGTTAGTCAGCAACTACAAGATTTCGACAGATTATGTGGTTTTTTTAGACTCTATGCCGCCATATCAGGGCGACCAGATAATTTTTGGTTATCAGCCCATTGACAGGGAATTATATTACAACAATTTAAATGCACTTTTGGATACAATAAGCAGAATACTTGGAAAAGAACTGGTGATTTGTTTGCACCCCAAATATGATGAATGCAACCTGAAGAGAGATTTTGGGGAGCGTAAAGCTATTAAATACAAGACGCCTGAGTTTGTGGCACAAGCTGAACTTGTGCTTTTTCACGAGAGCAGTGCAGTTAATAACGCTGTTGTTTATGGCAAAAAAGTTGTTCAATTAGTAGGTAAATACTTTAACGATTTTACCAGAAGAAACTGTGAAGCTTATAATAAAGTTTTTTCGTTTACGATGTTGGATATGTTTGAGCACAGCGAGAGTTCTATCAGAGAAACACTTCGCGGCCTTAAAGTAGATACAGAAAGATATGATGATTTCTTGTCAAGTTGGATAATAACCAGCGGCCAGGGGGGTGTTCCTTCTTTTGTGCAAATAGCAGACCACATTAGCCGAAAATATGGAATTTCGCAAAAAGGATAATATGAAATTTTTTGATAAAAATATCGTTGTTACGCAGGACATTTATGATACTCATATATTGAACAAATCGAATTGGTTCGGTGATGTTCCGCCATTTACAAATTTGGAAATAAATATCTGCGGCATCTGCAACAGGAAGTGTTTTTTCTGTCCGAAAGCCGACCATAAACTGTTTCCTAACAAGAAAGAGTATATGTCTTTGGAGTTTTATGGGGCGCTTTTAAAGGATTTAGCCAGTGTTAAATTTAAGGGTCGGCTGTCATTCTGCGGCCTAAGTGAGCCGCTTCTGCACAAGAAGCTGCTGGATTTGGTGAAGATGACCAAGCGGTATTGCCCTGGTTGTTTTTTGGATATTCTGACCAATGGTGATTTTTCGACGGTCGAGAATACGCGGGCATTATTCGAAGCCGGCCTGGACAATATGAAAGTAAGTATGTACGACGGCCCAGAACAGATTCCTCATTTCAAAAAGATACAAAAGGAATGTGGGCTTTCCGAAGAGCAGTTCGTTATAAGAGAACGTTACTTGTCTGCCGAGCAAAATTTTGGTCTGACTATAAATAACAGGGGCGGTTCGGTTAATCTTGAGCAATACAAAATTGTGCCATTGAAAGAGCCGCTTAAACGAAGCTGTTACTATCCGTTTCATAAGATGATAATTGATTATAACGGAGATGTTATGATTTGTCCCTGTGATTGGGAGAAGAAACTGGTCGTGGGGAACCTGCAAAAGAATAACATCTTCGAGATATGGAATTCGGATGCAATGAAAGAGGTTCGGCTGCGGCTTATTAACGAGGACCGAAACGGAGTGCCATGTTCTCAATGTGACATCGAAGGGACATTGTATGCGAAGTTGCATTTTGAGGCGTGGAAAGAGTATTACGGAATGTAGGTTTAAGAATTGAAGACAGTTAAATTCGCTTTCATAGGCTGTGGTAAAATTGCTCATCATCATGCTGATGTAATCAAGCATCTGGGGCATACTATAGAAATTGTTGTTGCTCAGCCGGGTTCAGCGAACATAGACAGCTTTGCGGAGAAGTACGCTGTTGGCAAAAAGATATATGGTATCGAGGGATTTTTAGAGTATTGGGATAAGGCGGATATCGACTGTATTTTAGTATGCACACCATGGGATGTAACTGAGGGAGTTCTGAAACAGCTTTTGCCGCTTGGTGTACCAATAATGTCAGAAAAACCGGCGGTCCTTTCGCTCGCTGGATTGAAATATCTGAAAGAAAATTGTGAAACGAGAAACCTTTTTATCGCTTATAACCGCAGATTTTATGATTTTGTTCCATATTTGAAAAAATTGATGAACAGCGAAACCTGTGTGTGCGCCGACATTTTGTCCGCAGAACCCTTCGAGATGCTTGTTAAAAGCGAGGGGGACAAAGTATGTGAGTATATGTTGTATTTTTATACATCACATATAATTGACCTGATGTATTATCTTTTTGGGGATATTGAGGTCAAAAACACAATCAGTATTGCAAAAGGCAGAAAAACATCCTGGGTGTGCGAGCTTTATTCGGGTAAACGTAAGTGCCCTATACAAATGAAGATACTGATGGATTGTCCTCAAAACAGTTACTTCAAAATCTTTTTTGAAGAAAAGGTTGTAGAAATGTGCCCATTTGAGAAAATGGCGGTGTATAATGACCTCGAGAAAAGAGAAAGTCAGGGCAGGGCAACTTATGTTCCGGTGGTGGAAGCCGAATTGCATACGGAGAGTACATTTAAGCCGGGTTTTTTGAACCAAATGAATTATTTTATTGAAAATTTTGTGAGCAAGAAGAATTCATCCCTTGAACACATCGAACAGTTAGAAAAGGTAACACTTTTCTGTGACACGTTAATTCGCTCAAGGAGGTCCTATGGATAGTGTTGTTTCCGGTCCCCATCAAACATCAAAGAATAAAAAAACAGCTATCGAGATGCATCAGCAAAAAGCTGAAGACAGGTTTATATCCTATGCGAAGGAAGTATTAGCAATAGAAGCTGAGGCGATAACAGCACTTTCGCAACGAATTGACGATGTATTTTCAAAAGTTGTGAAAGCGATATTGGGCTGCGAAGGCAGGGTGATTGTTTGTGGGATGGGCAAGTCCGGTCTTATCGGCAGGAAGATATCCTGTACATTGGCCTCGACAGGTACATCGAGCTTTTTTATGCATCCTGCGGAGGCATTTCATGGTGACCTGGGTATGATAAAGAAAGAAGATATTTTGCTGCTGGTTTCATATTCAGGTGAGACCGAAGAAATATTAAAAATCATTCCTTTCCTGAAGGGCAATGGCAACCAGATTATTTCAATGACGGGAAACGTAAATTCCACAATAGCAAACAGTTCGAATTACCACTTAAACGTGAATGTTAAAAGGGAAGCCTGCCCACTTAAAATAGCTCCGACTACTTCCGCGACGGTTTCATTGGTGATGGGTGACGCAATCACTGTTGCTTTAATGAGGGAAAGAGGTTTTAACACTGAAGATTATGCAAGATTTCATCCGGGCGGGAGCCTCGGCAGAATGCTGCTGACAAAGGTAGAGGATGTTATGGTTAAGGAGAATCTGCCGGTAATCACAGAAGAAATCAATATGAAAGATGTTATTAACATCATGACATCCACCCGATGGGGAACTGCAGTTATTGCTGATAAGAAACAGCGTGTTATCGGTGTAATCACCGACGGGGATTTACGAAGGGCGTTAACCAAGTATGAGAATATCCTGACGCTCAAGGCACGAGACATTATGACAAAAAATCCCAAGACCATCAGCAAAGACTTAAAGCTCTACGAGGCGGAAAAGATATTCAATGAGCAGCGGGTCATTCTCCTCCTCGTTCGTGGTGAGAAAGGTGAGCTTGTCGGCTTGCTGCCGATTTCACTCGTCTGCACTCCAAAAATTTAAAATATCTTTTCACGCCGTTTAATCTTATTGAGTGGTAGCAAATGGATAAAGATACGAAAACAAAAGAAGAAATTTTTGAACAGACGATACTAAAGAACATAAATCGCAAATCACGCTATATTGACCAGGTGCAAATGGCGGATGGTGTGCCTTTGTTCAGTTGGATAGATATAAATCCGACCGAATTATGCACTCGAAAGTGTGATTTTTGTCCGAGGAAAGATCCTGCCGAGTATCCCAACCAAAACCTTCATATGGATATTGCACTTGTGAAAAAGATAGCTGATGAGTTGAGAAGCTTGAAATATCGTGGTGGTGTTATATTTTCCGGGCATGGTGAGCCGCTGCTTCATAATGATATAGTCGGCATGGTCAAGGTGTTCGGCGAAGACATTCATACTGAGATGGTTACATGTGGAGACCCTTTGAATGTAAAAATAGTTAAGGAGCTTTTCGCAGCCGGCCTGGGAGTGCTTCTTGTAAGTATGTATGACGGGCCGCATCAGGTTGATAAGTTTAAGGGAATGTTTGCAGAAGCTGGGTTGGATAGTCAGCAGTATGTGCTTAGAGACAGATGGTACGGTGTTGAAGAGGATTACGGCGTAAAATTAACCAATAGGGCAGGGACAGTAACAGAGGGATGTCAGGCAACTTTCGATAAGAATAGGCCGTGCTATTATA
>Ga0315276_10001973_pt1 | contig 18630 bp, 12 predicted proteins | sample YL17G05_0_MG_FD_204542 | JGI IMG/M metagenome (GOLD analysis project Ga0315276, IMG submission 204542) | Sediment microbial communities from Yellowstone Lake, YNP, Wyoming, USA - YL17G05_0 | ecosystem: Environmental > Aquatic > Freshwater > Lake > Sediment | place: USA: Wyoming | collected... | reverse complement strand
TGCGCTATCTTGCCGTGTCCGGCTTCTTCGTGACCGTCGCGCTGGTCTACAACGGCGCGCTGCAGGGCACGGGCGACACCAAGAGCCCGCTCTACATTTCGCTCATCAGCCAGATCGCGATCCCGCTCGGCTACTGCGCGGTGATGGACGCGGCGCACGGCCTGCGCTCGGGCGACATCTGGCTGGCCATCGTCCTCGGGCACTTCTTCCGCTGCGCGCTGGGCGTCCTGCGGTTTGGTCAGGGCAAGTGGCGCAGCATCCGCGTCGACATCGGCACGGCGCGGGCGTGAACGCCAACAGCGCGGGCCTCAGCTCGCTGAGCGGCGGCGGCGCAGGTGGGTGGTGAGGAAGAGGAAGTCGTCCGGCGGCGGAGACTCGAACATCATCGGGCGTCCGGTCGACGGATGCTCGAATCCCAGACGCCACGCGTGCAGCGCCTGCCGCTCGATGCGGGGCAGGTCCGGGGGCTCCGGCGGTGACCCGAACCGGTACTGCCGTTCCCCGAGCAGGGGGTGCCCGCGCATGCCCGCCTGGACCCGGATCTGATTTCGCTTGCCCGTGACCAGGGACACTTCCACCAGCGCGGCGTCCGCGTACTGTTCCATCACCGCGTAGTGCGCCACCGCATCCTTGCCCCTCGCATCCCGGCCGTGCGCGCGCCGCTGCCGGAACGCCTCGGCGTCCCACGCGAGCCGATCCGTCCACGTCCCCCGCTCCGGCGTGATCTCGCCCAGCAGCACGGCCTGGTACACCCGCGTGGGGGTCCGGCGCTCAAACTGATCCTTGAGCGCGTCCCGGGCGGCCGGCGTGCGGGCGAAGAGGACCAGACCGCTGGTGTCGCGATCGATCCGGTGGACGACGTACTGCCGCGCCCGCACCTCGTGGTGCGAACGGGCGGCCAGCATGTCGAGCAGCGTCGTCTCCTCCCCGGCCCGGTCTGGCAGCGGCTCGACGAGAAGCCCGACGGCCTTGTCGACGACGATAAGGGCCTCGTCTTCGTGCACGACGAACAACAGGTGCTGCACGCCGCGCACCGCACGGTCGGCGGCCCTGGCTGAGCCGGGGCGATCGATCCACACGCCCACTCGGTCGCCCGGATGCAGACGATACCCGGCATCACGGGGATCGGCAGGCTGCCCGTTCAGGAATACCTTCCCCTTCTCGAGCCAGCCGGCCGCCCGGCTGCGCGACCCGGCGTCGGCGTGCCGCGTCAGCCAGAGATCGAGCCTGATGTCCGCGTCCGCGTCGGTGACGATCCAATCCTGCATGCCCGGGTCCCGTGGTAGTGTGAATCGCGCATGAGCATAGCATCCTCGGCGGCCGCGCGCGCCGTGCATGCGCTGACGGCCTCGGGCGCGCTGATTGGACTTCTGGCGCTGTGGGCCGCGTGGCAGGGCGACCTTCGCACCGCGTTCCTCTGGTTGATCGCCGCCACGGCGATCGACGCGGTCGACGGCTGGCTGGCACGGCTCGCCCGCGTCGGCACGCACGCGCCGGACATCGACGGCGCCCGCCTCGACGACATCGTCGACTATGTGACGTATGTCTTTGTACCGGCCGCGATCATGCTGCACGCGAACCTGTTCCCGGCGGCGCTGGCCTGGCCCGCAGCCGGGGCGGTGGTGCTGTCGAGCGCGTTCGGGTTCAGCCGCACCGACGCCAAGACGGCGGATCATTTCTTCACAGGGTTCCCGTCGTACTGGAACATCGTGGCGCTCTACCTGGTGCTGCTCGGCCTTGCCCCCCCGTGGAACGCGGGCATCGTGCTGGCGCTGGCGATGCTGGTGTTCGTGCCCGTCGGCTATCTCTATCCCTCGCGCATGACCCGGTGGCGCGCCCCGACGCTCGCCTTCGGGTCGCTCTGGGCCCTACAGATGGTGTGGATCGTCTGGCGCCTGCCCGACGTCTCTTCGGCCGCGGTCCTGTGGTCGCTCGCGTTCCCGGCGTACTACGTGATCCTGTCCCTGGTGCTGCACGCCCGACGCGTCGCGTCCTGACGCGCCGGCCGGACTACGAGAAACGCGTCCGGCGGTACAGCACGACGCCGCAGACAACGATGCACAGCGCCCAGCTCGAGGACGATGATCGGCACCCAGAACTGAATGTCGGTGCACGAGTCTCCCCGTTTCCCCGGCCTGTCGGCGGCCTGCAAGGCGGTAACCACCAACGCGTTCGCGCCCGTGTCCACCGCCACGCATCCTGCTATACTGCGCGCGCATGATTGGACTGCTGAAGCCAGCCCCAGCCACCGAACCGCTCCCCGCCTATGAGGTCGATCCGGAGTACAGGCGTCTGCGACGCCAGGTATTCGCCGGGATCTTTGTGGGGTACGCCGCGTTCTACCTCGTCCGCAACAACCTGGTGCTGGCGATTCCCGACATCCTGAAGGAATACCCGTCGTACTCGAAGGCCTCGCTGGGCACCGCGCTCACCGGGTCGTCGATCGCCTATGGCGTGTCGAAGTTCCTGATGGGGTCGGTGTCGGACCGCAGCAACCCGCGGTACTTCCTGCCGCTGGGCCTGCTGTTGTCGGCGGCCATCATCGCCGCGTGCGGCCTCGTCAAAGGCATCTACGCGTCGCTCGCCATCCTGGTGCTGCTGCAGACGATCAACGGCTGGGTGCAGGGAATGGGCTGGCCGCCCTGCGGCAAGACGATGGTCCACTGGTTCAGCACCAACGAGCGCGGAGTGGTCGTCTCGGCGTGGAACACGGCCCACAACGTGGGCGGCGCCCTGGTGGCCAATCTGGCGGTCGTGGGCGTCCTGCTGTTCTCCGATTGGGGCGCGAAGTTCTACTTCAACGCGGCGGTCGCCGCCCTGGTCGCCCTCGTCGCGTTTGCGCTGATACGGGACACGCCGCAGTCGTGCGGGCTGCCGCCGATCGAAGAGCATCGGAACGACTTCCCGCCCGACTACAGCGCCGACCACGAGCGCGTGTTCACGTTCAAGGAGATCTTCTTCGAGCACGTGCTCAACAACCGGTACCTGTGGGCCATCGCCGTCGCGAATGCGTTCGTCTACTTCGTGCGCTACGGCGTCGTAAACTGGATCCCGACATACCTGCAGACCGCCAAGGGCTTCTCGTTCCAGCAGTCGAGCCTGGGATGGTCCCTGTACGAGTGGGCCGCCATCCCCGGGACGCTCGCCTGCGGGTGGATCTCGGACAAGGTGTTCAAGAGCCGGCGGGCCCCGGCCACCATCCTGTTCATGTCGCTGACGCTGATCGCGGTGGTCGTGTACTGGCTGAACATCAACGGGCCGCTCTGGATCGACTACGCGGCGCTCATCGCGATCGGCTTCCTGATCTACGGACCGATCATGATCATCGGCCTGCACGCCCTCGATCTGGTGCCCAAGAAGGCCGCGGGCACGGCCGCCGGATTCACGGGGTTCTTCGGCTATGTGTTCGGCTCCGCCATCGCGGGCACCGGCGTCGGCTGGATCGCCGACCACTGGGGCTGGAACGGCGTGTTCATCACCATGGTGGTCTGCTGCGTCCTGACCATCGCCTTCAGCGCGATGACCCTGGGCCACACCGCCACCAGCGCGAAGCGATAGGGGCATCGGCCCGCCGTCACGACAGCCGGTACTGACTGGCCAGTTGCGTGAAGGCCTCCACCTCGCGGCGCTGCCACGCCTCGTCGTGCCCGAGCTCAGCCGCGATCAACGTCGCCACCTCCGGCGCCATCTCGACGGCCGCCGCGGCGTTCAGGATGAGCGCGCGGCACCGGCGCGCGAGCACATCCTCGACCGATCGCGCCATCTCGACGCGCACGGCCCAGACGACCTCGGCGCGGCAGTACGGCAGGGCCGGGTGCAGGCGTTCCGCAAGCGGGGGATGGGCGCGCATGAGATCCCGGATCACCAGCGCATCAGATCCGTACACGCCCAGGGCCCCGAACTTCTCGGCGTGCGGATGGAACCCGTGGATGTTCAGCGTCCTGGTGACGCAGCTCTTTTCGGGCAGGCGCGCGAGCATGGCGGCCTGATTCACCGCGTCCTCCGCCATGTGGCGATACGTGGTCCACTTCCCTCCCGCGATCGTCAGGAGCCCGGACGGGTCGATGTGGATCGTGTGATCGCGCGACAGCGCCGCGGTCGAGGTCGCACCGTCGGCGCGCACCAGCGGCCGGATGCCCACCGACACGCTCAGCACGTCGGCGCGGGTGGGCGGGCGATGCAGATACTGGGCGGCGGTCTCGAGGATGAACGCGATCTCCTCGTCGAAGGCGCGCGGCTCCAGCGTCGGCTCGGGAATCGGCGTGTCGGTGGTGCCCACCAGCGTGTGGCCATGCCACGGGATCGCGAACATCACGCGCCCATCGCGCGTGTGGGGCACCATGATGGCACTGCGGCCGGGGAGGAACGACGCGTCGAACACCAGGTGCACGCCCTGGCTGGGCGCGATCAAGGGCGGCGCCGACGGGTCCGACAGGCGACGGACGGCATCCGCAAACGGCCCGGTGGCGTTGATGACCACCTTCGCGCCGGCGCGAATCTCGCGGCCCGACTCCTCGTCGACGGCCACCACGCCGTCGATGAACCCGTCGGACGCCCGCGTGACGCCGGTCACCCGCGTGTAGTTGACGAGCACCGCGCCCTGCTCGGCGGCGGTCTGCGCCAGGTTGATGAGCAGCCTCGCATCGTCGAACTGGCCGTCGAAGTACACCACCCCGCCGCGCAGGCCCTCGGGCTGGATGGTCGGCAGCCGGGCGAGCGTCTCGTCACGCGACAGGATCTCCGAATCGCCGAAGCCGTACTTGCCGGCCAGCACGTTGTAGACCTTCAGGCCCAGCCCGTAGAACGGCGCCTCCCACCAGTCGTAGTTCGGCACGACGAACGCGAGGTCGCTCACCAGGTGCGGCGCGTTCTGCCGCAGGATGCCCCGCTCCTTGAGCGCCTCCATGACCAGCGAAATGTTGCCCTGCTCGAGATAGCGGACGCCCCCGTGCACGAGCTTGGTGCTGCGACTCGATGTGCCTTTGCAGAAATCATGCTGCTCGACCAGCAGCACGTCATAGCCTCGCGACGCGGCGTCCACCGCGATGCCCACGCCGGTGGCGCCCCCGCCGACGACGACGATGTCCCAGGGTTCCTGGCGTTCCGAGATCCGGCCGATCATCTCCGCACGATTCATACATCCGCTCCTGAGTACAGCCAACCCTTGGATCGTCCCAGCGCCTCGTGCCAGCGGCCAAGAAGCCGGTCGGCCTCGGCGCGCGGCATCGACGGCTCGAAGCGCCGTTCGGCCTTCCACTGCCGGGCGATTTCCTCCTGCGAGCCCCAGAACCCCACGGCAAGCCCGGCGAGGTAGGCCGCGCCAATAGCGGTCGTCTCCGTGACCCGGGGGCGCACCACCGGCACGCCCAGCAGGTCGGCCTGGAACTGCATCAGCGCGTCGTTTTGTGACGCCCCGCCATCGACGCGCAATTCGCCCAGCGCGATGCCCGAGTCGCGATGCACGGCGTCGAGCAGATCGTTGACCTGGTAGGCGATGCTCTCCACGGCCGCCCGGGCGATGTGGCCGGCCGTCGTCCCGCGGGTGAGGCCGACAATGGTGCCGCGGGCATACGGATCCCAGTGCGGCGCGCCCAGCCCGGCGAAGGCCGGCACCAGGTAGACGCCGCCGTTGTCGGGCACGGTCGCCGCAAGACGCTCGACATCAGTCGACTCCCGGATGAGGCCCAATCCGTCACGCAGCCATTGCACGACGGCCCCGCCGATGAAGACGCTGCCTTCCAGCGCATACTCCGTCCGCCCGCCCACCTTCCACGCGACCGTCGAGATCAGGCGGTTGTCCGACGTCACGGGCCGGTCGCCCGTGTTCTGCAACAGGAAGCAGCCGGTCCCGTACGTGTTCTTCGCCATGCCGGGCGTGACGCACATCTGACCGAACAGCGCCGCCTGCTGGTCGCCGGCCATGCCCGCAATCGGCACCCCGTCGAGCCCCAGGCCGGCGGCCACGCGGCCGTAGACCTCGCTGGACGCCCGCACCTCGGGCAGCAGGCTCGCCGGTACGTCGAGCATCCGGAGGAGCTCGTGGTCCCACGCCAGCGCATGGATGTTGAACAGCATCGTGCGCGAAGCGTTGCTGACGTCGGTCACGTGGACGCGCCCGCCGGTCAGGTTCCACACGAGCCAGGAGTCGACCGTGCCAAACGCCAGGCGGCCCGCTGAGGCCTTGGCCCGCGCCCCTTCCACGTGGTCGAGGATCCACTTGATCTTGGTGCCCGAGAAGTACGCGTCAATCACGAGGCCGGTGCGCTGACGCACGAGGTCCTCGAATCCGTCGGCCTTCAGGCGGTCACAGATGTCCGCCGTGCGCCGGTCCTGCCAGACGATGGCGTGGCAGACAGGCTCGCCGGTCTCGCGATCCCAGACGACCGTCGTCTCGCGCTGGTTCGTGATGCCGATGGCCGCGACGTCACTGGCCCCTGCCTGCGCGCGAGCGAGGGCCTCAGTGGCGACCGAGATCTGCGACGCCCAGATTTCCCGGGGATCGTGTTCGACCCACCCGGGCTTCGGGAAGATCTGCTGGAACTCGCGTTGCGCCACGGCCGCCACGGCACCGCCGTGGTCGAAGAGGATGGCGCGTGAGCTGGTGGTGCCCTGATCGAGTGCGAGGACGTAGGCCACGATGGTGCTCCTGAATCGAGGGGGGGAATCGCGGGGCGGAAAACATGCAAAGGCTACCACACTCCGCGATATACTCTGGCGCCGATTGTCCTTCGGACACGAAGGCGCTGTATGAACATTCATGGCGTGCCGAGCGTGTGGGCCCGCCATAAGGGCCTGTAAGCAAACAACCGCTGCTACCTTTGTTTGCTAACAGGCCCTAATAAGGAGTCGTCCAATGTCGCGAGCAACGTTTCGGGAGGTGCTGGCCGAGTGCCTGGGCACCTTCGTGCTGATTCTCTTCGGCGCCGGTGTCGTGGCGCAGAACATCGTGAGCAAGGGATCGGCCGGCAGCTACCTGGCCATCAATCTGGCCTGGGGCCTCGGCGTTGTGATGGGCTGCTACGTGTCCGCCGGCGTGTCCGGGGCGCACCTGAACCCCGCCGTCACGCTCGCCGTGGCCGTGCACCGGGGATTCCCCTGGAAGAAGGTCCTGCCCTATATGGCGGGTCAGTTCGTCGGGGCATTCGTCGCCGCGGCCGTGGTGTACCTGACCTATCGGGAAGGGCTCACGGCCTTCGATGGCGGCGTGCGGCAGGTGCTGGGGCCGCAGGGCACCGCGGGCATCTTCGCGACCTACCCCCAGCCCTACCTGACGACGTTCCCCGGCGGGTTCATCGACCAGGTGGTCGGCACGGCGATTCTCGTCGGGGTCATTCTTGGGATCACCGACTCGCGCAACGCGCCTGCGCCGGCCGGGCTCGCGCCGGTCATCGTCGGGTTGCTCGTGGTGGGCATCGGTGCGGCGTACGGCGTCAACTCCGGGTACGCGATCAATCCCGCCAGAGACCTCGGACCGCGCCTGTTCACGGCGATGGCCGGCTGGGGCAGCGAGGTGTTCCGGGCCGGGAACTACTGGTGGTGGGTGCCGGTGGTGGCCCCGCTCATCGGCGGCGTGCTCGGCGGGTGGATCTACGATCTGTTCGTGGGGAAACACTTCCCGGCCGCGAAGTAACGCGCCGGCACCAACGCGAACGGGGTCAGAGCCTCATCGATAGATTCCCACGATGAGGATCTGACCCCGTTCGGCGTTCCCGGTTCGTCGTCCCCGTTCGGCGGCCTCACTTCGTTCTCGGGAACAAGTCGGGGTTGTCCGTGAAGAGGGCGTCCACGCCGAGCGTGAACAGGAAGTACTTCATCTCGTCCTGCACCGACGGGTACTTCCCCGGCTGTGAGGCGCGGAACGTCCACGGCGTCACCGTCAACTTCGCCGCGTGCGCCCATTCGACGATGGCGGGCGTCTTCTCGAGAATCGCCTTGTTGGGCCCGATGCCGGTCGCCCAGGCCGCCATCTCTTTCAGTTTGGCCGCGCTGTCGAGCCGGGCGGCATCCTGTGGCGCGACCAGGAACACCCTCGGCACCGACGGCAGGTCCGCGGCCGACGCCTTGAGCGTCGCCTCGTCGAACGACTGCAGGACCAGCGGCGTCTTCGGATCGGCCTCCAGGCCGTTCTTCTTGACGATGGCCGCGAAGAGCTTTTCCGGGTCCACGCCCCGCTGGCGGTAGAACTCCGGGTCTTTCAACTCCGGGTAGAGCCCCGCCTTGCCCTTCACCAGATCGATGGCTTCCTGGAAGGTCAGGATCCGCGTGCCCGCGAATTTCTTGTCGAAGTAGGAGCCCGCGTCCAGCCGCTTGATCTCGGCGAGCGTGAAGTCGTGGACGTACCAGTGGCGGACGACCGTCGTGCCCGCCTTGACCTCCACGAAGCGGTCCGGGAACACCTCCTCGACGTCCGTGGTGCGCTCGAGGGTCAGGTCGTGGATGGACACCAGGACGCCGTCCTTGGTGACGGCCAGATCCTGTTCCACGAAGTCTGCCCCCTGCTTCATGGCGAGCGTGTAGCTGTCGATGGAGTGCTCGGGGGCATAGGCCGAGGCGCCCCGGTGGGCGATCAGCATCTTCTTCGGCGGGGCCGGCTGCGCCTGAAGGACGGCGAGCGCCGCGAACGCCACGAGAACACCGGCGGCCAGCGCGATGGATCGGAACGGCATGATGGTGAGCTCCGGAAAAAGCGCGGGAGGCGGCACCAAGCCGCCTCCCGGGGTCGTGTAGAGGCCGACGCTAGAACGTGACCTTGACGCCGAGCTGAATCTGGCGCGCGTCGTAGGTCGAGGTGATGCTCCCGAACGCCGCCGAACTGCGGTTGCCGTTCGGCGCCCCGAAGTTGGTCCGGTTGAAGAGATTAAACGCCTCGAAGCGGATCTGCAGGTTGGTCTGCGACCCGATCGGCAGCCTGAAGTTCTTCGACGCGACGAAGTCCACCTGCCAGAACCACGGTGCGTAGACGCTGTTGCGCTTCGCGTTGCCGAATACCTGGCTCGCGTCCGTGGGAATGGTGACGTTCGCCGGGTTGAAGTAGCTGGTGATCGAGCTCTTGTCGCCGTAGGGGTCGCCCGTGACGTTGGGCCGGTAGTTGTTCGATCCCCTGAATTCCTGCGAGATCCCCGATACCACCCAGGATGAGGTGGGCGAGTAGGTGAGCGTCACCGGCGCCCCGGCCGTCATCGTGTTGATGCCGCTGAAGGTCCATCCGCCGATGAAGGCATTGACGACGGCGTTGGCCTCCTTGCCCCAGTGCCGGCCACGGCCGAAGGGCAGGTCCCACACGAAGCTCGTCGTGTTGTTCCAGGGCTGGTCGTAGCCCGAGGTGGCGTAATCGGCGGCCATGTTGTAGAAGTCCTGCGGCCCGGGCAGGTTGCCGTTGTTGTTCTCGAGCGACCCGGCGCCGTTGTCCTTGGCCTTCGACCACGTGAACGCGTTGAGGAGCATCAAGCCGGTCCCCGGGCGGTACTCGACCTTTACCTGCAGCGCGTTGTAGTCCGACTTGCCGCCGTTGAAGGCGTAGGTGATGTCCGAGAACTCCTGGATGGGCCGGCGGGCCTGCAGCGTCAGGGAAGCAGCCGCGTTGTTCGGCACGGCCTGGTTGTAGTTCGCCAGCGCGAGGATGTCCCTCGCCCGGTTGCCGACGTACGCGACGTCAAGCAACAGATAGGCGGCGAGTTCCCGCTGCACCGACACGAAGTAGCTTTGGACGGTGCTCGAATGGTAGTCCCGCGGCATGTACAGGATGTTCGCCGCGAGCGGGTTGAACACCGACGGATCCGCAAAACCCGCCGGGTACCCCTGTTGCGTCGTCCGGAAGGTCGACAGCAGCGGATTGGACTGCGTCGCGACCGCGTTGACGACCTGCGGCCCGTTGATGGGCAGGAGGTTGGCGGCGCCGATCCGGTGGAAGTGGATGTAGCTGACGCCCCATCCCCCGCGCACCACCGTCTTGGGCGTCATGCTGTACGCGAAGCCGAGGCGCGGCGCGAAGTTGTTGCGGTCGGGGTCGATCAGGGCGCGGTCGTACATCGACCCGTCCTTCGCCTTGATCATCGTCTTGGCCGCGGGGTCGTAGTTGGAGAGGAGGTTGTCCCGCTCCCACTGCGGCGTGGCGTACTCGTAGCGCAGGCCCATGTTCAACGTCAGCTTGTCGTTGACCCGGAAGTCGTCCTGCAGGTACGCGAACTGGAAGCGCTGCCGCATGTTGGCGACCAGCGTGTTGCCCAGCGCGTACTGGCTGCGGAGCCCGAACATGAAGTCGGCCAGGAAGTACTGGTTGTTGGCGGCCAGGCCTGCCGGCCGCGTGAAGGCGCCCGAATACGTGTCGCGGCCGTACAGGGGATTGACGTCCATCACCTCGGTCATGACGAACTGGTACTCATAGCCCGACTTGAGCGAGTGCTTGCCCCGGATCCACGTGTAGTTCAACTTCACGTTGTACATTTCCGGGTACTGCCACTGCGGGTTCGTCTCCTGGCGGCCAAGGGCCGAATAGCCGGCGCTGAACAGTTGCGTATAGAGGCCGCCCGTGATGCGCGGGTCGGTCGGCAATCCCGTGATGCCGTACATCTCCAGTGCCGACGGCGTGCCGAGGCCCCAGGGATTCTTGCCCGCCTGCGTCGATGACCAGCCGAACCGGCCCTCGAGGAGCGACGTCCCAGAGCGCGCCCAGGTGAATCCGAACGCGATCTGCTTGCTTTTCGCGTAGATGGACGCGTTGCCGGCGCCGCCCGAAGGCAGCGGCAACGGCGGGTCATCCAGGTTGTCCACATTGCGGTAGCCGAACCGCGTGAACATCGACAGCGCGTTGCTGTACTGGTAGTCGATCTTGCCGCCCCACTTGTCGTTGTTGCTCTGGAAGTTCTGCAGGACGTCGTAGTTGTTCGTGATGCCCGAGCGGGTTGGATCCGGCAGCGCGCTCAGCACCTTCTTCGCAAACGACGTCATCGGGATCGTCGTACCCGCCGGATAGAGGATCCCCGTCTGCGGGTTCACGGCGTCCACCGTCAGGATGCCCGTCTTCTGGGCCGGCGTCGGAATGGACTGGAACGTCACGGTCTTGCGGTTCTGCCGGAACCGCTCCCAGTCCGCGAAGAAGAACGCCTTGTTCTTCATGATCGGCCCGCCCAGCGCGAACCCGAACTGATTCCGCTCGAGGGTCGGTTTCACGCCCGACGAGGGTTTGAAGAACCCCGTAGCGTTCAGCGCCGTGTCACGGAAGAACTCCCATCCGGCACCGCTGAACCGGTTCGCACCGCTCTTGTAGGCCACGTTGATCGTCGCGCCGCCGCTCCGGCCGTACTCCGCGCTCATGTTGTTGGTGACGACCTTGAACTCCGCCACCGCGTCCGGCGACGGCTGCATCACCTGGTTGGAGAAGCCCTGGTTGCTCGTCCCGTAGGCGTTATTGTCGAGGCCGTCGAGCAGGAAGTTGTTGAACGTGCTGCGCATGCCGTTCACGTTAAACGACCCTTCACGCGGCGTGGCATTGCTGCCCGTGTTCAACGCCGACAGGCGGACACCCGGGCTGAGCAGCGCCAGCGCCGAGTACTCGCGGCCGTTCAGGGGCAACTCCACCGCCTGCTTGCCCGTGATCAACTGGTTGCGCTGGCTCGAATCCGTTTCCAGGAGCGGCGAGGCCCCGGTCACCTGTACGGTCTCCGCCACCTGGCCGGGGGCCAGCTTGAGATCCACGCGCTGGCGGGCGCCGACCGTCACCTGGATGTTCTCGGCGAGCGCGGTGGCGAATCCCTGCAGTTCGGCCGTCAGCTTGTAGCGGCCGATTCGCACCGTGATGAACTCGAAGCTGCCGTTCGCCTCGGTCACACGAACCGAGGCCACTCCGGTGTCCAGGTTCGTAAGCGTGACGGTGGCGCCGGGGACGACGCCTCCGGTGTTGTCCTTGACCGTGCCAACCACGGTCGCCGTGTCGAACTGCGCAGAGACGGGCAGGGCAGCCGCCAGCAGGCAGGCGGCAGCCAGGATCGCGACGGCAACTCTTTGCTTTGACACGGTTTATAACCTCCAGAGGGTTGGGGCCGGAAATCTAGGACTCGACTCGAGGGGGCAAGATGTGAAGGCTAGACTTGTCACCGGGCGTTGTCAAGCGCGCGGGGAGAGCGCGGGAGAGCGGTTATCGGGGCGGGCGGCCGTACACTTCCACTTCGACGTAGTGATTGAGGTCGTTTGCGCTGCTGCCGTTGCTGTACAAGCGGACGTAGCGGGCGATCGCGCCCTTGCCGTCCACCAGCCGCCCTTCCGACGTTTCGATGTAGTTCTGTTCGGTTCCCCGGCCGAGCCCGGACGTGTTGTCGTGGTCGTTGTTCATCAGGGTGCGGACGTTCCTGGTGAATCCCGCGTCATCGGCGATCTGGACGATCACGTCGAAGTACACCCGCGGGGAGTTGTGAAAGTGCCAGAAGAGCACCGCGTAGATCTCGTGCGGGGCCCCCAGGTCGACGGTCACGTGCTGCGTCCCGGGGCCCAGCTCCACGTACGATCCTTCCTCTCCGGTCCGATCGCCGTCGGTGAGCATGCTCGGCTCCCCGATCGTCGGGTTCGCGTCGCTGCTGCTGACCCACTTGCGCCGCGCGACGTTCTTCACGCCCTCGGGAGCGAGGAACGCCGCCCGCGCCTTGTACCGAGCCGGTTCGAGGTTGGTCACTTTCAGGTTGCGCGGCGTCCCCTCGAACACCGGCTGCGGCAGGACGATCGGCAGGGGCACCAGCTTCTGGCCGCCAGCGGCCGGCGCCTGTGCTGAGACAGGCGCCGGCACGGCAAGCACCGCCGTGACCGCGAACATGCACGCGCGGAGCGTGAATCGATCAGACGTCTTCACGATGATGCGCCTCGCTACGCCAGCGCCTTCTTGCAGTACTCCACGCATTTCTTCATCTCGGTCAGCACGTCCGAGCCTTCCGGCGTCTGGTACTCGTACTCGATGCTGGCCGGGAACGGGTACTTGTTCTTCTTCATCGTCTGGAGGACCGCCGCCAGCGGGGTCTCGCCCTGCCCCCACGGCATGTTCGGCCCGCCGCCGCGGCCGCCTTCGGCGACGGGCTGTCCCGGCGTCGGTCCCTTGCGATCCTTCAGGTGCAGACTGGCGATCCGGTCGTGGTACTTCTCCACCAGCGGCACCGGGCTCTCACCGTTGATGCCGTAGTAGTGGCCGACGTCGAAGTTGAGGGCCGTGTACGGCGAGGCGTTCAACACCTTGTCGAAACCCGACGCGCCACCCTGGCCGTGCGTGTGGAAGGCAATCCGCAGTTTCCGCTTCGCCGCGTACGCCGCAACCCGTGCGAGCAGGGCATCGTCGGTCGGCAGTTCCATCGTGACGTGGCTGGCACCGAGCGTCTCGGCCACGTTCCAGATGTAGGCGTATTCCTCGTCCGACATCTCGAGCGTCGGCGGGAGCTTGAAGGCGTAGATCTTCACGCCGGCATCCTCGTACATCTTCCGGAACGCCGCGTACTTCGCCATCGGCACCGAGAGCCGCCACGCCTTGACCTCCTCGGCTCGCTTCTGCCTTTCAGCCTGCTGCTCCGGCGTCAGCGGCGCGCGCCCGCGACCCTGGCCGCCCGGCGGCGGACCGCCCGGCCCGCCGCCGCGCCCTGACTGCGGCGCGCCGGCGTAGCCTTCAGCCACGTTGCTCATCAGTTCGATGCCGCTGATGCCGCAATCGAGGCAGTACTTGAGCGTCTCTTCCGCGCTGCTCGGCAGCGAGCGGAAGCTGTAGGTGATGGTGCCGATCTGCACGCCGCCGAAGGTCGAGTTCGGCCTGGCAGCGGCCATCAACTTCCACGGGGCCAGCGGCAGAGCCGCCGTGGCCAGCGTGATCTTCCCGAATTCGCGTCGCGTGTATTCCACTGGATGACCTCCCGTTGCCTCGTCCTACAGCTTGACGTCCCAGCCCTTGCGGTAGTTGAGCTGCAGGTGCCTGTTGGCCTCGGGGCTGTTGGTGAACAGCCCCGTCTTCGCGTCGTAGAGCAGCTTGCCCTCCACGCGCACCGCGGCCGAGCCCAGCACCAGCCACTCGGTGTACGGCGCGGCGATCTCGAACTGGGAGCACGCCGGCGCGCCGCCCTTGCACGCCCGGATCCAGTCCCGCTGATGCCCAGGCGAGCGCTGCAGGAACTGCGGCGGCAGCGTGTAGTCGGCCCAGCGGGAGCCCGGCAGCAGGCCGACGCCCTCGCCGCGCCCGCTCGTGCCCAGGTACCCCTTGCTGCCCACGAAGATGCAGTTGTACCCGCTCCCCTGGGGCGCGCCGCCACGGCCGCCCTGACCACCGCCCGGAGTTCCCGGCGCACCAGGCGCTCCAGGGGCGCCACCGCCCGCGGCCGCTCGGCCAGCACCGCCACCAGCAGCCGCACGCCCCGCACCGCCGCCCGCGCCGCCACGCCCGGCGTTCGCCGGTCCGACTTGCGGGCCGGTGTTCGGGACCTTGCGCGCCTCCTCGGCGGTCATGCCGGCCGGCAGATATGCATCCCCGCCGGTATGCTGATACCAGTAGACCGTCACCGGCGGCATGCCCTTGCGCGCCTTGAATTCGTACTTGATCGTGAACACGTCAGGGAACGTATACGGCGGCAGCGGATCCTTCTTGATGCACTCCACGCTGATCAGATTCTCCGGGCTCAAGCCGAGCGCCCAGTTGGCGGGTCCGAGAATGTGCACACCCCAGTCACCGATCAGGCTGCTGCCGAAGTCGTAGAACCCGCGCCAGTTGAACGGGAGGTAGAAGCCGAAGTCGTTGCCGCCGCCCATGCCGCCGCCCGCCCGCCCGCCGGCCGCTCCGGGTGGCGGCGCGCCGGCCTGCCCGGCGCCGGAGGCGCCCGCGGCACCCGGGGCCGCGCCGCCGCCCGCCATGCCTCGTCCGCGCGCCGCGCTGCGGGCCGTGACAAAGTCCTTGTACTCCTGGTCGCCCGCGGTGAACGGCCGCGCGGCCGCGGTGCCCAGCCAGAGGTCGAAATCGAGCGTCGAAGGGACGGGCGTCGGCGCCGGCATCTTCGTCATCCCCTGCGGCCAGCTCGGCCGGCTCATATAGGCGTGGACTTCGGTGACGTCCCCGATCTCACCCGCCCAGATGATCTCGCTGGCGACCCGCGTCGCCTCGTGCGAATACCCCTGGTTCCCCATCTGGGTCGCGACCTTGTACTTCTGCGCCGCCAGTCGGAGTAACCGCGCCTCCGACGCAATCCGCGTCAGCGGTTTCTCCACGTAGACGCTCTTCCCGCGCTCCATGCACCAGAGCGCCGCGAAGGTGTGCATGTGATCGGGGATGCCGACGACCACCGCGTCGATGTTCTTGCCCTCCTTGTCCAGCATCTGCCGGAAGTCCTTGTACTTCGTCGCCTTGTCGTACCGCTCGAAGCCAGGGACGCCGCGCACCCAGTCGACGTCGGCCAGCGCGACGATGTTCTCGGTCTCGCACTGGCGCAGATCGCTGAAGGCCTGGGCGCCGGCGCCGATGCCCGCGATGTTCAGCTTCTCGTTGGGCGACTGGTAGCCCAGCGCCTTGAGCGACGGCACGCTGCCGAAGCCCGCCCGCGGAATCAGCCCCGCAAGCAGCGTCCCGAAAAAGAAGTGTCGCCTGGAGATCCCGTCGTTTGCCATGACTTAACGCTCCATTGGTTGCCTGACCGATGATGCCGCTTGCGAGAGACGTCCGAAAACTGGCCGCCCAGTCCCCTATCGGCTCGTCCGAGCGGACTGGGCGAGGTCCGCCATCGACCGCTGATACTCGTCCCACAACGACTTCGCCGCGTATCCGCGCAGCTCGACCTGCGGCCGGAGTTCGACCGCGGCGTCGAAGATCGGCACATACAGCTCGCGCTCGCCGGGGGGACGCCATCCGTATAGCTTGCGGACAATGGCGGGTTCCATGTCCGGCGTCGCCAGGATCACCGGAGCGTGACCGGCGTCCTTCACAGGCGCGGTCTCCCAACGCACCGCCGTGAAGCGGCGAAGATACCACGGGAGCGGCCACAGATTCTCGCCGCTGATCACCTCGATCGGCATACCCAGCCGTTGCGGGTGCACCGCAGCGACGGCTTCGACACGCCGCGCGATGTCGAAGACACCCGTACCCGTGTGAGCGTAGACGTAGGGGTTACGCGGATCGGCCGCGAACCGAAAGCTCCCGGCCCAGGCCTGCCAGCCCAGATGTGCGCCTGCGGCAAGCAGGCATACGGCCAGCAGCCCGCGCGTGGCCGGCCGTCGGAACCTGGCCCACAAGTCGATCGTGCCGACGCCTCCGAGCAGGACGAGGCCATGAAGGAAACCCAGCAGACACCAGGGGGTCTTGTAGGGAATCACGGCGTACGCGGCCGCCATGATCACCGTGTAGCCAGCCAGGATGCTGAGCACCTTCCCGTCGGCTCCGGGTATGTGGGCCCGTTTCCAGACAACGCGCAGGCCCACGACCGCGAGGCCGACGATGAGGCCCTCAGTCCAGATCGGCCCCCCGTCCACTCGCGTGAAGAGGAGCAGGTCGAAGTAGTAGTGCCACGGCTGGACGTGCCACTCCGCTCCTCCGGCCCGCACCAGATAGTTGCGGTACGTCATCACGGAGTCCACGATGCCACCAGGGTGGGTCAGGAACGACGAGAAGAACAGGCCCGCCACGACGATAGCCATGAGCCCGGCAGCCGCCAGATGGACCCCTGGACGCCGGACGTCGAGACGCGGCGGCATGGCGCCCCGCCATCGCTCTCTGGTCCACGCCATGGCTGTCGCCAACGCCATCGACCCGAACGCGATCACCCAGGTCTCCTTGGTCGCGTACATCAGCCCGACGGATGCGCCAACGGCCACCGCCCACCCGACGCCGGGTCTTCGCAGGTAGCGGCAGAGTGAGACCAGCGCGCCGAAGCTGAACGCGACGAGCAGGGTCTCCTGGATGTAGTAGCGGCTGTAGTAAACCATCGCCGGCGAGATGGCCGCCAGCAGGGCGGCGACCGCCGCCGACGGGAGCCCGACGACCGGCACCAAGAGCGCGTGGGCCGCGACCAGCAGCACGCCGCTGACGGCCGGGACGCTGCGCAGAATCACTTCGTCAAGGTCCGCGTAGCGCGCGGCGCCGCTGACCCGCGCGGGCAGCAACGTGAGGTAATTCAACGTCGGGCCGTGGTACTCGCCGGGGTCGTACTCGTACCGGCCCTGCTCGATGAGACGTCCCAGTTTCGCCGCGTGCACCGCTTCGTCGGCGTGCATCGGCCGCACGCCGAGCGCCGGCAGACGCAGCGCCGCGGCAAGCAGCACGATCGACGCGAAGATCCAGGCCGTGCGGTTGCGCTTCATCTCGGCCATGCCGACGCTTCGAAGGCGACGCGATCTCGCCAGAGAGGCGATCGCCGCTATAGCTTGACCTCCTAGAACGAGAATCGAATCTGCATCTGAATCCGCCGCGGCGTCTGATACCCGCTCGCCACGCCGAACCCGGCGTTCTTCGGCAGGTTACGGTTGGGGTTCACGGTGCCGTCCGCGTTGAACGGCAGGTTGGTCATGGTCGCGTCGAGCGGGCTCGTCACCTGCATCGTGGCGTTGCGCCCCGTGATAATCGCCGAATTCGGGGCATTGAACATGTCGACCCGGAACTGCAGATTCCGCGTGCGGCCGAGCCTGATGTTGCGCAAGAGCGACAGGTCGAGCGCGCTCTGGAAGCAGCTGCGCACGTAGTCGGCGCCCGACTCGAGGCCGACGCTACCCACGGCGGGCGGCGCGAAGCCGGCGTAATTGAACTGGCGCAGCGGGTCGCTGCTGCAGCCCGAGCCGGTCGGTCCGACCAGCCTCACCCGGCCCCCGTAGTTCGGCGAGCCGGTGATGTTGACGTTGCCGCTGCCGTTGGCATAGGACACGCCGACGGTATAGGCCGGGCCTGTGTTGCCCGTCCATACGCCGGAAAGCTGCCAGTCATTCAGCACAAAGCCCAGCGTCTTGGTCGCCGATCCGCTGTTCGGGACATCGGGCATGTCCCACACGAAGTTCCCCTTCATGATGTGCACGATCGGCACGTACTTCCCGAGCAGCTCGTCCGCCGTCGCCTGGTCGGCGCGCTCGGTGTAGGTGCCGTCGGCGTTGTGCTGCAGCCTCACGGTGGTGCTCCCGGCCTGGGCGAAGCTCCACGTGTCATTGAAGCCGAACGAGAGGCCGTTCCTGAAGCGGCGGTTCACCGACATCTGCAGCGTGTGCGAGGTCTGCCAGCCGCGGTCCACCCACATCGAGATCGAGCCGTAGCCGCGGATCATCCGCATGGCGTCGGTGGGGATCGCGTTGCCGCCCGGGATGGTGCTCGTGAGCGTCGGGTCCTGGTACGCGGCCTGGAACGCAGTGCCGAAGTCGATCGAGTTGATGTCCGGCTGCTCGACGATGTTATAGGCGTGCAAACCGGTGTACTCGACGTCGAGCGCGGTGGCCCACGGCAGCATCAGCTGGACGCCGCCGTTCCACGTCCAGGTGGTCGGAATCTTCGACTCGTACTGATACGGGCTCAGCGCCGGGGCGCCCTGGGTCCTGAGGCCGGACGCCATGTTCTGCAGGGTCGTGTACCGCACCGTGACCGACTCGAGCGCGGGCGGGTTCGCGATGATGTTCATGATCGCGTTGCCGCTCGTGCGGTCGAAGAACATCCCC
>Ga0315276_10001970_pt1 | contig 18631 bp, 18 predicted proteins | sample YL17G05_0_MG_FD_204542 | JGI IMG/M metagenome (GOLD analysis project Ga0315276, IMG submission 204542) | Sediment microbial communities from Yellowstone Lake, YNP, Wyoming, USA - YL17G05_0 | ecosystem: Environmental > Aquatic > Freshwater > Lake > Sediment | place: USA: Wyoming | collected... | reverse complement strand
CAACAGCACCAACGTAACGGCCTCCACAATCAACGTGTCCCTGCACCTTAGTAACACTGGCTCGGTGAACCTTCTCACGGACTGCATGGACCTCTACGTCGACAAGGCATGGATCCCCCACCCGAGCCTGTCATCAGCGCCCGTGGCGCCGGTTTTCGACCCCTATGTCTGGAACCCCACCGAGTCCTTCATCATAGGCGCGCTCTCAGACTTCACGGTGGGCGAACACAACGCCACGGTAGTGTCATGCTATGGCGCGCGCGCCCACGGCCGCTTCAACGCCTCATTATGCGGCGACGGCCGCTGCGAAGGCGGCGAATACTGTGGAGTCGACAACAGCTCATGCCCGGACAACGTCTGCTTTGACCCGGTCTGCCTGAACGGTTGCAACGAGGTCAACATAACCCGGGACATAGACGTGGGCGAATGCGACTCCACCCACATCGCAGGCAACTGCCAGAGCATATCGTGCGCGTGCGGCGGCGACAGCGTATGCTGCGGGATGGGCGCCGCATCCTGCACACTCCCCATACACTGCTGCTCCGGAAACTGCAACGTAGGCCAATGCACCACCCCTGACTGGGAGTCCACAACCACATCGACGACATCCACGACAACGTCCTCGTCGACCACGACCACGGAGACCACTACGTCGACCACCTCAACGACCACGACCATCCTGGTGATGGTCTCGCCTGTGAACTGCACGGCGGCGGTGCAGGAGGTTTCAGCCGGGTCCTTCCCAGACGTATGTGACGGCACTTATCCGGCTTCATGCCCGTCAGACCTCGTGTCCTGCCGCGACAACAATTTCGAATCCCACAGGGCGGACAGCAGCGACTACTGTGGCTTGAACCTGACCTACGCTAACACCGGCGTTATGGACTGCGGAAGCGTCACCTACGTGGAACTGTGTTATGAGTGGTGGAGCACTGCTACTTCGTCGTCTGACTGCCAGGTAAGGGTCTCACCGGATGACTCCTCATGGACGACGATAAACAGCTCCTGCATTTCCTCGGCGAATCCAGGGGTCACGTGCACTGACGTAACCTCCTATTATACATGGGCCTGCAGCGACTTCTTCAGCGCCTCCGCGGACGGCGCGTATGCGAGGCAGAATGCAATGAGTAATCAGGCGAACAAGTACTGCAACATAGACGTGATGTACTATAACGTCGGCTATGCTACATCAACCACTACCACCACGACAACCTCCACAACTACGACTTCGACCACCACCACGTCTTCCACGACAACGTCCTCGTCGACCACGACTACGGAGACGACCACGACGACAACTGAGACTACTACGTCTACTACTTCCACCACTACGACCACTTCCACCACGTCTTCGACGACCACCACGTCCACCACGACTACCACGTCGACTACGTCCACTACGTCCACGACCACTACCACCACTACCACGACGACCACGGAGACTACTACGACTACCACGACGACTACAACGACTACCTCTACGACTTCGACTACGTCCACGACATCGACGACCACGACTACGTCCACTACGTCCACTACGTCTACTACTACGACGACTACTACTACGACGACTGTTTTGGTGCAGGTTCGGCCTCAGGTTTGTTGGGCTTCGATTAATAATGTTTCTGCGAATACGTTTAATCGGGCGTGTACGGGTACGTATCCTGCTGCTTGTGCGGTGGATAGGGTGTCTTGTAATGAGGGTACGTTGGAGGCTCCTACTGCGAATGTTAATAATTGGTGCGGGGTTAGGTTGAATTATTCGAATGGTAGTGTGTCTGATTGCGGGTCTGTGTTGTCTGTGGTGGCGTGTTATGAGAGTTGGAATAGTGTGGCTGCGTTCACGAGTTGTAATACTAGTGTTTCGAGGGATAGGTCGACTTGGGCGATTATCAACTGGACTTGCGGTAATTCGGCTAATCCCGGTGTTATTTGTGTGGATGTTAGTTCGACGTTGCCGTGGGTTTGCGGGGACTTTTTCGGTTCTGGTGCGAGTGGGGTGTATATGCAGTATAATGCCCGGTCTCCGTCTTCTCCCAATAGGGTTTGCAGGACTGACGTATTGTACTACAACGTCACCTACAGTTGATGCTGCTTTGCGCTTTTAAATGCCTATTCCACAGTATATAGTGGTGGCTGGCCGGTAACGGTGATACCATGCCTGATGGCTCCAGCCTAAACAAAACAGCGAAGATAGCTTCGATAATCCTCCTTTTGGCGAACTACGCATTAACCGTGAATGCCGCCCCACTCGGGGCTGCGGAGATGACCGCGAGCAGATTCTACTGGATACTGCTACTTATCCTCTTGGCCGTCCTCTCACTCATCTACTACTTCAGCTCAGTCAAGAGCCCGGTGCAGGTGCTCGGGCTCGCGTACGACAAGGCGAACCACAAGCTCGAGCTCACAGTCAAAAACGGAGGCGACGAACGATACTGCATCAAATCCGCGCTCAGGCTCCTGCAACCGGCCGAGGAATTAGCGGCCGCTGCCGTGGCCGACGGCCGGATACCGATGGCTTCTGCTAGGGTCGCGGGCGGTAGGAAGATGTTCCAGCTCCTGTGCGAGGACGATTCGCCGGTGACTCTCGAGCCGAACGAGACAAGGACACTCTCCTACGAGGTTCTATTGCCGGCGGAGCATCTTAAGCTTGACGCCTCCAAGAACGTGGAAGTGCACATCTCATATAATGGCGAGGATGAGGCTCCGCTCTCGCTTTCGGGTTCAGGCCCCGAGGCGTCTGACGGATTCTGCATTAAGCTCAGCTCCGGGGAGGTGATAGCGGAGGCGTTCCTCCTTGAGGACCTCGCCTCAGCGTTAAAGTCATCCCCTGAAGACGCAGTCGTCAACCACCTGCGGGAAGGCAACGAATTCGCCGCCTGGGTGAGGACTGTGGTAGGCGACGGCGAGCTCGCAGACAAACTTGAAAATGTACAGTATTCGACGCCCACCGAGGCTAAAGCAGCAGTCCTCAAGGTCCTTGACGAGAAGACCGAATCCCTCAGGCACCCGTACCTGAGGAAGGTTTCACTGGACAAGAGTTTCATACTCAAGACGGATCACGGGAGCATATTGTCCGAGGTCCTGAGGCTGGAGGAGCTCGCAGAGAAGATAGCGTCTTCGCCGCCGGAGGCCGTCGCATTCCACACGAGGGACGGCAACGACTTCTCGGCGTGGATCAGGGACGCGGTAGGGGACGCCGAGCTGTCTCTTCGGGTGAGCGGCCTCAGTGGCGCGTCAGCAGAGGAGACGCGCAACCGGGTGGTTTCGGCGATTAGGGAGCGCGTGGATTCGCTACAATGAGGCTGACACCAAACGGGCGGAAACGCGACAACAAGGCATATATAAGGGCAAATCACACTCACTAACATGGTAAGCCGTCTCCCGCGGCCAAAGGTCCGGGGGAATCAGCGGCCGCCCGATATGGGGGGTGAGGCAAAATTAAAATGAAAAACACTGGAAGGAAAGGTATGATGGGTATTGGAACGTTGATTATCTTCATTGCGGTGATTCTCGTCGCCGCAGTGGCTGCCGCGGTACTTGTCTCCGTTGCGAGCAACCTACAGCAGAGGTCTCTTATGACCGGGATACAGACTGAGGAGGGCATTGCGACTGGGCTTGAGGTCGTGTCGGTCATGGCGACGGACGGGAGCGTCGGCTCTGATGTCGAGAACTTTGAAGTACTCGTCAGGCTCCAGCCCGGCAGCGACCCCATGAACCTCAACAACACGGTGCTTCTCATGGACACTTCCGCTAACTCTGAGAGTCTATCATACAACGGGACTGCGGACAGCACCGACGGGGGAACCGCTGTTGACACCGCTCACTTCAACGTCTTCTACGCGAAGCAGGGGCCGGACTACAAAGCCAACTATGTGAGCCGCGGCGACATCGTCAAGCTGAAGTTCAAGTGCTATGACTGCACAGCAGGTGACACCGGCGGCGTAGGCGAGAACAAGAAGGTGAGGATGAAGATTATCCCCCGCGTCGGAACTCCCGCCATAGTGGAGTTCACCACGCCTGATGTGATAACCGACAACAGGATCAACCTCTGGCCGTAGGTTCGAAGCAGGTTTAAACGCCTGTTTAAGGGGGTTAGGGGCGCCCTAACCCTCATACCCTTTTCTTTTTGGTTTATATATCGGTTTGTGCAATACCGTATACACTTTCAGTTGCATACCGGGCGGTTCCGGAGGCTGCTGAAGCATCTGAGATAGGGGGGTGGATGCATCGTGTCAGAATACACGGCTAAGGAGCTTTTACTTAGGGTCAAGCACATGGATGCCGTGACCCAGGACGCGCTCACACGCTTCTACCTCCGTCTCCTCAGGGACGAGACCTGGTCATACCAACTCAGAAAGGAGAACGTGCTCATGAAGGAGCAGAGCCAGGAAGCCTACCGCAAGAAGCTGAACAAGTTCGTCAGAGTCGGCTTCCTCGCCCGCGGGAGACGATACTTCGTCGACGGCAAGCCGAGGAACCCGTTCCGCTCCAACGTGGACGTCATCCGCGCAATCATAGACCGATACTCGCTCTCCAAGTACGAGTGCGAGGCCGCTATGGTCACATTCAAGGAGCTCGTCAAGGACCCTGCCTGGGGTGCGAGCCTCGAGGAGAAGCTCCACAGCAAAGAGCGGCTGAGGTTCCTGGACACGATCTTCCCGCTAGTGTTCATGGGCAGGGAGATATCGCGCTTCTTCCTGAGCCTCCTCTTCACATCAGTCTCCCGGAGCCCGAGGATACAGGCGGACGCCAGATACAGGAACGCGCACGGCCTCATACTCGAGATGCTCTCAAACGTGGACCTGGACATACCTTTCGACGGCGTCGACTACGTTGGGAAGAGAATCTTCCTTGACGTCTACATGAAGGACGTCATGATGCTGCTCTACGCCGTCGGGGCGAATGAGAAGCATTGGGACACCATGAAGGTCGCGATACTCGAGGACCTGACTATACCCCTCCTCATGCCGCTGAAGCACAGGAACGTTCCGGAGCGGGAATTCCAGCGGTTCGTCTCCATGCCTCCCTCACAAAGATTCGACGAGATGGTCTCGCACATATCCTCTGTCAAGGATCACTTCGTCAAGGAGTATTACGGCGAAAAATGGAGCGCGGAGCTTGCATCCTATGTGGCGTACGCGATAACCTCCTCGATTGACAACCCGAGAGACGACATATACGGTCTACTGAAGCATCTCCATGAGCGATACGGGGTGACGCGGGAGCTTGTCGAGTCGGTGGCGGCGGACATACAGGAGAAGATAGACCGTTTCGACTCAAAAGGCAGCTCCCTAATGCCATGAAAGCCTACAGCATCATTTATAAATCCGAAAACGGATTAGTAACTATCGGGGGGTATGGTCGGCTGCACGTAACGTGTCATCCCGTCCACGGGGGTCAAAAATGAACAAACTCAAGTCAGGCATGAGCCTATTAGGCCTTGGAGCGCTGATACTCCTAGTGCTTCTTGCGTCCTCAAACAAGGCCAGAACCGGGCGGGGTATGACCGGCATAGGCACCCTCATAATCTTCATAGCTGTCATCCTGGTGGCGGCCATAGCCGCCGCAGTCATGATATCCACGGGCGGCAGCCTCCAGCAGAAGGCCCTCATCACCGGCAACGAGGTGAAGGAGGGGGTCGCCCCGGGGCTTGACGTGATATCAGTGCGCGGCTCAGACCCAAGCAGTACGGGAACACCGCATGCGGTCACCCACATGACAGTCCTCGCCAGGCTGACTGCGGGAGCCAACCCGCTTAACCTGAACCAGACCATACTCACATTCGACACGGTACAGGGCATGCAGTCCCTAAACTACAACGGCACCGTCGTCGACCTCACGCTCGCCGCCGGGACCTCCGACTACGTCGTAACCTACCTGAAGGAGGGCCCCTACCAGGAGGACGGATACGTGGGCCTCGGCGACATGGTGAAGATACAGTTCAACGTGGACGGCAACCTCGTGGAGAACATGAGGGGCCGCATCACTGTCGTCCCAAGGGTCGGGAACATAAACCAGGTCGAGTTCCTCACCCCGGACACTATGACCCAGCCTTCGACTGTGCTGTGGCCGACAAATTAAGGGGAACCGATGAAAACATACAACAGGGGCATGATGGGTGTCGGGACGCTGATAATCTTCATAGCGGTCATTCTAATCGCCGCCATCGCGGCGTCAGTGCTCATCACGACGGGCGGCAGCCTCCAGCAGAAGGCGCTGATAACCGGCAGCCAGACCGAGGAGTCCATAGCATCAGGCGTCGAGGCCGTCACCGTCGTCGGCTCGGACTCAAGCCCCCTGGATTTAACGCCGCACTTCATCGGCGACTTCAAGATACTCACTAGGCTGCAGTCCGGCTCAAGGGGGGTCAACCTGAACAACACGATAGTGACGGTCGACACTGAGACAGACTCCTCCAACTTCATCTACAACCAGACTGTTGTCGTCGACACCCTCTCCGAAAGCACATCCATGTTCCTCATATATTACGCTCAGACGGGCACGAACCACGAGGATGGCTACCTGAACCGCGGAGACGTCGCCAAGTTTATCTTCCACCTCCCGACGGAGATAGGCGAGAACCAGCTGGTCAGGATAAAGATAATCCCACGAATAGGCGCCTACACGCAGATAGAGTTCTACACGCCTGACAGCATGACGCAGGAGACGGTGGGACTGTGGCCTACATAAGGCCCTCATCCCGGAGGAACCGGGGCCTGATGGGGATAGGCACGCTGATAATATTCATCGCCGTCGTAGTGGTCTCCGCCGTAGCGGCAGCGGTCCTCATCGGCTCAGGCGGAAGCCTAGAGCAGCGCTCTATAACTACGATGAAGGGCACGGAACAGGAGGTGACGACCGGCATCTCAGTCTACTCGATAATTGGTTCCGACGCCTCCGATGACGGCCGCATAGAGGAGCTTGAGCTGCTAGTCCGACTGAGACCCGGCAGCGACCCCCTGAACCTCAACTCCACAGTAATCACCGTGGATGGGAGAAGCTCCTTCCAAAGCCTCTTATACTCTGGTGCATCAGCGACCAATGGCACATACAGCGTATATTACCTCCGCCGAGGCGGAGCCCCGCTTCCCGACTACCTCAACCTCGGAGACAGCGCCATAATCAACGTCACCCTGAACCGGAGCATCGGCCCGGACGAGAGAATCATACTCCAGATAATCCCGGCCCAAGGGGGCGTCAGAAGACTGGGGTTCACAACGCCGAACGCGATGCTAGACCAGAGGATATTCCTCTTCCCCTGAACTGACACGTCAGTTCGCACCGAAGCGAATCGAGGGCTGCAGAATCTACTTCCTCTTCTTGTAGGTGTATACCGTTGATGCGTCGACCACGTGGTATATGTTTCGGCCTTTTTCCTTGAGTATTGGGCGGCTTATGATGATGGCGATTTCGCAGAGGTCTTCGAAGCTTGAGACTCCCATGTTCAGGAGGTACATGTTGCCGAAGAAGCCTTCCCATTCGATTTCGAAAACCTTGACTTCGCTGTTAGCGGTTTCGTTCATAAAATCCCTTTTTTTGTAAGAAATACCTTTAGTCGTATAAATACCCCCGAAGCGCCAGTTTAACGGCGTTTACCGGGGTATAGTCCCCGTAGGTTTATATACCCTCCCTGCGATATCTAATAGCCTAGGGGGGCGAATAGGGGGGTGCGGGTTTGAAATCCGTAAGAGTAGACTTTGGTGGAGAGTTCAAGGAGTTTCCTTTAGGGACGTCCCTGCTTCTATACGGGCCGGTAGGCTCAGGCAAGAAGGCCTTCATGTTCACCCTGGTGCGGGAGATGCTTAGGAACTACCTGCCGTGCGTGTGGGTGTGCGTGGATGAGGGCCCGGTCGCGGTGAGGGAGAAGATGACGTACCTCAACATAGACTACTCCACAGCCCAGGAAGGCAACCAGTTGCGGTTCATAGACCTCTACTCCGAGCAAATCACGGGCAGGCCGCTATCCGACCCGTACGTGGTGGGATGCTCCTCGGCGTTCAACCTGAACGAGATAAACCGGGCGCTGATGAGGGCTCTGTCCGAGCTTAACGGGCAGGGGTTAGTGGTGTTCGACTCCATCTCGACTCTCCTCCTATACAACAAGGCGAGTTCCGTCGCCGAGTTCCTGAAGGTCCACATGAGCAGGATAACCTCCGCCGGGTTCACAGGCTTCTTCATCATGCAGCGCGACCTCCACGACCCCCAGACCGACGAGACCATGAAGATGATGTGCGACGCTGTCTTGGAGTTCGGCTTCGACGGGGACCGACGCAAGATAGGCGTCCTCAAGCTCCCCCTCGGCTCATCCGGCGACTGGATAGAGTCGAGCCTGTTCGCGTGGCAGCAGCCGCAGGCCATCACGGTGTCTAAGCCGCCGGCGCCGAAGAAGTACCTCGACTCTGGCGGATACCTGGAGGAGCTAAGGGATTCCGTCACTGAAGGCTTGAAGGCGGGGTTTGCCGAGGCTGCGAAGGCGGAGAAGCCGGCGCAGCAGGTGATAATCGGATTCCAGGGCATGCCCGACAACCTGAAGGAGGAGCTTAAGGCGCTCCTTGCGGAGCAGTCCAAACTGTCTGAGGCCGCTCAGGACGTCGATGCCAGGGAACGCAACGGAAGGCAGGCTCTGGACCAGCTGGCCAGCAGGGAGTCGCAGGCCGCCACGGCGATGCGGGAGATAGACGAGCAGAACGCCTCCCTGAGGCGCGCCGTGGATGCGAAGAAGTCAGATCTCGCGGAGCTTGAAGCCCAGAAGAGGATAGAGGATGGAAAGCTCATGGAGGCGGAGCGGAAGATCCGGGAGGTCAAGTCCAAGGTCGACAGCATACTCGGCAGGAAGAAGGCGCTGGAGTCCAGGCTGCAGGACATTATGGCGGGCGTCCCGCTCTTGAGCCTCGACATGTCCTCGATACTAAAGGATGCGGTCGGCAAGAGCGAGGCGAACGTCGCTAAATGCAGGCAGGCGTCCGAGGCCGTCGACGTGAAGGTCGCGGCGCTCAGGGCCCAGATAAAGAGCATGATAGAGGAGAGCGCGGTCGTCGGCAGAAGGAGCTTCGAGAAAAGGGTCGAGCTCGACCAGGTCAGGACCAGGAAGGCGTCCGTGGAGTCAGAGATAGGCCTAGTCTCGGCCGCCCGCTCCGAGACCGAGTCCAGGCTAGTGGAGATAACCGCAAAGAGGAAGCTTCTCGAGGACAAGCTGAAGGAACTCGGGGGTGAGCGGCCGTGACGAAGAAGGATTCCGGGCGCGGGAAAAAGTCGAAGGCCCATGAGGCCCTGAAGGCGGCTGAGGGGAGGATAGAATTCCTCGCCGGTCTGATGCGCAAGCCGCCGAAGGTGCTAATGGAGTCCGGGAACCTCCCAGACCTGAGGCGCGAGCTCGTGAAGGCGAGGGCGAAGGCGCTTGAGCTTGAGGGAAGGCTCGCCGACTTCGACAATAAGATGGCTCAGGTTGAAGAGGAGAAGAGCAAGCTCAACCAGGAGGCTGACGGCCTCAAACGCCAGGACGGTAAGCATCAGGAGACGCTTGTATCCCAGTGGAAGCTGGAGTCCGAGGCCAGGCAGGTCTACGACGCGTGCATGAGCCAGGTCAGGGAGGAGGAGGCTTCCCTCAGGGCGGCTGACTCCGAGTACGGTGCCCTCGAATCCGAAGCCAAGAACCTGGAGCGCCAGCTCAGGGAGTCGCAGGCCAGATACCAGTCGGCAGAGGACAACATGAAGTCTCTGCCGGACAGGATATCGCGGTGCGACTCCGCGGTCACGGAGAACGACACCATGATAGCCGACTACGAGCGGAAGATAAACGTCCTGGAGAAGGAGGCTGCAGCAAGGAGGGCAGCCCTCGAGTCTTCAAAAGCCTCATCAGCGCAGGCGATGAAGGCCTATGAGAAGGCTAAGGCGGAGCGGGAGAGGGTTGAGGCCGAGTACGCGGCCCGCGACAGCGTGGACCAGCTGCTCTCCGAGAAGGACTCCCTAATCAAATCGCAGGATGAGCTTTCACGGAAGCTCACCGACATGGACACCCTCTTGGGCGGCCCATCAGCCCAGAAGAAGGCTCTTGAGAACCAGTTAGCGTTCGAGGACGAGGCGGTGAAGCAGCTCAAACGGTCTTTCGAGGACGCGGAATACAAGATCAAGGACTCAGAGTCCAAGCTTAAGGCGTACTCCGAGGTGGACTCAGCGGAGAACGAGCTGAAGGAGGCGCAGGACAAATACACAAAGACGATGGAGGAGCTCGCCGCCTCAGCGGACAAGCTGAAGGAGGCGTCATGGGATATCAACCAGTCCAAGCGCGACCTGCAGGGGCTAATCGGAAAGGAGGAGCAGCTTAAGAGGAACCTTGACGAGGTCCTAGTCGAGAAGCAGAAGCTTGAGGAGGAGTTGAAGTCCCTGTCAGACAACTCCCTCTCATCGGAATCACCGGTGATAGAGCTGCCGGACGTCCTGAGGGATGCCATACGGAAGGAGACGGACAGGATAACCGCCCACCAGGACAGGATACGCCAGCTTGAGAGGACCGAGCACGAGCTCGCAGAGCAGGTGATACGGCTGAAGGAGGAGGCAGAGAAGGACCAGAAGGACATCAAGGCGAAGGAGAAGCGCTTCCAGTCGGTGAGGGAGAGGATGGCCGTGGCCGGCCTCGGAGACAACGAGAGGTTCGCGATGCACAGGCAGCTCGAGATCCTCCGCCAGGACCAGACTGAGCTCCGCTCCAAGATGAGCCGCTCGGACGAGGAGAAGAGGATCCTTATGTCCCAGATGTCGGCGCTCGACAAGGAGAACGAGAAGCTCAGGGAAGCGGCCGAGGAAATCCGGCAGAAGTCGGCGTACGCCAAGGCCCGCCTCATAGAGATAGACTCTAAGCTCAAGGACGTCAATGACGCTAAGATGGCATCCTGGGCCGGGGGTTCGCCTCTAAGGATGATTTATCCCCTTAAGGCTCAGATGGACCGGATACTCGGCGAGAAGAGCCGCCTCCGGGGGGAGTTGGACAAAGTGGCGGCTCAGGAGCGGCGCGCCAAGGACGAGGTCGATTCCATAAAGGCTGCAGCCGAGAGGATATCAGGCGAAATCAGCTCGATGACCGGCGAAGGGGATGGCCTGAGGGCCCAGATAAGCTCGTTAGCCCGGCAGAGCATGGAGCGGAAGGCGGAGAAGCAGTCCCTTGATAGACAGCTCTCCGAAGACAGGGAGCGGATGCCCGCTCATACGGCCGACTCCGAGTCGGGCGCCTCAAGGCTCAGGGAGCTGCAGGGCTTATTTGGGGGTAAACGGGATGCTAAGGCCGAGCATGAGCGGAAGCTGAAGGGGCTAGCGGCCCAGGCCGAGCGGGCGAAGGCCAGGGTGGACGCCGCGGACCTTGCTATCAAGGCCACCGAGGAGAAGATATCGTCGAACAACAAGAGGATACAGCACCTGTCCGGCCTGTCGTCCTCGAAGAACACGGCGCTGATAAAGCTCCTCAACGACAAGCACAAGGTCGAGGAGGAGATGGCTGAGTATAAGAAGAGGCAGTCCGTAATAGAATCTGAGATGCGGGTGATATCCGGGATATACGAGTGAGCGAAAATGCAGCGTGTCGAGACTAGGATACCGGGGCTTGACGAGATGCTCGGCGGAGGACTACCCCGCGGCTCGTCGACGATAGTCGTCGGCGGATGCGGCACAGGGAAGACGACTGTATGCCTGCAGTACGTATACAACGGCGCCACAATGTTCGGCGAGAACGGTGTATACATCAGCTTCAACGAGAACCAGGAACTCCTCGAGCAGTACATGGCCCAATACGGCTGGGACCTAGGCCGGCTCGAGCGGCAGGGCACCCTGAGCATACTCCGCCTCGACCCTGCGGACGTGATGCAGGTCATCAGGGAGGACTACGGGCAGATAAGGGACACCATAAAGTCGATGGGCGCGAAACGGTTCGTCCTCGACCCCCTGAGCACCTTCAACATAATCGTGAAAGACCAGTTCGACCGGAAGATGAGCCTCCTAAAATTCTGCGAATGGCTCAGGAAGAACGACTGCACGAGCATGATGACCGTCGAGGCCGACAGGAGGCCATCGTCCCTTGACTCAATAGGCTTCGAGGAGTACGTGGTTGACGGCGTCATCGTCCTCTACAACCTCCAGCTCAGGAACGTGCGGCAGAACGCGATAGAGATAATGAAGCTCAGGGGCTCAGGGCACTCAAGGAAGATAGTCCCGTTCATATTCGACAGCGGCATCAGGGTGTCGCCCGAGGAGAAGCTCTTCTGGCAGCCGGAGATGTGACCGAAAGGTATTTAAACGCCCATACATATTTAATACTAACTATTCCCCTGTATATGCCAAATCGCCCGTTTATAAAGGCCGTCGGCATAAACCTCAGGAGCATATGTACGCGAATCTAGGGGGCATGATATAAAATGAAAAAACTCACAGCAATCAAGCAAAGGAGAGGGCAGACGTCCGTCGAATACCTGGTCTTATTGGCGATTGCGATCGTCATAGCGGTCGTCGGCGTCGGCGTACTGTCCGGGTTCATCAAAATCGGTACTGCGAGCACGTATACGAAGCGTGGTACGGTCTACTGGAAGTCCACTGAAATCGGAATAGTCGACTACCAGATATACGCAACATCCGCAAGCCAAAACAGCACCCTAGTCTTCCAGAACAACAAGGAATACCTTGTCAGACTCAACTGGGTGTCAATCGACGGCGGACCAACAAATGTCACCATAGACAAGACCATGCTGCCAGGCGACATATACATGTGGCAGGGCACCAAAGCATTCAACTGCACGAGCGGAGGCTCATACTCCTACCCCATAACCTTCAACTACGACAACCTGGAGCACGGCCTCAACAACAAGCAGTTCACAGGTGTCGAAAAGCTAGCGGGCAGCTGCTCCAACTAAGGCCTCATATAAGCCGTAGTCTGGCAGGCGTCATCCCTCCGATGAAACCATACTCTAAGGTGGGGTCATCGCGGGGACAGACTTCCGTAGAATACTTGGTGCTGTTAGCCATCGTAATCGTCCTTGCGGCCGTAGGCGTCGGCGTACTGTCAGGGTACATTAAACTTGGCTCCGCGTCAACTTACACCCAGAAGGGGGCGGTCTACTGGAAGTCTGCTGACATCGGCATCGCCGACTACCAGGTGTACCAGACATCCAGTAGCCGAAACAGCACCATAGTCTTCCAGAACAACAGGGAATATATCATCAACTTGGACTGGCTGTCCACCGATGGGGGAGCCACCCCGTACGGCATCGGCAAAACAATGCTTCCGGGAGCCACCATACACTGGGAAGGACAGCTTCCCTTCAACTGCACAAGCGGCAGCACGTACTCGTACGCTATCACCGTCCAGTACGACAACATTGAACACGGCCTCCTGGATAAGCGTTTCACAGGCCTGGAAAAGCTGACGGGAGCCTGCTCCAACTAAGCCGCTGGGGTATTTTAATACCTATACGTAATTGTTTATAATGCGTCCCCTGAAGCCGTTTCACACTGATAACAAGGGCCAGACGTCAGTAGAATACCTCATACTCCTAGCGATTGCGATTGTTATAGCTGTCGTAGCCGTAGGCACCCTTGCAGGATTCATAAAAATCGGCTCCGCCACATCCTACAAAAAGAAGGGAGTCGTCTACTGGAAGTCGGCGGACATCGGCATAATGGACTGGGAGGTATACCCTACAACAGATTTACAGAATAGCACCGTCGTCTTCCAGAACAACAAGGAATACCAGATAACAATCGACTGGGTGTCTGTAAACGGTACGCTACCAAACTACACGATTGACGCCGCGCTCCTTCCCGGAGATACATTCAAATGGGAGTCGCCGATGCCATTTAACTGCACGAGCGGAAAATCATACGCCTACACAGTCACCTTCGGCTATAGCAACAGGGAATTCGGGATATACAACCGGAGATTCACAGGCACGGAAAACCTTGCCGGCGCCTGCGCAGGATAAACTACCTTTTTTTACTGAGCGCCGCATCCCTCACGACCTCAGCCAAGTCGGAGCGCAAATCATCAAGCTGAATGTACATCCTAAAGTTCAGGTAATACGCCAGGAGGAGGCCTCCGATGAGCATCAAATCCAGCGGCCTCTGTATGCCGATAGCCCTCGAGAAAGGCTCGAAGCCAGTGGGGTGGATGAGGAAGGTTATCACGATGAACCAGACGATAGTCCAAAAAGCCATCATCCCCCAGCTGACCTTACCCTCCCTAAACCTCAGGAACACCCGACTGAGGGCGAAGACCGCGAACAAGCCCCCGGCGACCTCGACTATCATCTAATCGCCCCGCTCATGCAGTATCATCCTCCAGAATATCCTGAACCCGTCGGACACGCCAGTGCCCTTCCTCATCGAATGCTCAGTGTATATCACGTCAACCGGAACCTCCGTAATCCTCAATCCGGCCCTCTTAGCCTCATATAATATCTCCGATGAGCACTCGTAACCCCGAGCCCTAAGGTGTATGGCCTCAAACGCCCTCCGGTTAAGCGCCCTCAACCCGCTCTGGCTATCAGAGCTCGACACCCCGAAAATGAACGCAGTCATCATGTTCAGGACGGCGTTGCCGACCTTCTTGGCGAAAGGCATCCTATCAAACATGACCTTCCTCACGCCCACGACCATGTCGCAGCCGTCAAGCTCCCTAAGAAGCTTCAGAGCGTCATCAGGATTATGCTGTCCGTCAGAGTCGAAAGTCACCAGCCTCTCATACCCCCCCTGGCGGGCTGCCTCAAACCCGGTCTCGAGGGCCGCACCCAAACCCAGGTTGACCGGGTGCCTTACGACCCGGGCGCCGGCCTCCACGGCCGCATCCCCTGTGCCGTCGCCTGAGCCGTCGTCCACGACGAGTATGTCCGCGTCCACGGCCTCCTTCAAGCCGGATACGGTGCCGGATATCACATCAGCTTCGTTATAGGCTGGCAGAACTACGAGCGTCTTCCTCTTACCGGGCATGATAACCTAATATCAAGGCGCCATATATAAGGTCCCGGACAGATAACTAACCGATGAATGCCGTCAGAATCATCCTCCTACTGCTGTTTTCGGCGACTTTAGCCGTTGCCGCGCATCCGTCCCTCACCCTAAACTGGTCAGTCAACCTGGGCGGTGACATGGTCGACGTCAAAGACCCGGACCATGACGGCAGACCGGACATAGTCCTCGGCATGTTCCGCGAACAGGGCAGCTACGCGTACCTACTCAACCAAAACGGTGTCCTCCAGTGGCGGAACAAGATATCCGTCATATGGCCGCAGAATTCGCCGAGAACCCTCGTAGTCGACGACATCGACGGCAACAACAAGACCGACATAGTCGTCGGCACCGTCGTCGAGTCTAAGGAGGCATGCGACGCAGCCGGGCTGGAGTACGCCCACCCCATATTCAGGGTGGAGAGGGACCCCCGGTTCGAGAACAACGCGTTCCTCTGGGCACACAGGGGATACGGCTACTCGATGGCGATGGTGGACGCCGACCTCAACGGCGACGAAAAAAAGGAGCTGATAAGCGGCTCCAGGGACGGCATCGTATACGCAATAAAACCAGACGGCAACCTCCTATGGAAGTACAAGACCGACGGCACAGTCAACGACGTCAAAGCCTCGGACATAGACAGGGACGGCAGACCTGAAGTCATAGCAGCCACCTACACTGGCATGTACGCAATCAAGGGGACGGGCAATAAAATCTGGTCATCCAAGACGGAGTCCGCCCTGAGCGGCGTGGCCGCAGGCAACATCAACAAAGACCCCCAAGAGGAGTTGTTCGCCGCCACAGAGGACGGGAGACTCCTGGCGTACACAGTAAACGGCGATAAGCTGTGGGAATACAAGCTCAGCGCAATAAAACCCTACATAGTCGTCACCGACCTGAGCCGGACAAACTCCACCGAAATCATAGTCTCAGAATCCGGGACATTACACGCCCTAGACGGCAAAGGCAACGCCACCTGGACGCTGGACGTAGGATACCCGATAACCGGCCTCTACGCAGCCAAACTTACGGAAGAGTTGACGCCGACGCTACTCGTCCTCGGGGCGAGAAACCTCCGCGCCTACATCATAAACCAGGACTACCTCTACGAGAACGAGGCCCAGGCAAGCCTCGAAAAGGCGAAATCACTCTACCGGAGCGGCATATTCGACAAATCCTACGAGAAGGCGGCGAGGGCCGCGGAACTCTACGGGCGGTTGAACAACACAGAGCTCGAAGCCGAGGCATATACCCTCCAAAACAGAAGCCGACTACAGACAGAAGCCGGGGAAATCATCATACAGGCGAAAGCCATCTACGAGAAAGGCGACTACAAGACAGCAAGGAACCTCGCATCACAAGCCGAGAAAATGTACCTACAAGCAGAAGACCGGCAGCGAGCCCAGGACGCCCTCAAATCCGCCAGCATGGCAATAGACCAAGCCGACGCCCAATACTTCTACGACCGCGCGCAAGACTACTACCGGAGCCAAAACTACCTGGAAGGCGGAGTATACGGGGAAAAAGCCCTCACACTATACACATCCCTCAACAACAAGGAAGGAATGGAACGGACAGCCAAACTCATCAACAACAGCAACGAATACCCTAAAGCCGACCGCAGCATCGCCGAAGCAGCCAGACTGACCGGATACGGAAACTACTCCGGCGCGAAAATCCAAGCAGAAGCAGCACTCCGCTCCTACACCCTCATAGGCGACGAAGCCAAAACCAACCAGACGGAAAAACTCCTAGTGGACATAAACCGGTGGCTCACAATCGTGACCGCCCAAGATGAGGCCGAAGCCCGAATGGAAGCCGCGAAGGCAAGGAAAAACGAAACCAACTACAAGGAATGCATGGTAGCGGCAGGAGAGGCCGCGGAAAAATACCGTACGGCAACAGACCAGGAAGGCGAAACAGCAGCCCTCAACATCAACCAATCATGCGCCAAAGGACTGGAAGCGCACCGCAACTTCGCCAAAGCCAACGAATACTTCGCCAACCTGGAATACGAGGCAGCCAGAGACTACGCCGCCAAAGCACGCCAACAATACCGGGACATAGAAGACGTTGACGGAGCCTTGAAGACAACAGACATAATCCAAGAGATACAAGCCGAACAGAACAAGACCCAGAACCCCCCCAAAAAAGAAGAGGGCATACCCACAACATACATACTCGCCGCCGCAGCCCTGGGAATACTCATCATAATAGCGGCCGCGGCAGCCGCCCTCATACTACTCCGTAGAAGGTCCAGGGAAGTCCAAATGCCCGTGAAAGACGCAGCCCTAGAACAAGAGGAAAAACGGATACAAGACTACCTGAACCAGCTGCCGGAAGAACAAACCCCGCAAAAAGAGGAGCCCCCGCAGATAGAAATAATCGCACCTGCGCCGAAAAAAGAACCGGAACCACCGAAGACCCCGGAAACCCACCCAGCAGACAGACTCGATGAGGTACTGCGCCAAGCAGGACTGACAACACAAGCCCCGGAAACCCAACCCCCAACCCCGGAAAAACCCACAGAAACAGACGAGGAAATACAACTCGCGGAAAAAATAAAAAAAGACCTCGCCGCAATAAACAAGAAACTACAACGCGAAAAGTAAAATATAAACCCGAAAACCCTCATAAATCCACCAAAAAAGCGTTCGTAGTCTAGTGGTAGGACTTCAGCCTTCCAAGAGCCCCTTTCTTTCTTGCGAAGAAAGAAAGGTGCTTCACCCCCAAAGAAAGAACCCCCATCGACACTTAAAAACATCAAACACATAAAAATCACCACCAAGCGTTCGTAGTCTAGTGGTAGGACTTCAGCCTTCCAAGCTGATAACCCGGGTTCGAATCCCGGCGAACGCACATCTTTTTCTTTCTTAAGAAGAAAGAAAAAGCTGTACCAAAAAGAAAGAACGACAGCCCCGTAGTGTAGTGGCCTATCACAGCCGGCTTTGGACCGGCGAACTCAGGTTCGAATCCTGGCGGGGCTACTTTTTTTACTTCCTATTCCTTACATTTTTTAACGAGCCCTGCCATAGTGGTAATGCTGCCTCGGTTCCTAGACAAGAGGGAACCGAACATGGACGACATACACGGAACGCAAGGAGTAATCGAAGCAACAAGGAAAACGCTGAAAGACCTTCAGGCTGCTGGGAAAATCTCGAAGGAGAACTATAAGCTAATCATAGACCACGACGACGAACACCGGGCCAGCGGAGACCTCAGCGACGGCCGCCGCCTCAAGTACCTTGGGAGCCTCAAGCACTTCGCCCTTATCATGGGCAGGCAGTCATTCAAGGATGCGGACCGGAAGGACTGGCAGCGGATATGGAATAAACGCTGCGAGGACTTCCATTGTGACGAGACCCGGCGGACCGAAGCTAACGTCCTCAAGCCGTTCCTGACATGGGCCCATAACGCCGATGAGACACCCGACGTTATCAAGTGGCTTAAACCGAAGATGCCCCAGGAGCCGACACTCCACCCCGAGGACCTAATCAACTGGCCCGAGCTGGTAGCCATGAGCCAGGCCGCAGGCGGGAACCCCCGGGACCTATGCCTCCTCCACATGGCCTATGAGCTCGGGGGCCGTATAGGGGAGCTGGCATCCCTGCGGATTATGGACTGCGTACACCGGGACGACTGCTAT
>Ga0315276_10001969_pt1 | contig 18632 bp, 12 predicted proteins | sample YL17G05_0_MG_FD_204542 | JGI IMG/M metagenome (GOLD analysis project Ga0315276, IMG submission 204542) | Sediment microbial communities from Yellowstone Lake, YNP, Wyoming, USA - YL17G05_0 | ecosystem: Environmental > Aquatic > Freshwater > Lake > Sediment | place: USA: Wyoming | collected... | reverse complement strand
ACTGCTTATCAATGTAATGAACGATTAAATTCTGCCTGTGAAATGCATATGATTTCCGGAAACGAACCCGGATATTATAAAATATGACCCCCGAAAGAGGATCATACCCTATATCATTTCTTACATATTTATATATGACAGGTAGTATTTTACCGTGGAGGCCTTATCTTTTCAATTATTTTTACTGAAACCCAGTATAAACCTCTGTTGGAAGGGCTCCCTGGACGGTCGCTCTGGAAAAATAAATATTTTCCATCCGGTGTGAGCCTGGCAATTGATCCGCCACCTTTAAGAAGGGGACCCAGGTCAATTGGTTCTCCCCAGCTTCCTTTGCTGTCTTTGAAGCTTATCAGGAACTTTGATGAAAAGGCCGGGGGTGGAGTGACCCGGTTGAATATAAGATAATCGCCATCTGGAGAAATGAATGGTCCCCCTTCACCTGCACTTGTATTAATAACCGGGGGAAGCTTCTCCGGCTTTTTATATCTGCCGTTTTCATACACTGAACAGTATATGTCTCTTCCGCCAGTATAGAAATTGCCTTTCCTGTCAAAGGAGAACTGGAAATGCATCGGAACCGAATTTACAAGAGAATCAAATAGCTGAGGTTCTGACCATGTTTCTCCTTTACGTTCACAGAAATAGATATTCTCTTTTGTTATCATGTCATCTTCATCTTTTGCCCCGGCCATAAAGAATAATTTTTTACCATCAAAAGAGTAACAGGGTGCGTCAATCCACCATTTTTCTTTAAACAGGAATTTCTCCGGAGCTTTCCAACTGCCGTTTTCTTTTCTGATGAACTGGAGCACATCCGAACCGTCTGTTTTCCAGAATGCCTCGGACATGTCGGGTGAGAAAACGATGGTGCCATGCATCCCCTGCTGAGTCGATATGATCCCCTTTGCAAAGAGGACAGGAGTCATTTCTGGTTCCTGCTGACCTAAATATTGTCCTTTTAATAATGACATTTTTTGAGACGATGCTGAGGCACCTTCCGATAATAAATAATCAGCGACATCTTTCTTATTTTCCTTAACAGCAAGGTTATACGGGGATTCTCCGACTGCATTCCGACAATTTATACCGGCGCCTTTTTTTACAAGTATCTTTATGATTTCGATAAATCCGTTAGATGCTGCTGAATGAAGTGGTGTATTACCGTCAAAATCAACAATATCAATAGTTCTGGTATCTGTGGCAATCATCTTATCCGCCAGTATGCCTGCCACTTCAGTTTTCCCTGCCTCACATGCATAAAATAATGGTGTTTTTTCATTAACATCTTTTGCCATGAAATTTGCTCCATAGTCCAGCATTATCTTTACAACCTCTTCGTTACCCGACAGAGCGGCATAATGCAGTGGCCTGGAAAAGACAAATTTACTTTGTGTCTCCTTGTTTGCTCCCTTGTCAAGCAGCAGCTTTACGGCCTCTGCATGACCTCTTGAAGCAACACTATGTAATGGTGTTACACCGGCGTAGCCATCAACTGCATTTATATCTGCACCTTTTTCAATGAGATACTTCATTAACTCAAAATGGACCCCCCTTGCTGCCCAATGTAACGGGGTTCTTCCAAACTGATCCTTTGAATTTACCAGAGCCTGGTCTTTTTCAATAAGGCGCTTCACATTTTCCAGATCTCCCGATTTTGAAGCTCCGAAAATCTCCTGGGCACTGATTTTCCCAAATCCTGTAATGAAAATCAGAAATAGCGAAATAAGAAACATTCTTTTCATAAAAAATCTATTTTAGTCCGGATCAAAATTACCCCGATCGAACTCCAGGGGCAATAGGAAAAACTTCCTGAATAGCATGAGAATATTTTCTCATTTTAAAGTACATTAATATCGATAAGGCTGATTATCTTTGAAAACAGAGTTATTTAATCTCTGATATACCGGAATAATATATTCAGACCGACGAAGAGACGAAGAGACAAAGAGACAAAGAGACGAAGAGACGAAGAGACAAAGAGACAATCAGATAATCAATGAGTCATATAGCAATTTTTATATTTATTGTTGCTATCATCCTGGGCCTGGCCGGGATCAACCGGTGCAGGAGTTTTGCTGTGAACCAGGATAATTCCTGTATCAGGACTATCTCAGCTTTTATATTGTTTTTTAACCTTTTCCTCCTTCTTAATCTTATTACTCTTTATATCTCGGTTAATCTTTCCGACAGGATCGATCGGCAGAAACTTACATTCATCTGGATCGTCCTGAGCTGGATCAATTTATTCATAACATTCGGTCTGACGTACTATTATTACCGCCTGATCCTTCAGTTTCACGAAGTAGATGCAATTTTATGGATAAAGCATGTTTATAAAAGCCTTTTTATCCTGTTTGCCATTTGTTACCTGATTGCGCAATTCGCATTCTCCGCTGGCAGGGACACAAGCCTGTTTTCAATTATGGTTCCGCTTTCGAAGTATGTTTTATTCTCTATATCCTTGCTGATCAGCATCTGGTCTCTGTTACAATCATCAAGAACTACTGATAGGAAGAAACGTTCAGCAATGAGCGGTTTCGGGATCCTTTTTATAGCGGGATTCACGGTCTTGATTATTATCACGGCAACTAATTTCAAACCGGTTATACTATTTGTTTCCCTGACCGGATTATTTATCAACCTTGTCATACTTTTGGGGATAAGGCAATTTCTGGAATCATTTTTTAAAATTGTACCGCAATCCGGAAATTTTACGGTTGCTATTGAAGATATTTCTTTATTGTATAACATCTCCATCAGGGAAAAGGAGGTGCTGGAGCTGATAATGAAAGGAAAAAGCAATAAAGAGATTGAACAGGTTCTGTCGATTTCACCACATACTGTAAAGAATCACGTCTATTCTATTTTCCGTAAAGTCGGAGTCTATAGCCGCGGACAGCTTGTCAGCAAAATCCTTGTCAGCAGATGACCCGGGAATCAAATCTGATTTCCCTTAAATCATAAATGTCATTTTAAATCCTGGACCTGCTAATAATTAGATCTATTCCTGCCTTATCATCTCTGCAGGATTAACCTTCGACAGCATTATTACATGGTAGCTTATAGCCACAAGTGAGATCAATAATGTGATAAGGAGTGAATAGATGAAAACGCCGGTTCCGATTTTTATATGATAAGCAAAGCCTTGCAGCCATTTGGTCATTACCAGATATGCGACAGGCCAGGCAAACACGATTGAAACCAGGATCCATTTTGCCATTTCACTGGTAAACATAGCCATTATTTCTGAAGGTTGTGAACCCATTACTTTCCTGATAACCATCTCTTTCATACGGCTTTTGGTAGTGTAGGAGGAGAGGCTGTACTGTCCTAAACAGGTGAGTATTACTGCCAGAATTGTTGAAAAAATCAGTATGGAAGCGAGCTTCCTTTCGGAACTATATATTGCCTCTATGCGATCGCTGAGAACTGAAACCGGGTTCAGATAATGAGGCGACAGCTCTTTCAGTTTCTTTTCGACAAATGATCTTGTTTCAGAGATTCTTCCGGAATTTACTTTGACAGAAATAAAACGCGGTTCCGGATATTCTTTGTTACCGATTTTAAAGAGAACAAGAGGCTGGACAGGCTGGTGAAGAGACTGAAAATTGAAATCTTTAACCACACCGACAACTGTTTCCAGATCTTTTGGATCAAAACCAAATTTCTTATCAACAGGATCGGTCCAGCCAATTGTTTTTGCAGTTGTTTGATTAATAATCAGGCTCTTAGCCGTATCTGAGTAAAAATCGGTTGAGAATTTCCTTCCGGAAGCAATATTAAGTTTATAGAAATCAATGAAATTATTCCCTATGCCTGCTTCAAAAACTGTCATTTGGGATTCAGCGGGTCTTCCTTCCCATTCAGCGAAACTGGCCGAAGTTATTGAATATGGGAGGTCAGAAGAATTTGTAATATCTTCAATTTCAGAGTTCCGCCTGAGTTCGCTGATCAATACATCTGGGCTTTTACGAATAGCTGGATCATTCAGAGAGATTGTTAAAATATTATCTTTAACAAAACCAAGATCAGTATTTTTTATGAAGTTAAGTTGCCTCAGTAAAGTGAATGTACAGATCAGGGCAACGATTGAAATAACATACTGCAGGACAACAAGCAGGTTTCTAAGATTCACTGATCTTCTTTTTCCATCAATATTCTTAAAGCCCTCTTTTATCAGGCGCAAAGGGCTGAGAGAACTGAGATGAAATGCCGGGTAAATACCGGCAAATAATCCGGCTGATAATGTCAGCAATATAACTTTACTCAGTGTTGAGTATTCAAATATCATCCAGAAACTCAGCAGCCTGTCAGTAAAATTGCTAAAAACAGGAAGAATAAACCATACCATACCGGTTGCTAGGATCAGACCTGCAAAAGAGAGTAAAACAGACTCTGTAATGAATTGTACTATCAGATCGGCTTTACTGCTTCCGGCAACCTTTAAAATTCCTATTTCACGTCCCCTGTTATATGACCTTGCAGTAGCCATATTCATATAGTTGAAACAGGCTATCAGAAGTATGAAAATACCTATTGATGTTATAAGATACAGGTATTTGACATCACTGTTTCTGCCTATTTCAAAGTTAGCGTTACCGCTAAGATGGATATCCTTCAGAGGCTGAAGTATCCATTGAATGTCTTTAAATAGCGTCTTCGAGAGATATCTGAGACCCAGCTCTTTGAGCTTGTTATCAATATCTTGCGGTCTGACATTATAGGATAACTGAAGATATGTTGTGTAACTAAAACTGCGCCAGTTTTCCACTTTCTCTTTACCTCCCCTGATACTATACAATGTTTCAAACCCGGTAAGAAAATCAAAATCAAAATGTGAGTTGTCGGGGATGTTTTCCAGAACACCTCTCACAGTAAAAACATACTTATTGTCAGCTTTGATTGTTTTTCCAACAGGATCTTCATTACCAAAATACTTTGTTGCCATCTCTCTGGTAATGAAGAGAGCAAAAGGCTCTTTCAGAGCTTCAGCCGGATTGCCTGAAATGACAGGGAAAGTAAAGATCTTCAAAAAGTCCTGATCTGCATACAAAAAACCATTTTCAGTAAAGAGATTTGAATTATACTCCAGGGTATGAGAATTTAATTTACATTTTGTAGAATTCTTTACTTCCGGAATATCATTGACCAGGGCATATTTTAAACCTGCCGGTGTTATGGCAAAAACATCATTACCCATATAACTCAGGTCGGCCGGCTGTTTTACAATAATCCTGTAAATATGATCAGCATTCTTATGGTATCTGTCATAGCTGATTTCATACTGAACATAAAGAAGAATGAGGATGCTGCAGCTCAGCGCCACTGCCATACCAATAGCGTTTATTATTGACTGGTGCCCCTGGCTGATGATACTTTTCAGGGCAAGCTTAAAGTAATTTCTGATCATTCCGGAATAGAGTTAAGTTTTGCATTGTTCTAATTTGAATACTCCGGAACTGAGATAAGGTTACGCAAAGATTAAAAGAATGTCATGAACAGCATAATTCTGGAAGTTAACTACCTGAATATTCACGTGAAAGCCAACGGTGACCAGGGATTGAAAGTTAATCTATCCATGCCTTGTCACTTCTGTAATCTGGTTCTGAAAGAGCCTGTCGCCTGTCGCCTGCCGCCTGCCGCCTGCCGCCTGCCGCCTGCCGCCTGCCGCCTGCCGCCTGCCGCCTGCCGCCTGCCTACTCCTGCCTTATCATCTCTGCCGGATTAACCTTCGACAGCTTTATCACATGGTAGCTTATAGCCACAAGTGAGATCAATAATGTAATAAGGAGTGAATAAATTAAAACGCCGGTTCCGATTTTTACATGGTAAGCAAAGCCTTGCAGCCATTTAGTCATCAAAAAATAGGCTATCGGCCAGGCAAAAAAGAGAGATGCCAGGATCCATTTTGCCATTTCAGATGTAAGCAAAGCCATGATTCCTGAGGGCTGTGACCCCATAACTTTCCTGATAACCATCTCCTTAGTGCGGCTTTTGGTGGTGTAAGAGGAGAGGCTGTACTGTCCAAGACACGTAAGGATGACCGCAAGGATAGTCGAAAAGATGAAAATAGCGGCCATCTTCTTTTCGCTTATGTACATCTCATCTACTCTATCGCTGAATAGTGTTACCGGATTCAGATAAGCCGGGGAAATATCTTTGAGCTTTTTTTCAACAAACTGTCTTGTTTCCAGAATAGTCCCGGGTTTAACCTTTATAGACAGATACCTGGTTAAAGGAAAGCTGTAACTTCCGATCGGTGAAAAAGAAAGAGGCTTAATATCTAGATGTAAGGATTGGAAATAATAATCTTTAAATACCCCGATGACGGTACAATGTTCAGTATTGCCATTAAACGAAAGCCTCCTGCCAATAGGATCTGCCCAACCAAGCTCTTTTGCAGTCTGTTGGTTTATAAGGAGGCTCTTTGCCGAATCCGATGAAAACTCTTTGGAAAACCCCCTTCCTGAAACAATTTTAAGATTGTAGAAATATATGAAGTCATTTCCGATCCCTCCTCTGTAGACAGTAAGATTTTCTCCGGCTGTCTTTCCATCCCAGTCGGCACCCCAGTTTCTATTAATTGTAACGGGAAGATCAATAGAGGTTGCTATATCCGCGATATTTGGATTTTCCCTTAGATTGCTGATAATTACTTCCGGATTCGACCTTATCACAGGATCTCTCAGGTACACATTCAGGATGTTGTCCTTTGCAAAGCCCGGATCAGAAGTCTTAATAAAATTAAGCTGCCGCAATATCGTTATCGTACTTATAAGTGCTACTATGGAAATTACATACTGCAAAACAACAAGCAGATTCCTCAGATTACCGGATCTTCTTTTGCCTCCCATATTTTTAAAATCCTCTTTTATCAGATGTAACGGACTTATTGAAGAGAGATGGAATGCAGGATAAATACCCGCAAATAATCCCGCAAACAACATAATCGCAATAATCCTGATCAGTGTGAATTCTTCAAATATCATCCTGAATGTCAAAGGCCTGTCAGTAAATGAGCTGAAAACCGGCATGCAAAACCAAACAATAATCAGGGCAAGAATCAGTCCCCCGGAGGAAAGCAGAACAGATTCAGTTATGAATTGCATAATAAGATTTTTTTTGCTGCTACCTGCAACTTTTAAAACACCTATTTCCCGTCCCCTGTTATATGACCTGGCAATTGCCATATTCATATAATTAAAACAGGCAATAAGCAGGATGAATATTCCGATCGATGAGATAAGATAAAGGTATCTGATATCATTATTGTTACCGAGCTCGAAATTTGAGTTACCGCTCAGATGAATACCTTTTAGCGGCTCCAGGATCAACTGATCTCTGTTTGGAAAATTTTCCCTGTTAACATATTTTACATTTAGTTGTTCAAGCTTGTCCTTTATATCTTCAGGTCTGATATTATCCATGAGGCTCAAATAAGTAAAGAAGATATTTGTGCCCCATCTGTCAACATTTTCCTTACCTCCTCTCATGCTGTAATAAGTTTCTATTCCGGTGATGAAATCGAAATGAAAATGAGAGTTTACAGGGATATCCTCCAGAATCCCTCTTACAGTAAAAATAAAACTGTTATCAGCTTTGATAGTTTTTCCAATTGGATTTTCATTGCCAAAATACTTTAAAGCCATCTTTTTTGTAAGTATCATGGTAAATGGCTCTTTCAATGCTTCAGCCGGATCACCCGAAATGACTGGGAAGGTGAAAATCTTAAGGAAATCCTGATCAGTATATAAGATGCCATTCTCCTCAAACAATGTTGATTTATTCTCAAGGATATGTGTTCTCATTAAACATTTGGTAGAGTACCTGATCTCAGGTATTTCATTAACAAGGGCTTCCTTCAGCGGCCCAGAAGTAACAGCAAAGCCGCCATTCCAAATATACTTGCTGTCAGGTTTTTTAGAGACAACCCTGTATATCTGGCTGGCATTTTTATGGTATCTGTCATAGCTGATTTCATACTGAACATAAAGAAGTACGAGGATGCTGCAGCTCAATGCTATAGCAAGACCAACAGCGCTTATGAACGACTGGTGCCCCTGGCTGATGAGGCTTTTGAAGGCAAGTTTAAGGTAGGTTTTAATCATTATGGATCAGTTTTAGATAAAAAATCTGCATAAAGACTTTTACGATTAAAGTCTTGCTGCATCCATTGGGGGAAAATGTAATAAACGACAATATTTCAGGTATCAGTTACCGGAATATTACATTGAACGACCCGGATGAAACGGGAAAGAAAGTTACAATTGACTTCATTTTGTACCTCAAGGACTACCTTCCCGGTTTTGTTCATGTAGGACATTAACTCACCCCCCGGCCCCCTCTACTGAGAAGGACTTGGTTTCTCTAATAGTCATCATGAACTCACCCCCCCGGCCCTCCCGCCTAAGCGGGACAGGCTCTCTCTCCGCCTGCCGGCGGAAAGAAGGGGTGATAAATTCAAGGATTTTATCTAATTTTATATTAAGTGGAATAATATGAGCAAAAGCAAATATATTGATTACAAGGTGATTAAGAAGCATGTAAGAGAGCTTAGGCTCAATATGACAAATTCTGAAAGACTACTGTGGCAACATTTGAGGAACCGAAAACTTTCCGGATATAAATTCCTGCGTCAGCACCCTGTTGTTTATAAAGCAGATTTTAAGGGGCTGAATTATTTTATTGCAGACTTCTATTGTGATGAGAAGAAGACAATTGCAGAACTTGATGGTGGCATCCATGATACAAGGAAAGAATACGATAAATTCAGAGATGATGTAATGAAAGAAATGGGAATTAAGGTCCTGCGAATAAAGAATGACGATCTGAATAACATTGACAGGGTAATGCACATTATTAAAAGCTTTCTTACTCAAAATACAGATAAATAACTATATGAACAAGAGGAACATACCCCTCTTTCCGCCGGCAGGCGGAGAAGGGGGAAAACAAGGGGGTGAGTTCATGTCTAAAGGGAAAGACAATCTGCAAGTCCATCCCAGGACTCTATTCCTGTCTTATCATCTCTGCAGTGAAGCTGGTAGAATTTGTTTTCCGGGAATACATGATGACCTTAACAAATCTATTACAGTCTATTATAAGTCTGTTTGAATTACTCAGCTTAGCACCTATTCATTTCTCAACGTTTCCACCGGATTTGTATTCGCCGCCCTGAGTATCTGCGAGATAATAGTAACCAATGCTACGGTTACAACAATAATTATTCCCACAAGAATAGTTCCAGCACCAAATGATACCCTGAAAGCAATAAACTTTAGCCAGGCATTATTGATAAGGTATGCTAAAGAAGAACCTATAACTGAGGCAATGAGCAAGATCTTAAAATACGACCTGCTGACCAGAAACAGTACTTCTTGAGATTGTGATCCAAAAACTTTCCTTATACCCACCTCTCTCTTTCTTGCCTGGATGTTATAGGTCGCCATTCCCAGAAGTCCTAGGCAGGCTACTATTATGGTCACTATTCCAACCACTAATACAATATTAATGATATCAGTAAAATAGGAATAGATTTCTCTTATTTCATCACCAAGGAACTTGCCATTTATTTCATGGTATGGATCAACTTTCTTCCATTCCTCCCTGAGCCTGGGTATGACAGTCTTCCTGTTGGCTGGCTCAATCCTCAGGACCATGATATCTAAGCTGCCATTCGGCCTTAATATCAACGGTTTAAGAGGCATGAACAGCGATGTGTACTTATAATCATCTGTAACCCCTATAATCTGAGATGTCACTTTATCATTTATGATTATCTTTTTCCCTATTGCTTCCTGAGGAGTTCCGAACTTAAAATAATCCACAGCTTTCCTGTTAACAATAATAAAATCATTACGTGTCTTCAGATCCTGGGGAAAATCTGAACCGGCGATAACCTTTATACCCATGGTCTTAAGATAATTTGGCGCAACATTGAAAAAGTCTGCTTCAAAGTTGTCATCGTCGGGATTGAGTTTAATATTTAACTTTATTGTATTCAATATACCAGCCTTGTGTGATGCACCGGAGATATCAGCTATTCCGGGTATGGACTCAAGATAGGGCTTTGCCTTTTCAGAGTCTTCTGCAGAGGTTTCTATATTGTAAATTGATTCCTTATCAAAACCAAGTTCACTTTTCATCATGAAGTTCAATTGCCTGCCAATAAGGATTAAAGAAATAACAAATATTATGGCAAACGTGTATTGGGTGACCAATAGCAATTTCCTCAAACTGATTCTTTTAAGGTGTTTAATATTGAAAGATGATTTTATGACGTTCACAGGGTTCAGTGATGAGACATAAATGGCAGGCAGGATGCCAGCTGCAAGACCGGTAATTAATGTGAGAATGAAGAAAACAACATAGGTACTCAATGATTGAGCAGGATTTAATCCCAAAGTCGTCATTACTTTCATCCGGTAAAAACCCGGAAGAATAAATTGCAGGATTGCCCATCCAAATACGAGTGAGATCAAAGAGAAAAGAACCGATTCGGTAGTCACCTGCAGGATAAGATCTGTTTTGGTGGCGCCTGTTATTTTTCTAAGACCGTACTCTTTTGCTTTACGTATGGATTTAGCGACTGAGAGACCGGCATAATTAAAAGCAGCTGTCAGAATCATTATGGCAGTTAATCCGATTAAACAAAGTACAATTACTTTGGGTAATGAAAACCCGATCTCGTTAGCAACTATTGGTCCGGGAGCAATTTTTGACATGGGTTGTAAATAAAACGAAAGATTATAGTCCTTCAAATCCCGGAACTTCTCCTTACTGATTTCGTCTAATATTGTTTCTACGACTCCCTTTTTTGTCTTATTCTTTAAAATAATATAAACGTAACTTTTATCATCATTCTTCCAATTGTCTGTTATATTGTAGTTTATAATCTTCTGATTTTCGAGAGAGGATAAAGTAGAAGAAGATACAAGCGCTTCAAAATAAATGTGGGATTTTTTACTGTTTTTTGGGATTATCCCTCTTACAGTATATGTTCCCCATCCCTCAAAAGAAATTATCTTTCCAAGAGGATCCTCGTTTCCGAAGAATTTTTCAGCTACCTCCTCCCTTAATATAATTGAAAAAGGTTCAGTAAGCATCTGGTAACCATCACCGTTCTTTGTCCTGAAATCGAACATCTTAAAGAAACCGGGCGGAACAAATAACTTTTCGATTTTAAATCTTTTATCTTTATATACTCCCTCAGACCGTTCAGGACCGTAGATAGCCACCATTTCTTCGACAAAAGGATAATTCTCCTGCAGCTCTTTTCCCAGAGTATATGGAACCGAAGCTCTCGGAATAGCATTCTTCCTGAGGTTATCGATTGACTGTACTCTAAAGATCCTGTCTCTTTTTGAGTGAAAATTATCTATAGAATACTGATCAATGGCAAGTACCAAAATCAGCATGCTTGCCGCCATGCTGGTGGCAAGACCAATTAAGTTAATTACTGAGAAATTCTTATCCTTAATTATGTTTCTGATGGCAAGACGGAAATAGTATTTAATCATAACAGGCTAATAATAAAAATAATGAGTTCATTTTTAAATATTCCTTAGACGACTAAAGGTTAGCCCGGGTTACCTGGAAATTCTTCCAATGTAATGAACAGCATATTTCAGAGTATCAACAACCGGAAAATGGATCTGAACTGTCAGTTTTGAATCTGGAATTATGGATTTTGCCTTCGAAAAGGATATCAGGAGATGTTAAAAAAAGAGGTGCCACTGTCCCGGCACCTCCTCCATTCACTTTCATGGCTGGATTTGACTACATCAGCTTTTCTGTCACTATCTGTCCGTCGAACAGATTTACAATTCTGTGTGCATACCCGGCATCTCTCTCGGAGTGGGTAACCATTATAATGGTTGTTCCCTCCTTGTTGAGTTCGGTAAGCAGGTTAATAACTTCTATACCATTCTTTGAGTCGAGGTTACCTGTTGGTTCATCGGCGAGGATCAGCTTCGGATTAGCTACCACTGCGCGTGCGATGGCAACTCTCTGCTGCTGTCCGCCTGACAGCTGCTGCGGAAAATGTTTTGCCCTGTGTCCGATCTTCATTCTTTCAAGCACAGTTTCAACACTTTTCTTTCTTTCACTTGCCTTCATTTTCAGGTAGATTAACGGCAGCTCAACATTTTCATATATATTGAGCTCATCAATCAGGTTGAAACTCTGGAAAACGAAACCTATATTCCCTTTGCGGAATATTGTCCTGTCGCGTTCCCTCAGGTTTGCTACCTCTGTTCCATTGAAGATATAGCTTCCTGAAGTAGGATTATCAAGCAGCCCCAGTATATTCAGGAGGGTTGATTTACCGCAACCTGAAGGACCCATAACTGCAACATATTCTCCCTCTTTTACATTGAGGGTTACTTTGTTGAGAGCAGTTGTCTCAACTTCCTCGGTTCTGAAAACCTTTGTTAAATCGTTTGTCTTGATCATAGCCGTAAATTTGATTATTAATTTTTATGTTATTTCAGAATTAGTTTTTCGTTTTTGCCAAATGTCTCATAGCCTGATATAATTACTTTCTCACCGGCTTGCAGACCCTCTGTTACCTCATAGTACTTTGGATTTTTCCTTCCGATTGTAATGTTACGCTTGTAAGCAAATGACTCTGAAGGGTCAAGAACGAATATCCACTGTCCTCCTGTCTCCTGGAAGAACCCTCCGATCGGTACAAGTATTGATTCTTTTGGCTGCCCCAATTCCAGACTGATATAGTATGTCTGACCTGTCCTTATATTATCAGGCATACTGTCGCGGAATATCATGTCTATTTTAAAAGTACCGTTTCTTACTTCCGGGTATACACGTTTTACTGAAAGTCCAAAATCTTTTCCCTGTCTTTCGAGTTTTGCAGGAAGCATAGTCCTGACCCTGTCTATATAATGTTCATCAATCTGTGCTGTTACCTTAAATGATGTGAGTACGTTTATCTGTCCCATATTTGCACCCCTTGATATTGACTGTCCTATTTCCGGAACCAGGAGACCCAGCTGCCCATCGACAGTCGCCCTGACATTAAGATTCTCGACTCTTTGTCTGACAAGGTTAAGATTCCGTCGCATGTTTGCAAGGTTACTGATCATATTGTCAACATTCACCGAGCGAAAAATTGAGTCCTGTTTCTGACGTTCAATAAACAGCTCCTGTGAACTACGGGCCATATCAAGATCCTCTTTGGAACGGATATATTCTTCTTTTGAGCAGAGGTTATCTTTAATGAGTATGATATTTTGCTGATAAGTACGTTCCTTCCTTTCAATATCATATTTAAGGTTGACAAGCTCTCTTTTTATAGCGAGTTTTTCCTGTTCCATCACAACCTGGGTATTCCTGAGGAAGTTTTCCTTTTCAGCAAGCTGGGCTTCACTGTCGAGAATATTAAGATAAAGATCCGGATTGCTGAGTCTTAATATGATATCTCCTTTCTTCACCATTGATCCCTCTTCAATTAATATCTCTTCAACACGTCCGCCTTCCTGGGCATCAAGGAAAACTGTGCTTATGGGTTCAACGGTACCGGTTACCGTAATATAATCGTTAAACTGACCCTGGGTCACATTTTCAATAATCAGCTTCTCCTTTTCGACCTTATAGGTGGATGTGTGGTCGGCAAAGAAAGCCATGTAGACAAGAACCAGTATAGCTATTCCCAGAACTATATATCCGATGTGTTTCTTCTGAATGCCTCTTTTCTTTGGAATCGGCTTATCCATTTTTTCAACAGTGGTCTCCATTTCAATTTTTGTTATTTTAGATTAATTGTTTAAGATATTTTCATATTCTCCGGTAGAATAAAACTGGATTGTGAGTTTTCTTATAAGCAATTGCAGTTTTGTTCTGAGAGCTTCTGTCTCAGCCCTGAAGAGTGTGTTCTTTGCCGCTGAATAAACTGTTACGTCAACCAGTCCTGCTTCAAATTTCTTCTCGACAGCTTCGAATGATTTCTTATTATAACCAAAATTGGATGCGGCAGCAGAATATTCATCTTTCCCGCGATTAAAGTTGAGACAGGCATTTTCTATTTCCGTATATAAAGTATTCTTTTCCAGCTCCAGCTTTAATTCCGTGTCATATTTCCTGATCTTGGCCAGCCTGATATTTCTTCCATTGTTATACCTGTTAAATATTGGTATTTCGAGAGTAAGAGAAACACCCTGGTTAAAGTTCGTTTTTATCTGGTTCCTGAATGACTCCTGGTCGACGCTCTGGTTTATAAGTAAATAATAACCTGTAAAAAGAGCTCCTCCGGCCGTTACACTTGGTAAAAGAGAACCTCGTTGTGCGGCAATCTGCTTTTTTGATGCTCTCAGATCAAATTCAATTGCTTTTAACCGTGGCAGGGTTTGTGCAGCAATGTAATATATGCTATCAGGTTTGAAGTTATTATCAGAGATGAGCAGGTTATTCAGATCAGGAATCAAAATATCAAATTCAGCGCCCGGTTCAATCTGAAGCAGCTGCCTTAGCGATGTAAGAGCCTGGCTTGCCGTATTCTTGGCGACTGTATAAGCGAGCTGGTCAGAAGAGACCTGGCTCTCAAGTTCATATTGTTTTGATACAGCTTCTCTCCCTGTCTCCACCATTTTTGCCATTCTTACAAGTTGTTTCTCCGAAAGATCAAACTGGCTTTTTGAAGCATTCTCAAGCCCTCTGGTGTAAAGAACCTGGTAGTATTCATTCATAATATCTATTATAAGAGCATTCCTGGTTACCTTCTCTGTCTCCACCCCCGCTTTCACCAGGAATTTATTGGCTGAAATGGTATTCAAAGTAGTAAAACCATTAAAAAGTTGCAGGCTTGAAGTCACATAATATTGGTTACTCAGATTTCGATTAAAAGTAATAAGGTTGGTTGTTGGGTCAATTGATCTTCCGAACCCGACACTGGCATCAGCACCCGAGTTCAGCGATGGCAACATGTCCATCCTTGATTTTAAAAGATTAGCCTCTGCAGTCTCGTTTTGCAACCTCTGCCTCCGGAGTCCGATATTATTCTTAACGGCATAGGTTATACAATCCTCCAGTGTCCATTTTTTAGCCTGTGCCGTTATTCCCTGGCAGCTAATAATTAATAGCAGTGTTACTATCCAAATGTTTCTTTTCATGTCCTTCATTAAAATTTGATAATGGACTATGCCAAAGAATGTGCCAAAATTATAAATAACACATTATCAATAATATATGAGACAATGCAATAATTAGAGTGTAAAAATATTAGACATTCGTGTGTATAAAATTGTTACTGCAATGGTTGAACAGGGTCAGAGACATCTCCTTTTATAAATTGACCTGATATTTCTCGCTGACAATTAAAAAAACGCGGTCGGATCTGCCAATCGTCAAGTCAGACATGCTAACCGTAAAATCACCTGATAATTATTTTTTATATCTATTGACATTTGGCCTGATTAAAAAATCAAAATTTTGAAAATGAGAATGCTAAACATGAAAGTCATGAATCATATAAGAGCCAATTGCAAACGCTATAATGTTGATCAATAATATTTTAATTTAATATAGGAATGACATTATCAAAACTAATTGATATTAAATAATGAAAAATATTGCAAGTTTTATTTTCTTATTATTGCTCTTTTCCGGGCTTACTATAACTGCACAGGAGACAAAGCCTAAAAAGCAATCCGGTGCCAGATTAATTGAATCTATTATACTGCAATCCGGAATTGATTCTGCCAGGCTTAGATTTCAGGAAATTAAGACTGATACCATTAATTATTCAATAACCGAAAGAGAATTCAATGCTGCCGGTTACAGGCTTATTGATTTCGGGATGCTTGAAGAAGCCGTTGAGATCTTTAAAATGAATATTGATCTGTTCCCAAAGTCGGCAAATGCTTATGATAGCATGGGGGAAGCTTACCTTTTCCTGGGCGATAAAGAAAAAGCCATTGGCTGCTATAAGAAAATTAAAACTCTGGATCCATCCAACAATACCGGAGAAAAAATTATAAAGAATATAAGAGATGAGCTGAAAATTCGCCGGATGGAAGTTCCTGTTAAGTTCTTTACAGCTGCCGGGAATGGTAATTTAAATGCTGTTAAAACATGGCTTAAGAACAATCCTTCCTTGCTGAATAAAAAAAGTCAGGACGGTAACACAGCCCTTCATCTGGCTGTTTACGGAGGTCATAAAGATGTTGTGGGATATATCTTATCACTTGGAGCAGACATTAATGTCCGGAACCTTCTGGGGCAGACACCTTATAACCTGTCCGAAACAGGTAATCTGGACAGTATAAAATTAAAGCTTATAGAAAAAGGAGCGGATAAAGCTCCACAGCAGTTTCCAACACTTAAAACTAAATATCTCGGACAAAAAGAGTCGGGAATTATACCCGAAATATTTGCCAGAGGTATCCTAAGCACACATTCGCATGTTTACTCTAATATTTGCTTTTCTCCTGATTTTACCGAAGCCATGTGGACGCGAAATGAAATCAATTTATTCCAAAATCATGGCGGACTGATTCGAACAATCTTTAAAAAGGGGAAATGGACTGCTCCGGGGGAAATCCGGTTCCTGAGCAATGAATATAATCACAGGAGTCCTTATTATTCCCTGGACGGGAAGAGGTTATATTTCCAGGCGCATGTGGGTGGCGAGGCAGCATGGGATCAATTTGAAAAATTCTATTACGTTGAACGAAAAGGTGATGAGTGGTCACAACCGGTTCTGCTAGATACAATATTTAATAAATACGCAAATCACTGGCAGTTTTCATTAGACAGGAACAACAATCTTTATTTCGGTGGCAGCCAGAGGAGCAAGGAGACTCCAGATGGTATTTTGTACTCACATTTCGAAAACGGGAAGTACCAGGAGCCTGTTTTACTATTTAGCAGTCTGCAATTTGGAGTAGCCGTTTTTGGACCTGCAATATCACCGGAAGGTGATTATATATTATTTACTAGAGTTCATCCCAGAGGGTCTGAAAATCCCAGGATCTTTTCCATTTACCTGAGTTTCCGCAAAGGCGAAAATACTTGGACTGAACCGGTGGAGCTTGGCGAGAAGCTTGATATGGATGCCAACCAGCCCAGGATAAGCCCGGATGGAAAGTTTATTTTTTTTATCGGGAATGATGGATATACTTATTGGGTATCATCGAGAATTATTGATGAATTGAGGCCTGCGCAAAATAAATAATGAAAAGGATCATAATACCATGAAAATCTATCTATTGAAAAATCAAAGGTTTTATTTTCTGTCAGGATTAATGATTTCTATTTTCATATCATTGAACGCCCAGGTCATTCACAAGGATGATAATGTAATCTATGAATATTTAATTCATTCAGAAAACCTCAGGGAGGAGAGGGAAATCCTGATTTCCTTACCCGATGATTACAAAGAAACAGATGATCAATATCCCGTGCTATACGTGCTTGATGCTTCAAAAAACTACCGGGTCACTCTTGAGACCGTCAGGTATCTTGATTCTTATTCTTTCATACCCAAACTGATTGTTATTGGTATCGGCAATACAGACAGGGAGAGGGATATGACACATAGTATGAGCGCAATGTTCCCTGATGCCGTAACCAGTGGAGGAGGCAAAACCTTCCAGCTTTTCCTGAAAAATGAATTAATCCCCTATATCGACAAGCAATACCGGACTTACCCTTATCGTGTAATTATAGGTCATTCACTTGCCGGATTATTCGTCTTCAATACTTTTCTTAATGACCCTTCTCTTTTCCATGGTACAATTGCTGTCAGCCCAAGTCTTTGGTGGAATAACGAAGAGGATATTGCCAGGGTTGATGGTTTTATTAAGAAGTGTACCTCGTTGAATAATTACCTGTTTATCTCCTTTGGTGACGGGGAAGGTGGTTTTGTACAACCCGCTTTACAGAAACTCAGATCGTCTTTTGAGGCTGCTGCAATTGATAATTTTCAGTTCAGATTCATGCACTTCCCTGGCGAAAATCATATAACCACATATGTGTCGGATGTAAATTATGCCCTGAACGACCTTTTTTCGGGTGACTGGATTATGCCTCCGGTTGAAATTATAAAGGGATTGCAGGCAATACAGGCTTATTTCGCTAATCTGGAGAAAAAACTTGGATATAAAATCAGGATTCCTCAATCATATCTCAGCGGAATTGGCGACTATTTCACAGGCAAAAGGGATTTCGATGAAGCAATAAGAATAAATGAATACAACATAACTCTTCATCCTAAATCCGCCATTCTCCATCTGAAATTAGGAGATACGTACCGTATTAGCGGAAACAAGGAGAAGGCTGTCAGCTATTACAGAAAGGCTCTCATGCTTGAACCGGGATTGATAAAAGCACAAACAGAACTGGATAAGATCCTTTAGTATCCTTTGTCAGGAAAATGGCTGCATAATGGAAGTATCAGCAAAATAATATTAAAAAAATAAGAAGTTGATGAATAATTATATTATAGATAAAATGATGAAGTATTTATTCTTGACAGCGATGCTCGTTTTACATTTATCAAATGCATACTGCCAGAATGATAAGAAAGATTTCCCGGTGCTGAAAGGGCTTTATCTGGGCCAGACTCCTCCCGGAAATACTGCTGAATTATTTGCACCGGGAGTTGTATCTACAAGGCA
>Ga0315276_10001968_pt1 | contig 18636 bp, 16 predicted proteins | sample YL17G05_0_MG_FD_204542 | JGI IMG/M metagenome (GOLD analysis project Ga0315276, IMG submission 204542) | Sediment microbial communities from Yellowstone Lake, YNP, Wyoming, USA - YL17G05_0 | ecosystem: Environmental > Aquatic > Freshwater > Lake > Sediment | place: USA: Wyoming | collected... | reverse complement strand
TCGTGGCGCTCGCGCCGCACGATGAGCGGGCGGGCCCGGTCGAGGTACGCCCGCAGCGCGCGCCCGGCCGCCCGGCCGAAGGGCACCGAGCGCTGCCTGTCCCGCTTGCCAATCACGGTGACGAGGAAGTTCACGAGATCGAGGTCCGCGCGCTTCAACCCGCACAGTTCCGAGACCCGCAGCCCGCTGCCGTAGGCCAGCTCAAACATGGCGCGGTCACGCAACCGCAGGGGCTCCTCCCCCCCGGGCTGCGCCAGCAGGCTCTCAACTTCCTCGATTGACAGTGCGCGCGGCAGGCGGCGCTCGCGCCGGGGTGGCGGCAGCGCGTCCAGCGGACCTCTCGCGTCGCCCGTGCCCCGCGCGAGCCAGGCGTGGAAGCCGCGCAGCGCCGAGCGCCGCCGGGCCACGGTCGCCCCCGAGAGGCCGCGCGTCAGCAACAGCGCGAAGTAGCCGTCAACGAATGTCGAGGTCACTTCGGGCCAGCCCGCGAGTCCATGGCGCAGCGCGAAGGCGCGGTAGTCCGCGAGATCGCGGGCGTAGGCGTTCACCGTGTTGTCGCTGAGCCGGCGTCCCGTGCGCAGCTCGTCCAGGAAGCCCTCGAGTGGCCCGTCCAGTGCCGGCAGCACGGCGGGCGCCGGCCGCCGCGGGCGCTTCCCGGCCTCCCGGACGGCCGGGGCGTTCGCGCCCTTCAGGTTCATGCCGGCCGCCGCATGAGTCGGTTCGCCGCACCGGAGACGGTCGTGTCTCCCCGACCCGCGAGCCCGCCCGCGGCACCACCACTCAGCCTGGCTGCCACGCGCGCGGCGAGAATCGGCGTCAGCTTCGCGCGTCGCGCGATCTCCTCCGGTGACGCCCCGGCGAGCGCTGCGACCGATCCGAAGGCCTTGAGCAGGGCCGCGCGCCGGGCCGGTCCCACACCCGGCACCTCGTCCAGGACGCTCGTGAGGCGGGCGCGCCCGCGCAGCTTGCGATGATACGTGAGGCCGAAGCGGTGAGCCTCGTCGCGCAGCCGCTGGAGAGCGCGCAGCGCGGGGCTGCGGCGCGGCAGTGTAAGCGGATCGCCCGACTCGCGCGCCACCGTCTCCTCGCGCTTGGCGAGCCCGATCAGCGGCACGGGCCTGGTCGTCACGCGGTCGAGCGCGGCGCGCGCCGCTCCGATCTGGCCCGCGCCGCCGTCCACGACCACCAGGTCCGGCCGTGGCTCCTCCCCTGACTCGACACGCGTCCAGTAGCGCTCGACTGCCTCGCCGATCATGGCGAAGTCGTCGGGGCCCGGCCGCCGCACCCGCATGCGGCGGTAGAGCCCCGTGCGCGGGCGGCCGTTCTCCGAGGCCACGACCGCGGCTACCGCACCCTCGTCTCCCAGGTTCGAGATGTCGAAGCACACCATCCGCCAGGGCGGCTCGGCGAGCGCCAGCGCCTTCTGCAGCTCCAGCAGTTCGGGCGAGAAGCGGGAGCGCCGGCCGGCCGAGCGCGCGGCCAGGTCCTCGAGCGCGTGAGCCGCGTTCCGTTCGGCCGAGAGGAGCAGCGCGCGCGCGCGCCCACGGCGCGGCACCCGCAGCTCGACGCGATGGCCGGCGCGCGCGCAGAGCGCCTCGACCGTCACCTCGGCATCGGCCGGCAGGGCGGCCACGACGAGCTGTTCCGGCACGGGTGCGCCCGCGAGATAGTGCTGCGCCAGGAACTGCTGCAGCAGCGCCTCGTCACCGAGGATGTCGGCCCGGCCGAGCAGGCGCGTCTCCTTCGCCACCACGCGGCCACCGCGCAGCAGCAGCGCCGCCACCGCGGCGCGGCGGCCGTGACGCGCGAGCCCCAGCACGTCGGTGTCGCGGCCCGCCGGGCTTACAACCCGCTGCGGCACGCGCGCCTGCTTGAGCATGGCGATCTGGTCGCGCAGCCGCGCGGCCTCCTCGTAGCGGCGGCCCCCGGAGGCCTGCCCCATGCGCTCGCGCAGAGTGTGAAGCAGTTCGACGTCACGGCCCGTGAGGAAGAGCAGCAGCCCGTCCACGATGGCGCGGTAGGACTCGGGAGTCAGGCTCGCGCGCGTCGCGCACGGCCCAGCGCAACGCCGGATGTGGTAGTAGAGGCAGGGCCGGTTGGCGCGTCGATAGTCCGCGAAGTTGCGGCAGGTCCGCACCGGGAAGAGGCGTCGGACCTCGCGCAGCGTACGGCGCAGATGTTTCACATCGGTGTAGGGCCCGAGATAGCGCGCCCCGTCGCTGCGCACCTGGCGGGTGACCGACAGGCGCGGGTATTCCTCCTGGACGCTCAGCCGGACGTAGGGGAATGACTTGTCGTCCTTCAGGAGCACGTTGTAGCGCGGCCGGTGTTGCCGCACCAGCGTGGCCTCGAGCAGCAGGGCCTCGGCCTCGGTGTCGGTGAGGATGCTGTCGAGATCCACCGCCTCGGCCATCAACTCGCGCAGGCGGGGGTGCGAATTCTCCCCGCTTACGTAGGAGCGGACCCGGGCGGACAGGCTCTTGGCCTTGCCGACGTACAGGACCGCGCCACCGGGGTCCTTGAAGAGGTAAACCCCCGGCAGGGCCGGCAGATTGAGGACTTTTTCGCCCAGAGCGCTCAAGAAGGCCTCCGGAGGGACCATGGAGGGTCGCTCGAAGGAAACACGTTACACCTGCTCGCATCGCCCTCAAAGCGGCTTCTTCACCCGCGGCGTTGCCGCAATGCTACCCGGCTTGACACCCCCCGAGCGCGAGCCGTAACGTACGTAGCTAATTTCCGTTGCAGGCCGTCCCCAAGGAGGAACGAATGCCGCATCACAAGTCCGCGGCCAAGCGTGTCAAGACTAATGAGAAGGCCCGCGCGAGCAACATCGCGGTCAAGAGCCGCATGCGGTCCGCCGTCAAGGCCGTGCGCTCCGCCACGAAGAGGGCCGAGGCCGAGACCGCGCTGAAGGCGGTCATTTCGATCCTCGACCGCACCGCCGCCAAGGGCGTCATCAAGAAGGAGACTGCCAGCCGGCAGAAGTCACGCCTGGCCCTGTTCGCGGCCAAGCTGCCGGCCTGACGCCGATGCCATGAAGCGTATCGTGGCCGCATTGTTGGCGGCCAGCCTCCTCTTCGAGATTCCCCTTCCGGCCGCCTGTGCCGCCAGCCAGGCGGCCGGTCCGTTTGAGCTTGTGCCAATCGAGCCACCGGTGCGCGCTCCGCACCACTTGGTCTACGGCTCGCTGCTGGCGGGCGCCGGGCTCGTCGGCCTATCTTTCGCGCTGACCAGCCGCGCCAACCGCAGCTAGAAAAGCTATCTCAGCGCCGCCGCGCCTGCGGAGATCGGTCACCTCCATGACGAGACCGTGCGCCTCGACCGGCTCTCGGAAGCGACCCTGCTAACCGGCGAGGCGCTGCTCGCGACCGGTGGCACCGCGCTCGACACCATCACGGCCTGCGCGGGACCTGTCGGCATCGCGGTGGACGCCACTCGCCGCCGCATCTGGGTCGCCGATTCCGGGGTCGACCGGGTGGTCGCACTCGCGCCCGACGGCACGGTCCAGTTCGTGATCACGGGACAGGCCGAGGCGCGCGAGATCGCCATCGATGAGGCCACGGGCGAAGCGTGGGTGACCGTGGCCACTGCCGGCGCGGTGTCGCGTCTCTCCCCCGCCGGCATCGAGATCCTGCGTGTGGGCGGACTCGGCCGCCCGCGCGGCCGGGGAGGGAAGGAAGAGCAGCAGGGTCAGGACCGGCGCGAGCGGCGAAAGCCGAAGGCGCATTTCGAAGGACTCCGGATGGCGGTCGGACTACTGCGGGCGGATCCCGGCGGCCAGCACATCCTCGATAGTATAGAGTCCCGGTGCCGCGCCGGCCGCGAAGCGCGCGGCGGCGAGCGCCCCGTGCGCTAACGCCCGGCGGTCCTGCGCGACGTGCCTCAACTCGAGCCACTCCCCTTCGCCGGCGAGCAGCACCGCGTGCTCGCCGGTCCAACTCCCGCCGCGCACCGAGTGCACGCCGATCTCCCCCGCCGGACGCGGGCCCGTGCGCCCCTGCCCGCGGCCGAAGCAGGGAACACCTCCGGCCCCGCCGCGGCCGGCGGCCGCGTCCGCGGCCAGCATGAGCGCCGTGCCCGAAGGGCTGTCCACCTTCAGGCGATGGTGTCGCTCGACGATCTCGATGTCCCAGCTGGGTGGCAGTGCCGCCAGGGCGGCACGCAGCGCCCGGCGCAGGACCGCCACGCCGAGACTGAAGTTGGCCCCGCGCACCACAGCCACGCGGCGCGCGGCAAAGCGCACCGCCTCTTCCTGCGACGGGTCGAGCCCGGTCGTGCCCGAGACCAGCCCCGTCCCGCGCTCCGCGCACAGCGTGGCCAGCGCCGCGCAGGCCACCGGGCCGCTGAACTCGATTGCGACGTCTCCCGGGCCGACCACCGCGGCCGCGTCCGTGGTCCACCCGACCACGCCAGGCGGCACATCAGCCGCGCGCTCCACGCGCACTTTGATGACGAACCCCGGGGTTTCCGCGACGGCCTGTTCGACCGCGCGCCCCATGCGCCCGGCGGCGCCGACCAGCACGAGCGGGATCATGGCTGCCGGTCCTTCGCCGGGGTGGATAGGACCGCCGACAGCCGGATGCCGGCAAGACCCGCAGCAGCCAGGATCGCCGCCTCGCTGGCGGGCTCGACCGGAACGAGCGGTAGCCGCAACTCGTTCTCGATCAAACCAATGGCGGCGAGCAGGAATTTGACCGGCCCGGGATTGGACTCGATGAAGAGCGCCTTGAAGAGCGGCAACAGCCGGCGGTGGATCGCCTCGGCCTCCTGCATCCGCCCGGCGCGGGCATGGTCGCAAAGCGCGCGCATCTCGCGCGGCGCGGCGTTCCCGACCACCGAGACCACGCCAACAGCCCCGACCGCGATCATCGGCAGGGTGAGCGAGTCGTCCCCGCACAGCAGGCTCAGGCTCGTCCGCGCGCGCACGGCGCTCGCCTGATCGAGCGAACCCGATGCCTCCTTGACGGCCACCACGTTGGGCAGGCTCTGCACCTGCTCGATGGTCTCGGGCAGGGTGTTTGTCCCGGTCCGGCCGGGCACGTTGTAGAGAATGAGCGGGAGCGGCGTGCTCCGCGCCACCGCCGCGAAATGGGCCACCTGACCCCGGGGCGTGGGCTTGTTGTAGTAGGGGGTCACGATCATCGCCCCGTCTAGCCCGCATTCCCCGGCCAGCCGCGTGAGCACGATGGTGTCGGCGGTCGAGTTCGTGCCGGTGCCTGCCACCACTGGGACACGCCCGCGCACGCGCTCCTTCGCGAAGCGCCACAGCGCGCGGCGCTCCTCCACGCTGCAGGTCGCCGCCTCCCCGGTCGAGCCCGAGACCACCAGGCACTCGGTACCGCCCTCGATCAGGAAGTCCACCAACCGCGCGGTCGCATCGTGGTCGATGGCGCCGTCCTTGAACGGCGTCACCATCGCCACCGAGAGTCCTTCGAACATGATCACCTCCGAAGTCCGCCCTGCCGGCTCCCGGCCGACGCTACGGCTGCTCCCACGTGCCCCTGAAGGACACCTCGGCGGGGCCCGTCAGTCTCACGTCATACCCCTCCCCTGCGCGCTCGAACGATACCACCAGCACGTCGCCGCCCGCAGTCAGCACCTCCACCGGAGAGAACGCCCCCTCACCTCCGACCCACAGGGCCGAGGCGATGGCGCCGCTGCCGCAGGCAAGCGTCTCGGCCTCGACTCCGCGCTCGTACGTGCGCATCGCCACGCGCGCAGGGCCCGGCCCGCCGGCGGCGGAGACCCTGGCGACGAAGTCCACATTCGCTCCGGCAGGGGCGAAGCGCGCGTGCCGCCGCAGCGCCGCGCCCCACTCCGCGACCGGCAGGAGTCCGACCTGCGCGACCCCGATGACGAAGTGCGGAACGCCGACGAGGAATTCACGGCCCGTGAACGCGCGCCCGGCCGCCTCGATCGTCACAGGGGCGCCGGGGGCGGCGACCCGGCCGAAGTGCAGCTCGATCGCGCCGTCCGGCCTGTGCCGTGCCTCCTGGACGCCAGCGTCGCTGCGGAAGCGAACGACCCCGGCGCGGCCCAGCCCGAGATCGAGCGCGAAGCGCACGAGGCAGCGCGCGCCGTTGCCGCAGAAGCCGGCCCGGCCGCCGTCCGCGTTGTGGTAGCGCATGGTGAAGTCGAGCTCCGGGTCGCGCTCGAGCAGGAGCACGCCATCCGCGCCGACGCCGCGCCGCCGGTCGCAGAGACGCCGCAGAAGCGCGTCGGGCGGCTCGGGCAGGAACGGTTCGCGGTGGTCCACGGCCACGAAGTCGTTGCCCGCGCCGTGCATCTTCACAAACGGGATTCTGGTCATGGGCCCACGATCCAGCGCTTGAGCACCAGGCGCACGTCGTTGATCTCCTGCGCGGGCTCCAGCCGGTAGTGAATCGCCTCGCTCGCGGGCTCGACGTCCATCCGCCAGGCGCGGTTGCCGTCCGCGTCGCGCCAGGCGCGCACCTGCCACGTCCCGGGCGCCAGCTTGAGGTCGAACGTCCCCTTGGCGTCCGGCTCAGCAAGCACCCGGCGAGTCGTGTCCTCCTCGGCGATGGCAATCACGCGGAACACGCCGAGCGTGTCCCCGGTGGGGTCCGTCACGATGCCGCGCACGTGCCCCGGGGCACGCGGGTCCACGACGCGCACCGTCAGATCCTGTGCGAGTGTGCGCGCGGCCGTCAGTTCGAGGGTCGTATCCGCCGGCGCGAGTACGTCCTTGTCGGGCTCGAAGGAGCGGTTACGGTTGAGGTCGGCGAAGGCCCAGAGCCGGTAGCTCCCGGGTACCGGCAACCCGGGGATGCGGAAACGGCCCTGCTCGTCGGCGAGGCCCAGGGCATCGAAGTCGCGCGCCGTCGAATCGGGCACCCGGCCGTCGCGGTAGCACCACAGGTACGTGCCCGCGACGTCGAAGCCACGCGCCTCGATCATCCCTTCCAGCACGCCGGGCGGGAAGCTGTCCGCCGTGCTGAAGACGACGGTGAGGCCCGACTTCATGGGATTCCCGTGGCGGTCGCGCGCCGACGGCCCCACGAAAAGCGTATAGGTTTGGTTCGCGCGCATCGGCTCCTCCAGCAGCAGGGTGAGCTCGCGGCCGCTCCAGCGGCGCTGGCGAATGTCCACCCGCGGTGCGATCGAGACGGCCTCGCCCGTGGAGCGCGGCTCCATTCCCTCGCTGAACGTCAGGGAGAGCCTTGCGTCCAGCGGCACGCGCGCCCTCCCCGAATCCGGGGAGCAGGATACAACCTGCGGCGGCACCAGGTCCGCCGGCCCGCCCGAAGGCGGTCCCTTGCGCGCACAACCCGCCAGGACGAGCAGGAGCGCGGCGGGCAGCACGACGCGGCCGGCGTGGCTCATCGCGCCCTCGGATGCGCCTGCTCGTAGGCCTGCAAGAGCCGGCTCCTCGAGACGTGCGTGTAGACCTGTGTCGTGGCCAGCGAGCGGTGCCCGAGCATCTCCTGGATCGCCCGCAGGTCGGCACCCTGGGCCAGCATGTGACTGGCGAACGAATGGCGCAGCGCGTGCGGCGTCACGCCCAGCCCACACGCCACGTCCACCAGCCGGCGGCGCACCACGCGCTGCACCGTGCGACCCGAGAGCCGCGCGCCCGCGGCCCCAGTGAAGACCGGCTCGTCTCCGCGCACGGCCCGCTGGCGGGCGGCCAGGTATCCGTCGAGCGCGCGCAGCGCTCCGTCACCCACCGGCACGATGCGCTCGCGCCGGCCCTTGCCGCGGACGCGCACCAGCCCCGCTCCGCGATCCACGTCGCCGCGGTTGAGCCCAACCAGCTCCGAGAGCCGCAGCCCGGAGGAATAGGCCAGCTCCAGCAACGCGCGATCCCGCGCGGCAGTCTGATCTCCCGCCACGGCCAGCCGGTCGAGCGCCTGTTTCAGATCGTTGGCCGGGAGCGTGCGCGGCAGCCGCTTCGGCAGGCGCGGGAACGGGATCGCGTGCGCCGGGTCCGAGGCGATCAGGCTCCGGCGCACGCAGAAACGCGATAGACTGCGCCAGGCCGCAAGCGCGCGTGCCGCACTCGCCGCCGAATGGTGCGTCAGGTAGAGCCCGTGCAGGGCGCGCTCGAGCAGTTCGCGCGTCCACAGGGCGGGGGGCACCGGGCGGCCCGCACCCGCGGCCAGGTCCAGCACGCGGACGATGTCGCGCCGGTACGCCGCCAGCGTGTGGCTGGAGGCGCGGCGCTGTGCGCCCAACTCGCTCAGAAACGCTTCGAGCGCGTCACGCACCGGCTGGCTCCGGCGCGGACCGATGCCCGCAGCCGGACTTCGCACACCGCAGCGTGCGTCCCTGACGGTTGAGCTTCTCCAGCAGGAACGGCGTACCGCAGGCGGGGCAGGGCACGGGAACCGGACGGTCCCACACCGCATAGCCGCACTTCGGATAGCGCGAACACCCGTAGAACACCTTGCCGCTCCGGCTGCGCTTCTCCATCAGCTCGCCCTCGGCGCACTGGAGGCAAGGGAGCCCGAGCGTGGGCTTCCTCGTGAAGTCGCAATCCGGCCGGCGGGCGCAGGAGACATAGCGGCCGAACGGCCCGCTACGCGACACCAGTCCCGCGCCGCACTTGGGGCACACGCCCTCCACCGCGACCGGTGGCTCGGGCGGCTCGAGCGGCTCCGTGTACTTGCACTTCGGGTAGCCCGAGCAGGCGCGGTATGCGCCGCGACGGTTAAAGCGCATTCGCAGCGGCTTGCCACACTCGGCGCAGGCCTTCTCTGTGAGTTCGCCACCGGTCGACGGCGCCTTGCCGGACGTCGCGAGGTCGCGCACGAACGGCTCCCAGAAGTCGCGCACCACCTTGTGCCACTCTTGGCGGCCCTCCTCGACCTCGTCGAGTTCGTCCTCCATCTTCGAGGTGAACGCCACACTGAAGATGTCGGGGAAGCTGCCAACGAGGGCCCGGTTCACCGCCATTCCCAGGTCGCTGGGCACGAGCCGGCCCTTCTCGCGCGCCACGTACTCGCGCGAGGTGATGGTGCCGACGATGGTGGCGTAGGTGCTGGGACGCCCGATGTCCTGCTCCTCGAGCGTCTTCACCAGTGAAGCCTCGCTGTAGCGCGGCGGCGGCTGGGTGAAGTGCTGCTCGGGCCGCACCGGCGCGGCGTCCGCGCGGATGGCTTCCCGCGCCACGGTGAGGTCGAGCCCGGCCGCGAGTTCGGGCAGACTCGAACCGTTCTCCTCGTCCTCCTCGTCGAGCCCGTAGAGCTTCTGGAAACCCGAGAACTTGAGCACCCGTCCCGTGGCGCGCAGCCCCAGCCGGCCCGAGACCACCTCCACCGTCGTGGCCAGGTACTCGGCCGACGAAGCCTGCGAGGCCACCGCACGCTTCCAGATCAGGTCATAGAGCCTGTGCTGCTCCTCGCTCAACTCTCCGCGCAGCGAGTCGGGCGTCCGTTCGACCGCGGTCGGGCGGATCGCCTCGTGCGCGTCTTGGCTGCCCTTCTTGCCGCGGAACTGCCGCGGGCTCTCGGGCACGTAGTCCGGCCCCAGAGCGCGCATCAGCCAGTCGCGCATCTCGGCGATGGCCTCGCCAGCGAGGCGCGGCGAGTCGGTGCGCATGTAGGTGACGAGGCCCACGCCGGCCACCCCTTCGTAGAGCTGCTGCGCGATCTTCATGGTGCGCTGCGCGGTGAATCCGAGCCGATTGAAGGCGGCCTGCTGCAGCGAGCTGGTGATGAATGGCGCCCTCGGGTGCACCTGCCGCGGCTGCGTCTCGACCTTCGCAACCCGCGCCGGCGCGCCGGCCAGCTCCGCGGCAAGTGCCTGCATCCGCTCGCCGGCACCAGTCCCGCGAAGCTGCTGCTGATCGAGCTCCTCCTCACCCACGCGCACCAGGCGCGCGGTGAAGCGGGCCGAAACACCGCCCCCGGCTGGATCCAGCGTCTGGAAGTCGGCTTCCAGCGTCCAGTATTCCTCCGGCCGGAAGGCGCGGATCTCCTCTTCACGCTCGCAGACGAGCCGCAGCGCCACGCTCTGGACGCGCCCGGCGCTCAGGCCGAAGTAGAAGCGCTTCCACAGGAACGGACTCACCTTGTACCCCACTAGGCGGTCGAGCACCCGCCGCGCCTGCTGCGCGTTCACCAGGTTCAAGTCGATCGCGCGCGGCTCGTTCAGGGCCTGCTTCACGGCGCGCTCGGTGATCTCGTTGAACGTGAGCCGTTCGACCGGGCCCTTCACGGACTTGAGCGCGCCGGCGAGGTGCCAGGCGATGGCCTCGCCCTCGCGGTCCGGGTCGGGCGCGAGGTAGACGCGTGCGGCGATCTTCGCCGCGGCACGGATCTTCGCGAGCACCTTCACCTTGGACGGGAGCGGCACGTATGTGGGCTCGAAGTCCTTATCGACGTCCACGCCGAGGTCCCGCTTGGGCAGATCCATGATGTGCCCGTTCGAAGCCAGCACCGTGAACCCACGGCCCAGGAACTTGGTGAGCGTGCGGCTCTTGGTCGGAGACTCGACGATGACCAGCGCCTTGCCGGCGCCGCGCGCCGCCACCCCGGCCGGCGCTTTGGCCGCAGCCGCCTTCGGGCTCGCCCAAGCCGCGGCCGTGGCCCGCGGCTTCCTCGCGGCCGAAGCGGCACTGCGCGTCCTCGCCACGGCGCGGGCGGTCGCGCCCGGGGCACGCGCTCTCTTCCCGGCCGCCGCGGCCGGCTTCTTCCTATTAGTGCGTGACGTCCACGTCGCCATAGGGGATCTCGCCGGAGGCCTCGGGGTCCAGTTCCAGTACCACGCTCGCGGCCGCGTCGCGGGCCACCGCCAGGCTCACCGGACGCATCCCACTGCCCGCAAGCAGGTCCAGCACGCGCTCGAACTGCCCCGCGTCCAACGTGCCGCTGCCCCGAAGGCCGAGCAGGTAGCCCCACGCGTCCGGGCCGAGCGACTCGCGCTCCTCGGCGCTCAGCACCCGCTGGATCCGTCCCGTCGGCGCGGTGGCATCCGCCGAGAGCAGGTCCGGCGCCGCCGACACACCGTTCCACGAGGTGTACTCGAGCGACCGCAGCACCCAGGCCGTGGCGATCAGGTCGTCGGCCGTGAAGTCAAGGCTGTGCAGCGCCGCCACCATCGCGTCGAGCGCCAGCGCGTCACCCGCGGCGCACCGCTCCAGATGCTCGGCCATCAGAGCCAAAACCTGGCGCACGCGAACCGTCCGGCGCTCGTCGCTCACGGCCGCGGCTCCAGTCCCTGGTCGCCGAGCATGTGGCACTTCTTGTACTTCTTGCCGCTCCCGCACGGACAGGGGTCGTTGCGCCCCACGGCCGGGGCCGTGCGCACCCGCGGCGCCAGCGCCACACCGCCGCCCGCGCGCCCGCGCGCCTCCTCGTCGCCGGCCGCCCCGACCGCGGATCCGAAGGTCTGCGTCTCGGCGTGCTGCGTCTGCATCACCCGCGGCGCGCGCGGCTGCGGCACGACCTGGCCGGCTTCGGGGGACAGTTGGACACGGAACAACCGCTGCACGAAGTCCTCGCGCACGTCGCGCACCAGCACCTCGAACAGCCCGTACGCCTCCCGCTTGTACTCGATGAGCGGATCGCGCTGGCCGTACGCTCGCAGCCCGATGCCGCCCTTGAGGTGGTCGAGCTCGTAGAGGTGGTCGCGCCAGTGCTCGTCCAGCGTGTAGAGGTAGAGGTGACGCTCGATCTCGCGCATCATCACGGATCCGAACTCGGCCTCGCGGGCCCGGTAGGCCCGCTCCCCGGCCGCCGCGGCCCTCTCGGCCAGCAGGTCCGCCCGGTCGGTCTCGAGCTCCACCGGCTGCACCGGCGTCATGAGCAAGAAGGAGAGGTCGTCGGCCAGGGCCCGCAGGTTCCACTCCGCGCGGTGAGCCTGACCGCCGCCGGTCGTCTTCCCCGCCCGTTCCCGCACCGCCTCCACGACCGACTCGATCACCGCCCCGCTCATGTCCTGCGAGGTGAGCGCCTGGTTGCGCAGCTCGTAGATCACGGTGCGCTGCTCGTTCATCACGTTGTCGTATTCGAGCAGATGCTTGCGGATGTCGAAGTTGTGGGCTTCGACCCGCTTCTGCGCGCGAGAGATCGCCCGCGTCACGAGCCCGTGCTCGATGACCTCGCCCTCCTCAACCCCCATGCGTGTCATCAGCCCCGCGATTCGGTCGCTGCCGAACAGTCGCATCAGGTCGTCTTCGAGCGAGAGGTAGAAGCGCGACGAACCGGGGTCGCCCTGGCGGCCGGCGCGGCCGCGCAGCTGCCGGTCGATGCGCCGTGACTCGTGCCGCTCGGTGCCGAGAATGTGGAGCCCGCCCAGACTGGTCACGCCCGGGCCCAGCTTGATGTCGGTGCCGCGGCCCGCCATGTTGGTGGCGATGGTCACGGCGCCCGGCTGGCCCGCCTGCGAGATGATCCCGGCCTCCTGCTCGTGGTACTTGGCGTTCAGCACGTGGTGCTTCACGCCACGGCGCTTGAGCATGCGGCTCAGCAGCTCGCTCACCTCGACCGAGATCGTGCCGACCAGCACCGGCTGGCCCTTCTGGTTCAGACTGACGAGCTCGTCGATGACGGCGTTGTACTTCTCACGCTTGGTGCGGTAGACGACGTCCTCGTAGTCGGTGCGGTTGATCGGCCTGTTTGGCGGGATCACCGCGACATCAAGCTTGTAGATCTCCCAGAACTCAGCGGCCTCGGTCTCGGCGGTGCCAGTCATGCCCGCCAGCTTATCGTACATGCGGAAGAAATTCTGCAGCGTGATCGTGGCGAGCGTCTGGGTCTCGCCTTCGATCCGGACGCCTTCCTTGGCCTCGATCGCCTGGTGCAGCCCCTCGGAGTAGCGGCGGCCGGGCATGAGGCGCCCCGTGAACTCGTCCACGATCAGCACCTTGCCGTCCTGCACCACGTACTCGACGTCCTTCTCGAAGAGCGAGTAGGCCTTGAGCAGCGCCTGGATGTTGTGGATGCGCTCGTTCTTGACGGCGTAGACGCGGTAGATGCCGTCGCGCTCCCTGACCTTCTGCTCGGCGGTCAGGTCCTCGCGGCCCTCGAGCTCGGAGAGCTGGGCCGCAAGGTCCGGGACCACGAACTCGTCCGGGTCGTGCGGCGAGATCAGGTGGCGGCCCTTGTCCAGCAGATCGACGTTCTTCGCCTTCTCGTCGATCGCGTAGAGCAGGTGCTCATCAAGCTCGTGCAGGCGCTTGTCGCGCAGATACTCAAGCTCCGTGTTGTTGATGAGCTTCTTGAGCGCCGGCTGTTCCGAGACCAGCTTCATGAAGCGCTTGTGCTTGGGCGCAGCGCGCTGGACCTTGAGCAGCTCGATCCCTGCTTCGACCTGCCGCTCGGGGTCCTGCAGCAGCTCTTCGGCGTTCGCCAGGGTCTGGCTCACCCAGTTCAGCTGCGCCTTGACCACGCGCTCCACCAGTGGCTTCAGCTCATCGAACGCCTGGTCGCTGTGTTCGACCGGACCCGAGATGATGAGCGGCGTGCGGGCCTCGTCCACCAGCACCGAGTCGACCTCGTCCACGATGGCGTAGACGAAGCCGCGCTGCACCCGATGCTCCGGCCGCACCGCCATGTTGTCGCGCAGGTAGTCGAAGCCGAACTCGTTGTTGGTGCCGTAGGTGATGTCGCAGGCGTACTGCCGGCGCCGCTCCGGCGGGTCCATGCCCTGCTGGATGCACCCCACCGTGAGGCCGAGGAACTTGTAGATCTGCCCCATCCACTCGCTGTCGCGACGAGCCAGGTAGTCGTTCACCGTGACCAGGTGGGCGCCCCGCCCGGTCAGGGCGTTGAGGTAGAGGGGCATGGTGGCCACCAGGGTCTTGCCCTCGCCGGTGGCCATCTCGGCGATCCGCCCTTCGTGCAGCATGATGCCGCCGATGAGCTGCACGTCGTAAGGCACCATGTCCCAGGTGACGGGGATGCCCACCATCTCCCAGGACTGGCCGACCAGGCGGCGGCAAGCCTCCTTGACCGCCCCAAAGGCTTCTGGGAGCACGTCATCGAGCACCGCCTGCTCGGCCTTCCGGCGCTCGGCAGGGTCGGTCAGGCCCTCGAGCGCAGCCGCGATCCGGGCCTTGAACTCCGCCGTCTTGCCACGCAACCGCTCGTCGCTGAGACCACGGCAGGACTCGCAGGCAGCGTTGATCTCGTCCACGACCGGCCCCGCCCGCGCGACATCGCGGTCGTGTTTGGAGCCGAAAATCCCCTTCAGCAGGCTTTCGAACATGGGCGGCAGAATAGTGGTTCTGTCAAGCGAACGCGAATCGCGGGCCAGGACACGCCCGCCGGGGACAACTGCGGCCCGGTGCCTGAGACACCGGGCCGCGCAGACTCCGAGCACCACAGAACTAGATCAGCTTCGTGACGTGAGCGGCCTCAGCACCCCGGTCGCTGGTCCGAACCTCGAACTCCACCTGCTCACCGACCTGGAGTGTTCGAAACCCGTGGCCTTCGATGGAGGAGTGATGGACGAACACTTCCGCTTCCCCTTCCGCCGCGATGAAACCGTACCCTTTGTGGTCGCTGAACCATTTGACGGTACCACGCGCCATGGGTGGTGCTCCTCTCTCCTTGAGAGTCCTGTCCCGGCTCGAAGTCCGGAAGACAGATTGACCCCGAGCGCGTGGCCAGTCAAGGGTCATCGTGTGCTGGAATGGCGCGGCCGCCCGGGGTCGGGTGGCGCGCCGCGCATCAACCGCGGGCGCCCGGCTCGTCAGGCCCTTTCGCGCGTCCGCTCCAGGCTGGCGGATCGGCGTCCGCGCGATGTCCAGTGTCCGTGGAGTTCGAGCGCCTGGGGATGCGCGGGGTCGCGCCGCAGCACCAGCTCCACCTGTTCGGCCGCCTGCGCCAGCGCGCCAACGCCATCGAGCGCGCGTGCGAACTGCAGGCGCGCCGCGTGAAAGTCGGGGTTCAGTTCGAGGGCGCGCGCCAGGGCCGAGAGCGCATCGTCGAAATGCCCGCGCTGCAATTCGGCCGAGCCCAGCAGGTAGTGCAGGTCCGGCCAGCCTTCCCGCCCCGGCAGAGCGGCCTGCAACACGGCGGCGGCCTGCGCGGCATCCCCCGCTTCGAGCAGCGCACGGGCGCGATCGAGCGCACTACCGCCCGCCGACTCGGCCAGCGCGAGCGCCCCGCTGAAGAGCGTGCCCGCCACCTCCCAGTCGGCTCGCTCCATACTCTCCAGGCCCTGCTGGAACACCAGCGGCCGCTCGACCTCTGTCTCACGCGCCAGCGCGCGCAGGGACTCCAGGGCCTCGCCGATCAGCCCCTCGGCGGCATCGAGCAGCGCCCGCTCGATCCGGGCCGCCATGTAGCGCGGATTGAGCGCCAGCGCCCGCTCGAGTTCGCGGCGCGCCTCGGGGCGGCGCTGGAGTTGGAGCAGCAGCCGCGCCCGCCGGCAATGGAGGTCCGGGTAGTCGGACCGGAAGCCCAGCGCCGCCTCCAGCGCTGCTGCGGCCTGCGCGGCATCCCCCGCGGCCTCCGCCAGGCGGGCGACTTGCGCCAGGGCGTCGGCCGCCGCGACCTTGCGCGCCAGCGTCAGGTCTCCTTCGCGCGCCAGGCGCTCGATCTCCTCGATGGCCTCCACAGGCCGACCCTCGCGCGCCGTGCGGACCGCGTCGGCGAATTCGGACTCCGGGACCGGGATTGGGCGCGTCACATTGGACTCCAAAGCAGGTGCATGGCGTAGCCCGCCATCAGGGTCATGGCGAGGTTGTCGTCCAGAGGTATCGGCAGGAGCTCGGCCAGACTTGCGACCACTGCGCCGACCAGCACCACACTCCACGGCAGGTACCCGGTTAGCGCCAGGAAGGCCGCCCACACCAGGCAGGCCCCGAGCCCGCCCAAAGCACCCCCGAGCGTCTTCCGGAAGACGCGCCTGCGGCCCCAGGCCTTGCCGATGATCGCTGCGAAGGCGTCGCCCAGCACCGTGAAGCCCAGCGCTGCGGCGGCCACCGGGCGCGGGAAGATGTCCACTGCCAGCAATGCCGCGAGCAGCAGGTACGTGGAGCCCATCAGGCCCAATTCCTCATGCTCACGCAGCATTCCGCCCAGGAAGTCGCGAAACAGGCGCTTCACGCGCTGCTCCTGCAGCCGCAGCACGTCGAGCGCCAGCGCCCCGAAGGCCAGCACCACGAGCAGCAGCGTCCAGTGGCCGCGGCCACGCGGCCAGGGCAGGATCTCGAAGAGCAGGTTGAGCGGCAGGAGGAGGAACGTGAGGTGAATCGCCTTGCGCCGCAACTCGGAAAGGAAGGACGGCGAGCGTAGGAGCGCAAGGGGGTCGGGTGTGGCGGGGTCTGGCGCGATCGGAATCTGGTCCATCAGGCACGACGCTACCAGAAGAGGGCTCCCGGCGCTCTCACTCATCGTGTTCGGGCTAACGGAGCCCCGCGGCAGACGCCGCTATCGGCGGGCCGCTTGCGTTCGCAGGCGGCGGGCTCATGATTGGTCCGAGTCAGGGCGCGGCCGTCGGGCGCAGCTCCCGGTAGGCCTGGCGGTGACCGAGGATCCGTTGCGCGTAGTCCTGGGCGATGGGATTCGACGCCAACTCGCACAGCAGCGCCTCTCCCCCGCGCTCGCGGAGTTCGCGCCAGCGTACCGAAAGGCTCCCGGGCCCCGCGTTGTACGCGGACAGCGCCGCGGCCACGCTACCGTCGAAGCGGCGCAGCAGGCGCGCAAGGTAGCGGGCGCCGTAACGCACGTTCCTCTCCGGATCGAAGAGCGCGGTCTCCGTGGGCGGTGGATCGCCCGCCCAGCGCGCCACGTCCCGCGCGGTCGCCAGCTTGAGCTGCATGAGTCCGAGAGCGTCGCTGCGCGAGCGGGCCCGCGCGTCGAAGCGGCTCTCCTGATGGGTGACGGCGAAGAGCAGCGCTGGCTCCAGCGAGGCGACGACGGTGTCCCGCGGGGTGACGAAGAGAGACTCGTACGCCGGAGGGAAGAGCCACGGGACTCCCTGCCAGACTGCCTGATCCACTCGGTCGGGGTCCCACCCGGGGAGGGCGCGCTCCGCCAGCGCCATCCCGAGGCCCGGCTGGCCGGCGGCATATGCCGATCGAGCGCCCGCCAGCGCCTGCGCGGCCGGGTGGCACCCAGGCGTGACCGCACCGCCCTCCTCGTCTCGCGCGCCCAGGCGGGGGAGCAGGAGGACGGCATCCGCCGTCGCACCGACGGCCAGGAGCTCGGCGGCCGCGCGCACCATGGGGCACGAATCCTCCGCGCCCGCCGGCGCCGCGCGCACTTCGCCGGGCCAGCCCCGGACACCAAGCGTCTCCCGTGCTGCGGCTCGGTAGAACGAGTATCCCGGCTGCGCCGCAACCACACGCAGCAGTGAGTCCCCTGTCCGGTGATCCCCTGCACTCCGCCTCGTCACGCCAAGCCAGAATCGCGCGCCATCCGATGCGTCGGATTCCCACCGTGCTGCCGCCTGGTCCGCCCGGCCGAGCGCGAGGTGCAGCAGACCGGCGCGGAACCGGGACTCCACGGACCTGTCCCCGGTGACGCGAACCGTGCGCTCGTACCAGGAGAGGGCCTCCTCCCACCGCCCCAGGTCCTCGGCGGCGCGGCCCGCCGCCGAGCCGACCTTGGCCAGCGAGATGCTGTCGCTGGCGAAGCGCGCGTAAAGCGCCAGGGCGGAATCCCGCCGGCCCGCTTCGCGCTCGATGCGGGCGCGCTCCAACAGCAGGGGCCAGCCCCGGTAGTAGTCGTCCGGCGGGGTCACGGAATCGGCGAGGGCACGCGCCTCTGCGAAGCAGCGCGCCTGGCGCAGCGTCGCGAGACAGAGTCGCGCGTCACTCCACCGGAGCGACGCGGCGCGGCGCTCGGCCAGCACACGCCTCACCCGCCGGGCCGCGGAGGCGTGCTCGCCCCGGAGCGCGTCCACCCAGATCGCACGGATCTCATCCTCGAACGTCAGCCGCTCGCCGCGCGCCCGCAGCAGCTCCTCGAGGCGGGAGAGCGAACGCAGCGTCGCGGGTTCTGACGGGTACACGCTCAGCGCCTGGCGCGCAAACTCGATCGCCTGCGCGGTGTCGTCCGCCGCCGCACGGGCAAGCACACGTAGGGCGAGCCACGCGGCGCGTTCGGCCGCGGTCCAGTCTGCGCGGTCCGCGTGCTCGATCAGCGAGTCGGCGGTGGCGGCCGCCCCCCGCGCCAGGGCCAGCTCGGCTCGTCCGCGCAGCGCCGGCCACGTCCACTGCGAGCGCCCCGCACCCGCCAGCGCCCAAAACGAGTCGGCACGCGCTGTGTCGCCCGCGGCCAGGCTCATCACCGCGAGCCGGTGGGTCGCGAGCTCGCGCAGGTGCGGCTGGGAGGCAGCCGCCCGCCACAGCGCGGCGCTGTCCGCGCGTGTCACCGGCGGCAGGACCAGCCCCCACGCCCACCCGGGCAGCGAGTCCGAGCGCGCGACCCAGCGCACGATCCCAGACGGATCGACCGTCGGGACGCCGAGGCGGGGGGCCAGGGTCCGCGCGGCGGCGGGCGCTGCACCGAGCAGCAGCGCGAGCGCGACCAGGCCGGCGCTGGCGGGCACCGAAGGTCCGCGCCCGCCCACCCTCACTCCCACTCGATGGTCGCCGGGGGCTTGCTGGTGCAGTCGTAGACCACGCGGTTGATGCCGCGCACCTCGTTCACTATGCGCGACGAGACGCGCGCCAGCAGGCTCGCGGGCAGGCGCGTCCAGTCGGCGGTCATGCCGTCC
>Ga0315276_10001967_pt1 | contig 18639 bp, 30 predicted proteins | sample YL17G05_0_MG_FD_204542 | JGI IMG/M metagenome (GOLD analysis project Ga0315276, IMG submission 204542) | Sediment microbial communities from Yellowstone Lake, YNP, Wyoming, USA - YL17G05_0 | ecosystem: Environmental > Aquatic > Freshwater > Lake > Sediment | place: USA: Wyoming | collected... | reverse complement strand
ATCGCGAGTCTCCCTATCTCTCCTGTGAGACAAGCGTCACGACGGTAAGTCAGCCAGGAAGACTATCTTTTCTTGTCAAAGAAGTCCCAGGTGACCTTGGGCTCCCAGCTCGAGCAGACGTGGAAGAACTCGGGATAAACGCGATAACCTGTCACCTTCACCGTTTCTCCTGCCTTCAGAACTTCATCAGTAACGAGTGAGAACTTCTTTCCTGTGGAGATGTTCAGGAAGATCTTCTCGACGAAGACGCGGCGAGTGTAGCGCGAGTCGTTCCTGACCGTCGTCCAGAACCTTGCCCTCTAAATAGTAGTTCTTGTGAACGCTCCATCAAAGCTTCTGATGGCTTTTAGGCAACTAAGTCACTAAAGCCTTAGACTGCGTTCCCAGTCTGTAGATGTTGCGAGCTGCGTTGAGGTCTCGATCCAAGACAAGACCACAAGAAGGACATCTATGAACCCGATCCTTCAAGGTCTTTGGAACAAGAACCCCGCAACCAGAGCACATCTTGCTTGTGTTTCTAGGGTCAACCTTAACTACCACCCTACCAGCCTCTTCCGCTTTGTAGGACAGCATGCTGCTAAATGTTGACCAACTTGCATCTCCAATGTTTCTATGCATCCCTCTGTTCTGTTTCTTGTTCAGCTTCTCATTTTCTTTTTCAAGCATATTCTTGATATTTAGGTCTTCAAGAATGATGACATCATTTTCATTAACAATCTTTCTTGAGAGCTTGTGTAGATGATCAGTTCTTTGGTTCTTGATCTTTTCGTGTAACTTTTGGAACTTCTTCAGTTTGTCTTTCTTGGGAGATCGCTTCTTTTCTTTGTTGAGTTTGCTTTGAGTCTTTTTGAGTTCAGTTAGCTTTTGAGTGAGATGTCTTGGATTCTTAATCACTACACCTTCGTGAGTCGTAAGATAATTGATGAGACCCAGGTCAAAGGCCGTTGTATTGTTTGTCTTAGGAAGTTTCTTAGAATCGGGAACCTCACAGACTATCGAGACAAAGAATTTACCTGAAGAAGATTGTTTCAATGTTGATCTCATGATCTTTGATCTAATGGGAATGTCTCGGTGTTGTTTGAATTTAACGATACCGATTTTAAAGAAAAAGATCTTATTCTTTTCTACGATCCTGAAGCTTTGATTCGTGAAACCTAAAGAGACTTGCCTATGACCACTTTTATATCTTGGAAACCCTGGGTCTTCTCCGTTCTTGATTCGGCAAAAGAAGTTCTTAAAGGCGAAGTCAAGTCTCTTACAAACATCCTGAGAAACTTGAGCACCAACTTGTTTGAGTCTTGGTTCAACTTTCTTAAGATTTGGTAGAAGACCCGAGAACTTATGAACCAAAGACGTTTTGTCTCTTTTATATGACTCGTTATTGAGGGCCAAAAGATGATTATAGAGAAGACGACAGGTTTCAGACTGTTCAGAAAACAATCTTCTTTGGGCTTTGCTCAAATAGACTCGGTATCTAAAGACTCTGATCATTCTTGTTTTCCTCTTTGTTACTACCTGAGTCACGATATCATCTTACCCAGGAAAGAAAAACAAGAATTTTTGCAAGTATTTTTAAGTTGTTGATTCTACAGGTTACTCAATGGCTTATCCACTAGTGCAAGGTCATCGACTTTCTCGTTAAGTTCTTGTACCCCGTGTCCGAGTCGCTGCCGTCCTTGTTGAGTTTGATCGCCTCATAGGAAGACACCTCGCTGAGGAACTCGCGGCTCACCAACTCGCTTCTTTGGTTGATCGACGAGCAGCCTGAGGTACACAAGACAACAAGCATGATACCAGTTGTTACGCGTTTGAGGTTCATGTTCAATCCCTTTCTGACACGAAAACACCTGAGGAGATTCCCAGGTGTCGAGAAACAACTTATGAGATTCAGCGAGAAGTTCTAATACGGCACCCTCCCGATGAGGTTCTCGACTGTGTCTTGATCACTTGACTGCATGATCTCATGATCATCCTCGGAGAAGACGACTCGATCATTGTCGTCAAGCGCGGTCACGAGCAGGTTAAACTTGCTCATGATATCGCGACGAAACTTGATCTTGTTGATGCTCTTCGGCATGTCGTTGCCAAGGTAGACGACGAACCGACCGCGTTCGTGTTCCTTTGACGGTCCCTGCCAGACGACACGACCTCGTGGCATGCTGTAGGGACAATTGTCAACCTCGGTCATCTTCTCGTGACTTAGCCCGTAATGCTTGGCGATCGTCTGCGCTGCGGCGTTCTCCCACAGCTGCTCATGGGTGTAACCCTCTTCACCGCCAAAAGGATGCGCGAAGGCGATGATCTTCCAGTACGGTTTGAGCCAGACGTAGTACCACGGACCCTCCATCGGCTTACTCGCGAATTTCTTCTCGGTCCGCAACCGAGCGAGGGCCATGCTGGCGATCCGCTGAACACGTGCTTGAGTCATCGGTGTCCTCTTCATTCGTTGCCTCCAAGTAGTGTGTTTAATTCACTTTCTATAATAGAGTCGCCAACCTCTGTGCACCAAGAAGACCAAAGGAGAAAAAGATGAAAAAGATGTTCTTTGCCTCGGATGAACAAGCGTTGCAATATCTCTCGGACATCACCGGCACGAAGGTGATGGTCGCCGCCAAGAAAAAGAAGTGGTCAGGCGCGGTCAAGACGAAGTGGTCACCGCCGCCCGAGCTCTTCACCAAGTCCGCCGAGGTCATCGCCAACTCGCTTGCCAAATCAGGACAAACGCTTAAGCGTGCGATGAATCGCTTGTCATTCTATTGCAACAGAGCGGGGTCAAACCTTAGCGACAAAGACAAGGCACGTCTTGACCACGCCAAAGAACTCCTCCACAAGAAGTTTGAAAAGGACGAGGACTGAAGCGTCACCACTTTCATAAGACGAAGAAAGAGGCTGGGATTTTTCCCAGCCTCTTTTGTTTGGTCCTCGTCTTGTCTTCACCAACCACCAAATACGCCATACATCATCATGTCGCCACCGTCATCAAATGTACCCCAGTCATTGCCTCTTCTGTTTCTTCGCGGTGGTCGAGTCACGGCGTAGACCGGCTTGACGGTTTTATCACCGGTGTAGATCGTCGTCTTGGTCGTCGGTGGGATGACGGCGTAGGCCATGACGTGCGGCGGAGTCTGCACCATGTACATCATGGTCACGGTCTGCGGCGTGATCGCCGGGTAGTAGTAATCAGGCAATTCAATCTCAACGGGCCACTCGGGTCTCTGTGTCAATGCACCACCCGGGTAGGCGATGTGGTCACGACAGCACTTACGGCCGCAGTTGAACCGGCAGTCCTTGAAGCCGTTCTCCCAGATCTCCTTCATCGTTGACTTGAGCAGGTTACCGTAGGCGGTGCATGGTCCGTATGAGCGTTCGGAGAGACAGGCGATCACGTCACCGGTGTAGGTGACACCGCACGACCTCATGCCCGCGGTGCACTCGTGTGTCAATTGTAGGTTGTCAGCCATGACGATCGCAAATTCCTCGTCTGCGGTCATGGGTTCACTCAGCTTGCCACGTAGGTACTTGATCCCCTCAGGAGAAAGCTGGTATTTGCCCATCGTGAGCTGCACCTGCCAACAGCCGAAGTTCTTGGCCATCCGAAGAAGTTTGTCAAACTCCCAGACGTTGTGGTTGCCGAAGTTTGTGATCATCGTGTGGTTGTGAAGATCAATCGTGTTTTTTCGGGCGCTGAAGGCGTCGATGTCTTTTGCGTCGTTGATCGAGAACCCACAGACGGAGATCATGTCAAAGTCGATGTCGGCGTCGAGGATCTTGCCGTACGACACGACCTTCACCTTGGTCATACCTGACTTCGTCAGGATGCGCAGCACCTCGTTGAAGGTCTCGGGATCGTTGCATGCGAGGACACCGGGTTCACCGCCCGACAGGTTGACCTCTTCAATGTCATAATCAGCAAGAGACTTGGCGATGACCTTCAGATCGTTCGGTGCCAAACACTCATTGTTGAGGATGTCCTTCGAACCGCAGTAGTCACAGCCCTTGTCGCACTCAGGCGTGATCTCCCAGATGACCTCTTGAAGTCGCAGCATTGTTCTTTCTCCTTCAGCCTGAATACCAACCCTCTTCGATTGTGCCCGGTGTCATCTTGATGCCGAGCAGCGCGAGCGCCTCAACGACTGACGCCTTCAGTTGCGCGCCTGTCTCGTTGTCGCCGATGCCTGACCAGTCGCGTCCTAGGTAGCGATTGTAATCACCCTCAGAAGCGCTGTAGTTCTTGAGGATGCCAAAATTCTTATCAGACCAGTCATTCAATCGCTCCCAGAGTTCCTCGGGAACGTCCTGAGAACATAGGCTCACGCCGTAGATGCAGAAGCTGGAGCCGCTGGAGTTAGAGACGAAACCCGTTCTGATCTTCATTCTACATCTCCTATACTGAAGCAAGACGAGCGAGTATCATGTCTTTCGTGTTTCCAAAGCCGATTGTTTCATGACTGTCCATCATCATGTGGTTCACCGCTCCAAGAACATACCCGTGTTGCGCGCCAACTGACAACTCGTACAACGTCAAGAAACGCTCAAACACGTGTGACGCCATCCTGTCGTTCTTAAACCGCTCAACCGCCTTCTTGAACAACTCAGAGCGGATCATCTCCAAGAAGAAGTCTCTCTTAAGACAAACATTCGAAGTCGCCACCCAGTCGGCTCTCGGCGATAGATCGGCACCAACGTCTTGAGCAAAAGCCGCGATACCGCCGTACTGAGGCGCCATCAAATCCTTCCAGTCACACCACTTGATAAACCCGTAGATCGGGAGATCTTTCACGCCGTTCATCAGCTGAAGAAAGTTTGGCTGGATGATCCCATCGTACTCGAGCAGCACGATGTAGTCGGACTTCGGGATGTCATTTTCAGCGAGCGCCCACCAGCCCGTGTACTGACACATGCATCGGTTGTGTTGTTCGATGTTTTTTGGCAACCGACAAGTGACGAGTAAGTCATCCGCGACTTGTTTTTCGTGCTGACCAACAAGAACGTACTTGATGTTGGCGCCTATCTTTGCGTTTCGTGCACGGAGTGCGTCGATGTAGTCGGTGTCATGAGAGATGACAAAGACCTCGATGTCTTTGGACTGCATGAGTTTTACGCTCCTATTTCTTGTACAACGCGTACCCGTGGCTGTCGGCTTTCCACATGTCTGTTTCGACTCTTTTCAGCCCAAAGCCGCCGAGATACTCGTCAACCTGATCAATGGTCGCGCCGCCTTCATAATAAGGAACATCGCTGACTTCACACATGATCGTCTTGATGTTCTCCAGTGTCTTGACCGCTCCTCTGAACACCTTAAGTTCAGCTCCTTGAACGTCGATCCAGATCGTCTCGTAGAGCTTCGGGTCCAGCCTACACTCACTCATCGCGTTGTCAAGTGTTCGTACCTTGACCCTGATGACACCTCCCTGTTTAATCGTCGGAAAGGCCTTCCTATGTGGTTCAGCAAGTGTCATGAGCGAGTGCGAATAGAAAGAACTCGTTAGGTGAAAATCGGCCTCACCTGAAGCGTCTGACAGGGCCAGCATGAAGACATCGATCTTTTTGTCTTTTATCTCGGACGCATTTCGTTGCAGTATCGCGAAGTTATTTGGGTCAGGTTCAAAGCACGCCGCTCGATCGTACGAAACACTCTTGAGCTCCGCGCCATGACACGCACCAATGACCAGAAGACCCGAGGCTGTTAGTTTTTCCATGTTCTTTCACCTCCAACCGGCGACATGAGGACACCTGACGTCTCGGTGATACCAACTCTCAAACCCCATCGCACAAGCGTCGGTGAAGAAGAAGGCGTCTTGATGCGCGGCGAGGATGTTGGGATCATACCTAAAGGCGATCTTTTCAAGAACATTGCGCTTGAAGAGAGACACGCCGTTCAGGCCCTTGTTGTGGCCAAACTTCATGAGACCGGTCCCGTTGTCTTCTTCTCCAAAGAAACCGACGTAGTAGAAACCCTGGATCATGTCCTTGTCGGCTTCAACAAGCTTGGTCAACCCGTCTGACGGGATCATCACGTCACATTCAAGTGTCATGAAGAACTCGCAGTCGGTGGCGAGAAACCGGTCACGCATGATGGTATACGACGCGACCAGTCGCTTGTGAGAGCTGTCTCCCTTAAGACTCTCGTCTGACGTTTCAACGTGAAAAAACTCTCGCTTCGGTGTGCCGTACAACGTCTTGATATCGTTCATGTAGCTGACGGCGGGCGAGTTGTCAACGACACAGTGCTGAAACTCAGGATAGTTGATCGCGTTGACGGTCTGCATGAACTGACCCATGCAGTAGTCCTTGCGTGCGTGAACGGGCGTACCGATAAAGACCTTGGGCGACATGATTTTCCTTTTCTGTGAAATCGACACCGTGGGAGAACTGACTAACAAAGAACCCGCAAAAAGAGTGCTGAATTTTGAGGGCTTCTGACGCCACCGGTATTGTTGACTTCTGATCGCTAAAGCGGATAAAGTAGTCTACCGGTTTACGCCTCGATCCTAAGGAAGTAAGCGGGTTCCGTCAGTTCTCCACACGGCGCCGAAGATCAGATGTTCACCTCGATCTGGAGTGACCCGTTCTTGTCACTGATCTCGTTGTCGATGTCGCGCATCTTTTGTTGGAGACCGTCAACATATTCATCGGCTTGTTTGATGGTCGTTCGTGACTTTGTCTCGGGTGCGTCCTCGTTGTTTCGATAGCTATACGAACGGCTACTTATGCCATGCACCACGCTTCGCATTTGCTGTGCAAACATCAACGAAGCGTTGATGTCACCGCGCTCCACGATGGCCTCATACACACTCTTGCCGTTCTGTGCGATGTGATTGCCCTTGTCGATGGCGATCTTCAGTGCGATCAACTTTTCTCTCGCCAGTGTGAGGTCGTTGCACATCGCCGCGTAGTCTTCCAACGTGTACGACTCATGACCCTCCACGTAGGTCGTGGCCTCAAGAACACGCTGCTGCAGCGTGGTGATGTTTGAGATGAGCTCCGCGCGCTTACGCAGTGCTTGTGCGAGTGACATCTTCATAATACATTCTCCTTTTGAAGAGATTTTATCACACGTCCGTGATGACTAGAATCAATGTGCTTCTTTTTGAAACTTTGACTTTGGCTCATCATCATCGTCAAGCGTCTTCTTGAATCCTACGTTACCAGCGACATGAAATATCACTATGCCCTCAGGCTTCATAAAGCCTGGAACCGCAACACTTCCTGTCATCTTCATAACTTTAATCAGATCTTCAAGTTTCAGGTCGTTGAAGTTTCCTCTCCAGATGATCGGCACAAGCCCGATACACGAAGGGAGCACTTCTTGGAACTTCTCGATCCGTGGATCGGCGCAGGCGATCTTTTGCGGAGTCTGGTCAAAAAGACACCAGCGTTGAACATTGAATAAGCTCCAGCGCTTCTCGCCTTTTTGCAGGCCATAACCTCGGTTTATTCCACTTCCCCACCACTCGCCAAAATGAAGACCAGGACCTAGCTTCATTAACTCGTCTTTATGCCCGTAGGCCCAACGAGCGAAACCGTGGTTGTCGTTTTCGGGCGTGATCCAACGACTGCGACTGCCCACGAAGAATCCGCCGTCATCAGTAATCCGGAGACAACCGTTGGTTCCGTCAATCTTTTCGGTTACGATCACTTCACGTGAGTAACGTGCGATCTTTGAGAAACCGATGAACTCTGGAATGATTGGCGCGTTGGTCACTGTGTTTCTCCTTTATATCCTTATGGAGCCGCCTCCCGGCTTTGCTCCGGGCACCTCAAGTTTACAAAACTTGTGCTCTACTGAATGAGCTAAGGCGGCGTTGATATTTTGGTACGCCCGACAGGACTCGAACCTGTAGTGTTCTTGCGAACTCCAGCTTAGAAGGCTGGTCCAGTATCCAATTCTGGAACGAGCGCGTTGATTAAAAAGAGCGTCACTTAAGTAATCTTGTGAAGAAAAGATATTTGGTTGCCGTCGAAGGAGTTGAACCTTCAACATCCGCCTTCAAAGAGCGGCGCTCTGACCGGGTTGAGCTAGACGGCAGGGTTATTCATCACACGTCTTGAACTTCGTTACGCAACCCGAACAGGTGACGACACTCGGTGCACCGACGAGATCGAAGTCGCCTGGAGACGAACCAAAGTTCTCGATGAGGTACTCTCGTTCATCATCGGTGAGTTCGCGATCAACGGCGATGCTGAAGTTGCGTATCTTGCAAGTTGGACATCTCCACGTGAACGCCGTCTCGAGCTTCACTAGGTCCACGTGGTGTCCTCCTTCAGTCAGCCTCACACTCGCATTCTTTCACCTCACGCCTTGCCGCTAGTTGGCTACAGCTATCGCACTTCAAGCAAGCGCACGAGCAGAGTTGAGCACCGCATCTAACGCATTTCTCGATCGCCTTGCATCCGTCGCACTTCATGGTCCTGTCTCCAGTAGTCTGCCAAATGCCGCGTCAATCAGATTTTCCTGTTGTTCGTCGGTCAGTTCACCGTTGCCTGCGCGATGTGAGTAACTCCAGCGACAGATGTTTCTAATGAGTTGACTCGTCTTCTCGCCGTCCATCGCAACTTCGGCGCAGAGCTGGATCTTGTGCAGTAACGCCTCGTACATCTCGATCTTCTCTTTATCGGTTTTCATTGGTGTTTCCTTTTGGTTGACCTACCTCGATTTGAACGAGGAATAGCAGATTCAGAATCTGCTGTGATGCCAGTTTCACCATAGGTCAGTTTTAGTAGGGACGGAAGGACTCGAACCTTCAATGAACCCGGTTTAAGCAGGTTGCGTTTTCCTCTTCGCCACGTCCCCGAAATAGTGGAGCCGACTGCCGGAATTGAACCAGCAATTTCCTGGATACGGGCCAGGCGCAGTACCTTTGTGCTAAGCCGGCGTTTGTTTCTCTTTTGCCTCGTTCATTTCAATCATCAATTTGTCGATATCATTCTGCGCGAGCATCTCATGTTTCACCAGTTTAGGAGCCGGATACGCGACGGTCTCGTAGTTAAGGATCTTGCTGATCTCGGCCTTCCCGAACATCTCCCAGGCGTTCTTCTGTAGTTCATATAACCATTCATTCGGGACGTGGTTGGCGCAGCGTTTGCCGTTGGACACGAGTATGTCCATGGCGACGCAGGGTTCGCTGCAGCCAGGCATGTCGCATGTCTGGCAAGAAATAACATAGTAGCGGTGCTTTCTCATAAAGAGTTGACGATATAATTCAAGTTCTTACTCGCGATTCTTGCTCTCTTCTTCGGCTCGCCGGATCTTGTCTTGCTCCTTCAGTTTGAACTTTGGAGCATGACCACGTTTCCAAGGCTTGCACATCGCGCAAGAACTCTTGTTGCTGTCGCGGTATTTGCTGCTTCTCGCCATCAGAGCGTCTCCTAAATTTGGTGGTCGGTGAAGGTCTCGAACCTTCGGCCTGAAGCTTGTAAAACTTCTGCTCTTCCAACTGAGCTAACCGACCATGAAAACTTGGTGCGAATGGGAGGAGTTGAACCTCCATGTCCCTTCGAGGAACACTCAGGTTTGAGCTGAGTTCGTCTGCCGGTTGCGACACATTCGCATTTAAGATTGGTAGCGGGAGCAGGGATCGCACCTGCGGTTGAGAGTTTATGAGACTCCCCAGAGCACTAGCCCTTAGCCTACCCGCACCGTTGTTTTTAGTAGCGACTGGCGGAGTCGCACCGCCGTAGATAGGTTATGAATCTATCGCTCTTCTCTTGAGCTAAGTCGCCGTGGTGTCCCGAGCGAGGATCAAACTCGCGGCCTATCGGTTAGGAACCGATCGCTCTCTTCGCTGAGCTACCGGGACATAGAAAATGGCGGCGAAGCTGAGATTCGAACTCAGGACACCCTTGTGAGGTGTAACAATTTTCAAGATTGTCGTCTTAGACCTCTCGACCACTTCGCCTTAAACTTGATTATATCTGGCGGGAAAAGTAGGATTCAAACCTACGGGTCCCTAATTCAGGACCGACGGTTTAGCAAACCGTTCGTTTAAGTCACTCACGCATTTTCCCAGAATGTTTGGTCCTCGCGCTAGGAGTCGAACCTAGACGCTGGCACGTATGACCAGGAGAGATTTACAGTCTCCCACCTGCCCGGCAGGACGCCGCGAGGATGTTTCACGAAGCCAGGTTGTCAAAGACCAAATTCTTCAAGTCACGATCCAACGCTTCCAGCTACCTCGCTTGCCGATGGCGTGCAACGCCGTCATGTCGTGACGCGGTATGTACGGCGTGCAACGAATCTGCATTCCTGCTTCAGCAGGCGTCTTGTTGTCCTTCTTGTTGTTACACTCAAAACAAGCGGCGACGACGTTGCTCCAGCCGTGCTTGCCACCACGAGACAACGGCATCACGTGATCGACGGTGCCTGTCGTGTTGTTCAGCTTCTTTCCGCAGTACTGACACTCGTAGCCATCGCGTCGCATGATGTTGACACGACTGCACTGGATGTGCCGATGCGGGATACGCACGTAGTAGGCCATGATCAGCGCGGTCGGCACCTTCATCACACCGTCAGGAGTCGGTACATCGTGGAAGTCGTTAAATCCGTGTGGTGCGTGGGCCTTGCCCTTGCTGAGCAGGCGCATGGCCTTACGCAGCGGTCGCACGTCGATGATAGTTTCGCTACTGTTCAGGATCAAGACACTGTGCATCTCGTCTCCTTTGAATCATGGCGCACACGGAGAGGTTCGAACTCCCAACCTCCTGAGCCGTAGTCAGGTGCTCTGTCCATTTGAGCTACGCGTGCGTTTTGGCTCAGTGTAAGAGAATCGAACTCTTCCAGAAGAGTTTGGAGCTCTTCTCGCCAGCCTTGGACATGCCACTGCGTTTTGTTTCTCCTTGACAAAACTGGTACTCGTCCCCAGGCTTGAACTGGGCACCTGATGGTTAAGAACCATCTGCTCTTCCAAATGAGCTAGACGAGCACGCTTAATTTGGTTGGGCCGGACGGAATTGGACCGTCCTCTCGTGGTTATCGGCCACGCGTACTTACCGTTGTACTACGGCCCAATGATATCTACCAACTAAAAGAACCCCTCACTCCGTGTGGATGAATACGTTTGTACTTTACCCATCTTTCTTTTTGTTTTTCGCTTATTTCTTTTGCTTTTTCTTCTCCGTATAATTCTTTAAATGTTTTTCCCTTTAGACGACAAGATACACACATACCATATTTAGCTCTTGTCATAACCTTTTGACATTTGGAACAATATATTATTGGACGAATTATATGAACAGGTCTTATTTGAATTTGAGGTAAACATTTTTTCATCCATTTTCTTACTTTTTGATACGATATTCCAATCAATTTTGATACTTCTCCGATCCATCCCCATTTTGTAAAATCAATATTGCTTGATAAAACTAAATCTATTTTTTCCTGTTGATTTTTTAACCACTTTTGATGAGATTTTTCTTTGTTAATCTTTTTTGCTTCTTCACTAATCTTTTTTGTTTTATACAAATGATTATCTTCATCTTTATCATAAAGTTTTATAAAATCATTTCCATATTTATTTCTTACATAATTGAGTATAGGTATCATTTCCTTATGCATAAAAACATTTAATGGATGATTAAATGAATCAATTTTACATTTTGATTTTTCATCGAGGTATCCTTTTATCTCAACATATGTTCCATCTGTAAGCTTAAAATCAGGTATATAATTATGTTTTTTTCCTTGAAATTCATAAACAAATTTTTCACAATTTCTATTAAAAGTAATTTCATGTTCAAGATGATAGATGACCCATGCAAGTTCCCAACTGCTATCACACCAAATTCCTTTGTATTGCCCATGTCTTCCTCTTCCTGTTTTCTTATGATATCCTCCAAATCCATTTCTTTTTGCACTTTCTGATAATTTTTTACTTGTTAATTCACTAACGCCTTTATTTTTCCATCTTAATTTTAAGGATTTAGAAAGATTTTTTCTCCAAATTTCAGCCTTTTCTTCACCTAATATCTCAACAATACTCTTTCCCTTGCGTTCATTTCTCTTGTCTGTTGTCATAGTTGTTTCCTCCATATGGAGGAAACAACTATCAATTAAAAATAAATCAAAGTACTATAATAACAAATCATCCCAATATTACCAGCATTTTCCTTTCAAAAATTGGTCGGGGAGGCGCGATTCGAACGCGCGAGTTGTTCTGCTCCCAAAGCAGACCGGGTGCCAGGCTCCCGAACTCCCCGTTTGTTTTTTCAAACCGCGATCGCTCCTAGTCCACAAAGCGCCGCACATTTGCCACATCCCAGGCAGCGTTCAGGATTGATGTGCGCGCCGTCGTCCTTCATCTCAATCGCCTTCTGCGGACAGCCGTTCGATCCGTCGTATCCGCTGATACACCCACCGCATCTCACACACGCTTCTTTGTCAACAACAGGAACGGCCATGGTTCAGTCTCCTTCAGTTCGTGTCTTGATCTTCCTCATGCCGTACTCGCCTTCACATTCACGAACTTCGAGGGCGAGAAGCAGCTGAGCCGCGGCGTTGCCAAATGATGCCGGTTCGTTTAGCATGTACGTATGAAACCGCGTCTCAAACAACACACCCTCTTCTGTTCGGTGCAGGACCTTTGTGTTGCTGATTAGGTCCGCCTGTTCTTCCTTCAGAAAGTTGTCGCCGGTGTCGATGAGAAGACGAACGGCGCGAACCACACTCGTCTCGTCTTCGGGCCTGTCAGTCTCCCACATCCAGGTGACGATGAAGGAGCTCGCTGAGCTGTTGCTGACAAAACCGGTTCGGATCTTCATGTATATTTTCCTTTAATGCGGGTAGGAGGACTTGAACCTCCACGACCTTTCGGCCACTTGCTTCTAAAGCAAGCTCGTATCCCGTTCCGACATACCCGCGTATGTTTCCCTTTTCAAAAAGAAGCCGAGGAGTGGTTGGCGGAGCTCTTGTGTTGCGATGCTCTTAACGCCACTTAGCGGAAACCCATCCAAATTAGCGCGCAGTTTCCTCCCACCTCCCTCGGTTCACACGTCTCTTACCACGAATATCCGAGCAGTCGGCGCTTCCCACGACAACGATCACACTTGCAGCTGTAGATACCGTGCATGATGAACCAGTCAAACTGAGAACGGCGGGCGCCAAACTTCCAGCCCAGATGCTTCAGGATCTTGTCGTCATCCCATCCTTTCTCGTGCAGACGCTCCATGACACGATTCACCATCTTCGTATGTCGGCCATGAGGCATGTCATCCCAGGGATCGGGAGGAATCGCCTTTGACCGGCACTGACCTTGTTCGTACGCGCTAAGTGCCTGTTTGTATCCACGAGTACGACGATACCACTTCTCCGGAAGACGCTTGTAGGTCCTTGACATGTGCTCTCCTTTAGAAAGTAACCTAAAAGAGGGCACCGTCCTTTCCGAGTACGAAAGCGTTCATGATCATGTCTCCTGTATTCTGGTGTCTCCAGCGGGGCTCGAACCCGCAAGGCTTCTGACTGAAAATCAGATGTGCTAGCCAATTGCACCATGGAGACATATTATTCATGGATACGGATGCAGGAATCGAACCTGTTGTATGAGTTTTGCAAACTCACTCCAACGCCAGAAGGATTCATCCGTAGTGATGTTTGGTGGAGAGAGGCGGGATCGAACCGCCATACCTCGCTCTTCAGGCGAGTGCCGTGACCACGTAGGCTATCTCTCCGCTCTAGTTCCTTTCCTTTGGGGTGACTGACGGGAGTCGAACCCGCTAACACACGATCCACAGTCGTGTCCCGCGCCGTTTGGGTTCAGCCACCATGTTATCCTTATGTTTATCCACAAGTATCCAGACGCTACAGTTCAATCTTCTCAGGTGCCGCGCTCTTGTTCAGTCGCTGAAGCTTCGTCTCGATCTCTCCGTTTGTGTATGTATGCAAATCATCCAGCGCGATCAAAGCCTCACCTCTCGCTTCCACGTCATCGAGGGCCTTGATCTTGACCCTTACCGTAAGTAGGTAGTCCTTGTATTCCGCGGCATCGGCACTCATGTTCATACTCCTAAAATTTGGTAGGCGCGGTGGGCTTTGCTCCCACGACTTCCTGATTAAAAAGCAGGTACTCTCCTAACTGAGTTACGCGCCCATAGACGGTTGAAACCGCTATCGTTTTAGTCTGAGGATCGCGTGTCTCACTTCTTTCTCCTTTGGTGGATCTGGCCGGATTCAAACCGACAACCGTGTCGTTATGAGCGACCTGCTCTTATCGTTGAGCTACAGATCCAGTTTACTTCTTGAACCTATCTCCTCGACACTTCCCACAGAGGGTCTTCAGCCAGCCGCCCTCAGTCTTGATATCTTCCTTGCTGCCGCAGTACTCGCACGTCTTCCAGGCTTCTTTCTCAGCCTCGTTGATCGCCTCGTCAATCACGTCGTTGCAAGTGCTGGTGTAGAAACGCAAGCCGCCAAACTTCTCTTTGACTTGATCAACGGTTGAACCGATGCGTCGCATGTCGTCCGCGATCTTGACGAAGAGTCGCTCGAGGATGTCCTTCCAACCTTCGTTGCAGTCGAAACCACAGAAGTTTTTGTCAGCGAAAAGATCGGGATACTTGTTCTTGAAGTAATCGTACATATGAGTCACTCCTTGAAAATGTGGTGGAGCAAGCCGGACTTGAACCGGCAAGACGACCGTGCAAGGGTCGCAGTTTGCCATTAGCTTATTGCCCCATGGAGAGAGTGACGGGAGTCGAACCCGCATTATTTCTGGTTGGAAGCCAGAAGCCATACCGCTAGGCGACACTCTCATCTCTTTGATTATATAGCGTCTCCTTTGTCCTCTGTTCAAGAATCTGGTAGCCTCGGCAGGAGTTAAACCTGCGATCTCCACAATGTCATTGTGGCGCCTTAATCAACTGGGCCACGAGGCTGTTTGGCGCGTCCACGGGGAATCGAACCCCGACTTGAAGATCGACAATCTTCCGTCCTAGCTTTTGGACCATGAACGCGCACCTTACGTCTCCTTCCTGGAGCCTACGGCGAGAATCGGACTCGCGATCTCCTGTTTACCGAACAGGCGCACTGTCACTGTGCTACACAGGCGTCTTTATATTTTGGCTGGCAAGGTCGGGCTTGAACCGACATATCCAGGATTAACAATCCTGTTCACGGCCAATTGTGATACCTGCCAGTGTCTTTGTTCCTTTCTCTTTCCAAATGAAGAAGGCCGAGAATCTTTTCTCGGCCTCCGCTGTTCTCCTTTTCACTTCAACCACTTTCTTAAGGAGAACCCGGAGGCTGTATCGCGATCGTCTTGGGTTCATATGTATCAACGAATCCATGGCGATTAAGTGACAAGCCGGCAAAGCGCGGGGCTTTACACAGGCCTGACACTGGCCATGAACTTTGCGATTGGGATCTGAGTGAGACGAGTCGCACGGGTTCTTCCTTTTCTTCTTTCTTGACCTTATCATCTGTTCTGGCGTCTGTACACAAGAAAACAAGAAAAATCTTTTCTTTGTTGCAGGTACAAGACGAGTATCATACTTTGTTCAGTGATTGCTCCAACGCTTCACGACGAGGTCGTCTTCTTCAAACGCGTTGAACTCGTAGTCCATCGACCGACCGACGTTGCCGGTGACACCGCCGTTGTCACCGAACTCAAGCTTGATGACGGCCGTCATACCCTTCTTCTTCAGTTCTTCAAGATCGGCGATCGTCTTGATCTCACACTGTAGGTCTCTTCTGTCATGATTCTGCCAGCTGTCTCGCTTTCCTGTTGCCTTCTCGAGCATCTCCTGTTTCTTTATGCTGGAGATGTGGTAGTTCGCGTCTCGTTCATGATCATCGATCATATCGTCGAGTGTCGTCGTGCAGCCGTCGTCCCAGATGCTGCCTCTCTTCATGTCTTCTTCACTCATCTTAACGCATCTCTCGATGCAGTTCACGATGTCGAGAGCGTTGCACCCGCCGTCGTCAAAGCTGAGAGCGAAGTAGTCACGGTGCTTCAGGATCAGCTCGGCGAGTCGCTTCTTCATGTCATCAACCGTGTCGCTCTGCTTTCCCTTGAAGAGGAAGTAGAACGAGCTGCTGCTGGAGTTAGAGACGAAACCTGTTCGGATCTTCATCGGCTCTCTCCGCAGTTGCAAACGATGAGACCGACCGCTAAGACAGCCCAGAACGGCGGCGGTGTCATGTTGCTCGCGTAACATATGAGCAACAGCGTACCCATCGCTGCAACACCTTGAATCACGCTTGCGATTATCCTGATGCCCATCGAGCGCTTCTTGTCTTCACACATGACTTACTCCTTTATCAGGACACGCCGCTCATGATCTTGATCTTCTCATTCTCACACACGTTGAGTTTGACACGCAGTTTCTCGACTTTTTTCTTCAGATCATCGAGGTCACAGTTGCTGCACTCGAGACCGCCGTCGTCGCTGGGACTCGCGATCTCGACGCCGACACAGATCTTGCCGTCGTCGATGCCGTCGTCTTCGCCACTCTTGATCGCGTACTTTGTCTCGTCTTTCAGGTCACACCACGCGTCTTCAAACATGTCATCTTCTTCGTTCTCCATCTTCTTGAGATCATCGTTGTCAGGCAGCAGCGCCTTCAAGACATCCAGCCTGCTGTGCTTTTTTCGCTCGCTTTACGGCGGGGTTTGTTTATTTTACTAAGAAAGCACGAAACAATTTCAGAGGGATCAGTATAGTATTGGCAGGAAGACCTAAAAGGAGAAACAAATGAGTGCTGATCTTCAGGTAGGGCCGCAGGGGACGAATGACCAACTCTTTGGAATTTTAATTTACGATGTGCCGAGCACAAGCCAGACGCTTTATTCGAAGATTCTTTCGCGTATCCGCCGCCGAGCAATTCGGCTGAATCTTTCGGTCTATCTCTTCCTGTGGTCGATGAAGGATGAGCTGGAGAAGATTGTTGAGGAGGCTAAGATCGAGTGCCCCGGACAGAACGCGGTGGTGTTTATCGCAAAATTTGACAATAACGAGAAGGAGACTTTGCGGGAGCAGGCCAAGATTTGCCTTACCCGAGATATTCAAGGTGTCGGAACACGGCTGCTCGCATCTGTTAGCGAGGCGCAGGCTGACGCGAATGCCCCTCAGCTTCCTCAACCCTGCTAAGATCATTAATGATCATCTGGCGGGCGGCCATGATTACCTTCTTGTGCTTAGCAAATACATCGCCCATTCCAAGATTAGATATCTTCTCCATCTGCTCAATCATCATTTTGTCGGAATGATTCTCTTGTTCTAAATACTTGATAAACCGCTCCCGCTCAGGCTTCTCTAACCAGATGATTTCCATTGACTAATCCTCCAAGTACGCGATATCGGAGAAGTTCTTAATCTCCCTAACCTTCCATCCTTTTTTCCAATCCGCGAGAGAACACGTGTTTTCTTCTATACATAAATTCCAAAATTCATCGCCCTCCCGTCTAAACAGTGTAATACTTCTATTCTTGTCTACTTGAATAAAAATCGAATCAACATACTCAGGACTTTTACCCAAAGCTAGATACATCTTCATGTCTTCCCTTTCCTAATAACCTCTATCCATCCCCGTGTCTGAGAATCCCCGTAGGCGGTAGGCGACAGATCCTGGACCGCCTTAATTTCCTTAAGCGTCATTGTCTTCAAATCCCCCATTTCCCTCAGTGCCGTCTTCTGTGTAAGCAATACCTCCCCGCCGTTTTCCTGTAGCCATTTCCTGACCTTCTGGCGGAGCTTGGTCACCCCCGCACTCGCTGCACTGGTCACACTCGTCGCAGACAGGGAACTGCCCGTCGAGCTCCGCGAGACCGCAGCACGTGCACCTCTGGTCACCGTCACACTCCCAACCGAGATCGCGCAGGATGGCCACCTCTTCAGGAGCGCCGCTGATGTGCATGTCACCGAAGCCTAGCTTGTCGATCTCCTCTTGCGGTATCTGCTTGTCACTGCCGCTGTAGTGTGTGACCTTCTCGACATCAAGGTCCTCCATGTTGACACCGTGGTTGCTGCCGAGGTCAGTGACGTGGAAACCGATGACCCGCGCCTGATGCTCGCTTTCGGCGACGATCAGCTCGGCGTATTCTTCAGGAACGCCGTCGTGGACCTTGTAGAGACGCTTCATATCTTCTCCTAAACCTCAGTCACCTCGTCGATCGTCCACGGTCCCATGATCTTAACAGCGTCATCACTGAAGATGCCATCATATTGGTTCATCAGCGGCCCTCTGACATCAGCGATCGTTATCACTTCCTTTGACGAACGCACTAATGCGAAGGCCGTACCGCTTCTGCCCATCGCCGCGGCGATCCAGAGACGCTGAGTCATGTGTTTCTCCTATTCGCTCGACTGCGTGCCGTGTCGCAGGTCGACGTTGCTCTCGTTCACCTCGACACCAAGTTTGTTCGCGATCTGCGCGAACTTATACTTTATCTGACTTACAGTTTTGTTGTTCTTGAGATCGGCCTCGGCCTCAACACCGGCGTAGTACACGTCATACTCACCGTCAAATCCGCGGCCAACGAATGTGAGACCCTCGGCTGTGAACGTACCGTAGCCGAAGTTGACTTCATCGTCAACCTTCCATGTCGGTTCCCCGCACTTTGCGCAGAACTCGTTCTTCGTGCCTGGGTGCTCACAGCCTCGTTTCTTCTTCGTTGCCTTGAGGAACAGCTGATTCGCGAGACCACCTTCT
>Ga0315276_10001966_pt1 | contig 18649 bp, 14 predicted proteins | sample YL17G05_0_MG_FD_204542 | JGI IMG/M metagenome (GOLD analysis project Ga0315276, IMG submission 204542) | Sediment microbial communities from Yellowstone Lake, YNP, Wyoming, USA - YL17G05_0 | ecosystem: Environmental > Aquatic > Freshwater > Lake > Sediment | place: USA: Wyoming | collected... | reverse complement strand
TGCAGATACTCCGGCACGACCTGTCGACCCGCCAGCAGGTTCGGCTGTGCGAAGTAATCGGCCTTCATCAACTTCATGCTGCGCATCACCCATGCCGTGAGTGGCGCGAGCCGATACGCCACCACCATCGGCCGCTTGATCAGTGCCGTTTCGAGCGTCGCGGTACCGGACGCGACCAACACCGCATCGGCGGCAGCCAGGGCCTCCTGCGCGCGACCGTCAATGACGGTGACAGGCACGCCTGGAGCGTGCTGCGCGAGGCTGTGCTCGAACATCGTCCGCACGGCGGCGTTGGCCATCGGCGCCACGAAACGGATGTCGGGACGCCGTTCGTGCAGCCACGCCAGCGTCGCCGTGAAAGGGCCGCCGAGCCGGGCGACCTCGCCACGACGACTGCCGGGAAGCACCGCCACCGTGGGTGCGCTGGCCTCCAGACCCAGGGCCGCGCGCGCGGGACCGGGAGGCGATTCGAGCGGAATGCGATCCGCCAGCGGATGCCCGACGAACACCGCGCGCACCTCGTGCGCGTCATAGAACTTGCTTTCGAAAGGCAGCACGCAGAGCACGAGATCGACGGACTGGCCGATCGTGCGCACCCTGCCCTGTCGCCAGGCCCACACCTGCGGACTGACGTACTGCACGGTGGGAACACCCTGCGCCTTGAGCTGCGCTGCGACCCGGAGATTGAATTCGGGTGAGTCGATGCCGACGAAGACGTCGGGTCGCGCTGCGAGCAGTCGCGCCACGAGGTCGCGGCGCAGACGCAGCAGGCGCGGCAGGTGCCTCAGGATCTCGGCGAGACCCATGACCGCGAGTTCTTCGGACGATACCCAGGCTTCACAGCCCGCCTCCACCATGCGCGGTCCGGCCACGCCGAAGGCACTCAGCGCTGGCTGCTGCGCATGCAGTGCGCGCAGCAGTCCACCTCCGAGGTTGTCGCCCGAGGCTTCGCCGGCCACGAGCGCGATCTTCACCTCTCGCGCTGCAGCGGGAGGGGTGACGCCGGAGTGCTGCATGGATCGTGCGGACGTCAGCGCACGAGGCTGCGTGTTGACTGCGGGATGAAGTCGACCAGCAGCTGCACCTCGGGCTGGTCCTTCGCCGCTGCCTGCAGGCGTTCGACCGCGTCCTCGAGCCGCAGGCCCGAACGGTACAGCGTACGGTAGGCGTTGCGCAGGTTGCGGATCTGCTGCGGCGAAAAACCGCGCCGCTTGAGCCCTTCGGAATTGATGCTGTGCGGCTTGGCCGGACCGCCGACTGCCATGATGTACGGAGGGACATCGCGCGTCACCGCGGCATTGTTGGCGAGGAACGCATGGGCGCCCACCCTGCAAAACTGGTGCACGCCCGCGAAGCCACCCATGATGACCCAGTCGCCGAGCACGACGTGGCCACCAAGCGTGGCGCAGTTCGCGAGCACACACTGGTCGCCGACGACGCAGTCGTGCGCTACGTGCGAATACGACATGAACAGGTTGTCGTTGCCGATCCTGGTGACGCCGAGATCCTTGGTCGTGCCCCGATTGAGCGTGACGAACTCACGGATGACGTTGCGGTCGCCGATCTCGAGACGCGTCGGCTCGCCTTTGTATTTCTTGTCCTGGGGCGCATCGCCAATCGAAGCGAACGCGTGGATGACGTTGTCGACGCCAACCCTCGTGTGGCAGTGGATCGCCGCGTGCGCGCCAAGGCGCGTGCGCGCGCCGATCTCGACGCCGGGACCAATCACGCAGTACGGCCCGATCTCGGCGTCCTCGCCGAGAATCGCGTCCGGCGCGACGATCGCCGTCGCGTGGATGGAGCCACTCATCGATGCCTCTCCTTCGTGCGCCTGGGGCTTCAGCCCGGCATCACCAGCATTTCTGCCGTGCAGGCTTCCTGGCCCGCCACTTCGGCCACTGTCGAGAACTTCCAGATCGTGCGAATCCTGCGCTCGAGCACCACCTTGAGCAACAACTGGTCCCCCGGCACGACGGGGCGACGGAACCGCGCCTTGTCGATGCCCGCGAAGTAGAACTTGACGTTCTCGTCGGGATAGATGCCTGCGGTGACGAAGCAGAGGATGCCGGCGGCCTGCGCCAGCGCCTCGAGCATGAACACGCCGGGCATCACGGGACGCCCCGGGAAGTGCCCCGAAAAGAACTGTTCGTTGGCCGTGACGTTCTTGACCGCGACCAGCCGTTCGCCGGAGACGCATTCGAGCACGCGATCCACCAGCAGCATCGGGTAACGGTGCGGCAGGCGCCGCATTACTTCGTCGATCCCGAATCCACCCTGCGCTTCGCTCATGTGTCCCTCCCGTCCGGTACGTCTTCTGCTGCGGAGCCGGCGCCTTTTTCGAGGGCACGCACGCGGCGCGCCAGTTCGTCGAGTTGCTGGAACCGCGCGCTGTTGCGGCGGAAGCGCCGCGCTTCATCAAAAGGCAACTGCCCCGAGTACAGCCCTGGCTTGGTGATCGAGTGCGTCACCATCGTCTTGCCCGTGAGATACACGTCGTCGGTGATCTGCAGGTGCCCGACGATGCCCACCATGCCGCCAATCATGCAGCGCCGGCCGATCGTGACGCTGCCTGAAACACCGACGCAACCGGAGATCACCGTGTGCTCGCCAATGCGGCAGTTGTGCCCTATCTGCACCTGGTTGTCGATCTTCACGCCATGCTCGATGACCGTATCACCGAGCGCCGCGCGGTCGATGGTCGAATTTGCACCGATCTCGACGTCGTCCCCGACCAGCACCGAACCGACCTGCGGGATCTTGACGTAGCCGTCCTTGTCCGGCGCGTGCCCGAAGCCGTCGGCGCCAATGACGACGCCGGGATGCATCAGGCAACGCTCGCCGAGACGCACGCCCGCGCAGAGCGTCACGTGCGCGACGAGGCGCGTGTCAGCGCCAATCACCACGCGGTCGAACACGACGCTGTTGGGACCGATCTGTGCCCGAGCGCCAATCTTCGCGCCCGCGCCAACGTAGGCATTCGGGCCGATCCAGGCGGTTGGATCGACTGCGGCGTCCGCTGCGATCACCGCACTGGAATGGCGGCCCGACGGGCTTGCCGCCTCGGGATAAAGCACCTGCGCAATCCGCGCGTACGTGGCGTACGGATTGGCAGTGACCAACGCGTTGGTCGGGCAGTCGTCGACGGTCGACGCGTCGAGCACCACCGCAGCTGCGCGCGTGCCTGGCAGGTGGCGTCGATACCTGGCGTTGGCCAGGAACGAGATCGCGCCCGCGCCGGCTTCCTGCAACGTCGCGACACGCTCGATCGGCGTCTCGGGATCGCCGCGGAGTTCGCAGCCGAAACGTGCCGCCAGTTCGCCCAGGCGCACTGGCATGCTCAGTCGGTTTCCTGCGTCCTGACCCGGCCTGGATCAGGGCTTCGCGGGTGCGCGGCCCTTCGCCTGCAGCGCCGACAGCACCTGGCTGGTGATGTCGATCGACGGGCTGGCGAAGAGCGCGTCGGCGATCACGAGGTCGAGCCCCGCGGTCTTGGCGTAGTTCTGCACTTCCTGCAGCACCGAACGCTGCAACTGGCCAAGGGCCTCGTTGCGGCGCACGTTCAGGTCTTCCATGAATTCGTTCTGCTTGCGCGCGAACTCGCGCTGGCCGTCGCGCAGCGCCTTTTCCTGGTTGCGGCGATCGGCTTCGGCCATGGTCGCACCGTCCTTCTGCAGCTTGTCCTCGCGGGCCTTGAGGTCGCGCTCCAGGTTCTGGAGGTCGCGCTTACGCGCGGCGAACTCGTTTTCGAGCGCCTGGGAGGCGGCCTGGGCCTGGGGTGTTTCCTGGAGCAGACGCGCCACGTTGACGACGCCGATCTTCGTCTGCGCCTGCGCCGCGGAGAGCGGCACCGAAACGGCAGCGAGTGTCAGGAAAGCAAGCAGGGTGGTCTTGATGCGCATGGAACTTGGTACCTCAGAAAGCCTGGCCGATCGAGAACTGGAAACCTTCCGTCTCGTCGGGATATTCAACAGCGTTGCCCTTGAACTCGTTGAGCGGCACGGCGTAGCTGAACCGGAAGACGCCGAGCGGCGCCATCCACTGGACTGCGACGCCGGTCGAATAACGCAGTTTATCAAACGCGAAGTCATAAGACACCGGCGTCACGCCGTCGCGGCCGACATAGGCGACATCGTCGTTGGAGAAGACGTTGCCGGCGTCAAAGAACAGGCTGAAACGCGCGCTGTTCTTCCATTTGGCCGGCATCGGCAGCAGCAGTTCGAGCTGGTTGGTGAACTTGATGTTGCCGCCATAAGGGTTGCCGAACGAATCCTTGGGGCCGAGGCGGCTTTCGCGGAAGCCGCGTACCGTTTCCGGGCCGCCCGCGAAGAAGCGCCGGTACGGTGGCATCGACGTCGTGTCGCCGAGCGCCTCCCCGTATCCCGCCTCGCTGTTGAACATCAGCGTGAACCACTTGCCCATCGGGACGAACTGCAGGTAGTCGTAGTTGAGACTCACGAAATCGATATCGCTGAAAGGCAGCGCGTACGAGGCGCTCAGCCGGTGGCGTGCGCCGCGGTCCGCGAACAGTGCGCGGTTGCGAGAATCGTACGACCAGCCGACCGAGTATTCGAACGTGTCGAACTTGGTGCCGTAATAAGTGAGCCCGATCGGCGGGACGCCGACGTTCTGCACTTGCGTGTAGGTGTTGCCGTTGTTCTGCACCCAGTAGAGCGCTTCGGCGGCGCTCGACCTGGGGTCGGTGAACAGGTCGGAGCGCTGCGCCGCGAGGCCCATGCGCACGGACTGGAACTCCGTGACCGGCCAGGCGTAGTCGAGGCCGAGCGTGCCGGTCTCGGTCTGGAAATCCGAGGACGACGTCGTGAACTGGGAGATGCTGCGCCAGGTCGCCGAGACCGTGCGCGAGACGCCGTCGATGGTCGTGTAGGGATCGGTGTGCGAGAGGCTGAACACCTTGCTGTACTTGCCCGCGTTGATTTCCGCGGCCACGCGGTTGCCGGTGCCCATGAAGTTGCTGTGCACGAAGCTGCCGTTCAGCAGGATCGACTGCGACTCCGAGTAACCGATGCCGCCGCTGAACTGGCCGGGCAGGCCCTCCTTGATGTCGTAGGTGACGTCGACCAGGTCGGGCGTGCCCGGCACCGGATTGGTCTCGACTTCGACCTTCTCGATGAACGGCAGGCGCTGCAGGCGGATCTTGGAACGATCGATTGCCGCGTTGGAAAGATAGCCGCCCTCCATCTGGCGGATTTCGCGACGGAGCACGTCGTCGTTGATGCCGGTGCTGCCCGTGAAACCGATGTTGCGCACGTAGGCGCGGTTGCCCGGATCGACGAGGAACGTCAGTTCGATTTCCTTCGTTGCGGGGTTCTCCTTCGGTACCGGATCGATCTTCGCGAAGGCGTAACCGTCCTGGCCAAGGCGCAGCTGCATGAGTTCGGTGGTCGCGGTGACCATCTTGCGTGAGAACACGTCGCCGCGGCGCACGGCGACCAGCGACTTGAGCTGCTCCTCGGGCACGACCAGGTTGCCCGCGATCTTCACGTCGGAGATGCGGTAGACCTCGCCTTCCTTCACGTTGAGCGTGATGAAGATGTCGTCCTTCTCGGGCGTGATCGCGACCTGCGTCGTCTCGACGTCCATGTTCGCGTAGCCGCGATCCATGTAGTACGAACGCAGCTTCTCGATGTCGCCCGAAAGTTCTTCGCGCGAGTAGCGGTCGTCCTGCTTGTACCAGGACAACCAGTTCGGCGTTTGCAGCTTGAAGCCTTCGAGCAGGTCGTCGTCGCTGAACGCTTCGTTGCCGACGATGTTGATCTGCCGGATCTTCGAGCGCTTGCCTTCGACGATGTCCACCGCGATCTTGACGCGGTTGCCGGCGACTTCCTCGACCTTGGTGTCGACCTGGACCGCGTACTTGCCGCGCGAGAAGTACTGGTCGGTGAGGAAGCGCTCCACTTCGTCGAGCGTCGACTGGTTGAACGTCTTGCCGCGGGAGAGGCCCACGTTGCGCAGCGATTTCTCGAGGTCCTCGGTCTTGATGTCCTTGTTGCCCGTGATCGTGAAGCTCTCGATCGAGGGGCGCTCGAGCACGGCCACGACGAGCGTGCCGCCGTCGCGGCGGATCTCGACGTCACGGAAAAAGCCGGTTGCGTACAGTGCGCGCAGGGCTTCATCGACGCGGCGGTTATCGAGCCGGTCGCCGATGTTCACGGGCAGGTAGTTGTAGACCGTGCCTTCCGTGATGCGCTGCAGGCCTTCGATCCGGATGTCGCCGACGGTGAATTCCGCGCTCTCGGTCTGGGCGAGAACGGCAGGTACGGCAAAGAGAAAGGCCGGCAGGACGGCCGCAAACTTCAGGCGCATTGTTTTAAGGGAAACTCAGCTGAACAACCGTGAGAGGTCGTTGTAAAACGCGAAACTCATGAGGACCAGCAACAGCAGGATGCCGATCTGCTGGCCCACCGCCTGCGCGCGCTCCGAGAGCGGGCTGCCCTTGACGACTTCGGCCAGCTGGTAAACCACCTGGCCGCCATCGAGGATCGGGATGGGCAGCAGATTCAGCACGAACAGGCTCACGCTCACGACCGCGAGGAAGGAAAGGAACGACAGTATGCCCTGTCGCGCGGATAAACCGGCGTACTCCGCAATGTTGATCGGCCCGCTCAGGTTCTTGACCGAGACGTCGCCGGTGGCCACATTCCAGATCATGCGGATCGTCAGCACCGACATGTCCCAGGTCTTTTCGATTGCATGACCCACGGCACTGACCGGCCCGAAACGTTCGACGGTCTTCATGCTCGCCGGCACGGCGAGGCCCGCGACCGGCTGGATGCCGATGCGGCCGATCATGCGGTCCCCGTCGCGCTGCGCCTCGACTTCGATCGGGACGTCGAGTCGCGCGCCCTTGCGCTCGACCGCGAACGTAAGGGTCTTGCCGGGGCTCGGCTGGACGATCTTCACCATCGCCTGGAAATCGCCAACAGGCTGCCCCGCCACGGCCACGACGCGATCGCCGAGCTGCAGGCCCGCCTTCTCCGCCGGGCTGCCCGGCACGATCTTGCCGATCTCGGTCGGGATGGTCGGATACCAGAAGTCGAAGCCAAGGCCGGACAGCAGCGCACCCGGCTCGGTGAGTGCCCGACGGTCGCTTTCGATCACGAGCTGCAGCTCACGCGGGCTTGCGGTGCCCCCAGCTCCCAGCACTTCGAGTTCGATCGGGGTGCCGTCCATCAGGCGATCGAGAATCGCGAGCACCGCGCCTTCGCGCGTCGCGACCGGCTTGCCGGCCACGCCGACGATGGCATCGCCCGGCTGCAGTCCGGCGCGGGACGCGATCGAATCGGCTGTCACGTCCCCGATGACCGGCTTGAGCGCCGGGGTGCCGACGACCAGCAGGATCCAGTAGGCCACCGCCGCAAACAGGAAATTGGCGAACGGACCGGCCAGCAGCACCAGGATGCGACGCCAGACCGGCTTGCGGTTGTAGGCCTGATTCGCCAGAGCTGGGTCGACCGGACCTTCCCGCTCGTCGAGGAGTTTGACGTAACCCCCTAACGGGATTGCAGAAAACGCATATTCGGTGTCATCCGCGCCGCGTCGCGACCAGAGCACGCGGCCGAAGCCGATCGAAAAGCGCAGGACCTTTATCCCCATGCGCCGGGCCATCCAGAAATGGCCATATTCGTGCACCGCAACGAGGATGCCGATGGCCACGAGGAACGCCAGGATGTAAGTCAGTATCGTCATGCTCCTGCCCGGGCAGCCTGTCCCAGCCTCGCCTGCGCGAGGTCACGGGCCCAGCGATCTGCCTCCAGAATGTCCCCTATGTCGGTCGCAGGCGTGTTGCGATGCGCGCACATCACGCCATCGATCAGCGCCGGAATGCCGAGGAAATCGAGCCGACCCTCGAGAAACGCCGACACCGCCACCTCGTTGGCCGCGTTGAGCGCCGCCGGAGCCGTCCCGCCCGCTTCGGCGGCGGCCCGCGCCAGCACCAGCGCAGGAAACCGCACCAGGTCGGGCGCCTCGAAATCGAGCCGCGCAGCGGCCACGAGATCCAATGATTCTACACCGGAGCCGATCCGCTCCGGCCAACCGAGGGCGTGGGCGATCGGGGTGCGCATGTCCGGGTTGCCGAGTTGCGCCAGGATCGACCCGTCCACGTACTCCACCATCGAATGCACGATGCTCTGCGGATGTACGACCACGCTGACGCGGGACGGTTCCATCCCGAACAGCACGCAGGCCTCGATCAGCTCGAGCCCCTTGTTCATCAGGGTGGCCGAATCGACCGAGATCTTGCGGCCCATGCGCCAGCGCGGATGGGCGCAGGCCTGGTCCGGGGTGACTCCCGCCATCTGCTCGCGGGTGGCGCGCAGGAACGGCCCACCCGACGCGGTGAGCAGGATGCGGCGTACCCCTTGCGGCGCCTGGCCCGTCAGCAGCGAGGGTGGCATGCACTGGAAGATCGCGTTGTGCTCGCTGTCGATCGGGACCAGCACCGCACCGCTGCGGCGTGCAACGTCGACGAGCAACGCGCCCGCCATCACCAGCGACTCCTTGTTCGCGACCAGGACGTGCTTACCCGCGCGTGCGGCCGCGAGCGTGGACGGCAACCCGGCGGCGCCGACGATGGCCGCCATCACCACGTCCACCTCGGGACTGGCCGCGACCACGTTCAGCGCATCGAAGCCGCAGACCACTTCCGTGGGGCACCCCGCCGCACGCAAGTCGAGCGTGAGCAATCGTGCGGCCGCTGGATCCTGCAATACCGCGACGGCCGGCCGAAATCGCACGCACTGGTCGAGCAGCGCCGTCCTGTTCGAGGAGGCGGCCAGCGCGGTGACCACGTAGCGATCGGGGTGACGCGCCAACACGTCGAGCGTGCTGGCGCCGATGCTACCGGTGCTGCCGAGGACCGCGACCCGCTTCACGGGACCAGTCCCAGCGCCAGCAGCCCGAGCAGGAACGTCGGCGCCGCCGCGGTGAGGCTGTCGATGCGGTCAAGAATGCCGCCGTGACCGGGCAGCAGCTTGCCGCTGTCCTTCAGGCCGACGTGCCGCTTGAACATGCTTTCGGTCAGGTCGCCGACGACCGACACCAGCGCAACGAGTTCACAGATGAAAAACCAGGCCCAGAACGGCATGTCGAAAATGAACGTGCCGGCGACGGCCACGGTGGCTGCGGCCAGCATGCCGGCCGCGAAACCCTCCCAGGTCTTGCCCGGACTCACGTGCGGTGCGAGCTTGCGGTGCCCGAACGTGCGACCACCGAAATACGCGCCGACATCGGCCGCGGCGATCAGCACGAGCAGGTAAAGCAGGAGCAACTGACCGTGCGGCTGCAGCGTGACGATGTGCGACAGGCCGATGCCGGCAGGCACCAGCACCAGGAATCCGACCATGGCGGCCGCGAGCCGTCCGCCCGCCTGTGCCCGCAGCGCCAGCCACACGAACGCGATCAGCCACCATACGGCGGCGATGCGCAGGATGCCCGTGAGCCAGCGCGGGTCGGCTGCGAGCATCTCGGCGCCCATGAGCGTCAGCAGGATGGCGGCGGCGTAGGCCAGACGGGCCGGCACGGAATGCAGCCGCGCGAACCCTGCCCATTCGTAACCGCCAGCGAAGATCGCGACCGTGATCATCGCCACCGCCACGTCGGGCGGCAACCACACCAGAACGACGATGACCAGGGCCGCGAGCAGCAGCGCGGTCACGATGCGGGCACGCAAGGCGGCGTTCATCGTGCGGCCTGCGCGTCGGTCAAACCGAAGCGTCGCTGACGGCTCGCGTAGAAACGCAAAGCGGCATCGAGCGCTGCATCGTCGAAGTCTGGCCAGAGCGTGTCGCAGAAATACAGTTCGGAGTACGCCAGGTTCCAGAGCAGGAAATTGCTGATGCGGCTCTCGCCGCCGGTGCGGATGAACAGGTCCGGTTCGGGCGCACCCGCCAGCTGCAGCTGGTCCGCGAACAGGGCTTCGTCGATCGCTTCGGGCTTGATCTCGCCCGTGACGGCGCGTGCCGCCAGCCTGCGCGCGGCTTCGACGATGTCCCAACGTCCACCGTACGAGACCGCGATGAACAGCGTCATGCGCTGGTTGGCTGCCGTGCGCGATTCGGCGGCGGCAATCTTCGCAGCGAGCCCTGCGCGCAACCGCGACAGCTCGCCGATGAAGCGCACGCGGATGCCGTTGCGGTGCAGTTCATCGACCTCCTTGTCGATCGATTCGACGAAGAGTTCCATGAGCCGCGCAACTTCTTCCTGCGGACGCTGCCAGTTCTCGCTCGAGAACGCGAAGATGGTGAGGGCCTCGATGCCGCGCCGGGCGCAACCTTCGACGGTCGCGCGCACGGCCTTCGCGCCCGCCCGGTGCCCGAGGTGGCGAGGCAATGCACGGCGCTGGGCCCAGCGCCCGTTGCCATCCATGATGACGGCGACGTGGCGTGGGAGGCCGGACGCGCCTGCTGCGGCTTGCGACACGGCGTCAGACCTGCATCAGTTCCTTTTCTTTCTCGTGCAGGACCACGTCGACTTCGGCGACGTACTTGTCGGTGAGCTTCTGCACGTCCTCCTGGGCGCGACGGTCGTCGTCTTCGGAGACGAGCTTTTCCTTGAGCATTTCCTTGAGGTCCTGCATGACGTCACGGCGCACGTTGCGGATCGCGACGCGCGCGTTCTCGGCTTCGTGCTTCACGACCTTGGTCAGGTCGCGGCGGCGTTCTTCGGTGAGCGCGGGCATCGGCACGCGGATCACGCTGCCGGCCGTGTTCGGGGTGATGCCGAGGTCGGACTTCATGATGGCCTTCTCGATCACCGCAACCATCTGCTTGTCGTACGGCACGATCGTAAGCGTGCGCGCGTCTTCGACCGCGACGTTCGCGACCTGGTTCAGCGGCGATTCGGCGCCGTAGTAGTCGACCCGGATGTGGTCGACCAGGCTCGCGCTGGCGCGCCCCGTGCGCAGGCGCTTCAGTTCGTGCCTGTAGGCAGCAACGCACTTGGCCATGCGTTCGGCTGCGTCTTTCTTCACTTCTTCGAGCATGGAATCTCCCGGTCGAACGGCGCGGGCCGTCTCAGTTGGTGACCAGTGTGCCCACGTCGCCGCCGGTGGCGGCACGCACGAGGGCACCCGGATCGTTCAGGTTGAATACACGCAGCGGCAGGTGGTGATCGCGGCACAGGACGATGGACGTCTGGTCCATCACGTTGAGCCGCTGGTCGAGCACCTGGTCGTACGTCAGGCGATCGTACCGCTTCGCCGACGGATTGAGCATCGGGTCGGCGTCGTAGATCCCGTCCACCTTGGTGGCTTTCAGCAGCAGGTCGGCCTCGATCTCGATGGCGCGCAGGCTCGCGGCCGTATCGGTCGTGAAGAACGGATTGCCGGTGCCGGCGGCGAAAATGATCACGCGCCCCTTCTCGAGATGGCGGACGGCGCGGCGGCGGATGTAGTCCTCGCACACCTGGTTGATGCGCACGGCGGACATGACGCGGGTGGCCACGTTCATGGACTCGAGGGCGTCCTGCAGGGCCAGCGAGTTCATGACCGTGGCGAGCATCCCCATGTGATCGCCGGTGACGCGATCCATGCCGGCGCGCGCGAGACCCGCGCCGCGGAACAGGTTGCCGCCGCCCACGACCACGCCGATCTCGGTGCCCGTTTCCTGGACGCTGCGGATTTCCGTGGCGAGTCGACGGAGGAAGGCCGGGTCGATGCCGTAGTCGGCGTCCCCCATCAGGGCCTCACCCGACAGCTTGACGACGATGCGGCGGTTGCGCGGATGCGTATCGGCTTTCGGTTCCATCGTCCCTCACCAACGGCCATTTGCAGGACGTTATTATAAGGAACCCCGCTTGCGCGGGGTTCCGGGTAGGTCGAAATCGCGCCGGGCGGACCCGGGACTCAGGAGCCCCGAACCGCGGCAGCCACTTCCTCGGCGAAGTTTTCCTGCTTTTTCTCGATGCCGGCGCCGACCTCGAAACGCACGAAGCGCACGACCTTGGCGTTGGCCTTCTTCAGTACATCGCCGACCGCCTGCTTGTCGTCCTTCACGAACGGCTGGCCGAGCAGCGTGATTTCACCGAGGAACTTGCGGATCTTGCCGTCGACCATCTTGGCCACGATTTCTGCCGGCTTGCCGACAGCCTTCGGGTCCTGCGCGACCTGGGCGACGAAGATTTCCTTTTCCTTGGCAACCTGGCCGGCCGGCACGTCGTCGGCCGACAGGTACATCGGGTTGATCGCGGCGATGTGCATTGCCAGGTCGCGGCCGAGCGCATCGTCGCCGCCCTGCAGGGCCACGACCACGCCGATGCGGGTGCCGTGGGTGTAGGTGGCAAGCACAGCATCCGACCGGACGATCTCGAAGCGACGCACGCCGATGTTCTCGCCGATGCGGGCGATCAGTTCACGGCGGGTCTCTTCGACGGTCTTGCCCGAGGCGAGCTTCGTCACGAGCAGCGCGTCCAGGTCGCCCGGCTGCGCGGTGAGCGCAGCCTTGGCGACGTCGGCGGCGAAGCGCTGGAAGTCCTTCTCGCGCGCGACGAAGTCCGTCTCCGAGTTGACCTCGACGACCGCGGCCTGCTTGCCGTCGGCCGAACGCTCGACGACGACCACCCCTTCGGCGGCCACACGGCCGGCCTTCTTGTCGGCTTTCGCCAGACCCGACTTGCGCATGATCTCGGCAGCGGCTTCGAGGTCGCCGTTCGTTTCGACCAGCGCCTTCTTGCACTCCATCATGCCGGCGCCCGTGCGCTCACGCAGCGCCTTCACTGCTTCTGCGGTAACGGCCATGATCAGGCGCCTTCGGTCGGGGCAACGGCTTCGACTGCGGGAGCAGCGGCAGGAGCAGCATCGGCAGGAGCAGCAGCGGCAGGAGCAGCAGCGGCAGCCGCCGGCTTCGCCTTGCGGGCAGCCTCACGTCGGGCCATGAACGCCTCGGCGCTCTCTTCCGGATCGGCCTCGACGAGCTCTTCGGCGCGCTGGTCGGCGGCTGCGGCGTCGTCGGTCGGCTTGCGCTTGGGACTGGCAGCAGTCCTCTTGCGGGCCGGGGCCCTGCGGGACGGCTTCGGCGCGCCCGTGCGGGACCGCGGCTTGCCTTCCTCGTCGAGCTCGACGAATTCGTCTTCACCCACCGGCATTTCGAGGACCGTCGAACGGCCTTCGATGACGGCATCGGCGATGCCCGAGGCGTAGAGCTGGATCGCGCGCATGGCGTCGTCGTTGCCGGGTATCACGTAGCTGATGCCTTCCGGCGAGCAGTTCGTGTCGACCACGGCGACGACCGGGATGCCGAGCTTCTGCGCTTCGTGGATCGCGATCTTCTCGTGACCGACGTCGATGACGAACATGACGTCCGGCAGGCCGTCCATGTCCTTGATGCCACCCAGGCTGCGGTGGAGCTTCTCGCGCTCGCGGCGCACCATCTGGGCTTCGCGCTTGCTGCGCTGGTCGAGCGTGCCGTTCGCCTGCATCTCGTCGATTTCGGCGAGCCGGCGGATCGACTGTTTGATCGTCTTGAAGTTGGTGAGCATGCCACCGAGCCAGCGGTGGCTGACCCAGGGCATGCCGCAACGGGCCGCTTCCTGGGCAATCGCGTCGCGCGCGGAGCGCTTCGTGCCGACGAAGAGGACCTTGCCGCCGTCGGCGATGATGTTGCGGATGAACCCCGCAGCCTCGTTGTAGAGGGGCAGCGAGTGCTCGAGGTTGATGATGTGGATTCGGTTACGTTCGCCGAAGATGAATTGGGACATCTTCGGGTTCCAGAAGCGGGTCTGGTGTCCAAAATGAACACCCGCTTCCAGCATCTGTCGCATGGACATGCCGGTCATAGAAAACTCCTTGAAGGGTTGAACCTCCACACACCCCATGCGGCAACCCAGGAAAGTCTCACGACCTGCCGGGCACCCAGCCACACGTGACGGTGTGTGTGCGGATTTCGTTGTCAAAAAAGGCCGCGCTTTATACCATCGCGGCCTCGGATTTTCAATTACTTACGCGCTCCGACCCTGTCCGCCCTCTCCCGCCCTGGCGGGAGCGGGCCGGAGCGAGGGGTCCGGAGCGTGAGGACCCGCCCTAAATGCAGTATTCCCCGACCCCGGCGCCCGCTTCGTCCAAGGACGCCACCGGGCACGTGCTGATCAAGGGCCCCGCGGACCAGGCCGCCATGCGCCTCGCGGGCCGCCTCGCCGCCGACGTCCTCGACATGATCGGACCGCAGGTCGTCCCTGGCGTCACGACGGACGACCTGAATCAGGTCTGCCACGACTACATCGTGGGCCAGCAGCAGGCAATCCCGGCCCCGCTTGACTACCGGGGCTTCCCGAAGTCGATCTGCACCTCGGTGAACCACGTCGTCTGCCACGGCATTCCGGGCGACAAGAAGCTGAAGCACGGCGACATCGTCAACATCGACATCACGGTGATCAAGGACGGCTTCCACGGCGACACCAGCCGCATGTTCCACGTCGGCAAGCCGCTGCCACACGCGGTGCGCCTGTGCAACCTCACCTACCGGGCCATGTGGCTCGGTATCCGCACCGTGCGGCCCGGCGCGCGCCTCGGCGACATCGGCGCGACCATCCAGAAGTTCGTCGAGGCCAACCATTGCTCGGTCGTGCGCGAATACTGCGGTCACGGCATCGGCCGCGGCTTCCACGAGGACCCGCAGGTGCTGCATTACGGCACGGCGGGCACCGGACTCGAACTCGAGGCCGGCATGACCTTCACCATCGAGCCGATGGTCAACGCGGGCCGGCGCGACGTGCGCCTGCTGCCCGATGGCTGGACGGTGATCACGCGCGATCATTCGCTCTCGGCCCAGTGGGAGCACACTATCCTCGTGACCCCGACCGGCCATGAAGTCCTGACGCTCGGCGCCAACGAGCAACCCCCGGCGTGAGCACACCGCTGGCTCCGATCGACGATCTGGACACGGGCCCGATCCCTTTCGCACCTGCTCCGTGGCCCTTCCTGGCCACCCTGCCCACCGCGCTGGAAGCCACGGGCGACACGGTCGCTGCCTTTCGCAAGGCACTGGCCGATGGCGATACCAGCCTCAAGCTGCGGTTTGCCGAAGACGAGCCGGTGGAAGGCCTCGTGCGCGATCGCGCGCGCATGGTCGACATCGTGCTGCGCAGCGCCTGGCATCTGCACGTGGGTGCGCACGCGAGCGAAGTGAACCTGATCGCCGTCGGTGGCTATGGTCGCGGCGAGCTGCACCCCTGCTCCGACATCGACGTCCTGATCCTGCTGCCGAAGAGCGACGTCATCGAAGCCGAAGCCGGGATCGAGCGCTTCCTGACGTTCCTGTGGGACATCGGGCTCGAGGTCGGTCACTCGGTGCGCACGATCGACGACTGCCAGCGCGAAAGCGCTGCGGACGTCAGCGTGGCCACCACGTTCATCGAAGCACGCCTGCTGTCCGGCCCCGACCACCTGTTCCAGTCAATGCGCCGCGCACTCGCGCAGGACAAGGTGTGGTCATCGAAGGCGTTCTTCGAAGCGAAGGTCGCCGAACAGCAGTCACGCCACCACCGCTACCACGACACCGGTTACAACCTCGAACCGAACGTCAAGGCGAGCCCGGGCGGCCTGCGCGACATCCAGACGATCGGTTGGGTCGCCAAGCGCCATTTCGGTGCCGAGACGCTCGATGAACTGATCGGCCACGGATTCCTCACGACCGCCGAGTTGCGCAAGCTGCGGCAGGCGCAGGCGTTCCTCTGGAAGGTTCGCTTCGCGCTGCACACGATCACGGGCCGGCGCGAAGACCGGCTGCTGTTCGATCACCAGATCCGCATCGCGAAACAGTTCGGCTACGAGGACGCGACCTACACGCTCGCGGTCGAGCAGTTCATGCAGCGGTATTACCGCACCGTCATGGACGTCAGCCTGCTCAACGAAATGCTGCTGCAGCTGTTCCGCGAGGCAATCCTGAACGAGGGCGAGAACACGATCGTCCCGCTCAATCCGCGCTTCCAGACCCGCAACGACTACCTCGAAGTGACGAGCGACGACACGTTCGTCCGCAACCCTGCGGCCATCCTCGAGCTGTTCCGGCTGATGCAGGAAAACCCGGACGTCCACGGCGTGCGCGCCACGACCATCCGTCTGCTCGGCCGGCACCTGTGGCTGATCGACGAAGAGTTCCGCCAGAACCCGCGGCATCACCGGCTGTTCCTCGAACTGCTGCGCGCACCGGCGGGCGTCACGCACGAACTGCGCCGCATGAACCTTTACGGCGTGCTCGGCCGCTACATTCCAGCGTTCGGCCGCGTCGTCGGCCGCATGCAGTACGACCTGTTCCACGCCTACACGGTCGACGCGCACATCCTCTTCGTGCTGCGCAACCTGCGTCGCATGGCGCTGCCGCGTTTCGAGCACGAACTGCCCGAGATGTCGCGCCTGTTCGCCACGCTGCAGCGGCCGGAGCTCGGGTACCTCGCCGCGCTGTTTCACGACATCGCCAAGGGCCGCGGCGGCGACCACTCCGACCTCGGTTCGGTCGATGCCGAGGCGTTCTGCCTCGAGCAGGGACTCACCCGTTACGACTCGCGCCTGGTGTCCTGGCTCGTGCGCAATCACCTGCTGTTCTCGGTGACGGCGCAGAAGAAGGACATCTCCGACCCGAAGGTCATCCAGGATTTCGCGCGGACCGTCGGCGACCAGACGCACCTCGATTACCTGTACCTGCTGACCGTCGCCGACGTGCGCGGCACCAATCCGAAGCTCTGGAATTCCTGGAAGGCGTCGCTGTTCCACGATTTCTACGAGCGCGTGCGCCGCGCCTTGCGCCGCGGCATCGAGTCGCCGGTCGATCGTGTCGAACTCGTGGCCGAGACCAAGGCCAAGGCGCTCGAACTGCTGGCGCACGAGCACGTGCAACCCGAACGTGCCGCGACCATCTGGGCGCGCATGAACGACATCTACTTCCTGCGCTACACCCCGGCCGAGGTTGCGTGGCACACGACGCTGCTGGCCGACACCGAGCCCGAAGACGTCTCGCTGCTCGTGGCCGTGCGTACGGCCGTCGAGCGCGGCGGCAATGCGGTGCTCACCTGCGGGCCGCATCGGCAGGAAAACTTCGCCCGCACGGCAGCGCTGCTCGACCAGATGGGACTCAACATCGTCGACGCACGCATCACGCCGCTCGACGGCGGCTTGGGGCTCGACACGTACCTGGTGCTCGAGGATACCGGCTTGCCGATCGCCGACCGGCACCGCGCTCATCAGATCGAGCAGCAGTTGCGCCGGATCCTGCTGAGCGCCGACGTCGACCTGCCGGTCGTGACCCGTCGCGCACCGCGCCAGGTGCGCATGTTCACGACCCCGACGCAGTTCACCTTCACCGAGGACCCGCTGCAGAACCGCACGGTGCTCGAGATCATCGCGGGCGACCGGCCCGGCTTGCTGTCCGAGATCGGCAGGGTGTTCCTCGCCGAGCAGATCGACGTCAACACCGCCAAGATCATGACCATCGGCGAGCGCGCGGAAGACGTGTTCTACATCACCGGTGCACAGGGCGGCCCGTTGACGGCAGCGGCCTGCGATCGATTGCGCGAACGCATCGAGCAGGCGCTCGATCGGCGCGACCAGGCGCTGCGCCCGGCGTGATGTGATCGAACGCTGGAGTCGACCGACTTGAATCCCCGCCTCGACCTGCTGCAGCCTTATCCGTTCGAGCGACTGCGCACGCTGCTCGCGGGTGCGTTGCCGCCGGCGTCATTGCTCCCCATACCGCTCTCCATCGGCGAACCCAGGCACACGCCACCGGCCTTCGTAGCCGCGGCATTGGTGCGCGCACTCGGCGCATCGCTCGGCAGTTATCCGGTGGCGCTCGGTCTGCCACAACTGCGCGAGGCGATCGCACGCTGGCTCGAGCGACGGTTCGGCCTGCCCGCGCAGACCGTGCGCGCGGATGACATGGTGCTGCCGGTCAACGGCACGCGTGAGGCGCTGTTCTCGTTCGTGCAGGCGGCGGTCGATGCCGAATCCGCCGCGCGTGGCTCGCGACCGCTGGTGCTGATGCCGAACCCGTTCTACCAGATCTATGAGGGCGCGGCCCTGCTCGCGGGCGCCGAGCCGCGCTTCCTCGACTGCACCGACGCGAATGCCTATTTGCCCGACCTGGACGCAGTCGACGCAGCTACCTGGGGTCGCTGCCAGGTGCTGTTCCTGTGCACACCCGGCAACCCCACCGGCGCCGTAATGCCGGACGCATACCTGCGGCGCGCGCTGGAACTCTCGTCCCGCCACGGCTTCCTGATCGCATCGGACGAGTGCTACTCGGAACTGTATTTCGATGAAGCGTCACCGCCCACGGGTCTGCTGCAGGCGGCGTTCCGCGCGGGCAACACGGCTTTCGAACGCTGCGTCGTGTTCCACAGCCTGTCGAAGCGCTCGAGCGTGCCGGGGCTGCGGTCCGGGTTCGTCGCGGGTGACGCGAAGTTCCTCGCGCGCTACCGGCTCTATCGCACCTACCACGGCTGTGCCGTGCCCGTGCACACGCAGCTCGCGAGCCTGCCGGCCTGGAACGACGAAGCGCACGTCGTGGAAAACCGTCGCCTGTACCGCGAGAAGTTCGCGCGCGTCACGCCCGTGATCGCGGCAGCCCTGCAGCAGGACATCGCGATCCCCGCGGGCGGCTTTTATCTCTGGCCTCGCGTCGGCGATGACGAGGCCTTCACG